>Ga0326727_10021802_pt1 | contig 12475 bp, 10 predicted proteins | sample MB2enrmetagenome_FD_207643 | JGI IMG/M metagenome (GOLD analysis project Ga0326727, IMG submission 207643) | Lab enriched peat soil microbial communities from McLean, Ithaca, NY, United States - MB29MY | ecosystem: Environmental > Terrestrial > Soil > Wetlands > Peat | place: USA: New York...
TTTGTCGAACACTTTGTTATGAAACGGGTGCACGATTATCATAAACCGCTTCGGCGAGAACGCACCGATCGCAAGGGCGACAAGCTCCCAGTTTGAAAAATGACCGCTGATCAATATGAGTCCCCTTCCGCGTTCGATCGCGGACTCAATAAGGCGCTGCGACTCGTTAGGAAACTCCACGACATCTTTCAGGCTTTCCTTTGTGAACTTTGGGAAGTACAGAAATTCTAAAAAGACGGTGGCAACGTTCACGTAAGCCTTCTCAAGAATCGACTCGATCTCATCGTCACCCTTTTCGGGAAAACATAACCTCAAATTGGTCAGAGCGACATCACGCCGGATTGGAACATGGCGATAGAAGAACTTTCCAAGCGACGACGCCATTTTCCGAACTCGCTTCAACGAAAAACGCCGGAGAAGAACGCCGAGGAGCTTGACCGACCCCGACTGCAAATGATCAACGAAGCTCATCTTATCCTGAAACCATAAATTTCTTCGTCTTCCGCTCCGATAACCAGATAATCTCCGTAAATCGCAGGCTGAGTACGGATTCTTCCTGACAGATCTATTTTCTGGACCACTTTGCCATCGCTCTTGTCTATAACGTAAAGAATCTTGTCAAATCCTCCAACGAAAATCTGCGTCCTTGTCTCGGCGGCGGCGGTTATTATCGGCGCATCGGCGTTGACCTTCCAGAGGAGCGCGCCGCTGTCAATATCAAGCGCATAGAAATTGCCGTCGTCGCAGCCGAAATAGATCCTTTTCTCATCCGATACGGGCATTGAAAGGATTTTCTCTCCCGTGGTGAAATCAAATTCCAGTTTCCCTTTCCTGGTGAGCGCCAACAACTCCCCGCCATTAGTTCCCACAAAAACCGATGAGTCATTCATAGACGGCGAACACCAAACCGGAGAACCCGCCTCGTATTTCCATTTCAGTTTTCCATCGGCAGCATCGACGGCATAGACATTTCCATCATCGCAGCCGAAAACACACACGCTATCGTCTATTGCGGGAGATGATCTGACGGGAGCACCAAAATTCTTGTGGAACACCTCGTCGCCTGTCCTGAGATCGAATTTGTACAGGTCCCCATTCACAGTAGCGACATAAACCTCATTCTTGCGGACCGCCGGAGACAATTCCACATCGGCAATTGACTTCGACCAGAGCAGACTGCCGGAATAAATATCATAGGCGAGCAAATTCTTTTTGGATTGAGACGCAGCCACAACCATCAGGCTGTCCAGGACCACCGGACATGAGAAAATCGCGCCGCCAAAATTCTTCGACGCTAGATCCTTCCCGGTGGATACGTCAAGCGCATGCACTTCACCCTTCAATGTCCCAACATATACAATCCCACCCGCAACTGCCGCAGAAGAATTTCCGAATCCCGCTCCTACATCTTGATCCCAAATCCTCTCCAGACTGTCCGAGGTTATTTGGCTCCTGGAATTTCGGTCCGGGTCTTTCCCGTACATCTGCCACGGGACCGCTGGTTCAGCGAGTCTTCGGGTCAGCCTTAGGGTTCCGCAGGAAAGGAGGAGCATGGCACAAGTGCACAGAGTCGTAAAGGACCAGAACAACCTACCACCATGTCTTTGTGGCTTTGCTATTACCCCGATCATGCGGCGTTAATCCTGCCAAACTGCGACGACGTCAGACCTACGACGACCGTCACAAGTGATCCGATCACAGTGTACCACGTGTACGCCACGGGAGTCAAGAAGAAGATATAAATCAGGACGAGCAAACCCGCCGTAAATCCGATGACAGCGTCAACTTGCCGGGGTTTCCTGAACAGAACACCGAGCAGAAACGTCCCAAGAAGCCCGCCATAAGTCACAGACGCAATCGAGAGCGCGATCTCGATCACCGATTCATTGGACTTAAGAAACACAAAAGTTGTCGCAAGGAGTATCACCGTCCACAAAAAGCTGAAAAGCCGCGAGAGCTTGAGATCATTTGCGTCGCTGCTGTCCTTTCCAAAGTAAGGTTTGTAAAGGTCGATCAATGTGGAAGAAGCCAGCGAGCTTATCGAGCCGCTGAGAGATCCCATTGCGCTCGCCAGAAGCCCGGCGACGATAATTCCACTAATCCCACTGGGAAGCTGCTCGACTATGAATTTAGGAAAGATCTGATCGCCATCTTTGAACGGAAACGCGTTGTAGAAAGCATAAAGGGAAATTCCAATTACTAAAAAAAAGAAAAACTGGATTCCAACGAAGAATCCGCTTGCAATGACAGCCTTCTGGCTGTTCTTCAAAGAGTCTGTCGCGAGAAGTCTCTGAACGATAAGCTGGTCGGTGCCGTGTGAAGCCATCGAAAGAAAAGCCCCGCCGATGACACTGGCAATAAAGCTGTATTTGACGGTGAAGAAGTGAGCGAGTCCCCCGCCGAAGCCCCAATCGATGAATTGAAATTTCATGTTCGTGGATGCCATGGCGACAACGGTGCCCCAGCCGTTTGGAAGACGGGAGAGCATAACGTAAAGTGCCAGCACAGCACCACTGATATAAATGAACATTTGAACGACGTCAGTCCAAACGACCGCTCTGATTCCGCCGGTATACGTATAGATGAAAGTGAAAACCGTTATTATGCCGATTGCGATCGCGTAGATAGAAGAATCCGGATAGCCGGCAAATATGTCTTGTAATTTGAAGATGACAGCAAACGGGATGGCCGCGGTAAAAAGGCGCACACCGGTGGCTAGCGTTCTCGTTATGAGGAAGACGATAGAGGCATAGTTTCGGGTCCTGCTGCCGAATCGAGTTCCGAGGAATTCATAAGCCGTGACAAGCTCGCCGCGGTAATATGAGGGCAAAAACAAAACCGCGACAAGAATCCGGCCAATGATGTAGCCTACTGCGATCTGGAGGAAATTGAGATTTGTGAGGTAAGCGAGACCCGGAATGGAAATGAAAGTAATCGTGCTCGTTTCAGTTGCAACAACGGCAAATGAAACGGCGAGCCATGGGATTCTCCTTCCGCCAACGAAGTAGTCCCTGACGCTTCTTTGCTTGCCTCCGCTCAGGATTCCGAACGCAGCGACTCCCACCAGGTATACCAGCACAATTATGAAGTCTAAGAGTCCAAATCCCACGAAAGCTCCCGGAGGGCGTGATCAGCTGACAGCTTCGGCTGAAGAATGAATCGAAAACACCTTTTCCAATTGTGTTATCTTGAAGAGGTTCCGGACATCATGGTTAGGTATGATAAGATGGACCTCCCCTTTTTGCTCCCGCATCAATCTTTCGGCAACCAGAAGCGCACTCAACCCGGACGAGTCGCACGAATTCACCGTGCTCATGTCGACGATCAATTTCTTTAAAGGCAGGTGGCAGACAACGAGAAACTCAGCCTTGAGCTGCGGTGAGACTTGCGTATCAAGCCTATCACATTTTAACCGTAGGGTGGTATGCCCTTTGTAATCTTCGGTTTCGAATATTTTCGTTTTCATTTTTCCTTGAACATTTTAATTGTTTGAGATAGGATGTCGTAGGCCCTCTTGAGCTCGGCGTCCTGAGGAACTCTGATCTGCATGTCATAAAAATATTCAACATTCTCCTTCGCAAAACCGACCGAAACCTTTGCTTCTGACTCAAGGCAAAGGTACGACATGAAGATGTCGGCGGAATAACTGAGATCGAACGCAATGTCGAAACCCTTGCTGCGGACACGTTCGACAAGGTCGCGCGACGGCAGCTTCAGCCAGGTTTCATCGGCTTGAGAAACTACGATCACTTCGCTCCGGTAGGTAGCAAGCTCCCTCATGCTTTCCGGAACCACGAGAGCAACACGTCGGAAATATCGAAGGAAGGATTCAACAACAGAACGGGCCAGATAGAATTCCACGCTCATCCGGGGCATCAGGAAAATCGCCGTCTGGGACATCTTGACAGCGTCATTGAAACTAATGACTTTCTTGATATGCCTCGCCCGATTTGTGGCATACCTTAATGCGATCCTATTTTTGATTTTCGTCATCACTCTTTATTTACCATTTTCAAGAACACATCTTCGGTCAAAATCGGAATCTTAAGTTCCTGTGCTTTGTCGAACTTCGACCCGGCATTCTCCCCGGCAACCACATAGTCGGTGCTTTTGCTCACGGAACTTGTGACGTTGCCGCCAGCCTTTCTTATGAGCTCAGAAGCTTCGTCACGCGAAAGCGTGGGAAGTGCGCCGGTAAGAACAAAAGTCTTACCTGTCAACGCGTTCCTTCCCCCCGCTTTCTTTGGGGTTCCCGTAGGTTGGATGCCGAGTCGGTGAAGACGCTGAAGAATTCTTTTCCCGGTTGCAGATGCGAAAAAATCTAGCACCGATGAGGCGGCGACGGGTCCAACCTCCTTGAGTTTTGCCAGAGCGCCGCTTTTCCCTAGCCGACTATTGATTTCAGAAATCTCATGGTTAAGTTCTTTGTTCCTTTTCTCTCGTGCTTCGCGTTCTTTAGTACTTTTGGGGGGATTCTTGTGCGACAGCGGTGTAATCGTGATGCGTTCTGTCTCCATGGCGCCTTTATCGCGAATATCACGCAATACCGTTGAAGTAGCCAGTTCATCCAAGGTTCTGTGAATTTGTGCAAGTTGCCTCGCGGACTCTTCGCCCACATTAGGTATCGCAAGGGCGTGAATCCATCTATCAAGAGAGAAAGTCCGCGCTCGTTCAAGTGCTTCGATGACTTTGATAGCGTTCTTTTCACCGAACATGCGTGGTTCATCATCGGTGCCCAAATTGAGTTTGGCGAGCTGCTCGACGGCCAGATCGAACAAGTCAAGCGGCTCATTCACAAGGCCTCGTTCTACAAGCTTCTCGGCAACAGTTCCGCCAAGCGACTCGATATCAAGCGCCTTCCGCTGTGCGAAATATTCCACGCGCCGTGTCTTCTGAGCGGGACAGCCGGCAATGTTTTGACAGCGCCACGCAACCCCTTTCTCATTCCCGGTGGAAATCTTTTCCTTCTCAATTTTGCTTCCGCATATTGGGCACTTGCCGCCGACCTGTTCAAAAAGATCAAACTCCTTCGCATCTTTAGGCCGCTTGGACTTGAGAACTTCAACGACCTCAGGAATCACCATGCCTGCCTTTCGGATGACAACGGTGTCTCCAATCCGAATATCCTTCCGACGGATTTCTTCCTCGTTGTGCAGTGTCGCGCGAGAAATTGTCGAACCTTGCAGAAAAACCGGCTCTAACTCAGCGACGGGAGTCAGGACACCAGTTCGGCCGACCTGGACGGTGATGCCCTTTAATAAAGTTTCTGCCGGAGTTATCCACGGAACAGGTTTATGAACGATCGCATATCCGGGAGCACGAGTCTTTGCCGGGATTTTCTCCCAATCCGACATGTTATTTACTTTTATGACTACGCCATCGATTTCGTATGGCAGCTCGCGGCGAAGATCACATTTCTCTTCATAGTGGCACACCACCTCGTCGTTGTACCGTCTTATCACATCCTCCATGTCTTTGCACAGCCACCACTTCCGCTGTGTCGGAAGCCCAAAGCGCTTCAGAGACTCCAGCATCTCTGCGTGAGTTTTGAAACCTATTCCTTCACAGACGCCGACACCGTAGAAAACCGCACTGATCGGCCTCTTGGCAACAAGCTGCGGATCAAGCTGTTTCAACGCGCCTGCAGTTGCATTGCGTGCGTTCGGAAAACTTTTTTCTCCCGCAGCTTCCAGTTTCTTATTCAATGCCTCAAAGTCATTTGTGGACATGTATGCTTCGCCGCGAACCTCCAGAAGAGCGGGCGGGTTTTTCATATTCAACTCAAGGGGAATAGCACGAACAGTACGCAGGTTTGCGGTAATGTCATCGCCGTACAGACCATCCCCGCGGGTCATCCCCAGTGTCAACTTCCCATCCCGATAGTGAACGCCGATCGAAACACCATCCACTTTCGGCTCAAGAACGTACTCGACACGATCGGCACTCAAGTGTTTCTTGATTGTTGCATCGAAGTCAAACAGCTTTGGCAGGGAATTTTGGTCCTGCAGGCGGTTTCGCTTCTCGCGGTCAGGTTCTTCTTCCCTTGTCGGATGGTCGGAGGCATCAATCTTCTCAAGGGACAACATGGGCAGAATATGCTTGACTCGTTTGAAGCCCTTTATCGGTTCGCCGCCGACACGCTGAGTTGGGGAATCAAGCGTGACAAGTTCCGGATGTTCGGCCTCAAGCTCGGAGAGCCGCTTCATCAACTGGTCATAAGCATAGTCGCTGATGGACGGCTCGGCCAGAACATAGTACCGGTAATCATGGCCGCGGATCTGGCGCCGTATTTCTTCTATTTCAGATTTGGGATCCCTGACGGCCGATGTACTTTTCACTTCTTTATTGTGCCGTCTTTAAGAATCGTGACGTTGCGGATTACCACACCGGGCTTGCCCAAAGGAGGGTAGTCATGGCCATTAAGCGAAACAACCAAGCCGCCAGCATTTCCAACCGTCATGTTGAATTTTTTCTTTCCCCAGAAAATGAACCGATTGCCCGGTTTCATCATGAGGTCGTAGGTTTTCCCTTCATCGATGACAAGATTAACCCACACAGTGTCATTGGCGCTTAAGACCAATCTCGCGCTATCTCCCTTTGTCGAAGAGGCCCCTGTTGCCACACTATACGCCGAATCGAACTTCCTCTGATTTACCTCTTCCATGCTCTCGTAAGTGGCGATATCCACCGGTTGTTTCTTGCCCGGAGAAAACGCAAGATAGGAGAGTCCGATCAATATGACCAGACCGATTATTCCCGCAAAAACTTTCTGGACATTTGTGAGAGTAATTGTCGCTTGTTTCGTCTTGTCCGAACTTGAGGCCCTAGTTTGCTCAGCAGCAACTTTCGTCGACTGGATGTACTCTTCAAAACGCTTCATTGTTTCATCCGGGTCAAGGCCGACCGCTTTTGCGTAGTCCCTGATGAATGCCCTTATGTAAGTTTCCGGGAGAATCTCAAATTTTCCCGCCTCTATTGCTTCAAGAAAGTTTACGCTGATCCTCGTCTGCACAGCGATATCGGACAGCCGAATCCGTCTTTCTTCCCTCTGTTTCCTGAGATATTCAGAAAAGTTTTCCATTCAAAGCTGCAGTTTGTGAAAGTGCTTAATCCCACTTACGGGATCGTAACGTCTTGAATCTAATCAAGTTATGGAACTATAACAACTGTCGAAGTTGATGGCAAATGCCTAAAAACGGGGGTTCTTCGATTAGAATGTCCCTCTCCGCTTGACATTCAAATTCGATTTTCTCATATTAGGTAGACGAATCTCTACTATTCGCGGAGGAAAAAATGGAAGGCCTGACGAAGCAGCAGGATCGCGTTTTGAAATTCATTTGGTCTTATTCGGGAAAGCACGGCTACCCGCCCACCATTCGTGAGATCGGGCACCACATCGGAACAAAGTGGAACCATGGCGTTGAGAGACATCTCAAAGCCCTGGAGCAAAAGGGATATCTCAGTCGAGTTCCAGACAAGAGCCGTGGTATGAGACTCTCGTCTTCCGAAGAAATCTCTCCGGATGCTCCCAAGGGAATTGCAGTTCCAATTTTGGGAAGGATAACTGCAGGCAAGCCGATCCTCGCCGTTGAGAACGTGGAAGAGTCAATTGTGCTTGACCAATCGTTCGCCAGGGGCGACGGGAGTTTCTTGCTAATGGTTGAAGGCCTGAGCATGAAGAATGCCGGTATTCTCGATGGCGACCTGGTGCTCGTCAGACAACAAGCAACAGCGGAGTCGGGAGATATCGTTGCCGCACTTATCGGGGACGAAGCGACCGTGAAGCGATTTCAACAAGATGAAGATCAGGTCATTCTCGAGCCTGAGAATCCTGATTTCGAACCGATCTATTCAGATTCCACTTCGATAAAGATTATTGGAAAAGTGCTAGCAGTGCTGAGACTCCTCGACAACCAGCTGACCGTGAAAAGACTCAGGTAAATCCTTGCTCATCGGCCATGCCTGACGGCGGACGGCGGAGACTCTGGAGCTATCGACTACCACTTGTTAATGATGGACCACGACAGATATCCGACGATATTTCACATTGACATCGACGCGTTCTACGCCTCTGTCGAAGAAGCGCTCTGTCCAGAATTAAAGGGAAAGCCCGTGATTGTCGGAGGCTTGCCCGGGGATCGCGGAATTGTCGCCTGCCCGAACTATGAAGCACGCAGACTCGGGGTGAAGACTGCGATGCCAATCTCACAAGCCCGCAGGATCGCTCCGGGTGCAGTCTTCCTCAGAGGAAACTACAGGGAGTACGAAATGTACTCGAGACAGTTCATCGAGATCCTGCATAATTTCTCCCCGACCGTTCAAGCGACGAGTCTGGATGAGGCCTTCTTGGACGCTGACGGCTGCCTCCATTTTTGGAATTACGACCCGCGCAATCTCGCAAGGGCAATAAAGCATGCAATCCAGAAGGAGATGAATATTACAGTATCAATCGGCATCGCTTCGAATAAACTGTGTGCGAAGGTAGCTTCAGATTATTCAAAAAAGACGGTTAGAGAGTTTACCGGCGGAACTTCTGCCGCGCCAAACGGGCTCTGTGTAGTGCCTTTGGGGGAGGAGAAGATTTTTCTCGCCCCGCTCCCGGTTTCTGCTCTTCCTGGGATCGGGAAGAGAACCGCCGAAGTTCTTAACTCGCTCGGGATCAAAACGGTAGATGAGCTTGCGAACACGAAAATCGATTTGTTGACCAGAATACTTGGAGTCGTCGGTGAACATCTTCACAATGCCGCTGAAGGAATGGGAAGCAGGACACTGACAAACGACGACCACGATCCAAAATCCATTTCGCGAAGCACGACATTCAGTGAAGATTCCAACGATGAAGAGTTCATTTCATCTGTGTTCTTCCATTTGTCGGAGAAAGTCGCCAGATCACTGCGCAGACACTATCTTGCGGCATCAACGATAGTGGTAAAGCTACGATACTCCAATGGTGCACCAATGCACGGCTTCAGGAGTCGGCGCTCCCGTTTTAATGGAAAGTTTGTCACCTACCAGAAGAGTTGCACCCTGGAAGGACCAACCAATTCCGAATTTGAAATCGCCTCGACGGCACTTTCTCTTTTCAAACGTCTATGGCTGGAGAAAATAAGAGTGCGGCTCGTTGGGGTCGGAGTCACAAACATTGTGGATGAATGCACACAGCTCGATTTCTTCGACCATTCGATGATCAGACAGGCCGAGTTACTGAAAGGAATCGACAAGGTCCGTGACAAGTTTGGATATCGCTCCATTTATTTTGGAATCGTGAACAGGCTTGACTGCAGGTACCATGGTGATCACGGCAGCTTCAATTTGCACAATCCGCACGGCCCTTCAGATTAAGTTTCCCTCTAATTCTCTTGATTGAATTCATGACAATCCGAATATTTAGTTAGATGGGAACAGACACGCAAGGCTACCGCCCTAATACTCTCTCGCTCAGTCGTTTCACAAGCCTATGGGCAATTCCGCTTCGCATGACGGCATTTCTGGCTATTGCCCTTGCTTCAACCTCGTTTCAAGCATTGCCTTCTCTCGTTGCCGAGTTCAACTTTGGGAATTTTCGCGACCCGCATGGCATAAGCGTCGACCCAGGGGGCAACATCTACGTCGTGAATACAGGACGAAATCTGCTCATGCGCTTTAACCCGGCAGGGGACTCCACGGGAGAAGTCGGTGGATTTGGTTGGGGGGAATACCAGTTTGACCAGCCATTCGACGTGTGTGCCACGAACGGAGTCGAGATCTACGTTGCCGATTATAACAACCACCGGATTCAGCGTTTTGACCAAACGCTTGCAAATGTCGCATCGCTATCGACCAATCAATCCAACGATGACTCAAAACGATTCGGTTACCCCTCGGGCGTTGCCGTGTCAAGACTCGGAGATCTTTTCATTTGCGATAATGAAGACATAAGAATATTGAAGGTGAATACATTTTCAACGGTTGAGCGAACCTTCGGGGGATATGGCGAGGGTGTGGGCACATTAACGATGCCGCGTCAGGTTTCAGTTGGCCCCAATGATGAGGTTTTTGTTTCTGATAAAGGGAGAGTTGCCGTCTACGATAATTTCGGGAGCTACCTAACATCGATTGGAGTCGGCGTACTCCGCGATCCGGGAGGCATTGGAGTCAGCGATGACAAGATAGGCGTGTGTGACTCCGATACTCTTTACTTCTTCAACTTTGATGGGGAATTGATTTCAAGATTCTCAACCAGCGACGTCCTTGGAGCGAAGGCAGATCACTTCAACGACGTTTCCATCAATGGCAAAAGAATCTACATATTGACGGACAAGAACGTAATTGTCGCCAGGTCAAGTTTCTGACGGCTCCCGACTCTCCCGGCAAGAGAAAGACGGAAGAGCATGGCTCAGGCAAAACTCACTTCACCAGCAGGTTGTCAAAATAGCCGTTTATTTTCTTCGCAAAATCAGATTTTATCTTGTCCCGCATGGTTCTCAAAGCCCGGGCAACCGCTTCCTCCTGCGTTATGTGCGCTTCCCTGCCGTTTTCTGAAAGAGATATGATTGCTGTGCCTGACCCATCTAAAACGGAAACGTCGTAGCTCCATCGGACAAATTTCTGATCGGTTTTCAAGTTTATCGGTTCCACGCTCTCATTTCCTTTAACCGTCAACACGCCCCTATCAGCGACTGAGAATCCAAGGCCGGAAAGCATGTCAGCGAAGAATCCGGTTACATCCTCCTTCTGCGTGCCTGAAATATTGATGGCGAATGGAATTTTTTTCTGCGCATCCGTGCACAAAGCAGCAATCCGGTCAAGAGAATAAGCTGTGTCTGATTGAGTTGGCGTTCCCGGCATAATTATCTCGATCTGCTGGCCGAGTGTCGCGTTGACGTTGGCAGTGACAAGTGCTGCGCTGATGTTCGCGTACTTCTTTATGGGATCATCCAGCGCCATGTATCTCTTTACGAACGAGCCAATTAGGGCGTTATTGTCATCCATCTTACTCTTGTATATCGCAGCGGTCGGTTCCCTTTCGATAACACCAAGCACATAAGCTCTACCTAGGTTGTCCGTATAGCTTTCAGGATAACGAACGTTAAAAAGAGTCTGCTCCGAAGAGACAGAAATATTGTTGTTTATGTTGGTCTGGCTTTCGAGAGTTGACTGGTTCGACGACTTCATCAGCTCCTGATACCTCGCATTGACGGTTTCTTCTGATTTTATCTTCGACTGAAATATCTTTGACAGGTTTGACGCCGCAGAATTCTCCGCCTCCTTCCGGGAATCGCCTGAACCAAGTGCAGTCATGTATTGGGAATTGGGATAACTCTTTTCAGGATTGTCGATCCATTCCGGTTTAGCAGCCTGGCCTTCAGAGACTCTGCATAAAAGGGTGACCGCCAGGAATGCACAAAACACACAGAAGGAAAACACCGATAAATATGACGGTTCCTTTTGTAGTCCTCGTGAATCCGCGCCGTCCCTTGTCCACTGCGCAAGATACTTACCGTCGAGATCTCGACCTTGTCGGATGGTTAAGTCTTTTTCCATCTGCGTCTCATTTTCGTTTAGTTAAGAAAAAACGATTCGTACAGATTTAACGAGTCTGCGCCTATACTAACGGAACCTTTGTCATCGGAATGCAGGAGTCTGCCGTCAAGGGAATAGTATCTCAGCACGAGATGGTACACGCCCGGATCGACCAGGCACTCTCCCACCAATGCTTTTGCGGGAAAGTATCTTGACAGCCTGAGGTCTGCATTCTCGGTCACGTCGACTCCTGCACTTGTTACGGCACGCGTCAGACTTCCCCAAGCGCCGCCGCCAGTTTGCTTGTCCAACTCCTCGTTTGCTTTTTCGTTGAGTAATCCCTTGGCGACGGTCCGGATGATTGTCTTGAGATAAGTGATTCCCTCATGAAGTTTGTATGTTTCCTGTGCTGCATTTTCGAGGCTTTCGATTGTCTGAAGCGAAGCGACTTCGCCGCCGTTCAGCTCGACACCTATCTTGCCAACAGCGGTCCCTTTCTTCTCCATGTACGGCAAAGAGAACTTGAAATGATAACCGTCTTTCATGTCCTGCCAAGGAATTATCTCAAGCTTCTCTTCTTTTTTTCCGTCAGATTGATAGATCGCTATCGCATCTCTGAATGTGTGAATCGTAAGAACACGTGCAAAAAGTTCGGGAGACTTTCCGACGAAACTGATTACATTTATTCTCGCCTTTGATGAATTATCGAGGTAGCCCTCCAAATTTGGCTTCGGGAAATCATATACAGACGATTCAGTTGTCCAGGCTTCGTTGATCTTCCCCGCATCTATCCGTGCGTCGTCATATTTCCCTTCGGAGCGGTACATCAACAGACTGACATATCTAGCAAGTGCTGAATTCGAGAAGTTTGTTTCGGTAACGCTAAACTTCTTCCCCGTGGTATCAGACCTGTTGTAATAATCTGCAATCTTCTGATACTTGTCTTCAAGTTGCGAAAGCTTGTTGTCCGCAC
>Ga0326727_10021803_pt1 | contig 12474 bp, 12 predicted proteins | sample MB2enrmetagenome_FD_207643 | JGI IMG/M metagenome (GOLD analysis project Ga0326727, IMG submission 207643) | Lab enriched peat soil microbial communities from McLean, Ithaca, NY, United States - MB29MY | ecosystem: Environmental > Terrestrial > Soil > Wetlands > Peat | place: USA: New York...
AAAAACACTCCCGACGAAATCCACATGGGAAGCATCACCAGGTTCATCAGCCCGCTCACCGCCTCCATGGTCTTCGCCCGCGACGCCACCAGCAGCCCCAGCGCCGAGAACACCAGTGACGTCAGCACGCACATCAAGCCAAGCTGCCACAGCGGCCCGCGGAACGGCACCCCAAACACCAGCTTTGCGAATCCCAAAAACACCACCACCTCAATCACCAGCATGCCCAGCCGCGACAGCAGATACCCCGCCAGATACTCCCACTTCGGCATTGGCGACGCCACCATCCGCTTCAGCAGCTTCTTCTGCCGTCCATCCACAATCGCAAACCCCAGCCCCCACATCGCCGAACCCATCAAATTCATTCCCAGCAGTCCCGGCACCACAAAGTCGATGTATCGCGAGCCCGTCTCATGCACCAGCTCGTTCGCGGCCGTCACCACATCCTTTCGTCCCGCCGCAATCTCAATCGCCCGGTCCGCCATCATCCGCGCCGTCCGCGCATCGGGATTCGTATTGTCGTACCGGTACACGACCTCATCCCCACGCTGCTCGGCCAGCAGCACAATCGTCCCCGTGGCCAGCGCCTTCGTCCCCGCGCTCTCATCCATCTCGGTCGCCTTCAACCCCTTTTCGGCCGCGAGCGCCTGCACAAGCTGCGGCGTCGTCGCGCCCACCGGCAGCACATCCGCCGGCCGGTTGCGGAACGCAATTCCCAGCCCCACCGCCAGCAAGATGGGAAACACAAAAATCCAGAAGATCGCCTCCGGCTCCCTCAGCGTCAGCTTCAGCCGCGTCGCCGTCAATTGGTACAGGCTGCTGTGCTCGAGGCTCATCTTTTGGGGGCTACTCATCGCGCAAATTCCTTCCCGTCAGCCGCACAAACACATCCTCCAGCGTCGCCGAGTGCGTCCTGAACTCGCTCAGGTGCAGCCCTTGCTCCTCGAGCGCGGCAAAAATGCGCGGCACCGCCGTGTGCAGTTCGCTCACCGAAAGCTGGTGCAGGCTTTCATCCACGCGATGCGACTGCACCCCCGGAATCGCCTTCAGCGCTGCGGTATCCACTACAACGGGTGCCCCATCCAAGCTCTGCTTGGGTGGGGAGTTGGGTGGTCCAGGTCTCTCCGCCGCGGCGGATGAGACCTGGGTGTGCACCGCAAACTCCACAATGTCCTCGCCACCCACCGTCGCAATTAATTCCTTCGGCGTGCCCAGCGCAATCACGTGCCCGTGATCCATAATCGCCACGCGGTCGCACAGCCGCTCCGCCTCTTCCATATAGTGCGTGGTCAAAATAATCGTGCGCCCGGCCTCCTTCAATCCCTCCACCAGCTCCCACAGGTGCCGCCGCGCCTGCGGATCGAGCCCCGTCGTCGGCTCATCCAAAAACAGCAATTCGGGATCGCCCACCAGCGCCGTCGCCATCGCCAGCCGCTGCTTCTGCCCGCCGCTCAGTCCACCCACGCGTGACCGCCGCTTCTCCTCAAGCTGCGCCCGCCCGACCGCCTCATCCACCGTGATGCCGCGCCGGTAGAAACTCCGGAACAGCCGTAGAATCTCTTCCACCGTCAACTTGTCCGGAAACTGCGTCTCCTGTAGTTGAATCCCGATGCGCTGCCGCAACTCCTCCGCGCCCGTCTGCCAGTTCAATCCCAGCAGCTCCACCGTCCCCTCATCCGGCGCCGTCAGTCCCTCGCAAATCTCAATCGTCGTCGTCTTCCCCGCCCCATTCGGCCCCAGTAACCCGAAGCACTCGCCCCTTGGCACCTCCAAATCGATCCCATCGACAGCGCGCACATCCCCAAACGCTTTTTTGAGCGCGCGAATCCGCAATGCCGCGCCCGCGCCGTCAGGTGCGTGCAACCTCCCTACGTCAGCGTGATTTGCTGCGTCGCTCATCGACTTAGATTAGCGTATTTGTCACAACAGATTGTTCAAACGGACGTGGCGCCATTATTGGCTCGCCGCCATCTGCCACTGCACCGCGCAAAACTCCTTGAGCCTCGCAAAGTCCCTCGCATTCGCCGTCAGCACCAAGACTCCCGTGCGCGCCGCGCTCGCGGCAATCAATGCATCGTTCGTCAATCTCGCCCGGCCAATCCTCTCATACCCATACTTCTGCCCCAGCCGCGCCAGAATCCTCCCCGCGTTGGACCAATCGCTCAGATTCGGGATAAGAATCCTTCCCGCCCTCCCAAAATCGCGCTCCAGTTTTTCCACAACGCGCTGATCGCGCGTGCTTACGCCAGCGTAAAGCTCTTCCAGCACGACCGCGCTCAACCACAATGGCGTCTCGCGCGCCCACCGCTGCAACAGGAGCGCCCCATCGCCTCGCAGCGCACGGATATACAACGACGAATCGAAAAGAACCGGCATCCGTCAATCTTTCGCCGCGCCAAACACATCGCGAATCCTGATGCCGCTCTTCAGAAATTGCCGGTTGGCTTCCGCAGCCATGCGGTTGCGCTCGTGCTCAAGGATCGCGAGATCGAGCGCCCGCTCCACGGTCTCTGTTTCCGTCGCCGCTTCAAGCACCCTCTGCGCGCGCTTCAGCTTCACATGATCGAGCCGGAAATGCTTATGAATCACGCGGCTGCTAGCCGTTCCCATGGCGGACTCCTCCGCGAATAGTGTAGCACGGATGTGTACATTTCATCGTTTTATGAACATCGTCGGCAAGCTCTCAGCCCCGCGCAGCTTCCTGTCCCATGCTTTCTCGCTCCCTTGTTCCCTCGTTCCCAGTTCTCCTACTCTCTACTCCCTATTCCCTACTCCCTGTTTCTCACTTGATCCCCACCACCATCGAGTCCGGCCCCACCAAAGGCTCCACCCGCGTCTCCTTGAATCCCGCCTCCCGCATCCATCCCATGCAGTCCGCGCCCGTGTAGTCGAACCCGCCATACGTCTCGATCAGCATATTCAGGCTCATCATCAATCCAAACGCATTCTTGCTCCGCTCATCGTCGATGATCGCCTCATACACAATGAACGCCCCGCCCTTCGGCAGCGCGTCGTATGCCTTTTTAATCAGCATCTTCTTCGTCGGCAAATCCCAGTCGTGCAGAATATGCCCCATCACAATCACATCCGCCTCAGGCAGCGCGCCCTCAAAGAAATTTCCCGCCTCAAACTTCAGCCGCCCATTCAGTCCCAGCTCGCCCACGTACTCCTCAAAGATCGGACCCACCTCCGCCAGATCGAACCCCGTCCCGCTCAGGTGCTCGTGCTTCAGCGCAATCTGCGCCGCCGTGTCGCCCTGTGCCGTGCCCACGTCGCAATACGTTTTGTACTGACCCCAGGGAAACTTCGCCGCAATGGCCAGCGCCGCGCCATGGCTGATCCCGCTCATCGCCTTCAAAAACCCCTTCAGCCGCGCCGGATCGGCATACAGCGCTTCAAATACCGGATGCTCACCTGTCCGCACCTCGTTTTGCGGATGTCCCGTGCGCAGCCCCTCCGTCAAGTGCGCCCAGTGCCCGTACAGCCGCTGGTTGGCCATTTCCAGAATCCCGCCCATATACGACGGCTTCCGCCGGTCCAGAAACAAATCCGTCTCCGGCGTGTTCGCGTATTTTCCGTTCCGCCGCTGCAGCAGCCCCAGCGCCACCAGCGCGTCCAGAAAATCCCGCGCCGACCTGGGATGCAGCCCCAGCCTTCCTTGCACTGCCTCCAGGCTTTCCGGCCGGTTCGCCAATTCCGTGAACAATCCCATCTCCACCGCGCTCAGCAGTGTCTTCGAGGCCCAGAATCCCAGGCCAATCTGCATAATCTTTTCCGGTGTCGGATGCTCGCCCACAGTAACCTCCTCTGTTGCTATTTGAATCTCAGTTTTTGTTTTGAAGGAACCTGCTTTTGCTTCGGGGAAACCTACTCTTTGTTTCGCGCAACCCGCGCGCATCCGGATCGGTGGGCCTCACCTCATCCGGACTCGGGGAACGCGTCCACTATACCCTACGTCCCGCCCCATCAATCAAGCCGACAACTGAAAGCTGAGAGCTGAAGGCTGCCTCCATGCGATACTCGCCTCATGCTCCTCCGTCCCGCCCAGCCGTCCGACGCCCTCGCCATTGCTCGCGTCCACGTCCGCGCCTGGCAGCGCGGCTACCGTGGCCTTCTCCCTGACGACTATCTCGACCAACTCCGCCCTCAGGACCGCGCCGACAAATACGACCTCTCCAACGCCGATTCCCTCCACCCGCACACCATCATCGCCGCCACCGGCAACATCATCCACGGCTTCGCCACCACCGCCCGCTCGCGTGAGCCCGACCTTCCCAACCACGGCGAACTCACTGCCCTCTATGTCGATCCGCATTCCTGGGGCCTCGGCGTCGGCGTTGCTCTCGTCTCCGCCGCCCGCGCCCATCTCGTCTCCCTCGGCCACCGCCACGCCTATCTCTTTACTCTCACCGGCAACCTCCGCGCCCAGCGCTTCTATAAAGCCGATCTCTGGACACCCGACGGCCTCCGCCGCATCGACACCGTCTGGGGCATCGCTGTCGACGCCCTCCGCTACCAGCGCGACCTCTAGCGTCACCTCACTATCCCGTGTCTTTCCGCTCCCCACCCCTAATCCATACTCCCTACCTTCATTCCCTCCGGCGCGCTATCCTTGCGGTCGCGCGCCGAACCAAACTACCAGCGAGGAGGCGCCACACGCGCAGGCAGCAACTTTGGGCTCGATACCCATCGAGTTTCCCGGTTAGAATGCACAGATAGTTTGCTATCAACGAAAGAGAGACGGCTCAGCCCGTCCTGGCAAAGGGAGGCAGATGTGGACCTCGCGATGGTACGGAAAGTATTGACGGGCGGAGCATCGGCTGCGGCCGTGGTCTTGCTGGTGTGGGCAACCGTCGAAGCGAAGGGAACGCCCAACACGAACTTGCCGAAGATGGCTGTTCTGCACGCCACCGTCACCATCACCGGAGGCCTGGCATTCACCGGGTCCTATGACGATCGCCTGTCAGTCCGCACATGTGCCGACGTGGCGAGGGGCGGAACAGGCCAGACCGGCGGCACGGGCGGTGCGATGTTCTATGTGCCGATTCCACCGCCCAATCCGGGCGGCAATCCCGGGTCGGTGGGCGGCGGCCACACCTTCTCGACCGATGCTGCGGCCGGGCCTTATCACGGCACGGGCACATACACGGGCTCCGGCTTAATTGCGACACAGATGGATGCGGACACCCCGCCCGGTTCCCAGGACACTCACATCTTCGCGTTTCCCACCGCCATCGGGACGCTGATCGTCAAGCCCGACGCTTCGGGCTCCTTCCAGTTCAACGGCTTGCAGGATCCCGGCAGCGTCACCATCTCTGGTCAGGTCATCTGGACCTGCTCGTAGCCGGGACGGCGTTACAGTTTGCTGAAGAAACCTGGAGGGGAATGGTTTTGTAACAAGGGCATGAGTTTACTCATGCCGCAATCGCTCCCCTAAGAACCGACGGGCTTCGGCCCCGGAGTCTTGAATCAGGGCTTGGCTTTACTCATGCCGCGAACCGCCCCAAAAACTGAGTCGCTTCAGCCCGTCTCGGCGCGCTCTCCTTCCGTTCGCGCGCCGAATCTACCCGCCGGGTGCCCATGTCTCAGCGACGCTAATCTACTACCGGACCCGTGGGCGCCCAACTCTCAGAGGAGGGACCCGGGGAGTCCAACCTCTGTTGCCGAGTGAGATACGCTCCACCCGCCGAATCAAGACCGCAGAACCCACCCGGCGATATACTAGCGCCGCCGGGATAGCAAACCGGCTTCACGGCTTCCCATCCATTGAAAGCTCAAGGAGGTTTCCCATGCGTATCGTTCCTCGAGGACGGTTGTTTGTGCTCTCCACCGTGGTCGCTGTGCTGCTGTCCGCAGTGCCGGCCTACGCCGCGTTCGATGCATACATGACAATCAAGGGCTCCAAACAAGGACAGATCAAGGGCGATGCGATGTCCGATCAAATCCGGCTCGTCAACGTCGTCCGCGACACCCCAATGGCCACCGCGATGCCCACCGGCAGGCGGATGCACTCCACCATCACCATCACCAAAGAAATCGATAAGGCGTCGCCCATGCTGTTCCAGGCGCTGAGCACCAACGAGGTCTTGAGCGAAGTCGTGATTAACTTTGAGGGAGCCTCCGGAGGCGCAAAGACGGCCCAGAAGATCGTGCTCACCAACGCCACCATCCTCAGCGTTCGCAAGGCGGGCGGCAAAGAGATCCTCACGCTCGACTACCAGAACATCGAGGTCACCTGGACCGACGGCGGCAAAACCATGTCGGACGACTGGCAAGTTCCGAGGTAGAAGCTCGGCGCTTTTGTAGCGGAACTGACGCCGCGTCCCTCGGCGCGCTCACCTTGCGGGCGCGCGCCGAACCCCTCACCGCCCCGTCATCTGCTCCAGCTTCTCCGGATACCGAGCCCCTTCGAAGCTGATCTTCGAGGCCGCGTTGTCAATCTCGCTCAGATCGCCCGGTGTGAGTTCCACTTCCACAGCTCCAATGTTTTCCTCCAGCCGGTGAAGCTTGGTCGTGCCCGGGATCGGAACGATCCACGGCTTCTGCGCCAAGAGCCAGGCAAGGGCAATCTGCGCTGGCGTCGCCTTCTTCCGTTTTGCGATAGCGCTGAGCAGATCCACGACGGCCTGATTTACCTTCATCGCCTGCGGCGTAAAGCGGGGCAGTGTGCTGCGGAAATCATTGCTGCCAAGTTTGGTGGTCTCATCCATCTTTCCCGTCAGGAAGCCCTTGCCCAGCGGGCTGTACGGAACCAGACCAATTCCCAGTTCCTCCAGCGTCGGGATCACCTCCGCCTCCGGCTTCCGCCACCACAGCGAGTATTCGCTTTGCAGAGCGGTCACAGGCTGCACGGCATGGGCGCGGCGAATTGTCTGAACCCCCGCTTCCGACAACCCGAAGTGCCTCACCTTGCCCTCCGTGATCAGATCCTTCACCGCCCCAGCAACCTCTTCGATCGGAACGTCAGGGTCCACGCGATGCTGATAAAACAGATCGATCACATCGGTCCTGAGCCGCTTCAACGAGGCCTCCGCCACTTCCTTGATGTGTTCCGGCCGGCTGTCCAGATTCTGCGCCCCGGGCCTGCTGTCGCCCTTCGTGTTGAAGCCGAACTTTGTGGCAATCACGACCTTGTCGCGAACCGGCGCGAGCGCCTCGCCCACCAGCTCCTCATTCGTGAACGGGCCATAGACCTCGGCTGTATCGAAAAAAGTGACGCCGCGATCCACGGCCGCACGAATCAGTGAAATCATCTCCGGCACGTCTTTCGGCGCGCCATAGCTGAAGCTCATGCCCATGCAGCCGAGCCCGATCGCGGAGACTTCCAAATTGCTTTTTCCAAGTTTGCGTTTTTGCATTGCTGCTCTCCTTTACCATGAATTCCGCTCGCAAGTGTTCCTCGCCGTCCAAGAGCCTGTCCCTTCCGGCGCGCTCTCCTTGCGGTCGCGCGCCGAACCTCCCGCCCACCAGCGCGGTGTCATCCTGAGCGCGTTTGGGGCTCCGTGATCGCAGCGCGATCATGGGGCACTTAGCGTCCAGTCATCTTCAGCGCAGCTTCAGGAAGGCGGGCTCCTTCGACCTCCAGCCTGGAAGCTGTTTCCTCGATCTGCTTAAGGTCCTTCTCGGTCAGCTCGACGTTCACCGCACCGAGGTTCTCCTCGAGCCGGTGCAGCTTGGTGGTTCCAGGGATGGGCACAATCCACGGCTCCTGCGCCAGCAGCCAGGCGAGCGCGACTTGCGCTGGCGTCGCGCCTTTGCGTTCCGCGACGGCCCTGACCAGGTCGACCAGAACCATATTGGCCTTGCGCGCCTCGGGCGAGAAGCGGGGCACGAGGTTCCGGAAGTCGGTGGGATCGAACTTCGTGCTCTCGTCGATCTTGCCCGTGAGAAACCCGGCTCCAAGCGGACTAAACGGCACGAAGCCGATACCAAGCTCCTCCAATGCCGGCAGAAGCTCCGCCTCCGGACCGCGCCAGAACAAAGAATACTCGCTTTGCACCGCAGTGACTGGTTGGACCGCGTGCGCGCGGCGAATCGTCTGAACCCCCGCTTCCGACAACCCGAAGTGCCTCACCTTGCCCTGCTGGATCAGCTCCTTTACCGCGCTGGCAACCTCTTCGATCGGCACATCAGGGTCGACGCGATGTTGATAGAACAGATCGATCACATCGGTCCTCAGGCGTTTCAGCGAAGCCTCCGCCACTTCCTTGATGTGTTCGGGCCGGCTATTGGTCCCACCACCGCGCTTGCCAGTCGCAAGATCGATATCGAAACCAAACTTTGTTGCAATCACCACCTTGTCGCGGATCGGCTGGAGCGCCTCACCCACCAGCTCTTCGTTCGCGAACGGCCCATAGGCTTCGGCCGTATCGAAATGAGTCACGCCACGGTCATGGGCGGTACGAATCAACTGAATCATTTCGTTTTTGTCTGCAGGCGGGCCATAGCCCGAGCTCATGCCCATGCATCCGAGCCCGATCGCGGAGACTTCCAAATTGCCTTTTCCAAGTCTGCGTTTTTGCATTGCTTCTCCTGTCTTAAGCGGCTTTTGCCTTGCCCGGCATCACTCTGACTGTCGCGGCGCGGGCGCGGACGCCGATCATCGGTTTTAGATAAGGGCTGCCCCGGTACTTCGCCCGGTAGGCATCGTCAATGCGGTCGTTGATCGGGCCGTCCACCGCCTCGAACGTCACTTCCTTCGTCATGCCGGCGGCTATGATCCGCCCTGCTTTTTGCCGCACCGCGGCCTGGTACCAGCGAGAGTTCTGCCCGTTGTAGCCGCGCACGTAGAGGGCGTCCTCAACCGCAACCGACCAAATCCACGTCGGCGTGCCGTACGTCACGCCATCCTCGCGGAACGGTGCGACGTACAAATCATCGGCCTCGGCAATCCTGCGCAGTTCGTCCATTTGCCACGTGCTCGTTGCAGCTTTGGATTTCTGAACCGCCAATGCCCAACCCCCTTTGAGAAGAGGCGATGCGCCATCGCCGTTCAGGTCTTCCCAATCCCAACCTACAGGAGTGCTCCGTTCGTGCGCTTTCCCAATCCTGCCTATTCTTTGCCTGATCCTGTCTAACTTACCGATTTTGTGCACGCTCGACCGGTTCTGGCTGTACGCTGAAAAAGGGGGGATTTGAATCGTGACGGCGGAACACACTGGAAAGCCCGAAGAACTCAAGTCCGTTGTGATCGAAATGCGCAAGGAGCTGGCCCGCAAGATTGCGGCGCATGCGCCGTCGCTCGGTGAGAATCCCACGGCCGTGCCCGGTCTTGCGCTTTACCGTCGCGCCACGCCAACGCCGTGTTATCGGGCCACCTACGAGCCCAGCCTCACGGTTTTCGTACAGGGCCGCAAGCGCATCAACCTCGGAGGAACGGTCTATCTATGCGACGCATCATCCTTCCTCCTTACTTCGATCGACGTTCCCGCTGAAAGTCAGATCCTCGAAGCCTCGGAACGGGTCCCCATGCTCACCATGAACCTCCGCCTCGACATGCCAACAGTGCGCGAGATCCTTGGCCGCGAAGATCTTCCGGAGTCGGATACCCCTGTTCAATATCGCGGCCTTGCCGTTGGTCAAACCACAACCGGCTTGCTGGCCGCGTGCTCTCGGCTCATCGACCTTCTCTCCACTCCCGAGGACATTCCTTTTCTCAGCCACCTGATTCAACGTGAAATCGTCTATCGCATCCTCCGCACCCCGCAAGGCGAACGCCTCCGCGCCATCGCCACCGTAGGCGACCCCAGTCACAGAACGGCGCGAGCCATCGCCTGGCTCCGCGCCAACTACGCCAGGCCGCTACGCATGGAGGAACTTGCAACCGTCGCGCGCATGGGAGTCTCCACGCTTCACCATCAGTTCCGCGCGTTGACCGCGATGAGCCCACTCCAGTATCAGAAGCTGCTCCGGCTGCAGACCGCACGGCAGCGCATGTTGATGGACGGAATGGACGCCACAAGCGCCGCGTACGAGGTCGGTTACGAAAGCGTCAGCCAGTTCAACCGCGAGTACGGCCGCCTCTTCGGCCAGCCGCCCATGCGCGACGTCAAATCCCTGCGCGACAGTAGAGTCGTGGCCATCAACGCCGCTTAGCGCCGTGTCATTCCGAGCGAAGTCGCCGCGGGCGGACGAGCCGAGGGACCTGCATTTCTGATCCCTGATCCCTGAAACCTGATCCCTGTCTTTTGTGTCATCCTGAGCGAAATCCGCCGTGGCGGACGGAGCCGAAGGACCTGTGGTTGCTTTTCGTGGGCTCTCCACCCACCACAAGAGATGGGTGCCCCATCCTTCGCATTTTCTCTGGCGAAGGGTGGGATAGCACGAACCCAAATCGACCGACCTTGTATCAGGGCATGAGTTCACTCATGCCGCCGAACGCCCCCAAAACCGAGCGGGCTTCAGCCCCGGAGTCTTGTGTCGGAACTGACTCCGCTTCTCGGCGCGCCAACCTTGCGCTGGCGCGCCGAACCCCGTTCCGTCCCCGTCGCGCCGGACCCCCTGTCCGGCGGTCGTGCGGGTCCGGCGCCCGGCCTTCAACTGCGTTGATTTCGGAAGACTTGCCACGATCAGTGGCGAACAAAACACGAATTAGGGGTATGATTACTTCAACGAACAAACCGGACCAGAGGACACGCATGAATAAGAACGAGGATGCAAGACGCGACGCCCCTGAAACACCCAGCACAGCCGAAGCCGTTCCGGGCGCCCAACGCAAGTCAACCAAAAGGAGCGCGGGGTCGAAAGCCAAATCGTCCAAGAAACAGAAGCGCAAAAAATCGCCGAAGCAGGGTGCGCCCAGGCGCCCCTACCCGCGAGCGACTCTTGAGCAAGCGCTACGGATCCCCCTCGCCCTAAAAGATAAGAACGGGGGTAACGCGTGGCCGCCTGCAGACGTCGCGAAGGCAATTAACCTTTCTGTAAACAACACCGACTTCTTTTACCTCGCCGCCGCATCGCGGGATTTCGGCCTAACCGACGGAGGCCGCGACTCCGACCAAATCTCCCTGACCCCGTTTGGACGCGACGTCGTATACGCACCAAGTAAAGCCGAGGAGGAGAAACAACTCCGCCAAGCGTTGGCGAAGGTCGATATCTTCAACAGGGTCCTCGGCTACTACAAGGGGGCGAATCTGCCCGAGATGCAATACCTGGGGAACACTCTGCTACGAGAATTCCAGCTGCCTGCGGCGTTCCACGAAGAGTTCTCCCGGCTGTTCAAAGAGAATTGCGCCTACCTAAAGATTGGATCCGGATTCTCGCCAAACGCCCAGCCGAACGCGCTTGACAAGAAGGTCGTTGACGACGGATCGACAGTTCTCATCGCCGAGCCGAAGAGCGAAACCGGCCTACGGTGTTTCGTTGCCATGCCGTTCAAAGAACACGAGCAGGGCCATCCAACAGGCTTCTTTGATGAGGTTCTGCGCTCCCTCATCGCCCCTTCCGGTCGAGACGCGGGATTCTCCGTCTCCACGGCAAATCGCGATGGGAGCGACATCATTCAAGCTACTATCGTCAATCAACTCCTAGACGCCGATCTCGTGATTGTCGACCTAACTGAAAACAACCCGAATGTACTATTCGAACTCGGACTCAGAATCGCTGAGCAGAAACCGGTCGCAATCATCCGCGCCAAAGGTACGCCGCCGATATTCGACGTCGACAATATGCTTCGGGTCTACGAATACGATCCCAACCTTTGGCCGGGCACAGTAGTGCAAGACAAGCCCAAGCTGACGGAACACATCAAAGGGGCCTGGGCCAGCCGCGAAAGCAAGATGACTTTCATTGGCATCCTACGAGAAAGAAGAGGCTAGGCCGAGCGCCCCATGTCCCGCCCTGGGCTCGAGAATGCACGAACCCAAACCGACAGGCTTGTTCCGGGGCACAGCCTCTGCCGCGCCACAAATCGACTTTAGGTCATAAAAGCTGAATTCGCGCGGCGCAGCCGCGACCAAATCCGCCTTTCAAGTCTAATTGCAAGCCCTCAGCCCAGAAGACTCGCGTCTAGCGAATTCGACCTGTAGCTAGGAAGAGCGCCCCTCAGAGGAGCCACACGAATGGGGAAACGTCCCGAGCGGAGCGACCGATTCACCAACAATTGTCGACGACATCTGACTGACGAGTTCAGGGTGTTGTGTCGGGTGTCGCACGGTACTCCCCCTGATAGTATCCCCGCGCCCTGCGGACCTTGGTGGGTGCCAGCTTTGGCCTGTTGCACGCAGCCCATTTTACGAATCGATTACGAAGAATCTCAAAATTCTCCATGTATTGCGGCGACTTTCTATCGACGCGGCGTGCGTTGATCAGTTCCTGACTTCGATCCCATACCCCTGCGATGAATGCCCCTTGTTGATCAAAAATCAGATCCTCTGAAAGATATCCCTTATCAACAAGCACGCCAACAAACTCGAAGTAATACCAGAGCTGGTTGAGGCGCTCCCTTGCATCGGAAGAGCTGAGGTATTGCGCATA
>Ga0326727_10021804_pt1 | contig 12473 bp, 5 predicted proteins | sample MB2enrmetagenome_FD_207643 | JGI IMG/M metagenome (GOLD analysis project Ga0326727, IMG submission 207643) | Lab enriched peat soil microbial communities from McLean, Ithaca, NY, United States - MB29MY | ecosystem: Environmental > Terrestrial > Soil > Wetlands > Peat | place: USA: New York...
GTGCCATTCAGATACCCTGCGTTGCGAATGTTCTGCGCCCCGTCGGATACGTCGGCTACATCGGTGAGCCGGATTGCGGCTCCGTTCTTATAGCCGACAATGAGCGGCTTGTATTGGTCTGCATGGGAGATCTGGTCGTTGGTGACGATGTCGGCGGTTGTATTTTCGTCTGCGAGTTGGCCGGCCGGCTCATGCGCGTTTTGCTGGCTCAATACAGATTGAAGATTCTGTAGGGTAAGTCCATAGCTGTTGAGCAGCGTAGGATTCACTTCCACGCGCACGGATGGACCGGCGCCCCCGCCTACCGTCACTTGTCCAACGCCCGCTATCTGCGAGAGCTTCTGCGCGATCACCGACGACGCTTCGTCATAAAGTGTCGGCTTGTCATACTTATCTGAAGTTAGACCCAGGATGATGATCGGCGAGTCTGCGGGATTTACCTTGCGATAAGTTGGATTGGCGGGCAGATTCGCCGGCAGATAGGTGCGCGCGGCGTTGATAGCCGCCTCCACGTCTCGCGCCGCGCCGTCGATGTCGCGGCTCAAATCAAACTGCAGGGTGATCGAGGCACTGCCCAGCGAACTTGATGAGGTCATCTCGGTAACGCCGGCAATCTGGCTGAATTGACGCTCCAACGGCGTTGCAATGGAGGACGCGATGATCTCGGGGCTTCCGCCGGGCAAACTGGCGGAGACTGAGATGGTCGGGAAGTCGACTTGTGGTAAAGGAGAAACAGGCAGAACGTTGAACGCGATGGCTCCAACGAGGACGATTCCTGCCGTCAGCAGGGTTGTTGCTACCGGGCGACGGATGAAGGGGGCGGAGATATTCATGATCCCTCCGCCGGTTGCGGTTGGCTGCCCGTGTCGATAGTTTTCGGCGAACGGCTGAAGCGATGGCCGATGCCGTCGAAGAAGATGTAGATGACAGGCGTGGTGTAGAGCGTGAGCACTTGGCTAAGCAGCAGCCCGCCCACCATGGCAATACCGAGCGGACGTCTCAACTCTGAACCCATGCCTTGACCTACTGCCAACGGAATGCCCGCCAGCAGCGCCGCCATGGTGGTCATCATAATTGGGCGAAATCGCAGCAGGCAGGCATCGTAGATTGCGTCCGTTGCGCTCTTCCCATGTTCTCGTTCTGCCTCCATCGCAAAGTCGACCATCATGATGCCGTTCTTCTTCACAATACCGATTAGAAGAATGATGCCGATGATGGCGACGACGCTCAAATCCTGCTTGAAAAGCATGAGGGCCAGCAATGCCCCCACGCCAGCGGACGGCAGCGTGGAAAGGATCGTGATGGGGTGAATGAAACTCTCGTAAAGAATGCCGAGAACGATGTAAACCGCGGCCAGTGCGGCGAGAATCAGCAGGCCTTCGTTGGCGAGCGAGCCCTCAAATGCAGCCGCGGTCCCTTGAAATCCATACTGAACACTAGCCGGCATTTTCAACTGCTTTTGCGCATTTTCTATTTCTGTGATTGCGCCGCCCAGTGCGGCGTCGGGGGCGAGATTGAAAGAGACGGTCACTGCCGGAAACTGACCCTGGTGGTTGATCGAGAGGGATTCAGTCCCTTTCTCAACATGGGTGAACGCACTGAGAGGTACGGCATTGGATGGCGTTGAACTGGAGGCTCCATTGGCAGTTGCGGTTGCGGAAGAAGCATTGCTGCTGGCGCCGATGCCGGATTTTATGGCATTGGAAGGCGCGGTGAGCACCTCAGACGATGGAGTGTATGCCACCGCCGTGGTGGTCGCGTTCGAGCCTGCGGACGAGGATCCGGAGGAAGCATAAGTGGAAGAGGCAGCCGGGCCCGATGTCCCCGAGGACGAATTGGTCTGAATGAACAGATCCTGGAGTTTGCCTGGACCCTGCTGAACACTCGGGGAAGTCTCCAGGATCACGTGATACTGGTTCAACTGCGTATACATTGTGCTGATCTGGCGCTGCCCATACGCGTCATAGAGCATGCTGTCGATCGTAGATGGCGCGATGCCAAGCCGCGACGCGGTGACGCGGTCGATCACCAGCGACACCACAAGGCCCCCGGTCTGCTGGTCGGTAGCCACATCGGCAAGCTGGGGTAATTTCTGCATTTTGGCGACAAGACGGCCGGTCCACAAGTTCAACTCGTTGGGGTCGGAGTCCTCCAGCGTGTATTGGTACTGTGTGCGGCTCACGCGGTCGTCCACGGTAATGTCCTGCACGGGCTCCATGTAGAGCTCGGTGCCCTCTACAGCCTTCAGGCTCGTTTGCAGCCTGCGAATCACGTCGGAGGCGCCGATCTTGCGCACGTTCAGCGGCTTCAGGTTGATGGACATCCGTCCGCTGTTCAATGTGGTGTTGGTCCCATCCGTACCGATAAAGGAGGACAAGCTATCGACCGCGGGATCCTGAAGAATAACGTGAGCCAGCTCCTGCTGCTTCTGGGCCATGGCCGCAAAGGAAATCGTCGCCGGGGCTTGCGAGATACCTTGAATCTCACCCGTATCCTGAGTGGGAAAGAATCCCTTGGGGATGACGATGTAGAGGACAATTGTGAGCACCAGGGTGGCGGCAGCCACAAGCAACGTGATGGTCTGATAGCCGAGGACGAATTTCAGCGATCTACCGTATGACGCGATGACGTTTTTGAAGACTCGCTCCGAGGCCTTGAAGAAGCGGCCCTGCTGATCTTCGGGAGTGCGACGCAGAATGCGCGAGCACATCATGGGCGTCAGCGTAAGTGAAACTACGGCGGACAAGATGATGGTGACGGCCAGGGTCACAGCGAATTCGCGAAACAGGCGGCCGATAACGCCGCCCATGAAGAGCAGCGGAATGAGCACTGCAATCAACGAAACGGTGAGAGAGATAATGGTGAAGCCGATCTGCTCCGCGCCCTTCATGGCCGCCTGCATGGGCGAGTCCCCGGCCTCGAGATAGCGCGTGATGTTCTCGATCATCACGATCGCGTCATCGACGACAAAGCCCGTGGAGATGGTGAGCGCCATGAGCGAGAGATTGTCAAGGCTATAGCCGAGCATGTACATGACGCCGAAAGTTCCTACCAACGAAACCGGCACGGCAATGCTGGGGATAATGGTGGCGTAGAAGTTGCGCAGAAAAAGGAAGATGACCATCACGACCAGAGCGACGGTCAGCATCAACTCGAACTCGACGTCGGAGACGGAGGCGTTGATTGCGGTGGTGAGATCGGTAAGCGCTGTCACGCGAATCGAAACCGGCAGGTTTGCCTCAAGCTGCGGAAGAACCGCCTTGATAGCCTTCACCACGCTGATGGTGTTGGCGCCAGGCTGCCTTTGAATGTTGACGATAACTGCCGGTGTCTCGTTCATCCATGCTGCCTGCTTGTTGTTCTCGATACCGTCCACCACCTGCGCGACATTGCTCAGCATGATAGGCGCGCCATTGCGGTAGGCAACCACGACCTTTCGATAGTCATCACTTGTTGCCAACTGATCGTTGGCATTGATCTGGTAATCCTGATGGGGACCGTCGAAGTTTCCCTTGGCGGCATTGACGCTGGTTTCCGCGAGCGCCGTGCGCAGGTCTTCCAGGTTGAGCCCGTAGGACGACAACGCCGTCGGATTGGCCTGAATGCGCACCGCGGGTTTCTGGCCTCCGCTGATGCTCACCAGGCCGACGCCGCTCAACTGCGAGAGTTTGGGCGCAAGCCGCGTATCGACCAGGTCCTCTACCTGTGACAGGGGTATGGAACTGGATGTGATGGCCAGCGTGAGCACGGGAGCATCCGCAGGATTTGTCTTGCTGTAAACCGGCGGCGAGGGAAGACTCGAGGGCAAGAAACTCTGCGCGGCGTTAATCGAAGACTGGACCTCTTCTTCGGCGATGTCGATGTTCAAGGCAAGGTCGAACTGCAGCACGATGACGGACGATCCGCCGGAACTGGTTGAGGTCATCTGGCTCAGTCCCTGCAATTGGCCAAACTGGCGCTCAAGAGGGGCAGTCACCGTGGTGGCCATCACGTCCGGACTGGCGCCGGGGTAGAAAGTGAGCACTTGGATGGTGGGGTAATCGACCTCCGGCAGGGCAGAGACCGGCAACTGGGTATATGCAACGATACCCACCAGCAGGATTGCAGCCATCAGCAGCGAGGTTGCAACAGGGCGCTGGATGAAAGGCCCGGAGGGATTCACGGGGTATTGGCCTCAGCAGGATTTGCCGGAGCCGCCTGCTTCGCGATGACGACCTTACTGCCGGCCTGCAACTTCTCAAAGCTGCTGGTGGCCACAACCTCGCCGGGGTTGATTCCCTCCACCGCGGTCATGCCCCCATCCGCGACCCCCGTCGTGATGTTCCGTACGGTCGCCGTCCCATTTGCAATTACATAGAGGAAACTCAACTGACCATTGTGCTGAACGGCGGCGGTGGGGACCAGCGTAACGCCTTCAAGCGTATTGACAAGCAACCTTGTGTTGACAAACTGGTTTGCAAAGAGCGCCCCGTTCTTGTTATCGAAGAGCGCGCGCAACTTTACCGTTCCCGTCGTAGTGTCTATCTGGTTGTCGATGGTGAATAACTTTCCCGTGGCAATCTTGGATGTCTGGGAGCGATTCATCGCCTCCACGGGCAGGGTATGCAGTTGCCGCATACGCGCCTGCACTTGTCCCAGGCTGTCTTCCGCCATGGTGAAGATCACAGTAGTGGGCTGCACCTGCGTGATGACCACGAGTACGGTAGTTCCGTCTGCCTGCACTACGTTTCCAGGGTCGACCAGCCGAAGACCTGTCTCGCCGGCAATCGGCGCGGTAATGTGGCAGTAATTGAGCTGGACCTGGTCGTAGTTCACGGTGCCTTGATCGTTCTTGACCGTGCCCTGGTCTTCAAGCACAATCTTTTCCTGGTCATCCAGCAACTGCTTCGGGATTCCGTTTTGTGCCCACGCCGCGCGATAGCGGTCCAAGTCCATCTGGGCCTGCGCCAGGATATTGGTATCTCGCTCCAGCGCGCCCTCGGCCTGCAGCAACTGTGCCTGGTAGGGTTGCGGATCAATGTCAATCAGAGCACTTCCTTTTTGAACCGGTTGCCCCTCGTTATAGTGCACCGCAGTGATCACTCCGCTTGCCTGCGCGGTGATGGAAGAGGTGTAGACCGGTGTCACCGTGCCAATCGAATCGAGATATACCCCGATTTCACCCTTAGTGGCTGTTGAGCCTGTAGCCGTTACGGAAGGACTCATGGCGACCAGCGCACGCTTCGCAGCGGCCGCTTTGACGTCGTTCCCGTGGATGACAAGGAAAACGATCACCGCCAGAAGCAGCACGAAAAGCAGGCTTACCCACAGAATCCAGCTCCTTCGATACCAGGGGGCCGACGCAGACAACTGGTGATCTGAGCCAATGTGCTGAATATCCGCTTTGTCTTCGACTCCGGACATGCAGGACTCCGCGCTCAAGCGCATTGGACAACGCGCCCTTTGCAGAATCGCCGGAATTCCCGTCGGTTGTATGGTCTGTTTTGCTCATTCTGGTGGCCTACGGGCCTGAAACCGCTATTGTCTGCAATGGCAAAGTCAGAAAACCTGGTCGGCCGCGATGCACTTATGCGCTGACGAGTGCGTGCGGCTGCAAAGGACCCCGTTCCTCGGCGAGATTCGCGGATCCAGTCTGTATGCGCAGAAGTAGCCCCAGAGAGCATCAAAACATTGCCTCCGGTTTGCGGGTGACTCGCCCTGAACCCCGGAATTCGTCTCGCTGACGCTCGATTCGTGCCTCGGAGATTTGGCATGAAGTGAGAAACGGTAGGCCAGGAACTGAAGAAGCCTGCAAAGGGCTTCGGAACTCGATAGAACCAGGCTGCGTACCAGTCGTCCGACCGCGCCATGCGGACTTCTGGATCGAAGTTCTTACTTGTTCACCTAACCCTTGAGGAGGTTTAACACATCGGTAACAGCCGGTATATACTGTTAATAAACAAAGACTTAGACATCGTAACCGATCTCCTGCTGTTGGCGTTAACCTGCTTAGACATCATCGGAACTTCCCAAGGTTTTGTTTCTTCTTCTAACGTGTCTGTAATTCATCAAAATACGCAAGCACCACGGTGCAAGCAAACCGGAAATGGCGTATCGATGTGCATGGACCGGGTAATGCACCGGATAAAGAAGAGAGGGGAGTGAGGTGCAGCAAGGGACGCCGAGAAAACCTGGCCGATGGAGGGAGGGACTCGTTTGGAACAGACGCCGGTGGCAAGGAACAATACAGTCTCTGGCCAGGCAGTTTTCGACCGGTAAGCAACTGAGGGCAAAATCCGAATGTGCAAATCTGCCCTGGGTGGTTTGAGGGGGAAGTAGGCGCTTGCGATTGTCCGGCCACCGAGACCGGCTTGACTACGATAACGGATATGGAGGCCCAGAGTTGAGGGAGTGTGTTCTGCGGCCCGCAGGGAATGGCGCGAGACAAAGCACGTTGCAAGTGTTTTGCGCGGCATCGCGCGGCATCTTGCTGTGTCTTTCAGTTGCGGTTTGCGTGAGTTTGAGTGCCTCGGCCCGATGTGCGGCGAGAGAACATACTCAATTTGGGAAGGTTGAGGTTGATAATGGTCTACCCAGACGTGACGGACGCGGCGAGATTATCGACGCGCACGATGGATGCCTGAAGTACTTTGCCGGGCGCTATTACCTTTACGGTACCGCTTACGGCAAGAGCGCAGGTTACAGCATCAACAACCGCTTTCGCGTCTATAGTTCACAGAATTTGAAGGACTGGAGATTTGACGGCGAGTTGATCGAGTCTCCTCCCGACGGCGTCTATTATCGTCCGTACGTTGTCTACAACCCGAATACACGAAAGTACGTCCTCTGGTACAACTGGTACCCCAAGCTTTGGGAAGGAAAAGTGGGCGTAGCGATCAGCGACACGCCCGTGGGACCTTTCAAGGTCGTGGAGACTGCAGTGAAAGTTGCGGGATACGCGGACGGACCCGGTGATGGCAGTCTCTTTGTCGATAGGGACGGCACCGGCTATTTCATTTACACCACGATCAGGCAGAATCATGCGATCAGGATCCAGCGCCTGACGAGCGATTTTCTGGGAGTCACAAGCGATACAAGCGGCGTGCTTGGCGTGGACTGCGAGGCGCCGGCACTGTTCCGCAATCGAGATCGCTATTATGCCTTATTCGATTCAACGTGCTGTTTCTGTTCCGCCGGAAGTGGAGTTCGTGTTTTTGTGGCATCGAATCCCCTCGGGCCCTACACCGAAGAGGGGAATATTAACCGGGGTGCGGACGGGCAACCGCTTATTGCTGCTCAGCAGACGTTCGTCGCTGAGGTTCTCACTCCGGCGGGTACGGCGTTCCTTTGGATGGCGGACCGCTGGGGATCTCGGCCCGATGGCGTCAAGGGACACGATCTTCAGTTTTGGAGTGCGCCGCTGCGCTTTACATCAGATGGCGTGATTGAGCCCATCGATGCTGCGCCCGCATGGTCGGCAGTGATCCAAATGGGCAACAAGCGCGATTTGGTGAAACGGCCTTATATTTGGCTAAAGAAGATAGATCCAGATCCCCTCAAAATCGATCCGTGTACCGGCGCTCCGCTGACGAAGGAGGTGTGGTAAGAGCCGAAAGGGCCTTACTGCCGGCTGTATATTCGGTTTGCAATTGTGAGCTTAGGCATTCCTAATCATTCACGCGATTCAAGAGAGACGGTGCGAAGAACAATGATCACGAAGGGGAATATTGTTGCGGTGGTTTTAACGGCTGTTCTGTACAGTTGGCCATTCCCTGGAACTTGCCAGCAAGCAAGAGAGCCGGTAGATTATGTTGCGCCGAATATCGGCGGTATTGGCCAGTTACTTACCGCAACTGTTCCGTTAGTCCAATATCCCCATGGCATGGCCCGGTTGGCGCCGGTTACAACACCGGGAATTACGGACCGCTATCTGGCGGATAGGATTTTTGGTTTTCCGGCCGGGCCCGCGCTTTTGATGGCCTCGGTGGGACCGGGAGGCGCCTCGCCCGATGACTACGCATCAGAGTTCGATCACGACTTTGAGGTTTCGACTCCTTATTATTACGAAGCCGACCTGTTGACCTGGGGAATTAAAGCCGAAGTTACTGCGAGTCAGGAGGCAGCATTCTATCGATTCACGTTTCCGGGAAATGAACACTCGCATTTCATTGTGAGCCTTGCCAAGGAAGGAAATCTCGTTGTCTATGGAAGTAGCGCGGTTGGAGGGAGCGAGAGAGTTGATCCTCCGATCGGGAAGGCTCCCGAGGCGGCGAAGGAAACAAGAGCCTATTTCTATGCGGAGTTCTCCGCTCCGTTCAAGTCCTGGCAAACTCTGACGGATGGAAAGGCGTCTCACTCTGCTGAAGTTACCGGCGAGCGAATTGCATTTGTCTCAGACTCAGCGACGGCTCCCTTAGAACAGATCGGCGTCCGGGTCGGACTCTCTTACATCAGTGTTGAACAGGCGCATCGCAATCTTGAACGCGAGATTCCTGCGTGGGACTTCAACGGCGTCAAGGCCAAAGCCCGCGCGGTTTGGAATCACGCGTTGGGCGCGATCCGCATCGAAGGCGGAAATGAACGCCAGCGCACCATTTTTTACACGGCGCTTTACCGTTCGCTTGGCCGCATGACCGACATTACGGAGGATGGCCGCTATTTTAGCGGCTACGACCATGCCGTCCACGATGCCGATGGCCACGACTTCTATGTCGATGACGGCTTGTGGGACACGTATCGATCTCTTCACCCGCTGCAGCTTTTGCTCGACGCGCATCGGCAACAGGACATGGTCCGCTCCTATCTCCGCATGTACGAGCAAAGCGGCTGGCTACCTTCGTTTCCCTCTGTAGCCGGCGAACAGGCGGTGATGATTGGCCGTCATACGGCAGAGGTCATTCTCGACACATTCGCCAAAGGATTTCGCGACTTCGATGTCGAGGAAGCCTATGGAGCCCTGCGCAAGAACGCGACGGAAGCGACCATGATTCCTTGGAGTCGCGGGCCGATCACAAGCCTCGATCGTGTCTATTTCGATAAAGGGTTCTTTCCGGCATTGGCATGGGGAGAGAAGGAGACCGTGTCTGAGGTTGGGTGGGAGCGCCGTCAAGCTGCCTCGGTCACAATCGAAAACAGTTACGATGACTGGGCCGTTGCACAGTTAGCCAGTGCGCTCGGTAAACAGCAGGACGCGGCCTATTTCACGAAGCTCGCTGACAATTACCAAAATGTGTTCAATCCAGCCATTGGCTTTATGGCCCCGCGCAGCGCCGATGGTGCATGGGTGGATCATTTCGATCCAAAGCGTGGAGGAGGGCTGGGCGGCCGGGACTATTTCACCGAGGTCGATGCGTGGCTGTACACGTTTGGCGTACAGCACGACGTTGCGGGCTTAATCAGGCTCTTTGGCGGCCGCGAGCGCTTCAATGCAAAACTCGATCAACTGTTTGTCGAGCAGTACGGTGGAGCGAAGTATGAGTTTCTGGGGCAGTTTCCCGACGCGACCGGGTTGATCGGCTTGTATGCGCAGGGCAACGAGCCAAGCTTTCATATCCCCTATCTTTACGATTTCTCCGGCCAACCCTGGAAGACTCAGCAACACGTGCGCCAGATCATGGATGTCTGGTACGGTGATGGTCCACTTGGCATTCCCGGTGATGACGACGGCGGCGCAACGTCATCCTGGTACGTGCTCAGCGCCATGGGGTTCTACCCGGTTTGTCCCGGCAGCCCGGTTTATGAGATAGGGAGTCCGATCTTCTCCAAGTCCGAGATTCGGATGGGCAATGGCAGGGATTTCACCATCATCGCCAATCACGTATCGACTCAAAACAAGTACATACAGACTGCAACGCTGAATGGAAAGCCTCTCAACAAGCCATGGTTCCTCCACCAGGACATTGCCGACGGCGGAACTCTTGTTCTGGAAATGGGCGATCGCCCCAATAAGCTGTGGGGAAGCGCGCCGGAGGACGCCCCACCGTCGATGTCGGGAGAAAGCAGCAATGCTGAACGACGCCTGGAACCACAAGACCGTGAGAATAAATGAAAATAGCCTTGTCGTGATTCCAGGGCAAGCGCAATCCGGTTTGCCAATGAGGGGTTGGTTTTACGAGCCTGAGGAAAGGACGCAATGAACACCGCAGATCCCCGGAAGCATAGTGACGCCGGTTCAGCAGAAAAATCCTCCCATACTGGGCGGGTATCGAATGCATCGAGCCAGTTTTCTCTGCCAAACCGCCGCAACTTTCTGTTTACTGCCACTGCGAGTTTTACCGCCGATTCGATAGGCTTTGCGAGCCCCGAGGGCGTACAGACGGGTGGCGCTTCGGGACAGGTCCCGTCATCGATCACGGCGGATGCCCAGACCAAGGAAAACCCAGCGGCTAAACCAGCGGCTGCGCAATATAGCCTTGACAAGCTTTGCCGAGACTTTGTGCTCGTGGTGTAGTTTTGCAAGGGGGAACAGCCCCAGAACTCACGTAAAGCTATCAAGGAGAACCATTCATGGGTCGTACAGAAAGAAGTTCGAGAGTCAACCGCAGAGAGTTCCTTCAGACAATGTCGATGGTCGGCTGTGTATCCCTGATTACGAATCCGCTCGAGGCCATGGCCGAAGCAACAGAGTTGGTGATCGCGGAGAGAATCGGCAAGCTGCAGATGCAGGCCGGCAAGACGCCGATTCCGGGGGCATCTTGGTTCACCGCCGAAGCGGTAGGGGACGGCCTATCTTACCATTTCCCGCCCGGCTATTTCCTTCAAGCGAAGTTCTTAACATCCGATATGCTTGTGGACGGGAACGATCTTCTTGTGTTCGGTCTTGCGCTTCAGGAAGGAGAACACGGGGGTACTTTCCGCCTGACCTTCGGCATCTTGCCGCAATGCTCTGCCCGCTTTCGCTTTGACCTAGACAGGGTTGATCAGCGCCGCTGGATGCTCGACAGGGAGGGTGCGTTTCTGAAACCGCTGTGCTGGGGCTACCCCGTGGATCTTGCCAAAGTGGACCGGCTCCAGCTCACCGTGGCTTCGAAGCACAACGAATCCGTGCGGTGGTGCATGACGCCGCTATCGATTGCGCCTAAGGATCTTTCGACGATCACGCATCCGGTTTTGCCCAAGGGCAAGCTCCTCGACGAGTTCGGTCAGAGCGCGCTTCGCACATGGCCGTCTAAAGCGCAAAACGCGAATGAGGTCAACACGCGCATTCGGAGCCAGTGGGAAAACGTCTCAAAGCAGGTGCGGCCTGAAGACCTTTCCCGTTGGGGCGGATGGAGGTCGAAGAAGCTGATTGACGGCCAGGGTTTCTTCAGAACGCACAACGACGGAAAGCGCTGGTGGCTCGTGGATCCGGACGGCTACGCCTTCTGGTCGGCGGGGGCTGATTGCGTAACGGTGGATCAGACGCACGCCCATGCCGACGGCCTGGAATCGGCTCTCTCCTGGATTCCCGATCCCAGCGGCGAATTCCGTGACACCTACATGAGAATCGTAGGAGACGACGGGGTGGAGTCGGGCATCAACTATCTGGTCGCCAACCTTATCCGTGCCTTGGGCGCCGACCGCTGGCGCGACAAGTGGGCAAAAATGACGATTTCCGAGATGAAAAGCGTGCGCTTTAACACCGTTGGTAACTGGTCGGAGTGGACTTACGCGAAAGCGGCAGGCTTTCCGTATGTGCGGCCGCTGGACTTTAACGCCAAACGGAGCGGATGGATTTACCGCGAGTTTCCCGACGTATTCCATCCGGAGTTTGAGACGGAGGCGGCCGAGTTTGCCGGTACGCTATCCAACACGGTTAACGATCCGGCCTTCATTGGTTATTTTCTGATGAACGAACCAACCTGGGGAGGGTTCTCGTCGCTCCTGCCGGCGGCGGGAATGCTGCAGAGCACTGAGTCCTGCTTCACACGTGGTGAGTTATCCCGATTTCTGAGGAAGAAGTACTCAGACGACGCGGAGTTCTCTGCCCATTGGAAGATGCCGGTCACGTTTGTCCAAGTGGAGTCGGGGAAATGGCAAGGTCCCTTCAGCGACGAGTCGCAGGACGACCTGCGTGATTTCAGCACATTGATGACGGAGCGATACTTCAAGCTCCTTTCGGCTGCCTGCCGGAAGGCGGACCCGAATCATCTCAACCTCGGCGCGCGCTACAACACGGTTCCTCCTCCGTGGGCCGTTGCGGGCATGAAGTCCTTTGACGTATTCAGCATGAATTGCTATGCAAAGCAAGTGCCGCATAACGCGTTCCAGCAGATTTCCAGAATACTGGGAATCCCGGTCATGATTGGCGAATTCGGATTCGGCGCGCTAGACGTCGGACTGCCGGGCACAGGTCCCGCGCCTCGGTTGAGAAACCAGTTGGACCGGGGCAAAGCTTACCGCGCGTTTCTTGAAGACGCTGTCGCCGATCCGCTCTGCGTAGGGGCCCACTGGTTCCAGTTGTACGACCAGTCCGCGCTCGGTCGCACTGACGGCGAATGTTACAACTTGGGTTT
>Ga0326727_10021805_pt1 | contig 12473 bp, 5 predicted proteins | sample MB2enrmetagenome_FD_207643 | JGI IMG/M metagenome (GOLD analysis project Ga0326727, IMG submission 207643) | Lab enriched peat soil microbial communities from McLean, Ithaca, NY, United States - MB29MY | ecosystem: Environmental > Terrestrial > Soil > Wetlands > Peat | place: USA: New York...
ACAACGGCGGCTGGCGCCCGACTCCCGACTACGGCACGGTTTGGTTTCCGCATGTGACCATCGTTGGCTGGGCCCCCTACCGCTATGGTCACTGGGCTTACGTCGCTCCTTGGGGCTGGACTTGGGTGGATGATGCGCCCTGGGGCTTTGCTCCCTTCCACTATGGCCGTTGGGTTTTTGTGGCAGGCGCTTGGGGTTGGGTACCCGCCCTGCCGCGTGTCGGGGGTATTGCTTATGTCCGCCCGGTGTACGCCCCCGCTCTTGTTGCCTGGGTCGGGGGACCCCATTTTGGCGTCGGTATCGGCGTCGGTATCGGTGTGGGCGGCTTTGCCGCTGGTGTGAACGTAGGCTGGTTCCCGCTGGGACCGCGTGAAGTCTTCGTGCCCTCCTATGCGGTCAGCCGCGCCTACGTGAACAGAGTGAACATCTCCAACACAACCGTGAATGAGACCGTGGTCAACAACTACTACAACACCACCGTCGTCAACAGAAACGTGAACGTCAGCAATGTCAGATACGTAAACCAGAGCGTTCCTGGTGCCGTCACTGCTACATCGCCACAGGCGTTCACTTCAGCGCAGTCTGTTTCGCACAATCTTGTCGCCGTCAACCAAAGGGAAGTGGCTTCCGCCCCTGTGGGTGTCTCCGCTCCCTCCGTGACGCCGCCCAAGCAGGCCGTGATGGGTTCGGGTGCAGCGACGAACGTGCGCCCGCCCGCTGCTCTCGCGAACCGCTCGGTTGTGGCTAAGACCACTCCGCCTCCGCCTCCGCCGTCTCTTGAAAAGCAGCAGGCTGCCATCCAGGCGAATCACGGACAGCCGATCTCGATGGCGCAAACGCGGCAGATTCAGCCGGCGCGTACTGCCGCAACCACGGCGCCCGTCAAGATTGCCCCGCCGTCCACTCCGGCCACGCCTCGCGTGAACGCGGTTCACGGACAGAACAATACCAACCGCCCGTCCAATGCCGCTGGCGCGCAAACCAATCCAGCCGGGAATTCAGCCAGCACCGGCGCCCACAACGATCGTCCACCTTCCGCTCGGCCTGCTGTCATCGACAACGACCAGCTCGAACAGAAGCACCAGCAGGAACTTGAGCAGCTTCACCAGAAACAGGACCAGGAACGCCAGCAGCTCGAGCAGCAGCAATACCAGGCGCAACAGAAGCTCCAGCAACAGCAGGCCGACGCCAGCAAACAGCAGGAGCTAAACCAGCAACATCAGCAGCAGCTTGAGCAGTTGGCGCAGAAGCACAATGAGGAGAAGCAAAAGCTGAATCAGAAGCAGGAGTCTGAGCATGCCAAGGCCAAGGCAGCTTCGTCTTCCAAGCCCAAAAGCGAAGATAAACCGCACAAGTAAAGCTTCTCTTCGCGATGCCACCTGATTCTTCCGTCCGTGTGGGGGTCCAGCACCGCTGGACCCCCTCTCGGCAGGCTCACAACCGCAACTCCTCCCTGTAGCTCACTCCTTCAGGAGTGAGGCACGCTGCCCCATCGCGTGCTTTTTATGCGATGAATCTGCTTTTCTCTTGGGCTCATGCCAAGAGCAGATCCCTCTCCCGCTCTGCGGGCTCGGGATGACAACGTACAACCGCTTGTGGGATGGAGTGCGCTTAGCGTTCCGAGCTTCCGAACGGCTGCGCGGATTCCGCCGAATCGCCCTGTTCCTTCCGGTGGCTCTTCACTTCGCGCAGCGAGTAGATCGCCTTGTTCTGTGATTCGTAATAGGTGCGGGAACTGATCTCTCCGAGCAGGCCCATGGAGATGAACTGAATTCCGCTGACAAATAGGGCAATCGCCAGCAGCAGCAGCGGCCCGTGCTGCGCCATGATGTTCTCGTTGAGGAAAACTTTTTTCGCGACCAGGACGGATCCGATGATGAATCCCGTGCCGGTCCCCGCCAACCCCAGCATCCCGAAGAACTGCAGCGGCCGCGTGGAATAATCCAGCAGGAATTTCACCATGATCAAGTCAAAAAAGACGCGAATGCTCCGCCCTATCCCGTAGTTCGACCGCCCGCTCCTGCGCTGCGGATTGGAAATCGGCACTTCCGTGATGCGCGCCCCCGACGAACTCGCCAGCGCTGGAATGAACCGGTGGAGTTCCCCATAGAGCTGGATTTCCTGCAAAATCTCCCGGCGGTAGGCCTTGAAGGTCGTGCCGAAATCGTGCAGCTCGATCCCGGAAAGCTTGGCCATCAACCAGTTCGCGATGCGGCTGGGCACTTGCCGCATCAGCCAGTGGTCGTTCCGGGAACGCCTCCAGCCGCTGACCAGGTCGTAGCCTTCCTCAATTTTTTCCAGGAATCGCGGAATCTCCGCGGGATCGTGCTGCTGGTCTCCGTCCATGGAGATGACGATGTCGCCTCGCGCAAAATCGAACCCGGCCTTCAGCGCCGGCGTTTGTCCAAAGTTGCGCCGCAGCCGCACCACGTTCACGCGCCGGTCGTGCTCGTAAATCTCCGAGAGCACCTTGTACGAGTTGTCCTTGCTGCCATCATCCACAAACACCATCTCGTACGGCTCGCCGATGGAATCCATCACATCCGTCAACTTCATGTACAAATCCGGAATGTTTTCCTGTTCGTTGTAGAACGGAACCACAATCGAGTAGCGGATCGGCGACTCAATTCCCATAACGCTGTTTCTTTGCCTTTCTCAAACGACTTGCCCGGCGCCCCTCACGCCGGCTGGCCGGAACCTCGCCTTCTGTCAGGCTCAACTTTGTCCCGGCGCGCCGCTAAAACCGTAGTTTATCAGGCGTATCCCTTGGTTGGCGACAATTTTTCTGATCTCCACGTCGGTTAGAATATCCAGCTCGGTCTTCCGCGAATCCTGCAGCCGCGTGGCGGTTTTCCGCAGCTCCTCGTCCACATAGCCCGGGTGGCACATCAGTTCCGTCGTGCCCTCCGCCAAATTCTCCAAAAACTCCTTGAGACCTTCCCGTGTCATTTCGCCGGTCTGCGTAATTCCACAGAAGTAATCGGTCGTGGCAATCCCTTCGCGGTTTGCCAATCCCCGGGCATCCCGCGCCAGCAGCTTCAGGCCGCGCGCCTGCATCCCCTGTTTCAAAACCACGCTTGTGTTCTGCGACGCCCCTGCCGATAACGCCGAACGCAGGCTCGAGTCCTCATGCGCCAAGCGAATGGCCCTGATCCCATGCTTCTTCGCCAGGCGCAGCGCCAGTTCGAATAGCCCCGGCAGCATGTGCACATGCTTGTGCCCGTCCAGGTGTGTCGGCGAAATCCCGGCGTTGCGAATCTTTCGGATCTGTGCGTCCCATTCCCGCTCGATTTCATCCAATTGCAAGCCGCGGTGCGCAATTAGCAGCAACAACCCTTCTGGCCCGCCATCGAGCTCGCCCGCGCTGTTCAAAAGCCCCGGCACTTGATCCGCAGGCGCGGCCGGCGGCCCATCGCTCAGGTTCAGGTGCACGCCAATTCCCAGTTGCGGATTCTGCCGTGCCGCCTCCAATGCGGAGTCGAACGCCCGCCCGTTGGCCAGTAGCGTTGTGCTGGTCACCAGACCATTGCGGTGAGCCTCCACGATCCCCCAGTTCACCCCTTCCGTCCATCCCAGGTCATCCGCGTTGACGATCAGATTCCGCATGAATCACTCTGCCGCTTTTTCTTGTCCGCTCTGCTCTGTGTACTCTGTGTTCTTTCCTCTGTGGCCTCTGTGTTAAACGTCCCCGTTCCCCGCCTGCCCTGCTCGCCCTTCTGCCCTGCTTGCCCTGAGCCTCGAAGGGAGCCGCGAGGGGAGCATCGAAGCTCCTGTCCTTTCGGACAGCTACTCTTACGCTTCCGTACCATTGACCGTTATTTCGTGTAACTCTAGCATAGTCAACAAGACAGTATGTGGAATAGCGTTGCTCCCGGTCGCGCTGCGGCTTTTGCTTGCTCGCGACCTGCGCGCGTTCTAGGCGGCTTTCATCGCAGCAGGCCGGCGCGCACTGTTTCTCCGTTGGTTTCGAGGCCATGATGCATGTTAAGTTGCAGGAATTGAAACAGTTAGGAACACGCTACGGCGAAAAGCGGCGTGGACGCCGCATGAACTCCCGCGTCCCCATCCGCCTGGAGTGGGATGCTTCCACCAGCCATCGCCAGTGCGTCGAGGCCTTTACCCGGGTCGTGAATCCTTACGGTTGCATGGTGGTGATCTCGGAGCCGCTTGAGCTGGATCATCGTCTGGCCTTGACCAATCTCGCTACCGGCGCAAGCAACGCCGCCGTGATTGTCTGGAAAGGGAATAAACAACCCGATGGCTGGGAATACGGCGTCGAACTCGTTGCGCCGGATATGGACTTCTGGGGGTTGGAGCTGTGACGCCTTTGCCAAAATCGCCGCCGCCCGCGGTCGGTGCCGCTTCTCCGAACGTCAAGCGCGGCCCCACCACGGTTCGCCCGCTGACCAATGAAGAGCGCCGCCGCGCTCAACGTGTGTTCCTCAGGATGCCCGTTCTGGTGCATGTCGAGGGCAAAGCCAATCCCATTCCCGGCACCACGCACACCGTCAGCGCCAGCGGGGCGATGATCATCCTGCCCCAAGGCCTGCCCACCGGCACCCAACTTTCCATTGAGAATCCCAAGACCCAGAAAAAGGTGGAAGCTCACGTGGTGCGCCCGCCTGTAATGAGCGCAGAAGGCTCCCTCGTTCCCGTCGAGTTCACCACGCCCTCTCCGCAGTTCTGGAATATCTGCTTCCCGCCCAACCCCAGCAACTGACACCTCGCACATTCGCGCGGGGCATGCCCTAGCCTTGGGTCCGGAGAAAAAAAGCGGCCCCGAAAAATCGAGGCCGCTCCATTTCGAATGGTTCTGTTAGTTGATCGTCAGGCTGATGGTCTGGCCAGGGTTAGACGATGCCGGGGTTGCCGTAATTGGCAACTGCGCTGTGCCCGTAACCGTGACGTTCAATGTACCCGATGAGGATCCACTTGTAGTGGCGTCACCCAGGTAGCTCGCGCTCAACGTGTGCGTCCCCACAAGTTCCAGGAACGCAGGTGCCTGCGCCGCAGTCACAGTGATGTTCCCCGTCGTCCCGTTCGCCACCGGCGCTTGTCCCAGGTTCGCCCCGTCAACCAGGAACTGCACGTTTCCGGTGGGTGTCCCTCCCGTTACGGTCGCGCTCACGGTGATGCTGCTGTTCACCGCCAGCTTCGTGGACGATACCGTCAGATGCGTGACCGTCGACGTCTTCCCGCCGCCTCCGCCTCCCCCTCCGCCGCCCCCACCGCCGCAGCCCAGGGTGAAGCTCAGCACGCACATCAGGGCCAGCCCCAGCGCGGCGCGATACCGCTTCCGCCCGGGTACAAAAAGCAAAAGGATGGCCGCAAGGCCCGTGAGCCCGCTCAGCGTCCACCACCCGCTTCTCCCACTAGGTGCAGCGGGGAAAATGGCTGCGCGGAAGGTCCGCGTTTCGGGAAAATTCATGGCTGTCGTCGTTGAAGATGGCGCGGCCACGTTGACTGTCAGTGTCCCCGTTCCGTTCCCGCTGCTGGGCACGGTGATGTTCAGGGCCCCGCAGGTTACTCCTGGCAAGGCCGTTCCACACGTGATCGCCACGCTGCCCGTGAACCCATTGGTCGGCGTCAGCGTAATTGTCGAAGTGCCGCTGCTGCCAGCGGTCGCCGTCGCCGCCGTCCCACCCAACGTAAAGCTCCCGGTCCCCGTCGACTGGGTAACCGTCAGTGAGAGGTTGCCGCCGGTTGTGGCCGAGTTTGAGGTTGAGTAGTTGGTATCTCCAGCATAAGTAGCCGAGATTGTATAAGTTGTCGCCGTGGTGAACGTATGGTTCAGCGTAGCCGTGGCGTAAGGAGGAGTAGTCGCTGTCGAGGCCGTGCCAGTGACGGTCGCTGTGCCTAGCGTCGTGGTGCCGGCGGAACTGCTAGCTGCAAACGTCACCGTCCCCGTTGGCCCGACCCCGCTGTTCATGGTGCCAACAACCGTCGCGGTCAACGTCACATTAGTGGTGGTAGTCGGCGTCGCCGTATTCGCCGTGACAGCAGTGGATGTTGTAGCCGGGGTGACTGTTATGGAGGCGGTCCCTGACGATTTCCCGTAGCTGTTGTCGCCGGAGTAGGCGGCCATGACCGTATGCGTGCCACCCGGAAGATTGATCGGCAGGTCCTCCAGGAAACCGATGCCGTTTAGGGTTGCCAAATTCCCTACGGCGCCTGTCTGTGTATTCGGGAAATCATTCAGCGGCAGTCCGTTGTCATACGTTTCCGTGACGGTTCCTGTAGGGCAGGGAACCGTGCCGTTCTCGCATAGAGTGTCCGCAGTGTTGGTGACGTCAACCCTCATGATGTACGGCGTTGTGCCGTAAACGACCGAGATTGGGCTTGTCAACTGGATGTCGTAAAGGCCGTTACTCTGATCATAGGTCCAAAAGCTGAGCGACGTCAGGCTGCTCTCCGGGGTCACCGTGACATTTACCGGAGCAGATGTCCCGGGCGCGTACGCTCCATCCCCCGAGTATTGCGCCACCACGGGATAGCTGGTGCCTCCGGGCAGGGCATTCGTTGTGATCGTTGCCGTGCCGCTGCTTAGCACGAATGTGGGCGTGGGCGAGGACGAGGTCGAGTTCGTAAACGCCCCGATCGTGACCGGCGAGGGTGCAGCAGGTGGCGTCGTGATCAGAACCACACTGCCGGTCGGCGTTCCCGACCCCGATGTCGGAGCCACACTCACGTCAAAAGTAACTGTCGTACCGTGGGCAATTGTGCTTGTGGGATAAGTAGTGATCGTTGTCGTTGTGGGAGTGAAGCTTACTGTACCCCAGCTCTTCGCCAGGTTCGCCACGTTGACCGAGCCCAGCCCCGTTGCCTTGTCGTATCCGGCCACAGCGGTAAAGCCAGGAGTGGTCGCGGCGCTGGGATCAACCAGCACGCCGTATGGGTTCGAAGTCGACGGAGATGTGTTGCTACAATTCGGTATCCCGCCTTCGCAAGCAACCGAGTTATTCCCCGTAACCACGTCATAAAAGATACAGCCCGTGGCGGTCACACTTGCCGCGTTTGACGTGCAAATGGTTCCCGCGGCGTTCTTTTTGTAAAGTTGATACAGCACATAGTTCGCATTGCCCTGGCGTACCCCGCCTTGCTGCTGAATCATCAGCGCCATGATGCCTGCAAAAGCCGGCGCCGCGGCCGACGTTCCGCCCACAGGGGTGATCTCCACTGATTGGGACGACAGTGCGCATGCATTGCCGTCTTGCCCCCCCGGCGGTGGCGAATCTTGCGCGCAGGTAATATAGAAGCTGTTGCTGCTTGTGTTTATAGCGGAAAACAAAGACACATCCGGGATGTCGCGATAAGTGTCGGACGATATGACATTTTGCCAACTCGGTTTCGGATTACCCGCCGCGCATGCTGTGCCAGCGCTATTCAGCGTCGCGCAATTGCTCTGGCCGCCGCCGCCCGCTTGCATGTCAATCCCATCAGCATTAGTAATATCCTGATTGATGATCGTTGCCGTGCATGTGCCCAGGCTTCCGGCCGCCGCAGTCGCCGCGCAACCACTATTCCACGTGGACTCGGGAATATAAGATAATGCTGACTCGGGCGGCGTCTCGTTGGTGGTGCTCCAATAGGTGGACGGGTTCGACCCGTAATTAAAGTCTGTCCCGCCCAGTGCCACGTTGAACGGAGTTGAGGCCAAACCGTTGACGCTGAGGCTGACTGCGAGTCCGTATTGATCGGTTGCGTAATCATATCCGGAACCGGCGTCGCATGAATCGGAGCCATTGTCGCCGGTAGCCACAATAACCGTTATCCCTTGCGCCGCGGCCTGCTCCCAGAGTGCGTAGATAAAACCATTGTATCCGCTACCCCCAGCGGCCTCGCATACACCGAAGCTCTCGCTCAGGATCGGCGCGAGATTACTGTCAATAACGTAAATCGCCGAGAGATCGGTGCCAGAAACCCCTATGGTGTCCGAGGGTTGCGAGACAACCAGATCAATCGTTGCTCCCGGGGCTACGGCTCCCGCCCATTCGACGTCCAGATCCGCTTCTGCCTCGTCATAGGTCGCCGAGTCTGGGCCCTGAACACCCGGGTCCGGTCCATTCAGGATGACGTTGCTGGCGGTGAAATTGGGCGGCAAGCCAAAAATACTACGGAATTGTTGCACGTCCGTAACGTTGATGTTTGAGTCTTGAACGATGGCAATGGTTACGTTCGCACCCGTGAGAGTGCTGGTGGGAATGTTGTAGATTTTGGCAAAATCCCCTGGCGCCACCCCATAGCACGGTCCATTGCTGCAGGCGAAAGTGACTGCTGGCTTCGGCCCGCTCCCCGCAACTTTGCCGCCCAGAAAATTTTTCATCCGGCGCATTTGCGACTTCGGCCGGAAGTTGTGCAGGCCGACCACTCCTGCCAGGACCGGCGACAGCGCCGCGGGAATCTGCGGATCGCTCACGTTCGCAACATGCTTTTCGCCATGCACTAGAAAATTGTGAATGTCAGTGTGAAACGCATTGCGTACTTGGCCGACGTTTCCGGAAAACTCGATGGTCGTGCGTCCCGCTCCCACCTTCACATTCTGAAATCCGTGAGACTGCAACCAGTCCGTCACCGCCTGAATGTCCGCGTCAGCGGGCCCGAACTGAGTGCCAAACTGCGCCGGTGTCAGCCAGGCGTGGTAATTCGATGAAGTCTTGTCCTGCTGCTGATCGAGCAATTGCCGTAGCGCCGTCTCCTGCTCGGGGCTGCGCTGCAACAGCAACAACATTCGCGTCGCTGGTTGCGCATCGCTCACCGGTCCTTGGTCAAATTCCGGCCGCGCCAACGGGTGCACATTCCCTTTCAGTTGTACGGTCTGCGTGTCGTCCACTGCTGCCACCACACGCGCCGGCACGTTTGCCTGTTGCGCCCGAGCCGCCTGCCCCGCCAGTAGCAGGGCCACGGCACACAAAACCACCCAGCTATTCCTCTTTAGAATTTTCATAATTTTCTTAAGCTCCCAAGCGAATTCATCGCAGTCTTCCCCGGGCTCTTTTGGCAGGAATGGCGTGCCTCCGCCCCTTCACGCAGCCACGCATCATGCTGTCTTTTTCAGATGCCCCCGGCCAGGATACGGTTTGCTCCCCTTTGGTGCCGTAACCCCTTCTTTATATAACACCTTTCGGGCTAATTTAGTTGTACTTGAAAATCGGCCGGGTGCGAAATGCCGCTGGTCGAGGCCGCCGTAATCTCCAAATTGGTCACTCCCAGCACTTCCTGGCTGATTGTCGAGGAAACCGACGGCAGCGTGTTGGCGTCGCCGAAATAGTGCGCGGCCATGGGGTGAGACCCAATCGCCAGCGTATCCGTGGCAAACGTCGCGTTCCCGTTAATCACTCCCACCAGGGCGCTATAAGGCTGGCCGTTATCATAGATTTGCACTTGGCCCAAGGGGTTGGCGCTGGAATTGACGTTCACGATCAGGGTCAATGGCTGTTGATAGCCGATCCGCAAGTTCGAGCTTGATAGTGTGGCCGTCGTCGGAACCGGCCCGCCCCCGCCGCCGCTCCCTCCGCCGCACCCCAGCGCTGCCAGGCTTACCAGGCAAACCGTCCAGCCCCCGGCAAAAGCCAGCCGCCGGGCGCCCTTTCTTCCATCCATGCCCCAAGCCGCCAAGCCCAGCACGCCCATTCCCGCCAGCAGCCCAAACGCCATCCACCCATTCGCTGTTCCCGCCGCGCTGGCCACAGTCCGCAAAGCCGCGCCAGCCGTCGTTGTGGTGGGAGTCAGTTGCAGTTGCGTTGTCGCCGTGGTTTGCCCCGCGGCAATCGTGACGCTCGATGACGAAAACAAGCACGCATATCCCGCGGGCAAAACGGTCGTCCCTGTGGGACACGTCAAATTGATCGTGCCCGTAAAGCCGCCCGACGCCGCGATCGTCACCGTGGCCATCCCCGCGCTGCCCGCCACAAACGCCACCGGGTTCGGCGATACGCTCACGCTGAAGTCTCCCGCCGTCATGGGCTGGCCCGCGGAGTCCGCCGCCTGCCAGTTATTGTCCCCGCGGTAGTGCACCTTCAGGCTATGTACTCCTGGCGCGAATGTCTTGCGTATCGCGAACACACCGATATTCCCCGCGCCCACCGTCAGGTTCTGCGCGGTGATGAGCTGCGCCGCCCCGCCATTTAACGAATCCCAAAACTCCACCACCCCCGTGGGATGGGCCAGCCAAGCGCTGCTCGGAATGCCCGCTACGCTCACGTTGACGCTGACTTCCTGATTTGCATTGGCCACGCTCGGCGCGCTCAACGTCACCGTTGGCGTGCCCTTGCTCACGCTGAACGCCAGCGGTGGCGCGCTCGCCGAGGCCCCGTAGTTTGTGTCCCCTGAATACTCCGCATAGAGTGTTACATTTCCCGCCTGCATCCACGGAATGGTGATTTGCGCGGTACCGTCGTTTCCCAGCGCCACCAATGTACTTCGCGGCCCCACCGCATCCCACAACGTCACGAAGCCCGTCACTCCATTAGCGCCCGCCGGCGTGACCGCCACCCTGAAGCTGCCCGTGCTTCCCAGAGTCGTGGGCAGGATAACGGGCGTCAGCGTCGTGGCGCTGGTCTTCGTCCCGCCATTCGCGCTCACATTCACGGCAAACTGCGCTTCGTTCTGATTGCCGCTCGGCACGCTCGCATAGTTGGGGTCGCCGCTTCCATCGTAGCTGGCGCCAAAATTGTGCGTCCCTGCCGTCAGGTTGCTCACAATCATCGAAGCTTGCGCCTGCGTCCCGAAAAATCCGCCCGTCTGCAGCGGCACTATGCTGCCAATCGGCGCGCCATTATCAGTGAACTGAATCGTCCCCGTCGCCGCCTGCGTCCCAGATCCCGCCACAACCGCGTGAATTCCCACGGACTGCCCCACGGCCACGTTCGCGGAATTCGCACCCAGCACCACATACGGCGTTCCTTTCCCAATCGAGAAGTTCGCCGGAGCAGACGCGCTTCCCGCGAAGCTATTGTCTCCCGCATACGTTGCCGTCAACGTGTGCATTCCCACTCCAAACGAATAGCCGCCGCCATTTCCGGTGGGAATGTAGGCGCTGCCATCGGGTGCCAGCGCGTACGTGCCGATGAGCGTGGCGCCATCCTGCAATGTGACCGTACCCGTCGCATTGCCAAAGCCCGAGGCGCCCGCCACCGTCACGCGCACCGTCATCGCCGCACCGTAACCCGCGCTCCCTCCCTGCAGGCCGTTCATGCTGATCGTCGTTGTGCTGGGTTCCGGCTGTACATTCAGCAGCAGCACCGGCGAATCGCTTGCCGCAAACGTGGCATCACCGGCGTAATGCGCGGAAAGCTTGTACTGGCCTCCCGGCAGATCGCTAACCCCGGCCGTGAATGCGCCATTCGTCAGCGGCAAGTCGTCCGCGTCGCCGTACAGGTCCGTCTTCAGCGAAACCGTTCCCGTCGGCGTGCCGTTTCCGTTCGCGGGCGCCACCGTTCCGCTCACATTCACGCTTGTGCCGTGCACGAAGCTCGCGCTCGACGTCTGCATGCTCGTTTGCGATGCCGCGAACGACACATTGTTCCAATTGCTCGCCAGGTTCGCCGCATTCACCGAACCCAATCCCGTCGCCATATCGTAGCCCGGTCCGGCCGCCTGCCCGGTCAGGAAACCATTCACGCCATTTTGCGTCGAAGAGCATTCCGGCGAACCGCCCGCGCAGGGCACGGCGTTGTTTCCTGTCGTCACGTCATAAAACACGCAGGAATTCTGCGCCGTAGGATTGGTCTGCTGCGAAGAGTCGCAACTTTGGTTCTGCGCCAACTGGTACAGAACATAGTTCACCTGCCCCTGCAAAACTCCATTCTGCTGTTCCACCAGCGCCAGGATCCCCGCCATCGCCGGCGTCGCGGCCGATGTGCCTCCCACCAGCGTCAATCCCACCAGGTTATTTTGCGCATCAATCTGGCATGCGGGTCCCGCCCCAACGTGGCTGGTGCAATACACAATGTTGTCGTGCCCCCATCCCGCCGCCAGCGCTACATCCGGCACATCGCGCGCACCATCTGCGGGAACTCCCGTGCCCGCTTGCCACGGCGGTTTTGTGTACACCGAGCTCGCCCCGCCGCCTCCCGCCAGCAGGCTGAAATTGCCGTTGCCATACAAGCAGTTCGTTGCGCTGGCTGGTTGGCCGGGATCGCAACTGTCGTTCCACGCCGCCTCCGGGATGTATCCGATCGCGGAAGAAAAATCGCTGGCGTCCGTCGTATTCCAATAGGTCGCTTGGTTTCCCTGATCCGCGAATTGCGTGCCGCCCACCGCGACGTTGTACGGCGTCGAAGCCGCTCCATTCACCGCGAACCCCTGGCTCGCCGGGAGCCCCGAATTTGGATTGTCGCAGCCCGCAGCGCCATTATCGCCCGCGGCCACCAGCACGGTGATTCCTTCGGCGGCGGCTTGCTGCCACAGCGCGTTGTAAAATGCGTTCTCGGTGGGCCCGAGCGCCGCTTCGCAGCCTCCATACGTGTACGTCA
>Ga0326727_10021807_pt1 | contig 12473 bp, 6 predicted proteins | sample MB2enrmetagenome_FD_207643 | JGI IMG/M metagenome (GOLD analysis project Ga0326727, IMG submission 207643) | Lab enriched peat soil microbial communities from McLean, Ithaca, NY, United States - MB29MY | ecosystem: Environmental > Terrestrial > Soil > Wetlands > Peat | place: USA: New York...
GAAAATATCCGGACCCCTATTTGCATCGTTGCTTTGGCGCGACCATGACCGGCCCAAATCTGGTCAGCACTGACAGTTTCACCCTCAAATCGTCCGCTTCGGCTCGGGAGTTCCGTTTGGATTTGTATGCTCTAACTCTGCAAAAGGTCCCTTCTACCAGCATTTGGGAAACCGGGATGGCCCGGTTGACCAAAAGATTGAGCCGCGCCAATCTGGCGCAACAATGGGAGGCGCATCAGCAGTGGTGGAACGACTTTTGGAATCGAAGTTGGATTCACGTTGAAGGATCGCCCGACGCCGCAAAGGTGTCACAGGGTTATATCATGCAGCGTTACATGATGGCGTGCTCCTCTCGCGGCGCTCAGCCGGTTAAATTCAACGGCGGCTTGTTTACTGTCGGGCACGATGTGGCGGAGAACAGGGACTCCGACAAGGCGGATCACAATCCCGACTTCCGGGAGTGGGGCAGTTGCTATTGGAACCAGAACAATCGGCTCCTATATTGGCCGCTGATTGCCACCGGAGACAACGACCTGCTCAAGCCGTGGTTCGACATGTACGTGCGCGCGCTGCCGTTGGCCAAGGACCGCACGCGGCTTTACTATCATCACGAAGGCGCCGCGTTTGTCGAGACGATGTACTTCTGGGGCCTGCCCAACATCAATGACTTTGGCTGGGATAATCCCACCACGGAACTAAGAAGCGAATGGATGCGCTACCACATTCAGGGCGCATTGGAAGTGGTAGCGCAAATGCTCGATTATTACGATAACACGCAAGACGCTGGATTCGCCCGCGAGTCAATCATTCCTTTCGCCGGGGCCTTGGTCACTTACTACGATCAGCATTGGCCGCGCGGCCCGGACGGGAAAATCAGAATGTCGCCCGTCCAATCGCTGGAAACTTATCAAAGGGATGCTGTTAATCCCACGCCGGACATCGCGGCGCTGGATAACATATTGCCCAGGCTCCTGGGTCTTCCGTTGAAGTTGACAACCGGGAAACAACGAAGCCTCTGGGCCAAAGCGCTTCGCGATCTTCCACCCATCGCGGTGGGGAGAACATCTGGTGGGAAAGTGCCTGCTTTTGGGAAAGGCCGGGCAGACGGCCTACCCGTCATTCTTCCAGCGCAAGAATATGGCAAACCCCGCAACGTTGAGAATCCGGAGCTATACGTGGCATTTCCATATCGCTTGTACGGCGTCGGAAAACCCAACCTTGATCTGGCTCGAGATACCTATGCCGCCAGATTGTTTCCACAAGACACTTGCTGGGGGCAGGATGGCACACAGGCCGCCATCCTGGGATTGACGGCCGAGGCCAAAAGAGCCGCCATTGCCGAGTTTACTGGCTACGGCAGCCAGCGGTATCGTTGGTTCTGGAATGCGGGCAATGACTGGATACCGGATTTGGACGATGGCGGCAGCGGAATGATCACGCTCCAATCAATGTTGATGCAATGCGATGGCCGCCGGATTTTGCTCTTGCCGGCCTGGCCCGGAGATTGGTCGGCTGACTTCAAACTTCACGCTCCCTATCAGACGACGGTCGAAGCCCACGTTGAGGGCGGCAAAATCACAAATATGAAGGTGACGCCGGAATCGAGGGCCGGGGACGTCGTGATGGCGCCGGGTTTGTTGAATCGGTAAAGCGCGTGACTTGCGGAAGCGGGCGGGTGAATTATCTTGGGCGATATGAAAAATGTCGCCACGTTGGGACGACCGGTTATCGGCCTTTGCTTTGCCCTGGGAACGGCCCTTTACGGGCAGATGACGGACGTGTTGACATACCACAATGACAACAGCCGCACGGGGCAGCAGTTGCACGAGGAGGTCCTTTCGACGTCGAATGTCAACACTAGCCATTTCGGCCTGTTGCGGGTGCTGACGGTGGACGGGAAGGTCGATGCCGAACCGCTCTACGCGGCGGGCGTTAAGATTCCGGGCGCCGGCTTGCGCAACGCGCTCTTCGTGGCGACCGAGCACGACTCGGTCTATGCGTTTAACGCGGACGGGACCAATGTCTTCTGGCACGTGTCGATGTTGGAAGCCGGAGAGACGACCTCCGACGATCGCGGCTGCTCGCAGGTGACGCCGGAAATCGGCATTACGGCGACGCCGGTCATTGACCGCAAAGCCGGCTCCAACGGCGTCATTTTTGTCGTGGCCATGAGCAAGAAGGGATCGACTTACTATCAACGCATTCACGCCCTGGACCTGACGACGGGTGCGGCGCTGCTTGCGCCAAAGGTTGTCAGCGCGGCGTTTCCCGGAACGGGCGACAACGCGGTGGGAACCAACGTTGTATTTGATCCCAAACAATACAAGGAACGGTGCGGTTTGCTTTTGTTGAACGGGGTCATTTACACCGCCTGGGCGTCGCACTGCGATATCCGGCCCTACACCGGGTGGATCATGGGATATGACGAACAGACGCTGGCGCAGACGAGTGTGCTGAACGTCACCCCCAACGGAAACGAAGGGGCATTCTGGAATTCGGGCGCGGGCCTGGCCGCCGACGCGCAAGGAAATATCTACGCGCTTGATGGAAACGGGACGTTCGACGCGACGTTGACCACGAGCGGGTTTCCGACCAATGGCGATTTTGGCAATTCGTTCCTCAAATTCTCGACAGCCGGCAATTCGCTGGCCGTGGCGGATTATTTCTGCATGTCCAATCAAGCGTCGGAAAACGGCAGCGACGAGGACCTTGGTTCCGGCGGGGCGCTGTTGCTGCCGGACATGGTGGACGCCAGCAACAACGCGCGGCAGCTTGCGGTCGGAGCGGGGAAGGACTCGAACATCTATATAGTTGACAGGAACGACATGGGGCAGTTCGATCCGACGACCAACGCGATCTGGCAGCAACTGACCGGCGCGGCGGCGGGCGGCGTTTATGGCATGCCGGCGTATTTCAACGGATTTCTTTATTACTGCGGGCAAGGCGACGCGCTGACGGCATATCCATTTGAGAACGCGCTGGCGCAAACGGTTGGAATCTCGCAAAGCGCCGAGACCTTTGTCTATCCGGGAGCCACGCCGGGCGTTTCGGCCAACGGGACGGCGGCGGGCATTGTGTGGGCAACGGAGAACACGTCGCCGGCTGTCCTGAACGCTTACAACGCCACCAACCTGGCTGAGGAGTTGTACAACAGCGATCAGGCCGGATCACGCGATCATTTTGGCGACGGGAACAAGTTCATTACGCCGATGATCGCCAGCGCGCGGGTCTATGTCGGCACGACCACGGGTGTCGGGGTTTTCGGGTTGCTGGATAGCTCAACGCTGACGCCCTTGCAGGCATGGCGGAACACCAATTTCGGCAATCCCTCCAACGTCGGCGCCGGCGCCAACGGCGCGAGTCCGGCTGGCGATGGCATTCCCAATTTGATCAAATACGCGCTGGGACTCAATCCCCTGGCCGTCGCCGCCGCCGGCCAGCTTCCCTTGGCCAGCTTGCGGGAGAGCGATGGGAACGTATATTTGACATTGACGGCCAATCGCGCCGCGATCGCGCCGGATGTCACTTATCTGGCGCAGGTTTCCGGCGACTTGATCAATTGGGTATCCGGCGGGACCAATACCGTAACACTGACCAATGTGCCCACCCAATTGGTTGTGCGCGACAATGTGCCCGCGAGTGCGGCGGGCCAGCGTTATATTCGGCTGTCCGTATCCAGTCCGTGATGTTCCTGCTTGCCCTCTAAGCCGGGACCATGCAATAGAACATGAGGAAACAGAGGCAACGGATCCTTTGCGATGTGTCAATACAGCCACGGGTCAAACCCGTCCGGGCCGATGGCGGCTACGCGGGAGCGCAGGTAGATTGGGCGCGGCAACTCTGGCGTAAAACATTGAAATTGTGCCGCGTTGACCTAGAATAATTTGGTCTTCAATCAACCAATAATATGGAGCGCGTCGTTACATTTCGCCTGATTACGGCTATGTTCCTGACCATGGCCGCCACCTCTTTCTGTGGCACTGCCGACGATTTAGACAATCGCGGTCTTGCGGAGTTAGGCAAACGCGATTGGGATGGCGCCATCGCGGATTTCACCAAAATCATCCAACTCAAACCGGATGATGCGGATGCCTACATCAATCGAGGCAGTGCGAGGGCAGCTAAGGGCGACTCGAACGGCGCCATCGTGGACTACAACAAGGCCATCCAAATCAAGCCGGATAACGCGGAAGCTTACGTCGCTCGCGGCTCTGTCAATATGGCCGCGGGCAGATTGGATAGCGCCATCGTGGACTTCAACAAAGCCCTCCAAATCAAGCCGAATGATGCCGATGCCTACCTTGGTCGCGGTGCCGCGGAAAAGGACAAAGGCGAGTTGGACGAAGCCATCGCCGACTGCACCAGAGCCATCGACCTGAAACCGGATGACGCAGAGGCCTATAACCGTCGCGGCCTTGCAAAGCAAGCTAAAGGCAACCTGGACGGCGCGATTGCCGATTGCACCAGAGCCATCGACCTCAAAGCGGATTATGCGTTTGCTTACGACAATCGCGGCGTTGCAAAGCAAGCCGAAGGCAACTTGGAGGGGGCCATCGCGGACTACACCAAAGCAATCGAGCTAGAGCCGCGGGTTGTCGATGGGTACCTATATCGCAGCAAAGCGAAGCAAGCCAATGGCGATCTGGACGGTGCCATCGCGGACTACACCAAAGCCATCGAACTCAAACCTGATGATGCGCTTGCCTACCGCGGTCGTGGCTACTTGAAGCAAGCCAAAGGCGATTTGAACGGTGCCCTAGCCGACTATGCCAAAGCCATTGAACTCAATCCGGAGGATGGGCTTGCCTACACTGGTCGCGCTTATCTCCGTTACGATGCGCAAGATTTCACGCGTGCTTTGGTTGATTTTCGCAAAGCAATTGAGTTGAATGCCACCGACGATTATGCCCATTTCCGAGTCTGGCTGCTTCGCGCCCGCTTGGGCGAGGCCGAGGCCGCCACTGCCGAGTTGCAAACTTATCTGGCTGGTCGTGTGCCTGGCAAGGCGGACGATTGGATTGCCAAAATCGGCCGTTTTTTGACAGGTCGAATGGCCGAAGCCGACTTTCTGGCCGCGGCCGGAAATGGAGACCAGAAGATGAGGAGTGGGCATTTATGCGAGGCTTATTTTTATGCCGGGTCAAAACGCCTCTTCGCCGGAGACAAAGCCATGGCGGCGGATTATTTTCAAGAGTCCATCGCCACCGACAAAAGGAATTACACGGAATACGCCAGCGCGGCGGCGGAGTTAAAATTCTTAAAGGCGCAGAAGAACTAAGAGCCTGTTTGAAAATTGCGAAGGATTCTACAGCGAGAGATTTTGGCCGCAGTTGCGGTGGCCAGAACCGAGCATCATCGCGGTCGGCTGTAACGTCCGAGCCAACGACGGCGTCGAACAAAGGAACCTCCGCCCGATGGGTTTTCGTGCAAAAGGCCATCTGGCTTTAAACAGCAAATGGAGAAGCACCGAGAAGAAAATCGTTTGGCGAAAATGCGCAACGTCTGTGGACAACGGTGCGACGGAATTGCTGCCGGCCCGGAATTCTCAAGCACCACTGTAAAGTCGAAAGCGGGGTCGCGCTTCGCTTGCCCCCGCACTCCATAAAAGAGGCGCGTAAAAAGTGAAATACATCCCATCTGGGAAGGATGACCGGCGGCTTGTCTCAGACAAAGGAAGCGGTTAGGATTGTTCCGCCGATGACATTATGAAACCCATGCAACGAGCACCGTCAGTCAGCTACGCATTTACCATTCGCCTGGCCTATCCGAATCAGATCGGCATGTTCGCCCGGATCGTCAGCACGATTGGCAAACATGGGGGCGACCTGGGCGCGGTGGATATTGTCACGCCGGACGCCAAGATCATGACGCGCGACATCATGGTGCGGGCGCGCGACGCCGCCCACCAGGAGGAAATGGTCGCCGCGATTCGCCGCCTGGCCGGCGTCAAGGTCGTCCACGTGTCCGACCGCGTTTTCCTGTTGCATTTGGGCGGCAAGATTTCCATTCAGAACAAAGTGCCCCTGACCACGCGGGACATGCTTTCGATGGCTTACACGCCCGGCGTGGCGCGCGTGTGCGAGGCCATCGCCGCCGATCCGCGCAAGGCCTGGCAACTCACCATCAAAGGCAATTCGGTGGCCATCATCAGCGATGGCACAGCGGTCCTTGGGCTGGGTGACATCGGGCCGGAGGCGGCCATGCCGGTGATGGAAGGCAAGGCGATGCTGTTCAAGGAATTCGCCGGGATTGACGCCTACCCGATTTGCCTGCGAACGACGGAGCCGGCGGAGATTGTCGCCACTGTCAAGCATCTGTCCGTCGGTTTTGGCGGCATCAACCTGGAAGACATTTCGGCCCCGCGCTGCTTTGAGATCGAGCGCCAGTTGCGCGAACAACTGAACATCCCGGTGTTTCACGATGACCAGCACGGCACCGCGGTGGTGGTGCTGGCGGCCTTGCTCAACGCCACCCGCCTGGCCAAACAGAAGCTGGAGCGGCTGCGGATTGTTGTCTGTGGCGCGGGAGCGGCGGGCGCGGCGGTGACCCGCATCCTCCTGCGCAGCGGCGCGCGCGACATCGTCGTGTGCGACCGGGAGGGCATCGTGGGCGAAGCCCGGTTGCCGGGACTCAACGAGAGCAAGGCCTGGCTGGCGCGGCACACCAACCCGCGCAAGCTGCGCGGCCGGTTGGCGGACGCGCTGCTGGGGGCCAACGTGTTTATCGGCGTCTCGGGTCCCGGCCTGCTGCACGCGCGGAATCTCAAACGAATGGCGCCCAAACCCATCGTCTTCGCGCTGGCGAATCCCACGCCGGAAATCATGCCCGAAGAAGCCGCGCGGGCGGCGTTCATCGTGGCCACAGGGCGGAGCGATTATCCCAACCAGATCAACAACGTGCTGGCGTTTCCCGGAATCTTTCGCGGGGCCTTGGACGTGCGGGCGCGGGCGATTACCGGGGAGATGGAGATGGCGGCGGCGCACGCCATCGCCGGTTGCATCGGGCGCGAGTTGAGTCCCGAATACATCGTGCCCAGCGTGTTCAACCGGGAAGTTGTCAAGCGCGTGGCCGAGGCGGTGCAACGCGCCGCCGTCAAGGCGGGAGTCGCGCGGCGCAGGAAATAATCCCAATTTGAACGTTCATTGGAATTAATCCTGGTCCGTGACGGCGTCGTGGAATTTAAGGATATCGCCCTTCTCGCCCTTGAGTTCGCCTTCCTTGAACTTGATGGCGGCGCGGGGATGGAGGTTGCGCAGACCGGTCAACAGGTAGGGAAGGTCGTAACCCCACAACAGCTTCGAGCGCATCGGCTCGATGTGGTTCTGAACGCATTCCAGGATGGGCCGCAGGGCGTATTTCGGGTTGTGCAGGAAACCGATGAGCAATTCCATCGGGCAATTGCCGGCGCCGCGCCCCAGGCCAGCCATAGTGGCGTCGAGGTAGTTGGCGCCTTCGATGATGCCTTCGATGGTATTGCCGTAGGCCAGTTGGAGGTTGTTGTGCATGTGCATTCCGACCTCCTTGCCGGCGGGCTTGCAGTGCGAAAGGTAGCAGTTGACCAGGTAGCGGATCTGCTCGCTATAAAACGCGCCGAAACTGTCCACCAGATAAATCACTTTGGCCTCGGATTTGGCGAGCATTTCCAGGCCCTCATTCAACTCGCGGTCGGGGATGATCGAGGCGGCCATCAAATTGACCGTTGTTTCGTAGCCCTTGTCGTGGGCGTCCTTGACCATCTCCAGGGCCGTTGGAATCTGGTTGATGTAGGTCGCCACCCGGATCATGTCCACGATGGAATCCTTTTTCGGCGGGATGTCCTCGTGATAATCGCACCGCTCGGCGTCGGCCATGACGGAGAGTTTGAGATTGGTTTTGTTCTCGCCGACGATGCGGCGCATGTCTTCTTCAATGCAGTACTTCCAGCAACCGTGCTCGCCGGCTTTAATGCCTTTTCGCGACGCTTTGTAACCCAGTTCCATGTAATCAATTCCCGCCGCCACACAGGTGTCATAAACCACCTTGACGATTTTGTCGTCGAAGTGGTGGTTGTTCATCAGCCCCCCGTCGCGGATAGTGCAGTCCAGGACCTTGATTTCGGGCCGGTAGGAGAGCCAGCGGCTGGTGGAGGTGTCTTTGGGTTTCATCGCTTTCATAAAGATCACTGAGCGCCTGTTTGCGTCTGATCAGCGGCATGATCGTGAAAGCGCTGCTCAAAAGCCACCAAAAACTCACCGGGCATCTCACCGCCCCGCATCGCCGAATCGAAGCACCGTCAGCGAATTGGGCTTGAAGGCGTATTCGAAGCCGGATTGGACTTTTCCCAGTGACGCGGTGACGGGCGCCACTTTTGCGGGTTGGTCAAAAGAATTCTCGTCAGCGGTTCGTTCGCTGGAGAGCACCGTAGCTTGGGCGTTCTGCCAGAGGGCCTTTAATCCGTTGAGTCGAATAACCGCTGGAGCGGTTTCCGCCGCGGCATTGACCACTTTGAGAATAATGTCACCGGCCTTGTCGTCGCGAACCGCCGAAGCAAAGAAACGGGGAGCAGCGCCGGAGGTTTCCGAGGCCGCCGGATTATCAGTGGAAACCGGCAGGACGACGTCGCCCCGGTTGCGGCAGAAAAGTTGCTGAGCGTAATAATCAGGCGTGCCGTAAATGCGATGGTTGTCCACCCAGATCAAGTCCGGCGTCCACTGCCAGGCCTCCGTGTTGGCGAACAGGGGTGCGTAAGAGGCCATGCGCACGACGCCGGCATTGCGTTCCAGGCCCGTCATATAGGCCGCTTCCGCCAGCGCGCACTCCAGTGTGTTGCGGTTTTTGGGGCTGACAACCGCGACGCTTTGGGCCGCATACTCGCCCATGAACACTTTGGGGCCGTTTGGGTCGTAGTTGTCGTAGCGGTGCGTGTGGTTGAAAAACCAGGCCGGATCGGCGTAGCAATGCTCGTCAATAATATCGGCGTGAAGCTCGCGCAGCTTGGGCCACGCGAATTGAAAACGCTCGTCGTCGGGCGACGGACCCGCCGCCGAAACGAGCATGATTTGAGGATACTTCTCCTTGAGCGCGCCGGCGAACCGGGCGTAGCGTTCGATGTATTGCGGGCCCCATTGCTCGTTGCCAATGCCGATCATTTTCATGTTGAACGGCTCCGGATGGCCCAGGGCGGCCCGTTTGGCGCCCCAGGGGCTTGTCGCCGGGCCATTGGCGAATTCCAGCAGGTCCAGAGCGTCCTGGATATACGGTTCAAGCTGGTCAAGGGGACAAAGTTCGCCGGAGTTGAACTGGCAGGCCATGCCGCAGTTGAGGATGGGCAGCGGCTCGGCGCCGATGTCCTCGCACAGTTGGAAGAACTCATAAAAGCCAAGGCCGAAAGTCTGGTAATAATCCGGGGTCGGCCGGTGGACAAACTCGTAATTCCAGCGGTTGACCAAAAGGTGGCGGTCGCCGACCGGCCCGATGGTGTTCTTCCATTGATAGCGCCGCTCCAGGACACTGCCTTCGACGATGCAGCCGCCTGGGAAGCGCATGAAGCCTGGCTTCAGATCGGCCAGCATTTGCACCATATCGGCCCGCAACCCTCCCGGCCGGTTTTTCCACGTGTGCTGCGGAAACAACGAAATCATGTCCAAATCCACGGTGCCCTTGCCTTCCATCAGCACGTTCAGCCGCGCCTTCCACTCCGTATCGCGGGGATGCAGCGCCAGGGTGTATTGTTTCCAACCCTGCGCGAACCCCTCCAGCTTGGCGGAGTCCAGCACCGTGCCGTCCTCGGCAACCAATTGCACCTGGAGGACGGGCGCGCCGGCGACCAGGCGGATATCGACGGAAAAATTGTATGTTTCGTCTTGACGCACCGCCATGCCGCGGAAGCCGGGATTGGAAACGCCAAACAGGGCGGTGCCCTCGGATTGAACGCGCAGATAATGGGGGTTGGCCGCCGTCAAAGGCGCCTCATCGCGCACGGAAAGTTCGCCTTTGGCCAGGCTGGGACTGATTTTAATCCAGCCCATCAGCGGGTCGGGGAATTCGAAGGAGCGGTTCTTCACCATTTCGGCATACAGCCCGCCGTCGGCCCCGAAATTGATATCCTCAAAGAATATGCCCCACATGGCGGGATTGATTTTTGCGCCGGGATGGCCCGCGTCGATGGTGAGGGTGGTTGCGCGCCCTGGAGAGGCGGCGGCGAACAAAACCGCGAGCGCACAGAGAAGAAGGAGAATACGGGAGGTTGATTTCATATCGGGATTCATTGAGTTTCGATTTGTGGCCAGCCCTCGGCATCCCAGCGCAGAGGCAGAATGCCCAGCGTTGGCGCGCCGTTGCGTGTTCCATCGTAAAAGTGGCAGCTAAACCAGTCGGTGGAGCCATCAGAGACAATGCCCGCGTGGCCTGGACCTATGAAAGCCCCTTGCGTCTTGAGAAACAGGCTGCCGCCGCCCAGAAGCATATCCGTGCCGTTCTTGTCGAGGTACGGGCCGGTGACGCTGGGCGAACGGCCGACGCGGATGTTGTAGGTGCTGCGCACCCCCCGGCAGCATTGGCCCCAATCGACAAAGAGGTAATAATAACCCCCGCGGGGATAGATATAGGAGGCCTCGATGCTGTCGTTGTGCGCCAGCGAATAGACCGGTGAATCCGGCGCGAGCCGTTTGCCCGTCGCGCGGTCCAACTCGATCAACTTGATGCCGGTCCAATAGGAACCGAGCGCCAGCCAGAGTCTGCCGCCCGGATCGAGAAGGACCGCCGGGTCAATCGCGTTGTAATCGTTGGTTGCGGTCGTTTGGATGACGCTGCCGCAATCGGTCCAGGCGTAAAGCGGATCGGCCGGATCCAGGGTGGGATTGGCGGCCAGTCCGATGGCCGATGTGCTCTTGCCCCAGGTTGAAACGGCGTAATAGAGAAGATACCGATTTGTAAGAAAAATCACGTCCGGCGCCCAGAATCGTCCGTCGTTGCCACGGATCGTGTTGGTAGTCCACGCCGGCGTGCGCGCGAACACCGGCGGGCCGGGCGCCCATTCCACCAAATTGCTGGAATGACGGGATACGATCCCGCGGCCGGTGGCGAAGACCCAGTATTGGCCTTTGCATTTCACGATGGTGGAAGGGTCGTGGACTGAGGTCTCGCGCCGCCCGAGTCGGAAAAGAGCGGAGTCCGCCGCCGGCGCGTTTGTTTCCGCCCCCCAAACTGCGGCGCTGCCAGCCGTGGCCAGCGCAGTCGCCCACAAGATGCGAACAAATATGCGCGTCTTCATTGTTTCACTCGCAATTAGAACTCCTTATTTGCGAACTTCACAAGCCCACGTTAAGGCCTCCGTCGCGCCCGCCGGCGTCGGAGCGTGTGATAAAAATCGCCCGGTCGGGAAACCGGGCCTGCAGAACTGTGGATTTCCGCCCATTTCTTGCACGCCGCGAGCCCTTACGCGGCGTCTCCAAGGAAATTTAATAAACGCCCACAGGGTCAGATGGGAAACACCCTCGTGTTTCCCACCTGACCTGGTTGTCCATCAGTTCTCCAGCCGGAAATACCGGGCGGAACCCGACATGGGGACGGTCATCTGGTAACTGCCTCCGGCAACGGCCAACGCGCCGGCGGCCGGAGTCCAAACCGCGCCAGGCCCCAGCACCGGCGAGGAGACCAAGTTGACCAGCGCCGAGGTGGCCGGCCACGTGATAGCCACGTTGCCGGCTGTTAGTGTCACCGCCAGCGACACGTTGGTGACTGTGCCAATGACTTGGTTTGGTCCGAGGGCATTATCGGCCGCGATTTGCGCCGCGGTCAGCGGACCGTTGTAGATTCGCAGCTCGTCAATGGAGCCGTTGAGGTAGGGGTCAGTATAATAGAGCGAGTGCCCCACATAATTGGTCAGGTCCGGCCCGAGCGTTAAATCAACGACACTCCCGCCATTAAATGTCGTGGCAACGAAACTATTAACGACATTGGTTGATGCCGGGGTCGCGTACGCCACTGGATCAATCAGGTCGTTGAAGATCGGAGCAGTCCCGACAAGCACGCCGTTGGTGTAGAGGGCCTCGTAACCGGCGAATGGATGCATGACGGCAACAACCTGCACGTTGGTCATTCCGTCCAGAGTGCCGCTGGTCGCGATATCCGTCTCTCCGCTGTTGCCCGGATCACCCTGCCCGAAGTTTGCCGACGCCGTTCCGCCGCCGGTGTGCGGCTGGAAGGTAAGGTAATTCTCCCCGTATCCCGTGGTCGAATCCCAACTGCCAAAGGCGTAAAGGCATGCCCAGGTATTGATTGGAGAACCAAAGCTGGCCCAGGCCTCGATCGTCACTTCGTCCAGGCCGCTGACCAATCCGGCGGGCAGTCGCACATAGCCGTTGGTGCCGTCCAGTGTGAGTTGTCCGCCACCGAGGGTGGCGCCGCCGTTGAGCGTGCCGGCCCAAGCCGCGCCGCCGACTGAATCCGCCGTGTTGGTGCCGCCGGTTTCGTTGAAACTATAGCGGTGTACG
>Ga0326727_10021808_pt1 | contig 12472 bp, 7 predicted proteins | sample MB2enrmetagenome_FD_207643 | JGI IMG/M metagenome (GOLD analysis project Ga0326727, IMG submission 207643) | Lab enriched peat soil microbial communities from McLean, Ithaca, NY, United States - MB29MY | ecosystem: Environmental > Terrestrial > Soil > Wetlands > Peat | place: USA: New York...
TTTCTTGGATGGCTTCTTGTTGCGCTTATGAATCTTCCCGTGATCGACGACGACGTCGTGCTCATAGACGGTGTCGTCAATCTGGAGGGAACCAAAGCAAAAGTCATGAAATCGCATCGGGATCTCCTCCTGTAAATTGCACTTTGTGCATTCAACGGTGTGACCGGCGGTGACCAAATTGAGGTCTTCGGGTCAGCGGTCCAATCACCGGGCGCCCCGGTCTGCGATCCTCTCAGGGGCGCAAGCACCTAAGACCCTGACGGCGTGCCTCATCAAGCGCCAGTTCGTACTCGGCCGGCGTCACGCGCCGGGCGATCTCTGCATATTCCTGGCCCGTGACTTTTCCCGCCGGATAGTACTGCGGCATCAGGTTGACATGAGTCGTGGGTGAAAGCTCGTGAGCGATCCAGTTCATAACTTGGCGCGTGCCGGCAATATCTCCCGGCATCGCCAGATGACGAATGAGCAGTCCGTGCGTCGCGAGACCGTGCTCGTCAAGCATGAGGTCGCCCACCTGACGGTACATTTCCTTAATCACCCGCCGCGCCACCAGCGGATAGTCAGGCGCCCGTGAGTATTTGCGGGCCATCTCGCTGTCCCAGTATTTGAAGTCGGGCATGTAAATGTCTACGATCCCGTCCAGCAACTCCAGGCTCTCGCTCGAGTCGTAGGCGCTGGTGTTGTAAACGAGAGGCAGCCGGAGTCCCTTCGCGATGGCGACAGGCAGGGCTTCGATGATCTGCGGGACTACGTGTTCCGGTGTCACCAAGTTGATGTTGTGGCAACCCTCATCCTGGAGTCCGAGCATCATGGCTGCCAGCCGTTCCGGCGGTGCCGCCGTCCCCCGCAGTTGCCAACTGATATCGAAATTCTGGCAGAAGACGCAGCGCAGGTTACAGCCGGAGAAGAAGATCGTCCCCGAGCCCCGCCAACCGCGCAGGCAATCCTCCTCGCCGTGGTGAGGGAAATGGCTCGAAACCACGGCATAGCGTCCGTTTCGGCAAACCGCGAACTTGTTTTGGAGCCGGTCGACCCGGCAGTCCCGCGGACAGCCCGTGCAACAGCGCAGAGATTTGACGGCGCGATCGACACGGCTCTTCAGCTCACCGCTCTCGAATAGCGTGAGGTAGGCAGGGCGGAATTCTCGGCTCGCGGAGGTGGCGCCGACCGGCATAAGAACACGACCTCCCGCTGACTGAAAGCTCGAACAAAAAAACAACGTTATAGAAAAACGGAACGGCAGTGCTACTTCGGCACTCTTTCACCTTCGGGCACCATGGGAACAAAGCGCACAGGCAGCAGGCTCTCGCGCTCCAGACCTTTCGCCGTGCGGCGCAGGCGGATCAAATCCTGCACGTCGCGGCCTACCGGAACCACCATGCGGCCTCCCAAGCGGAGTTGTGCAACGAGCGCGGGCGGCACGTCGGGCGGTGCTGCCGTCACCAGGATAGCGTCGAAGGGCGCCGCTTCCGGCCAGCCACGGTAGCCATCGCCGATCCGGATGCGCACGTTCGCATACCCCATTTCCTTCAGACGCGCCTCCGCGTCTCTGCCCAGCCGCTCTATGATCTCCATGGAATAAACCTCGCCCGCCAGTAAAGACAGCACCGCCGCCTGATAGCCTGAACCGGTGCCGATCTCGAGCACGCGATCCTGGGGCTTCAATTCCAGGGCCTCCGTCATGAAGGCCACCACAGCGGGCTGCGAGATGGTCTGCCCGAGACCGATGGGCAGCGGCGTGTCCGCGTACGCGAAGGGCTGCATCTCCGCCGGCACAAACCGGTGGCGAGGAACTTTTCGAAGGGCCTCCAAGACGCACGGGTCGCGAATCCCGCGGGCGAATACTTGCTCTTGGACCATTCGCTCCCGTGCCTCACGAGTCTGGGGCAATTCTGCCGAGTCCGCACGGGAACGCACATCTCCCGTCTCCGACCCGCCCTCCTGCCGGGAAGCAAGGGCCTGAGGGAACAGGACGAACATCAATAAGAACCACGCGAGAATCTGGGGTAGGTTGCGACGGCTGGCCTTCATGGCAACCTCTACACACATCTTAGCACCGCTTGCTTGAGCACGCCCACCATCCGCTGCCCATAAAATCGCTTCCGCTTCACGGTAAAACGGCCTCTACGGGAAGGTGTAACCGATCACAGAACACGGTCGGAGGCGCGGCCAGTTCCATTGGCGGGTTTGGAGCGAAAAACGCCCTTCCCACGCCGGAAACCTGCCACACACCGGGATAGTCGGCGGAAAGCCGACTTTTCATTCCCAATCCACTGTGTGTGCCCAGTACTCGCATTGCGCAGCGGAGCTTTTCGGGGAGTCTTTGTTCTGCTGCGGGCACCACTTCGTGGTCGATCCAGCGCGGAGAGGGGTTGACACAGACAGCACACCTGAGAGTTGTTCCACCACCTGAACCGTCCCAATAGTCCTATTGCGTTGACTTGGCTAGAAGCGCGGCTTAAGATGGCGTGCGGCGTCTGGTTCCTCGCATGATTGGCGAGACCGTTTCCCACTATCGCGTCGTGGAGAAGCTCGGTGGCGGCGGCATGGGTGTCGTCTATAAGGCCGAGGACACCACGCTGGGCCGTCAGGTCGCTCTCAAGTTCCTGCCTGAGGAATGGAGCAAGGATAGTCAGGCCCTGGAACGCTTCAAGCGCGAAGCCCGCGCCGCCGCGGCGTTGAACCATCCCAACATCTGCACGATTCACGAAATCGGCGAGCATGAAGGCCAGCCCTTCATCGCTATGGAGTTGCTCGAGGGGCAGACCCTGAAGCAGCGCCTTGGTGGGAAACTGTTCAAAACGGACGAACTGCTCGACCTCGCCATCCAGATTGCCGATGCGCTGGACGCTGCTCACGCGAAGGGAATCATCCATCGGGACATCAAGCCCGCGAACATCTTCGTGACTGGACGGGGCCAGGCGAAGGTCCTGGACTTTGGCTTGGCCAAACTGGCACCAAAGGCCAGGCGGGCGGCGGAAGCGGTGGGAGCCTCTGCGCTGCCCACCGCATCGGTCGAACCGGAACATCTCACCAGCCCCGGCGAGGTGATGGGAACGGTTGCCTACATGTCGCCGGAGCAGGCGCGAGGCGAGGAGACCGACGCGAGAACTGACTTGTTCAGTTTTGGCGTGGTCCTGTACGAGATGGCGACAGGTCACCCCGCTTTCTCGGGGGCAACTTCCGTGCTCATTCTTGATGCGATCCTTCACAAAGCCCCTACATCGCCGGTTCGACTGAATCCCGACTGCCCGGCGGAGTTGGAACGCATCATCAGCAAGGCGCTGGAGAAAGACCGGGAGACGCGCTATCAGACGGCCTCTGACCTGCGGGCCGACCTGAAGCGCCTGAAGCGCGATACGGAATCGGGTCGGAGCGCGGCTGTCCCGGCCGCGTGGGCGGGATCGTCCCGCTTCCCCACAGAGGAAGTGCAGAGGCGCGGACGAGACGCCCACGCGACAGCGGGCGAGACGCCCACGGCGCGGCGTGAGCCTTCTCAGGAGCCATCGTCAGATTCCGTTATCGCCGCCAGCCTCCTGAAGCGGCACAAGTTTACGGTAGGGCTGCTTATTGCCGGCATGGCGCTCCTGCTGGGTGGGCTGGGCATTGCCATCTACAAGCTGACCGTCCACAAGAGTGAACTGAACTTCCAGAATATGAAGATCGTCCGGGTCACTGACAGCGGCAGGGCCATGGATGTGGCCGTATCTCCCGACGGGCAATACGTAGTTTACGTACTCCACGAAGGTGAAAAGTTCAGTCTCAACGTGCGCCAGGTGGCTACCGGCAGTGACGTACAAGTCCTGCCGCCGGATGTGGTGGGCTTTCGTGGCCTGACCTACTCGCCGGACGGGAACTACATCTATTTCACCCGCTCCGACCAGAACAATCCTAACTACAGCTACCTCTGGCAGATGCCGGCGCTGGGAGGCACGCCGCGCCAGTTAGTGCGCGACATCGATTCCCCCATCGCTTTTTCGCCCGACGGCAGGCAATTCGCCTTTCTCAGGGGAGTTCCCGACAAGGGTGAGTTCCACGTCCTGGTGGCAGGGGTGGAGGGAGGCGGCGAACGCTTACTCACCAGGCTCCCCGCGGCGGTGTCTTACGGGACCGACTGGTCACCGGATGGGAAGACGGTTGCCGTCACGACCAACGTGGGCACGAAGGTCCTGCACGGCGTGATATCAGCCGTATCGGTCTCCGGCGGGAGGGTGCGTGAAATCTACTCAACCCCGAAGTGGCTGGGACCGCCTCGCTGGTTGGCAGATGGGAGTGGCCTGCTCGTGTCAGAATGGGACCCTGCCCTGGGGTGGCGGGCCCAGATTTGGCAAATCTCCTTTCCCGGCGGAGAGGCACGCCGATTTACCAACGACCTGACGGATTACCGGTCTGCTCTCGGCGCGGGCACGGATTACCAGTCTCCTCTCGACATGACGCGGGATCGGAAGACCCTGGCTACTATTGAGACCACGACGGCCGCCGATCTCTGGGTGGCCCCCGCCGGCGATCCCGCGCACGCCCGCCAGATCACCAACGGGGCGCGAGCGTGTAACGGTCTCGCCTGGCTCGCCAGCGGGGTGATCGTTTATGCCGATTACGACGAGGACTTGTTCAGCGTACAGGACGATGGCAGCAAGCGGACGTCGTTGGCGCCTGGCCAGAACGCCAACGAGTCGCCCTCAACTTGCGGAGATGGCCGCTTCATTGTCTTTCAAGCCTATCGGAACGAACGGATGAACGTGTGGCGAATGGACCCCGACGGTTCCAATCCTGTCCAGTTGACTGACGAAACATTTGCCAACAACCCTGAGTGTTCGCCTGATGGCAAGTCAGTGCTGTATGCCCGCGCCAATGACACGACCGCGTGGCAAGTGCCTATTCAAGGCGGGACGCCCTCGCAGGTGGTCGAGCCGAACTCGGTCGGCGGAACACCCCGAATCTCCCCGGACAGTAAGCTGCTTGCCTATCTTCCCATGCCCGCCACCATGTCGGGCCACCCGGTCCTGACTGTGATTCCTTTCGGCGGCGGGTCGCCATTGTACAGGTTCGATTGGCCCATGGGTGCGAACCGCATGCGGTGGGCGCCTGATAGTAAGGCGCTTGACTACCTGTTGACTCGCGGCGGGGCAACTAATATCTGGCGGCAGGCGCTCGCCGGCGGCCCCCCAAAGCAGATCACCAATTTCAAGTCTGACCTGATCTTCTTTTTTGACTGGTCGCGCGATGGCAAGCAACTAGCCCTCGCCCGCGGCGCCATCTCCAGCGACGTCGTGCTAATCAGTAATTTCCAATAGTTCCTCCCGTGCCGTCGCCCGCCACAAGGATAACCCGCCGAGAGATCAAGATTACTCCCGATCAAGGGGCTAGTGTCTACCCATACTAACTCGGCCGATTGCTGGCGACAAATCCCCTAGCGTTTACCTAACCAGTGGTGTCGTGCTGAATCACCGAGCGTATTACGCGCGATCCGGAAGTTGGATAGGGGCGGTCAAGTTGCCGGTTAAACGGCCTAACGTGAAAAGTGCCCTCCCCACTCTGGGTAGCACAAAACAGCAGTCACGGACGGAGATCCATGATCGACGGTGTACCACTACCGAGGTGAGGGGGAGATGATTGGTGCGGGAACGAGAGGTGGAAATACTTTTGCGCGGGCGCAGATGCACCGCAGGCTGGGTGGTCAAAAAGGACAGATGCCGGACGGTGTGCAAGTGCCGTGTTTTGAGCGGCAGTATCGGCACGTCGGGGTGGTCAATTGGCTACAGTCAATTGACCACCATTCTTCAGGCGAAGTCTACGGTTAGTTCCTGGCTTGTTCTCACGCTTGGATTTCCATCATGCTAACTATAATATTGACACCTTTAGCTCAATGTTCGGCACACGGCCGCCAGCCAAGGCCTGGGAAAGTGCTATGCGGCGCGAGTCACGGAGCCGACATCTTCGTTCTTCCTGCCCAGACGACGACGGATGGTTCGGGGGTTGATGTCAAGGAGTTTAGCGGCGTGCATCCGGTTCCCTGCTACATGCTCGAGGACAGTGCTGATGATGGTATAGTGCAAGTCACGCATGCTAGTGCCGAGCGTGAAGGCGAGGGTTAAGGTCGGTTGCATTTCCATGGTCTCCATTAAGGCCTCCGCAGAAACTAATACCACTGAAGTGGCTGTCTTTTTGTCTGCATTTTTGATTCCCTGAGGGCGGATTCTGAAACTGTTGAGGAATTTAGGTCTTGTTTTGTTCACCTCCTCATAAGAAGTGACAAATTAAGCTTCTTCGCGCATTCTCGTGCGACCTTTGCCCCAAGTTTCTAGTGCGATAAATGACGGGAGCCCCGAGGCTCCGTGGAGCGAAGGAGCGTCGTAAAATTAAAGGGTCGCCTTTTGCACGCCATGAAAACGGGATCTCCAGCCGGAGGGTAGAGCAGGCGACAGCAGAAGAGTGGGCTTGGATGCTTAATTACCGTCCGGGGGAGGAGCGTGCTTTCGTTCGACCTCCTCCTTGATAGTGCATAGGGCGTGGTTCCACACTATGTCGTGCACGAATTCTGGAAACAAAAATCGGACACCGTCCCATAGAAGCTGACTCACAGCGCTCTTGCCCTTCTTGTATTGGAATGACGTGAGAATTGCGAGCCTGCGGTTTCCGTCCTTGGTCGGTGCGACGTTGAAAATGAGTTTCCCGTTTTTCACAAGCCGCTCGTCGACCTGATAGAGCAGGGTTTCGGAGCCGACTCTCTTGGTAAGCTGCATTTCCGAACTTAATCCGAAGAACGGTATTCTGTAACGGATCATCGACCCGATTTGGTTAGGGACTCCCCGGATTTGTCGAACGTTGACGAATCGCAGGTTGACGAACCTTGCGGCCGGTCGGCCAAAATCCGCGAGCTCCTCCATGATTTCTTGCTCGGAACCACGGATCTTGATCGTGTACATGCGTTCGAAGTCGGACGACCCGCCGAGTTCCTGTCCCAAGCTCGATGCCAATTCCCCCTTGAGCACTTCTCGCTTCTCTCGCAACACGACGGTGGGATACCGGCCGTACTCCCCCCACTTCAGGCCGAAGAGCCCCTCGAAGGCCAGGTTCGTCAGGGTGACCGCCGCACCGACGAGAATGGACCGTAGTACCCCATAACCGCACATGTCGCGCAGAACTTCCCGGTAGTCCGCGGTGCCACTGGCAATCTTCCACAGCACTTTGCTCAAGGGCCGGCTGCGCTCCTTCCGCACCTTGCACTCGGTGGCAAATGCCTGGTACACGATGCGGCTGACCAAAGGCCGTGTGAACGCTACCCGGCTGAGGCCAAAGACCATTCGCCCGGAGCGGTTGTCTGCCGCAAGCCAGTCAACGGTTTTGCCGTATCCCCTCACGAGAGCTTGTTTGTCGATGCCGTTCACGAGCACAGTCTCAGCGAGTTGGGTCGCGGTCGTGTAAGCCGAGTACAGACCATCTTTGTTCAACCGCGATCCTACGGCGTCACCAACGAAGGCACAGCGGTCGGCAAAGGGAGACCCCGCAGTGGTCACGGTCATCCTAGGGACACAAGCGCAAGTGATGGGAGCTTCGGCGATCCCGGGGAAGATGCGGTCGATTTGAGGAAGGGTGAGAAAACCGCGGGCGATCTGGCGGCCCTCACGCGGCAAGTCCGCCGTGTCAACGCATTTACCAATCAGGGCGACGGTCAAGAATCTGCCTTTAGGGATGAGCGCGGCGTGCTCCAGGTTGAGGTCTCGTGAACCATATTCGACGAAATAGATTTCGTGGTTGAGATGGCGCTGAAGGCTATCCTCCCCTACGTCCAGTTCGAAGATGAAAGTCTTTCTGGTCCTGGCGGGAACGAACGATGGATTTAACCGCTGCAGCGAGGCTATCAGCGGATCGTCACGATAATCGTGGCCGCAGTGTGCATTGATTCCGGTGGCAAAGGTCACAAAGCTGGCATCGAGAGAGACGTCCGCTCCCGACTGGGGCCGCACCGTCAGGCTCGGCATCCGCGACGGATTATAGGAGACCGCCTGGACTTCGCCGTACAAGATCCTCGCACCTTCCTTGACCGCCGCGCCGAGGAGAAATCCATCGAACCCCGAAGGCCTACCGCTCCTTCTGCCGGGTAACGATCCCCTGAACACCGAGTACATCCGCATCTCATTGGGAACTCGAAGCCGGAAATTCTTCCATTGCCCCTGGATCCAGACGTACTCGATGCGCCCCTGGATGATCTCCTCGGGAACCACCAGACCGTGGTCGTCGAGTACCTTGTTTAACCTTGGCGAGATCAGGCCGGCGCAGAAGTTGCATCCCCGGCACTGAAAATCCTCGGAACACGGGTCGGTGGGACCTCGTTTTTCTATGATGACGACTTCGATGTTTCGACCAAGGCGCCTGGCTGCGCGAAGAAGGTGTATGGCGAAGAACGAACCGGCAGGCCCACCGCCGACGACGGCGACGCGATCGTCGTTCTGGAGGCTGCCGGGTGGAGACGGCATTTGCGTGTTCGAGTTCGCAGATTAGGGAGCCGCAGGCCATAACTTCCGTCTACAACCTACCCACGGCTCAGAAAATGAAATGCACATCAAGATACACGGTATTATTGCCGCTTGCGTTGCGACCTGCACCATCGTAGTTCATGGCGGCGCCATTGAAACGTGTATATCCGGTATATTGGAAGGCGAGTTGCAGATTCTGCATCGGCCAAACCGAGATGTTCGCAATATAGCCGGCGCCTCGCGGATCGCCATTGGCGCTTCCGCTCACCGGACTCTGCGAATACAGCGAAGAGTCCCCAGTCCCTCCGGTGTCGAACCACCCCACTGTGCCGGAAAGGCGATTGCCAAAATGATATTCGGCATTGACCAAAGCCGTGTTTAAATGGTGGTCGGGCTGTACAGCTCCCATTGCCGCATAGGTCGCGACCAAATCCGAATTCTCGCGGATATACGTGCCGCGCAGCGAAAGCACGTCCTTCCTGAACATCGTCCGATCCACCTGAAAGTCTGCCGCCCAGTCTGTGTAGCCATCCTTGAGGCCAACGATGGCGCCTGGGGTCGACTCCATGTGCATTCCGTAGGCACCTACCTCATATTGGGTCCGCGGCGTCAGTTGCTGCCAGGCAACCCGCCAGTAAGGCGCAACCCCACGAATGTTGTAGGACGCTGTGCCTGGATTAGGTTGAGAAACACCCACATGCTCCGAACGATAAATAGTGGCATCGAGATATAGATGATTGTCCCACATGGCGTAGCCACCGACCCCTGCGACGTCCTGCGCCAGAGCACCTTGAATGATGGGAGCGGCGGTTGGCGTGGGCGCGGAGTCGCTGGCGACCCACGGAAATCCCCATGCTGGTGTGCTATTCCACAAGTCCTCCACGGTCGGATTGTTATTGAGGTCAAGCCCGTAGACCAGTTCTTTGCCAGCGATATTTCTCTTTTTGGCGTAGCGGATATCTGTATTATCCATACTGAAATGGTCGTCCTGGGTATCGTAGGTGACTTGAAGAAAACTGCCGACATTCGATGTCCAAGCTCCGGCAAGGAAGAGCGACACATCCTGAGGGAACTCGAAGTTGCCGTTCTGGGTTCCCGGCTGTGGTGATGCTGTTGAAGTGAATGAGGCCTCTAGCCTCGCGGAGAGGGGCAATGAGGCAAGAAGATCCAGGCCCGCGTGTCGCTTACTCGCATTGTCAGTGACGCCTGGCTTATCTTTGTCTTTGTCAACGTATCCTAACAGCTTGAATTTTCGTCCCGCAGGGTTGAGCTCCGGCGGATTATAGTGGCACCCGCTGCACGGCAAGCCCGTTTGGCGCGCATAGCTCGGGACTGCTTGCACGCTGCGCGGAGTTAGCGTGGTAAGAAAGGCGAGAGAGAGCGCAGGGACTGTCGCAAGTAATGAAATCACGACTTTTTTCATACAGCACCTTCCTTCGTTGGGAAGTCACTCCAAGATTAAACCCTCAGTTACGGCTTCACGATCTCTACTTATCTGACCAGGCATGCCTGCCGAGAAGGAGGCAGCAACCTGGGTACGTTCCGAATCAACAGTGCGAAACATTTCAAACGTCGCGAAAAGGTCACGCCCTTCTACCTCACCGAATACTGGGTCCCGGGTCGTGCCGGGGGCTGGTAAGGAGGTTGGGCGATGGCGCGGTAGAAGGTGATGACCGCCTTGATGTCGTCTTGTTTAAGCGTATTGCCCCACGGGGGCATAAGGGCGGATTTCCCCACTGCGCTCCCCCCCAGAGAGATGATGTTACGAAGCAGGTCATCACTGAGAGAATTGAGCACGGCCCCGTCGCTCGCGAGCGGTGGCATTGGGTTGAGGTTCGAGCGATTGGAGGGGCCTGCAGGCGTCGAATCCGCGTGGCACCAGACGCAGTATTGATAGAACACCCGCTTTCCTTGCGCTTGCTGATAGTTGAGCGGAATCACCCGCTGGGGATCGTTCCAATCCGGCTCGCTATCGTAGGCGCGTGAGAGCGGATCGGTTTTCGCCGTCGCCACTTTCTTGTGGCAGGCAATGGTAAGACTTGCGCACGCGACGAGGAACAGCGCGATGATGAGTTTCGGTTTCATTGACCCCTCCCGGCTGCGGCGGGACGAGCGGAGCCGCTCTGTTTCAGCGTCATTAAGTAGGCGGTGAGAGCTGTACGTTCTTCGTCCGTGAAACTCCGCCGCGGCTCGATGGAATCGGGAACGAGGGATTGGGGATTCTTGAGCCACTCCTCAATCCAAGCCGGGTTCATCCAGTTACCCACGTTCGTCAAGTTGGGCCCGACATAGCCCCCGGCCGAGCCAATGGTGTGGCAGGACTGGCACTGATACTTCACGTCATACAGTTGTTTGCCCAGGCTGATCATTTGAGGAGTGAATGCCTTAGCGTCCGTCCCTCCCAGGTTGACGTTGGGAGTTTGCATGACCATGGTGAGGTAATCCGCGAGGACGGTTGCCTCTTCCGTCGGGATGTTGAACTGCGGCATGCGGAAGGTGAGCGTCGGCCGCAACGTCTGCGGGTTCTTCAGGAAGTCGACGATCCATTTGTGCTGGGCGCGGCTGCCCTCGAAGGTCAGGTCGGGCGCCAGCGTGCCGCCGTAGCCGTTGAAGCGGTGGCACACATAGCACTTGTAGCGCTCATAGAGCTCGCCGAAGGTTCCGGCGGGGCGGAATGTGGCGTGTTGGGAGGGCAGAATCAGGCCTTCCAGTCCCGCCTGCTGGGAGCTGCCCGTCATGCTCAAGAGCGCCGTGGTGATTGCGGCGAGGTCGCCGGGGTTAAGCGCATACTGCGGCATCCGGGCTGCCGTATTGACAGAGAGGGGGTTAGTGACTTTGGCTTCGATGTAGGCAACGAGCGTACGAGGAATCTTGGAGTTGCCGAACTCCAGTTGGGAAATGGTCTTCCGCCCAAGACTCGAGAGGTCTGGCCCGTAATCCGCCTGCGTGGCTACCCCTTGGATGACATGACAACTGCCGCAGCCTTTCTCGAGGAAGAGCCGCTTCCCCTGTTGGATTTCCGTTGGGTTGGGGGTGCCAAGGCTTGGAACGTCACTCAACAGGCTCGGATCGGTCAGCTTCGCTTCAATATACCGGGTTACCGTGAACAAGTCCTGGTCGGACCATTGGTAGCGCGCCATCTCCGCGTGCGGGAGATACTCTTGCGGGTCGCGCAGCCACGCCACCAGCCAATCCGGATTCACTTTGCTTGCAACCTTGGTGAGTTCGGGGCCGATATCGCCGCCGATCAGCTTGGTTTCGCCGGCGCGGGTCACGGCCAGTGAATGGCAAGTGGTACAGAACATCTGCCGGAAGCGCGTCTCGCCTTGCTCGAGGAGGTCGGGCCGCTTCTCCCATGCTGCCACGACGCGGGGATCGAACTTATAAGCCTGGATCTTCTGGCTCTCGAGGGTGCTGAGATATCCGGAAAGAGCAACCAGTTCGTTCTCGCTCAGCCGGAATTTCGGCATGCGCGGCTCGTCTTCGTTCTCGTAACCATTGACCTCAGTGCTGCCGTCACTGGCGGTAATTGTGCGCGGTGTCTTCAGCCATTTGTAGATCCACACACGGCTGACCTTGCTGCCAATATTAGTCAGATCCGGGCCCAGCATCGACGGGCGTTCGACTCCCTGAAGGCGATGGCAACCCACGCAGTTGAGCCGGACCAGCATCTCCCGGCCCCGATCGAGACGCGGGGCTTCCCTCAGCTCGGAGCGGTGGCAAACACCGCAGGAAGCCTGGATGTACTCGACGGACAGCAGAGGCTGCTCCCAGGCGAGCGTGGTCTCGTGGGCATCGCGAACTTCTGTGGCCAGGCCTTGGCCGCGATGGCAAACAACGCAGCCCCAATCGCGTACTTGATGCGGTACGGGTGGATGGGCTCGGAAAGGCTGAGGCACGGTGGAATCTTGCAGGCTCAGTTCGGTTATGCCCTGATGGCAGGTGGTGCAACGGTCCACAACGTCCATTTTCGGGATCCAGATCTGGCTGATTTC
>Ga0326727_10021809_pt1 | contig 12472 bp, 8 predicted proteins | sample MB2enrmetagenome_FD_207643 | JGI IMG/M metagenome (GOLD analysis project Ga0326727, IMG submission 207643) | Lab enriched peat soil microbial communities from McLean, Ithaca, NY, United States - MB29MY | ecosystem: Environmental > Terrestrial > Soil > Wetlands > Peat | place: USA: New York...
AGGTCCAGGACCAAGCTTTTGGCCTCGGCCGCGTTGTGGGCCAAGCGGGCCGCAAAACCGTTCTTGGTCAGGTTCGCGACAACTTTAGCAAGCATCGAATCCCTCCTTGACGACGGCGGGAGAGAAGTCCTCCCTTTTGGGTCTGAACACTTTCATACAAGCGGGTGATGACGAATTCCTGGCCAGGGGCTTCGTTGGCGGTAAGCCTGGCCGTTGGTGGTGAACCCCATCAACTTCCTCGAGCCGCTGGATTTGCAAGCGAATCGAATAGCTCAGAATATCTATTGATATGGTTGGATGGTTTGGCATTGGCTATGTCATTTGGTTATCTAGTGCTCCATAGCAGTTGAGCTGTTTATGGCCAAAGGCCACAAACCTGTCAAGTGGTTTTCGAGAAGTGATGGCCTGAGCCCAGCAAAATTTGACACCCAGGGAAATTGTGAAGATATTGGCAAAGAGCAATTACTCGGAGCATATCAAAGCCGATGAACAAAAAAGCCGGACCTTTGGCCCTGGGGCAGGTGGGGATCAGCGACTCATTCCTGCCTATTTACTACCAGATCCAATCCATCATTCAGAAGGATATCGAGGAAGGCTGCCTGAAGCCAGGCGACATTATCCCGGGGGAAAGAAAACTGGCGGAAAGATACCAGGTCAGCGTGGGCACCGTGCGACAGGCCGTCGCCGCCTTGGTCAGCGAAGGGTACCTCCTGCGTCGGCAGGGAAAGGGAACGTATGTTGCCGGCACCACCATTCGGCCCGACGAAGTCCACTATAACAGGTTCGTGCGGGACTTCGCCGACCCCGAAGCCGTCATCCGGATGCACTTGCTGGGGATTCGAACCGTCCCGGCCATTGGGGGGGTCAATGAGGCCTTGAATATCAAACCCGAGCAGAAACTTTTTGAAGTGCGGCGGTCCGTGTTTGTGGACGAAGAACCGGTTGTCTATGCCGTTTCCTACCTGCCGAAGCAGATGTTTCCCGATTTCGACGGGTTGCCGCCCAGCCGTTTCGCGGAGGTGTCATTATACATTATCGTGGAACAGAAATATAATTTGCCGACAATGCATAACAGGGAGCTCTTTAGCGTCGCCCCGGCCGACGAGGAGACAGCCGGCATCCTGCGGGTCCCTGCCGGCGAGCCGTTGCAGCGTATCGAGTTGCTGGCCTACACATACAAACAGAAGCCCTACGAGTTCCGTACTAGCCTTTGCCTGACAACCAAGAGAAAAATCCTGCGCGAGTTTTGACAACCGCCCGAGAGAGGTGCTCCCCAAATCTCGGACAGGTGTTTAAGAACCATGAAACGCGGAGGAGACAGTTAAAGGGGAAGAGGAATCGTTACTCGGCCAAGCAAAAATGGCCAGTCGCCCGCACTCCAGCTTGAAACATAGCCGAGCCAACTATGTCCAGAAGGGTTCGGGGCAAGGGATTTTGCTCCAATTTTGCTCCACCGCGAGTGCAAACTCATGATTACTGGAGCAAATCAGTGATGACGTATGCACATGTCATCATTTGATGATTAGAAAATACCCCTGCATATCATTAAACATTTAAAGAAGCTTAAAATCCCTCGACCGTAAGGTCATGCCGGTTCGATTCCGGCCTCGGCACCAGTTAGAATGGCCACTGGACGGCGAACTCCTTAAGGGCCTCCGGGCTCAACTCAATGCCCAAGCCGGGTTTGTCCTCGGCTAGGATGAATCGCCCGCAATCGAATTTGAAGAATGATTCGCGGAGCAGGTCGGTCATGAATGGATTGACCGTGGAATCCACCTCCATGATCCGCCCCCCTGGGATGGCTGCCAAAAGATGCAAGGAGGCCGCCAGGCCCACGGCTGTTCCGAACATGTGCGGGGCATAGGGCAGACCCCAGGCTTGGGCCATGTCGCAAATGGCCCGGGCCTCGGTCAGGCCTCCCACCTTGGTCACGTCCGGTTGAAGAATATCCAGGACCTTGCCGCTCAAGACATCCCGAAAGCCAGCCTTGCCGTACAAGTTCTCTCCCCCGGCCACGGGCAGCAACCCGGCCTCCCGGATGGCCTTGAGATCCGCCAATTGATCCGCGGGCACGGGCTCTTCGATGAAATCCAGATCATATTCGAGATAAGACCGCAGATGGCGTAAGGCCTCCGCGGCGTCACGCCAGCCTTGGTTGGCGTCGATCATCAGATGGCTGCCGGAGCCGATGAGTTGGCGCATGGTTCTCAAATTGGCCAGATCGACCTCCAGGCCAAAACCGACCTTGAGTTTGAATGCACTGAAGCCCTTTTTAAGAGCGTTTTCCACATGCCCCGCGAAATCCTTTGGTCCCAGGCCGCTGGCGTAAGCCTGTACCTCGCTCAGGCATTTGCCCCCCAAAAGCGTATACACGGGTAAACCATATTTTTTACCGGCCAAATCCCATAAGGCCATGTCGGCTCCGCTTATGGCCTGGTGGAGAATGCCCTTGGCCCCCCATTGCCGGCCTGCTCCCGATCGCATGAGCGAAGTAAGCATCTTGTGGGAGAGCCGGGTCACTTCCAGAGGGTTTTCGCCCATGAGCAGCGGCTTCACCCCGTGCTCGATGGTCAAGCGCCTTTCAGCCGGAGCCCAGGCGGGATAGTTGGTCCAACTTTCCCCGACCCCGGTAAGGCCTTCGTCCGTGTCGACCAGGATCAAGGAGTTGACGCGGTCAAGCATCCGCCCAAAAGAGGTTTCCACGGGCGCGGGCAAGGGACAAGAGATGGTGAGCGTGCGGACATCGGTAATTTTCATGGCTGAACAATCCTTATTTTGCAGCAGGGGAAACAAGGCCCTGCTCGCTATTTTCCTCACTCTGGCGGAGCTTGATGGGCTTCAACTCCGGAATGACGAAGATCACTATGGCCGCGGCCGTCAAGATCATGCAGCCGGCTAGCAGCATGGCTTTCTGGAAACTGCCGGTGATATATAGGATAAAGCCGGTTATGCTTGGGGAAAGTATCCCGGCCAGGGCCCCGGCCGTGTTCATGATGCCCGCGACGCTGGCCGCGGCTTGTTTGGGCGCCACCTCGGCGCACATGGTCCAGCAAATCGTTCCTGAAGCCGACTCGCAGGCCACGGCCAGAACCAAAAGCCACACGCAAGTCATGAAATCCTGCGTATAGCCAACCACGATAACCAGCGAAGACATGAGCATCATGCAGACGATAGTGGATTTCCTGGCCTTGGTCACGGACATGCCCCGCCGGATCAACAGGTCAGATACCCAACCCATGAACGGCTGATTGACGAATCCCGCGAACCACATCAGCGAACCGTATGTTCCCATTTGCACCAGGCTGAAGCCGTGCGTGATCACCAGGTAACCGGGAAGCCAGGTGACAAAAAAATACAGTAGATAATCCTGGAAGAACTTGGCCAGCAATAGGCCGATCATGGCCCTGCTTCCCAGGAGCTCGCGCCAGGGAATCTTGGGGTTTGGGGAGTTTTTATCCGTGGCCACGGCGGATTGTTTATAGGTGAGGTACCAAATGGCGGCCCACAGCAGACTGCCCAGGCCCGTGACGTAAAAGGCCACCCTCCAGCTCCACCTCGTTTGCAGAAAGACCATTATCAGTGGGCACACGCTGAAGCCCAGCCGCAGACCGGCGGTATACCAGCCAGTGACCATGCCGCGCTGTTCCGAGGGGAAGGTGTTGTTGGTCACCTTGTTGTTCACCGGAAAACTGGCCGATTCGCCGATTCCCACACCGATGCGGGCGAAAATCAGATGGGATTGAGTGGTCACAAGGCCGGTCAAGGCGGAAAAAACAGACCAGATGCTGGCGGCCCAAAGCATGACTTTTTTTTCGCCGAATTTATCGGTCAACCCGCCGGCGAAGATGTTGAAAATAAGATAAGGCCAGAAAAAGGCCGAAAAGGCGATGCCCATTTCCGCGGCGTTGATGCCCAGTTCCTTGATGATGGTCGGAGCGGCCACGGACAGGCTGGCCCTGTCAATGGCGTTGACCATGGTCCCCGAGAACAGCAGAAAAACAACCCAGGCTCGATATTTTGCCGAAGCTTGCATCCGGACTCCGTGGTCTTGTCCGGGATGTGGCCGCTGATTGACAGGGCCAACCGCTGGCCCTAGAAAAAGAGGACGCTTCCCGGAGCGTTGAAGACCTTGGGGTTTCAGGTTGACCGCCGGGGGCCCCAAGGTCGATTCCCATCGTGTTGTTTTCCTGTGCTTGCGCGTCTCCCTGGCCTTGCCCCTCCCGCTGCCTTGGGCTGCAAATTTTTTATTTCGTCCGTTCGAGCTGCGGCGAAGGGCGCCGCTTCTCCACATTCATGTCGATGTCCAGTTCGATGTAATCCCCGCGATAGGATATCTCCCCGAAGTAGATGACAGTGCGCGAGTCATTCAAGATGACTCTGCGGACGTTGGCGATCGGAGCCCCGAGGGGCAGATCGAGCATCTGGGCGATTTCTATGTCTGCGGCCCCTATGGTCAGGGTCTGGCGGGCGCTTAGGACTTTCACGCCGGGAAGATGCCCGAGAATCGGAACCACCGGGCGGTTGGAGAACTCTTTCGGGGCCAAATCGTACACGCGCTTATCAAGATATATTTTGATTACATTGTAAGGTTTGCCGTCCTTGCTGTGGATCCTGCGCATGTAATGGCAAGGCCGGACGAGATCGATTGGCGGGGATGCGGTTTGCGGAAAACTGTCCAGGTCCCCTTCCTCAAGCATCTTGACCGTTGTGCCCTCCACCATGTTGATGAGGTCGGCCCACTTCGTATGCAGGGCCATGTGCGGCTTGCTCATGGGAACATCGCTGACGAAGGTGCCCTTGCCCTGCCTGCTTAGGAGCAGGGCTTCCTTTTCCAGCAATTTTACCGCCTGCCTGGCCGTGACCCTGGCCACTCCGAACTGGGCTGCCAGCTCGTCCAGACTGGGGATCTTGGAGCTTGCGCTCCATTCGTTGGTTTCGATCTTTCGTCTGATCAGGCCGGAAAGCTGAACATAAAGCGGGATTTCCGTCCGTTGCAGGGGGGCTGGGCGGGTAACACCGTCATGTGTGCTAATCATGCTATTAACCATACCACTATACCTTATGAGGTCAAGCGGAATATATAATGATCAAACATTTGAAAAGACAGGGTTTATTGCTAGTATTTCCTTGAAGGGCGCACTTGGAACAACACGCCGGCCATGACCACACCCGGTGTCCAGGCGCGCGGCCAGGGGGCGACGAAGTGACCTGCCTGGGCAGGGCCTTTTGGACCAGTGAAAGGTTGTGGTCTATTCCTCGCAGGCCTGGGGTTTGATGGTCAAGGTTATGACCGAAGAAACGGCTATGCAGGCGATCATAACTATGAAGGAGGTGTTGAAGTTGCCGTGGGACAGGTCCACCAGGTAGCCGATGAGGGTCGGGGCCACCAAGCCGGCCAGCTGTCCGCCGGTATTGAAGATGCCGATGGCCCGGCCAGTAATCTTCTTGGGCACGGAACTCACGGGCAAGGCCCAGACCGTGGCCAGGGCCGCGGTCAGGAAGAATCCGGTCAAGGTCTGGTAGACCACCAGCAGGCCCATGGATTCCACGGTATAGGTCAGGTAGAGAAAAAGGGCCGTGGCCACCTGAAAGATCAGCACCGGCATGGTGCGGTGGTTCTTGAACAGCCCGTCCGTTAGCCAGCCGCCGAACAGGTAGCCCCCTATCCCGGCGAAAAACGGCAGGGAAGCCACCATGCCCATGGTCTGCATGTCCATGTGCCTGGCGTTCACCAGATAGGTGGGCAACCATGTTTTGAATCCCCAGCCCGCGATGTTGTAGAAAAAGAACATTATGGTTGATTTCCAGACAGCGGGCTCCTTTAGTACCTGCCAGAATGTGTATGGGGTATCATCCGAGCTCTTGGCCTGCCCGCCATCGGCCTGGGCCACGTCTTTTGCCCCCAGGGGTTTTTCCGTCACGAATGTGGCGATGAGCACGGCCAGGATGACTCCTGGCACGACCAGGACGTAGAACGTGCCCCGCCATCCCCAGTGGGCCATGATGGCCACGGCCAGAAGCGGGGCCAAGGCCGGTCCCAGGGCGTTGGAAGACAAAATTACCGAGGTGGCCGTGGCTCGTCTGGAAGGCTCGAACCACAGGGCGATGCTTTTCATGGACGCGGCCGGGTATGAGGCTTCGCCGATGCCGAAGATCACCCGGGTGACCAGCATCTGGGTCAAGCTTGACACTAGGCCGGTGAAGCCCGTGCATATGGTCCAGATTCCGATGGCGAAGGACATGGTCTTGCGCGGGCCGTAGCGGTCTACGAAGATGCCCCCGGGGATCTGAAACGCCGTGTAGCCCACGAAGAACGCGCTCATGATCAGACCCATGGACGTTTTGGACAGGCTAAATTCCTGCCCGATATAAGGGATGGTCGTGGACATGACCATGCGGTCTATGTAGCAGAAGAGATAGCCGGTAAAGATAAGGACCAGGATGAACAGTCTGCGGTCCAGCTTGAAACGCATTGATCAACCCCCTTTACGGCCTACCCGTTCCATTTTTGGGACTGGGAGGGAAAGACGTGGATGATGCGTTGACGCGGTTGACTAGGAATAGGGGCCTGACGCCGCCGACTCACCCTTATTTGTGACGCTGTCGAGCGGATCCCGGAATGTCCCTATCGGGACCCGCTCGACAGCGAAAATCAGCTCACCTTGAAATCCTCAATGGATGCCGGAACCTTGCCGTTCGGGAGCAGCACCCTCTCCACGATTCCTTCGCTGTGCAAGGCCCAGGGCAGGATGACCGCCGAGTGCCCGCCGCGTCCACCGGCCACCACGATCTCGATGTCTTCCGGGGTGCGGGTCACGGGCATGGGATGGCGCTTGGCGAAACTGGCCGGCCGCACCGGGACCAGGCCCCGGCCGCGGACCATGGGCACCTGATTGAAGGCGTAAGTGTGTATGTGCTGGCGGATCATGCCCTTGGTCCAGCCATCGCGAGACAGCAGCCAGGCGTGGTCGCGGGTGACCACCACGATAAGGGGCCCGGGCATGAAGGCGTTGTTGGAACCCAGGGTGGTGCAGCTGTCGGTGATGCCGTCCAGCAGGTCCCCGGCGGTCATGCTCAGGAAATCGATGATGTCGTGAGGCGGCTCGGCCTTGAGCACGTAGACCGTGGTGGTCTTGTCGTCGTAGCGCTCGGCGTTGATGGTCTTCCAGGGGGTCAGATCCTGGTCCTCGGCGAAGCAGAAGGTCGTCTCCGCCTGGGAGGATATGCAGGCCAGGTCCGAATAGGCCGGAACGCTGCGACAGGTGTTGACCAGGACCAGGTTGGCCGCCCGGCCTATGGTCATGTTGGCCGGGAAACCCGGGCCCAGGCAACCCGCTCCGCCGTGGATGCCCAGCTCCTTGGCCAGTGGGCCGCTGACCAGGATCATGTTGCCCCCGGGGTGGGATGTGGTCACGGATTGCAGGAAGTTGTAGCGCTTGTCGGCCATGGCCTTGAAAGCCGCGATCAGCACGGGCATGTGCGGCGGCTTGCATCCGGCCATGACCGCGGCCATGGCCACGTCGCGCACGGTGATGTCCCGGCCGCTGGGTCCGATCTCCTTGGCCAGGATCTCGTCCTGAGGATGGGGGCAGTAGGTGAGCATCCGCTCCAGACGGGCCTGGGTCGGCGGCACGATGGGCAGGCCGTCTCCCAGGTGCAACTCGTTGAACAGGTCCGTGACTTCCTCGATCCCGGCGGCAGGTTCAGCCAGGGCCTGATCGTCCAGGCTGATGGACTCGGCCTGGACAAGCAACCCGTCCTCGGCCGGCGGGGCTTGATCCAGGGCGAAATCCAGGGCCGCCCTGGCCTTTATCTTATCCGCGGGCAGGGTGAGCGAATCGAAGATCACGGGCATCACCGCGTCGATCTTCGCGTCTATCTCCTGGATGGTGGTGCCCTGATAGATGTCGATGGGGCACAGGCACAACTGGCCGGCGCGGTAGAAGGCCACGCCCCGGACCAGATCCGAGCCGGGAGGGGAGGTGATGTACACGCTGGGGATGCCCAGTTCCTCCATGGCCATGGTCACGATGGTCGTGGCCGGGCTGGTGCCCACGTCGCCCAGGGCCAGGATGGCGGCCACGGGCTTGACCGAAGCCAGTTGCTTGGCCGCGTAGTCCTTGAGGTCTTGGGTGGACTTGCCGCGCACTGTCTCCCGGAAGTCGATGATGTTGGTGATGCCTTCCTTGGCGAAATTGGCCTTGATCCTGTGAAAAACCTCCATGTAGTGGCAAAAGCCCAGCTTGGTGTTGTCGTAGAACACCACCGGGCCTTGGCGCAAGGTTTCCAGGCTGACCCGGGGAGCCAGTTTGATCATCACCCGTTTCTGCTTGCCCCGCGGGTCCAGAATGGGGTTGCCGAAGGCCTTGGTCATGGTACTCCTCCTGGCATGCATTGATGCCGTGGACTGAAAAGTTTGCCCGCTTGGTTGTCTATCCCAGATCGTTAATCATATGAAGCTTCATAACTATATATGATTAGAGATCTAGGCGTTGATGCCTGGACCTGTCAAGGGCAAAATCACCCGGCCGAAAAGGCATGCGTTGTCAAGGCCCGGGCCGCGGGATATGAACAAGCGGCCAAACGGGCCGGACTGGGTAGGGGCCAGGGCGATTTTCTCGAGGGAGCAAGGTATCAGGTCTTATGGACCCAAAACTGGACTTTTTCGCCAAATTCGGCTCCGCGGGCTTTACCGGCATGGCCAAGTACGCCCTGCTGCGCGATGCCATGCTCAAGGCCATCGAGGGCGGTCACTGGTTGCCTGGGGAAAAACTGCCCGCGGAAAATCAGATCGCCGGGGCTACCCATTTTGCTCTAGGCACGGTGCAGCGAGCCCTGCGGGAGTTGGTGGCCGAAGGGATCATCACCCGCATCCAGGGCCACGGTTCGTTCGTGGCCGAGCCGCGAAAGCCCATGGACAAACCCTGGCACTGCCGCTTTCTCGACGATTCCGGGGCCGACTTTCTGCCGATATTCCCCAAGGTCTTAAGCGTGGAGCGGATCGCGGAACTGGGCACATGGTCAGCTTTTTTGGAGCAACGCGGGGACAACGTGATCCGCATCGACCGCAGGATCAGTATCAATCACGAATTCAGCATTTATAGTAGGTTCTACGCCAATGCCGACAAGTTCGGGACAGTCCTGCAACGCCCCTTTGCCGAACTGGAGTCGAACAACCTCAAGATGCTCCTCAACCAGCACTTCAACCTGCCCATCACCGTGGTTTCCCAGGACCTGCGCTTTCTGGAGTTTCCCTCCGCGGTCTGCAAGGTCATCGAGGTCAAGCGTGGTACCGTTGGCCTGCATATCCAGGCCGTGGCCAGCGCGGGCCGAAGCATGCACCTTTACTTCCAGGAATGGTACATCCCCCCGAATAAAAGGACCTTGCGGGTGGTGGAGAATTCTCCAATCGGCAACACCATTAACAGAGACTTTACGCCTGGTTAGATAACAGCTGGCGTTCAAACATTTCCGATCATTCTTCGCATAGTCCACCGAGCTCGGGCTAGGGGTTTTGCTGCAATTTTGCTCCACCGCGAGCGTAAAGAGGTGATGACTGGCGCGGCGGGCAATGGAGTCCGCGAATTTACTCTTGTCTTCCTCGCATAATGCGTTGGTCAGTCTTTTCGAGACCTGGGCCCGGCCGCCCGCTCTCGGCCGGGCCCTTCTGCGTTTTACCAGGCAGGCCTGGAAACCAAGTATATGGGACTGGACCAGGCCCGATGTCCGTCCTCGGTGGTCAGCCGGACATACAGGGGGTTGTCTTGCCCGCTTTTGATGGGAATGGCCTGGGTCACGCTCACCCGCTTACAAGCGTTCACCTCGGGCAGACGGTATATGGCCAGGCGCTTGTCCAGTCCGCCCAGGTCCAGGCCTGTCTCTTCCAGTCCCACTTGGTCCAGGGGCGTCCTCAAGGTGCCGGAAGCGGTTTCCACGTGCAGGCTCCCGGAATTGGGGTCAACGAGCAGGGCGTCGAAGCCCGCGAAATTGCCCGTGGTGACCGATTCCCAGGTCAGGCCGTCCGGACCGTCGGCTCGCAGCACCTTGTCCCGGTTGAAGAAATTTATGGGTGAAAAACTTTCAAAGGTATTGCCCGCCAGTTTGGCCGTGCCGTTCCAGGTGGTCATGCGGAAGCGGCCGCGGTACTCGGCTCCGCTCCAAACCACCCGGATGCGCCGTCCCAAGTCAGCCTGGCCGTATGGGCGCCAGGTGGCCACCAAGTCCTTGCCGTTGAAGAAGTCCAGTCGTTCGATGGGGGCTTGGGTGCAGGCCTCGACCCGAATGGATACCTGTCCGGCCGGGGCATGGACGATGTCGCCCATTAGGGCCTGCTCCGCCGGTTGCATGGAGCACCGGCCCAAGGCCGGGTCCTGGGAGAAACGCTGGGCCGGCCGGTCAAAAAAGGCCCGCACGTCAAGGTGCAGACGGCTGCCGGTGGTGGCGTAATGGCGCCTGTCCCGCAGGCAGGCAAAGGCCGCCTGCCTGGTCAATTCCGGCATAAAGAGGCAGGTCAGGCCCCCCAGGGCTCCGAACATGGAGGCTCCGGGCCAGGAGGCCCCGGGGCGGGCCTTGTGGTCATCGCTGCCGGCCACGATGCCGATCCTCAGGCCTAGGTCGAAGGCGTCGTGCAGGAGCCATTCGAAGGTCCCCCAACTGGAGTGGATTTCAATGGAACGCTCGATGGCCGGATCGTGGGCCACGGCCAGGTTGGCGTAGCGCCCTCCGCAATGGGAAACCACGATGGAGTCTCCCCCGTCCTTGGCCAGAGCCGCGAAAAGCTCGCCCGCGGTCCGGCAGTCGGAATCCAGGTCCCAGTGGTCCGGGACCAGGGCGTGCGAGGAGCGATGGATGGGCCTGTTGTCCTGTAGGAAGTAGACGTTGCGGTCCCCGCCCAGGGCGGTGTTGCCGGACCATTCGTAACCCGGGATGGCCACGAACCGCCCGGGTTTGTCGAAGGTGGCGCACAGGCGGCCCAGGTATTCCCAGAATTCCTGGGTGACCTGGAAATCGTTGCCCTGGTGGGCGCAGAGGTCCAGGAAGGCCTTGTCGCGGGCAAAAGCGAAATAATAGTCCGCCGTGCCGGTGCCGATGGTTTCCGCGCTCTGGCCGTGGAGGTCGGCCCAATAGGGAAGCAACTCGGGCTGATCCGAAACGAAGCGGCAGGGATTGGAGTGGATTTCTTCTCCTGTCTTCAGGCACTTCAAGGTCACGACCAAGTCTCCGGGGGCGGCGCAGGCAAGCCCATCGACCACCGTGGCCGCTTCTCCGTCCTGGAGGGTGATGGTCTCGGGCAGGTCGCGCACCGGCAGGCTGGCGGACAGGGCGAAACCGGCCTGGCCTTTCCCGCTGGGATTTCCCCAGCCGTCCTCGGTTCTGAAGCACAGGCGGAAGGGAGAACCGATCCGGCGCAGGCTAGGCAGGAAAGCGTGGCCTCTGGACCTGGGGCCGGCCACCACCGCGATGAATGGCTCCTCCTTAAGCCTCACGAAATGGTAGCAGGCTATGGGGTCGACCAGAATCCGGAACTCGTAGGTCGGGTCCGCGAAGGTCTGCATGCGCATGCCCGGGGAGCCGAAGCGCATGTCGCCCAGCCGGATGACGATCTGGTCCCCCTCGGCCATGCACCCGTTCACCACCTTGATGTGCACGGTGCGGTCCCAGGGGCGGGTGTTCTGCTTGTAATCGAAGCGGCAGCTGAGGGTGGCCCCGTTGCCGGCCTCGGCCGTTAAGTATCCCGGGGCCTTGGGGTCCGTGGTCTGGGGCATGGTCTGGTCCGAGGCGAAGCGGAAAACGACCTTGAGGCTGGCGGTGTCGTCCATGCCGTAAGGGCCGGCCGTGTAGATCAGGGTGAAGCTCTGCCAGGAGCCGGCCTCGATTTCCCCGCCCGGGGCGAGTTCGCAGGTGCCTGCCAGCTCCGGCGCCAACGGGGGAGGACCGGGCTGGAAATTTTCCATGGGTTTTACTGGGCGCATACAATCCTCTCATATGATGTTTCACGTTTGGGCCGGCTACAGAACTCCCAGCCACTTCCAATAGGTGAGAGCGAAGACCACCATCATGATCACGGAGCAGAAGGTCAGGGGGACGCCCACGCGCATCATGTCGCTGGAGGTGAAGGTGTTGGATGTGTACGCGATGACGGCCATGGGGGTGTTCACGGGCAGGACCGTCGAGAACTGGATGGCATAGAAGAGCACCAAGGTGAGACCCCAGGCCGGAACGCCCATTTCCGGCACGCTCTGGGCAAAGGCGATCACCATGGGCACCAGGGCCGAAACAGCGGCGGTACGCGCGGAAAAGGCCAGGGACATCACCGCGAAGAATAGGCCGGCCACGAAAATCACGGCCACCGGGGGCCAATGGTTCATGCCCAGGTTTATGAGGGTGCTCTTGGCCACCCAGGAGGCCGCGCCCGTGGTGAGCATGGCCTGGCCGATGGAAATGGCCGCTCCGAAAAGCATGAGCGTGCCCC
>Ga0326727_10021810_pt1 | contig 12472 bp, 6 predicted proteins | sample MB2enrmetagenome_FD_207643 | JGI IMG/M metagenome (GOLD analysis project Ga0326727, IMG submission 207643) | Lab enriched peat soil microbial communities from McLean, Ithaca, NY, United States - MB29MY | ecosystem: Environmental > Terrestrial > Soil > Wetlands > Peat | place: USA: New York...
CTCGGCGCCGTGCGCCGTGACCAAGGCCAGCGGCCGGTCCACACCGGGCGCGTGGATGTAGAGCGCCTTCACGGCGAACGATTCGTCCAGGTCCGCAATCAGGTTGACGCCGTCGCTCACGAACCAGGTCTTGCCCGTTTTATCCTGGCGGGAAACGCGGTCGCCGGTAGCGGCATAGCCGTAGCGCACTTCACTGGAATCCGGCAGAATCACGCGCTCCAGCCGGTTGGCGGCGTCGTACACGTAGCCCCTGGCGCCCGCCGAATTCGCCTGCCGCACCAGGTTGCCGCGGGCGTCGTATCCCAGCGTCTCGTCGCCCGCCGCCACCAGTTGGTCGGCAGCATTGTACTTGTAGACAGTGGTTTTCCCGCCGGCGTCGCGGCGCTCGCGGTTGCCACCGGGAAGGTAACCATAGCGCACCGAAGCTCCACCCCGGGTCTCTTCGGTCAACTGGCCGCTGGCATCGTAGCGGTATTCGGAGACCTGCCCGTCCACAGCCGCCGACCTGGTCACCTCTCCAGCGGCATCGTATTCATAGCTCCGGCCGTCGAACGCCTTCCCGGTTGCGCCGGTGTAAGCGACTTTCAGCAGCCGGCCCGCCGCATCCCGTTCCCAGGCTCCGCGCACGCCATTGGGATACACCAGGGTCTTCAAACGGCCCTGGGGGTCGTACTCCATGCGAAACGATCTGCCGTCCGGCAGTGCGATGGCCGTCACGCGTTTGTTCGCATCGTAGCTGTAGCGGATATCGCGGCCGCCGGGAGCGCGCAGTTTCAACAGCAAGCCGGAGGAGTCGTATTCGTACCCGAGTGACGCGCCGAGCGCCGGAAACTCGATCCGGTTGCGGCGGCCCGCCGCGTCGTAGCCGTAGCGCACGGGAAACTTGCCGTCGTCCACCGCCGTCTGCCGGCCGGCGCGGTCGTAGCTGTACTTCACGCTGGTTCCGTCCGTCAGCCGTTTCTCGGAGAGCCGCCCCGCGGCGTCGTACCGGTAGGACGTCGCGCCGCCGGCGGGGTCCGTCTCGCCTGCCAGGCGGCCCGCGGCGTCGTACGAGAAGCGGGTCTCGGCGTTCATGGGGCGCGTCACGCGGACGGGGTTGCCGAGCGGGTCCCACTCGAAGCGCGTGGTGGCGCCGCCCGGATGGCGCACCTGGCGCAGTTGCCCTGCCGCATCGTAATCCAATTGAACCGTGTCGCCGTTGGCATCCTGGACGCGCACGAGGTCCCCGCCCGGTCCCCAGCTCAGGCGCTCGGAATGGCCGGCCGAGTCGGTCGATTGAACCAGGCGGCCCAGCAGATCGTAGCTGAACCGCGAAACGCGGCCCTGGGCGTCGGTGGCCGCGGTGCGCAGGCCGCGCCCGTCATATTCAAACGTCGCCGCCGCGCCGGACGATTCGCGCACCTCCGCCAGGCTGCCCCAGGGGTTGTAGCGATAGGTGGTCTCGGAGCCGGCGCCGGCCCTCTCGCGAGTCAAGCGGCCGGCATCGTCGAAGGTGCGCTCCACGCTCCCCGTCAAGCTGCTTTCCTCGGCTACCGGACGCCCCGCCTGGTCGTACGTCAGGCTATGCACCATGCCGCCCGGCAAATGGATCCTGGATACGCGTCCGTGCGCATCGCGTTCGAAGCGCACGGCCGTCCCGGAGTCGTCGATCAGCCCGATTCTGCGGCGCCACTCGTCGTAGAGCACCTGAACCGCGCGCCCGCCCGGGGTAATCACTCTGCCCACTTGGCCCGGCGCGGAATACTCGTACTGCCACACGCGCGCCACGGGGTCGGTGACACGCGCCAGTTGGCCCGCCGCGTCGTAGTCGTAGCGGGTGATGCCGCCCGCGGGGTTGGCTTCGCGCAGCAGATTGCCGGCCGGCCCGTAGGCGAAACTCCGCGTGGCGCCGCCCGGGTAGGTCATGCCGGTCACGCGGCCCGCCGCATCGTAGCGGTAGCGCGTGGTCCGCCCCGCCGCGTCGCTCTCGCTCGCCAGCCGCCCGCACGCGTCGTATTCAAACCGCCTCACGCCGCCCAGCGCATCGGTGATGGCGGCCAGCCGCCCGGCAGCGTTGTAGGCATACTTCGTCACCGCGCCTGCGGGGTCGGTCACGGCGATGCGCCGGTCCTGCGCGTCGTATTGGTACACGGTGGTTTGCCCGTTGCGGATTTCGCGGATCGCATTCCCGCGCGAATCGTACTCGTATTGCCAGGATTGCCCGGTGGATTGCGTCTCCGAAGCCAGCCGCCCATCGGGCCGGTAGGTGTAACGCACCATGGGTTCGCCGCGCCGGTGGATCGAGGCAGGCAAGCCGTTCTCGAAGTAACCGATCTCCAGCACGATGTCGGCGCCTTCGCGCACGCTGGTCAACTGCCGTTTGGAATCGTAGGTGAAGGACTGCCGGGACCCGTCGGGATAGAGGATGGCGCTGACCAGCGGCGTGTCGCCAACATATTCGTAGCGCAGTGTTCTGCCGGGCCCGCCGGTGGACGCGATCCGGCCCAGGCTGTCGTAGGCTGTCTCCACCGGCTCGCGCCCATCGACCGTCACGGATACCGGACGCCCCTGCCCGTCGTTCCGGATTACAATGCGGCGTCCGGCGGCGTCCACGATGGTTTCCTCGCGGCCGTCGGCGCTCCGCGTGGTTGCGGTTACACCTCCAGTGGCGTCCGTCACCCGCATACCGCGGCGCTCGTCGTCGTAAGCGATGGTTTCCGTGGCGCCATCGGCAAAGTGCCGCTCGACCACGCGGTTGCTGGCATCGTAGCCGATCCGGGTAGCGCCGGTCCGTGGATCTTCCACCCGCGTCACCCGGCGTTGCGCGTCGTAGCCGTACCTGGCGGGCGGCCGCCCGTTCACCTGCACTTCCGTGAGCAGTCCGCTCTCATAGCGGTACTCGGCGGCGCCGCCGGCGCTAGTGGAGGCCCGCACCAGGCGGCCTTGGGCGTCCAGCGAGAGGCGGATGGCCGCGCCCGGACCGGCGATGGCGGCGAGCCTGCCCGCGGCGTCGTAAGACAGCGCGACCGAGTTCCCATTGCGGAATTCGATGCGCGCCAGTTTGCCATCGGGCCGGTACACCTCACGCCCGCTCTCGAAATCGCGAGTGCTTTCGCCGGCCGCCGCCGCTACGCGCTTCTCCACCGTGAGCTGCCAGCGCGGACCGAGAACGCCACCGCCCTCATCGCCGCTCGATGCCACGCGCCGCAATTCCAGCAGCACGCCGCCCGCGGGCACGGTGAGGTCCGTCTCGCCGATCACCAGGCGACCGGTTGTTTGGTCGACAATCCCCGAGCCGGCGCGCAGACCCATCGCGCTCAACGCCAGCAGGATCAGTCCCAAGGGAAGGCTGCGCCACGGGACGCCAGATTTCGCACGACTCCCCCACAAGTGCGGATTGCTTTCTTTCCCCGACATTTCGGCACCCTCTGAACGGCCCGGCTCCTGCAAGCCGGCCGTTCCGTCTAGCGGATCGTAAAGTTCACGGAGTCTTCCGCGGTGAGGCCGCGGTAACGAAGCGTGACACGAATGGTGTACGCGCCCGGTTTCGTGGTCGCCGTCAGATGTTGCAGCCGGGTCTGGCGCGCTCCGCCGGGGGGACCCAGCGAAAGCGGCGGCTCGCTATAACGGACCTGGCCGCCTTCCAGAATCGAAAACGTAAACTCCACCCCTGGACGATTCGCATCCGGCGGCGCGCCAGCCGCGATGTAGTCGGCTTCCAGATCGAATCGTGCTCCGGGCGAAACGGTAGCCGGCTTGACCTCGAGCCGCACGAGTTTGAGAGATGGCCCCTGCGCCGCCCCCAGCGGCCGCGGTCCCGCCGCCGACTTGGCCAGCGCCGCGAACTGCGCCGGCACGCCCACCACCACTTCGGTCTGGTACTCCTGGCCGCTGCGCAGAAAGCGTACCGCGGCTTTTGAGCCGAATTCCGCGCGCGCCAGAATCTGCTCTTGAAAGCCGGCTGCCGCCGTCCCCTTCAACGATGTGCCGTTGAATGCCGTGAGCACGTCGCCGGGACGCAGCCCCGCGGCATCCGCCGGGAATCCGCGCATCTGCCGCACAACCTCCAGGCCTTCGGCGTGGCTTCTCACGATTGCGCCGATCTGCGGCCGGTTCCCTAACAGACCGAAAACCTCCGGGTACATGCCGCGCGCACCGTAGACCCAGGCCTCCAGCTCGAACAGCCCCGGACGGTCCTGTGGGCTGCCCTTCTGCAATCCCATCTGGATCGCCTGGAGGGCCTCCGGAATCCACCCCATCCAGTAGCTTGCCACCCCCAGACCGTAGTAGAAAGTAACGTTGCCCGGGGCCATGGCGAGCGCTTTCTGGTAACAGCGCGCCGATTCCGCAAAGTCGCCCTTGTCGCGATACGCCAGGCCCAGCCAGTCGTAGGTGCTGGCATCCTCTTTGTACGAGTTGGCGCGAATCAGCGCCGCGATTCCGGCATCGGTTTGGCCGAGTTTGACGTAGCTGGCGCCCAGGAAGTGATACAGAGCGTTGCTGCCCGGCATGGCCGGCTCGGCCGCCAGCAGCCGCCGCACGGCCTCGTCGAACCGCCCCTCCTGAAACGCCTTTTGACCCAAGTCGAAATCGGCTGGCGGACCGGCCGGCTTGGGGGTTGGGGCTGGGATTGGCGCGCGTGCGCTACGCGGAGCAGCGCGCTCCCGCGGCGCGCACCCTATCTGAAAGGCCAGTACCAGCAGAATAGCCCAGCGCAGTGGCACACACATGTACCGCTCACCTCCGGAATGCAATCCACCGCTCCCGTTACAGATTACAGATTAGTATATCCGTTATGCTGTTTCAACCGGTTCGGCCGGGAGGGGTGTGCGACATGAAAGGGGCAGGCACGCAGTTCCTGAAGGCCGGTGTTGAGCTTCGCGGCGACCACCGAAGCGGCAAGTTCGACGACCTTTCGACCGACCGCCAGGAGTGTGTAAGTTCTAAATGGTTGTCAAGCGCCCCGCCACATGCGATGATCTGCTTATGTGCGGGGTAGCGGGGCACGTGGGGCCGGGGACCAACGACGCATACGAGCAAACCGTCCGTAGGATGGTCCAAACGCTGGTGAGGCGTGGTCCGGATTCGGAAGGCGTCGCGAAGTGGCCGAACGCCGTGCTGGGGCACCGGCGGCTGGCGATTCTGGACTTGAGCGCGGCCGGCCATCAACCGATGCTCTCGGATGATGGGCAAATCGGGCTGGTATTCAATGGCTGCATCTTTAACTTCCTCGAGTTACGCCAGGAGCTTGAACAGAGGGGCCATCAATTTCGTTCGCGGAGCGACACGGAAGTGCTGCTGCGCGGCTACGAGGAGTGGGGAATCGACGCGCTGGTCGGCCGGTTGCGCGGAATGTTCGCTTTCGGCATTTGGGACCAACGACGGCGTACGCTAACCCTGGTTCGCGATCGCTTGGGTGTAAAGCCGCTGATGTACTGCGAGCGCAACGGGGAGATCGGATTCGCATCGACAGTCCGCGCCTTGCGCGCCGCTGGTTTTGGCGGAGAAATCAATCCCGACGCCGTTATCGATCTCCTGGAGTTCGGCTGGGTCCGCGACAGTCGTGCGATTTACACAGGGATCTGCAAATTGCCCCCGGCCACCATTCTGGAGTGGCAGGACGGCCGCGTTTCGGAACGGCAATACTGGTGGCTGCCGGCGGGCGGAGAAGCGCCACGGACGACCTTCCAGGAAGCGGTTGAAGAGACGGAGCGGCTCCTGCTGGAATCCGTCAGGCTCCGGCTGATTTCGGACGTGCCGATAGGGGTGCTTTTGAGCGGCGGCATCGATTCGGCGTTGGTCTGCTGGGCGATGCGCGAGGCGAACGCGAATATCACGGCGTTCACGGTGCGGGCCCCGGGCGATGCTTCGGATGAGAGCGTCGACGCGGCGTACACGGCCAGGGTGCTGGACATCCCGCACGAAATCGTGGAAATGCCGAACACCAGTTTCTCTCCCGACGAACTGGTGGATGCGTATTGTGAGGCGTTTTCCTGCCAGTCCGCGCTGGCGGTGCTGTGGGTTGCGCGGGCGGTGAAGCGCCGCGCGACCGTGCTTCTCACGGGAGACGGCGGCGACGACGTGTTCTTCGGGTACCCATTCTTTCGGAACGCGTGGCTGGCGCAACGGGTGGCGCGGCGGCTGCCCGCGCCGGCGGCCGCGGCGTGGCGGGTGGCGCGGAAAGCCTGCCCCCCCTATGGCGCGATCCGACGCATGCGGCACTTTATGGATTATGCGACGGGGGGCTTGGGCGACCACGCCAGGGCTCATGACGGGCTTCCATACTACGAGTGCAGGTCCATTCTGGGCGAGAGACTGAGGGGAATGGAATTGCCCGAAAGACAGACCGCATCGGCGTCGGAATCCGGGCGCCGATTGCTGCAGGAGGTATCCGATTACCACCGGCGGATGCACTTCACCAGCGAGTTCCTGCCGAAACTGGATGGCGGGACGATGTACCACAGCATTGAAGGGCGCGAGCCGTTGCTCGATTCCAAGTTATGGGAGTTCGGCGCGGCCCTGCCGCCGGAGATCCACTTTCATGGCCGGAGGCTGAAGGCGGTGTTGCGGGAAATTGCGCGGCGGCGGATCGGGCCCGAAGTCGCGTACCGCGAAAAGCGGGGGTTCACAGTTCCAATCGAGCAATGGCTGGCGGGACGTTGGAGCGAGATGCTCGATCATCTGCGGGAGGGGACGCTTCTGGAGAAAGAAGGTTGGGTCAAACCCGGCGCTTTGCGCGAGCCGCTCAAGACCGCGCTGGCCGAGGGACGCGTCCCCATCCAGTTGTGGCGGCTCGTGGTGCTGGAATTCTGGATGAAAAGCCGCCTCAGGGAACGCGGGTAGCGAAGCGAAGGCCGGGTGGCCGGGATTCTCAGTTTGCCCGAGCGGTCCTCGGGCCGGCGCCACCCGCGCACACCGTAATAGCCCAGTTTGCCGATCTCCTCAACGGGGTCCAAAAGCACTCCCAGCGCAGTGGAAGCGAGCGGGATCTCCGGAGGCGATGAGCAGGATGAGCGCGTTTCGGCCGCCATCGGTCCAATCGGCGGCGAGGCGAGCGGCGGTCCCGGGGACGAGGGGCGTGAACGTGACGATCAGCGCCAAGACGCCGACGGCGGCCGCGGCGTAACGCAGGAGCGAGAGCCAGCGGACGATCGCGAGGTCAGCGCCGCCCCGCGTCGAGCATTCCGGCAAACAGGGCCTCGTACCGGTCCACCACTTTATCGATGGAATAACCGGCCAGCATACGCTGCCTGGCGGCGGCACCCATGCGCGCGCGCAGGGGCGCATCCAGGAGCAGGCGATGCAACGCGGCGGCGATCGGATCCGGCGAGCCCGACGGGGCGTGCAGGCCGTGGATTTCGGCCTCGACCAGTTGGACGCTGGCGGGGATGTCGCTGACGACGGAGGGAAGTCCGGCCGACATGGCTTCCAAAAGAGAGCAAGACAGCCCTTCGCTGATGGAAACCAGAGCGAAGACATCGCTAGCCTGCAGCCACTCGCGGACCTCCGCGGCGGTCTGGCGCCCGGTAAACCGGACGGCGCCCGCCAAGCTCAGCCCGGCGGCGAGCGTCTCCAGTTCGCTTCGCAGCGGGCCGTCTCCCACCAGAACGAGGGAGGCGTTCGGAACGTCCCGGCGCACGGTGGCGAACGCCTGGATCAACGATGGCAAACCCTTTACGGGGATCAGCCGGCCGACGAAAATAACAACAGGCGCGGAAGGCTCGAGGCCCAACCGGGCGCGCAGCTCGCGGCGGCGCTCCGGAGCGCAGGGAGCGAACTCATCGGTATCGACGGGATTGGGCATCCACAGCAGACGGTCCGGTTCCAGCCCGGCGGCGATGGCCTCCTCGGCCATGCCCGGATTGAGAATCATGACCCGGTGCGCCCACCGGCGAAGGAGCCGCAGTTCCAGCCTTCCCATCCAGGAGCCTCGCATGGTGGTGATGACGCGGCTGCCGGACACCTTCATGACTACGGGTTTGCGGAGAAGACGGGCGACGGGCAAGCCCACGGCGAGATGCAGCCCCTGCATGAGGAAGTAGACGATCCGATAGCGGCGGCGTTCCCGGAAGAGCGTCCACGCAACGCCCAGAGCAAAGGCATAATCGCGCACCAGCCGATGGCGGCCGAAGATCCGGACGGGAACGCCGGCCGGATCGATCCAGGAGGATTCATCCGGCATGGGAGGCCCTCCGGAACACAAGACAGTCACCTGATGGCCGCGCCGGAGCAAGGCGGAGCAAACGCGCTGGGCTTCCATCTCCGACCCTCCCAGAGCGGGCGGGAAGGAGTGCGAAATCAGCAGCACGGAAAAGCGGCGGTCGTCCCCAGGGCCGGTCATGCGATCAAAGCGTTCAAAGCCATTATATTGAAATCACGAAGCGGCCTGCCGCGCTGTCCGGGCCAGGCCTGGAGAAATCCGTCCGCGGAAGCCGCTCGGGGAATCGCCCCAGGAAGGCTGCTGCGGTTCTAAAGCCCGAGCGGCCCTGGAACTAAACTCCGCCCGCGCCGTTCGGTCCAGAGCAATCCCGAGCCCGGCCAGCGCCGGCAGATAGAATAAGTACGCGAAACTCAAGAAAAAGATAGCCGTGCAAAAAGCCACCATGGCCAGCATGACGAAAAAAGAAGCGGCCGCGATGTCCTTGCAGTCGGGCCGCCGGCGCGCCTGCCGCCAGGTGGAATTCAGCAGGCGCCACGTGGATACAATGCCGGCCACAAAAAGGAAGAACCCCGGGATTCCGCACTCGCTCGACACTTGCGTGTAGGTATTGTGGGCTTGTTGCCACTGCCCATGGGTGGTGCCACCGACACGGTTGTGGGTACCTTCATACCAGGAAAATTGTCCCACGCCTACGCCGAATATCGGGTGCTCGAAGGTGTATGCCACGCTCTTCCGCAGCAAATACGCCCGCGCAGTAGAGGAGCCGACGGCCTCCTGCAATGCGGAGGCGTCATTGGAAAACGAAGTAAGGCGCTGGAGAGTCTCCTTCGGCAAGGCGACCAGTAACGCCGGAACGAGCACCGAGGCGCACGCCAACAGGGCGAGCCGCTGAGGCACCGTCCCCCGCCAGAGCATGAAGAGAGCGGCGACCACCAACGCTACCAGCGCGCCGCGCGACGCGGTCCGCAGAATGGTATAGGCGCCCAAGGCGACGCACGCCAGCGCGAACAAGCGCAGCACGACCGATTTCGTGCTGAGGGCCACCCACAGCAAGAAGGGCAACGTCAGGAGCAGGTGGGCGGCGAAGTCATTGGGGTTCGCGATCGAGCCGGATTCAAGGCCGAGCCGGTCGCCGTAACCAGCTTCCTTGACGAGCAACCGCGCGGCCAGCAGGTCTACCACCGCCCCTCCTGCGATGGCATACATCATCATTTTGCATTGCCACCAGGTATAGACCAGGCCTCCAACGATAAACAGCATGATCAGGTCGACCCTGACGTAGCTCAGGAACAACAGCGCCGACCCCATTTTCCACACGCTCCCGGGAACTGTCAAAGCCATCCATGCCGCGAAACCAATCCAATACCAGGCCGTCCGGCTCCGAAGAGTGCGCTGAATGCCCCCGGCCAGAACAACCCCCAACAGGGCAGGCAGACCGAAGACCCAGAGAAGGTGAAGGTCGATTCCCACCAGCCTGACCTGGAGCTCATGAAGCATGCCGGTGCGCACAAACAGCAGCAAAAGCCCCAAACCGAACGCCATGACTTGAACCGGATCGGAGGGGCGCTCGATCGGCGCGGGTTGTGGCGCGCCAGCAACTGGCCGGAAACCGCCAAGGGAAACCCGAGGCAGAATGTCTGCGTGATCGGACACTGGAAGTCTCAGATGGCCACCATCATATCCGTAGCCGCCATTGGGGGGGAGGCCCCGAAACTCTTGTTCAAGCGACTATGAACGTAACTCGAGACACCAACAAACTGAAATAGCTGTCCCACGGTGCTGTAGTCATGTTAGCATGTCGTTCCATATCAAAGCATCGCGGCTGGGTGTACACTGAACGGTGTCCGGGAGTCCAAAACGGTAATCCAGGATAAAGGACGCGGATCGTCTGCGTCGATTACCAGCAGGACGCAGCAGCCGTCCGGGGGCATCGCGATCGCCCGGTGGCGGGCTATCATTAGAGGAGGTAAAGCGACATGAACGCGAGGGCGCCACAGACATGCTCGACCTGTTTCACAACCACGGAATTTCCCGGGGCCACAATTGGCGAGGACGGCCGCTGCAACTTCTGCAAGTGCAACACTCTTGCCGAACGCATCAGCGGACATAAGCGTTCCACTCTGGAGGCCTTGCGAAAACTGGTGGAGGAAGTCAGGGCGGGGAAGCTGGGGAAGTACGACTGCATCATTGGAGCGTCGGGCGGGTTCGACAGCTCGTACATGCTTTACCTTGCCAAGCGAGAACTGGGGCTGAACCCACTCGCGGTGAAGTACGACCACGGGTTCAATTACGATTCGGGCGACGAGAATCTGAAAACAATCTGCACTGCGCTGGGGGTAGATCTCCGGATCGTCGCCAGCCCAGCGCATCGGGACGTCCAATATGTCAGGCACATCCTCAAAGCCATGCGGCCGGCCGACATCTACTGGGGCATTTGCAGCGCGTGCCACTACGTGCAACCAGCCGCAGTGGCCAAGATAGCCGCCGAGGAAGGCATTCCCATGATAATCTCGGCGTACAACTATTTCGAAGCGGATCTCCGGGTTCCGAGGCTTTTCAAACTCAAATTCGTCCTTCGCTCATTGGCCAAAGTGGCTCCATGGAGATGGCCCGGAATTCTCTATCATTTGGTGGCGTCGAAGTACCAACTATTTCGGCTCAAGCTGGAATACTATATTCCGCCATTCGGCAATCTCTTCCGCGCCGAACCGCGGATCCAGATCCGGCGAGTGATGGTTTCGGAATTCATCGACTGGAACGTGAATAAGATCCTTGACACGCTGGAAGCGCTGGGCTGGAAATCGCCGGTTGGGCGAGCGCTGCCCATGCGGTTCGATTGCATGATCGACGACAGTTTCATGAATTACACCTTCCAGAAGGCTACGGGCCTGCACACGCATGCTATCATCGCTAACAACCTGATCTACAACGGTGTCCGCACGAAAGCGGAACTGCAAGAGACGTCCGCGGAATACGCACGCAAAGCGGCTACCCGAGTGCGGCAGGAGACGCAGCGGATTCTGTCGGGAGTCCACAAGACGTAGACGGGCCGCCCCGCCTGCCTTTTCGGCGTAGTGACACCGCGAACGGCGCATCTATCTGAAGATCAAGGCACTGAGCTCGCCGGCATGGCGGGTGCATGCCGCTGCGGTGCTGGCACGAGAGGTAGGACCTGGTGCGGCGATCACTTGATTTGTCCCTCCGCGCTTCGGGCCGGGCATGCCCGGCCCCTGCACGGCGCCCTTGTAGCCCTCGCGCCGCGTGCTCCCCGCGGCCGGGGAAGAAATCACGCGGTCAGGGCGCTAGACGTGACCGCGCTCGTCCAGGGCTGGCCGGACGCCCCACTCGCTCGCCTCAAAGTCACGTGGCACCTTGTGATTCACGCTTCACAACGCACGGTTCTCCAGGGTTGCGGCGGAATCGCAGTCGGCGGCGAGTTTCTGAAGAACGGGAGGGCCGGCTTGGTCCCTGGGAGCGTTGTGAATAGTACGAACATCAGATCATATGACGCCAGCTCCGTTGGTCGGACCCGATTCCCGCGGGCTTGCCCCGCTCGCCCGGCGTATCGGGTACGCTCGGAAATTCGCGGCTTCGCACGAAATCCAGCACTTCCATGTCGCGCACGCCCTCGCTGTGGGTTGTTTCAGGGTTTTTCCGCATCCTGCTATAATCGGGTACTCATGCTCGGAGGGAAGCGCGAGTTGCTGGCACGCGGTCTGTTTTGGAGTGGCGCCACATTCCTCCTTGACCAACTGCCGACGCGGGATTTGTTGCTCGTCTTGACCTACCATCGGATCGGGAACCCCGATGACGATCCCTTCGACCCAGGTGTTTTCTCGGCGACCGCCGACGAGTTGAACGAACAGATATCCTGCCTGAAGCGCCAGGTCTCGCTGGTCACTCTGGAAGAGGCACTGGCCTTTGTCGACGGCACAATCAATGAGAAGACCCGCCATTGCCGGGTCCTGATCACTTTCGACGACGGCTACCTGGACAACTACCAGGTGGCTTTCCCCATCCTGCGCTCGCATGGGGTGCAAGGCGTTTTTTTTCTCGCCACGAGCATGGTTGGGTCCTGCTACATTCCCTGGTGGGATCACATTGCCTATCTGATGAGGACTGCGCGACAGCGCCGGTTCTCTCTCCGTTACCCAGCCGATCTGGCTGTCGATGTCGATGAGAACGGCATGACGAAAAGCCTGCGAAACGTTCTGAGCCTTTATAAGAGGCCCGAGAACACCGATCCAGAAAGGTTCATTCGGGAATTGAAGGAAGAGGCGAAGGGGGAAGATCCACCAAGAGCGCCGCGGCGCTTTCTCGGTTGGGACGAAG
>Ga0326727_10021812_pt1 | contig 12471 bp, 14 predicted proteins | sample MB2enrmetagenome_FD_207643 | JGI IMG/M metagenome (GOLD analysis project Ga0326727, IMG submission 207643) | Lab enriched peat soil microbial communities from McLean, Ithaca, NY, United States - MB29MY | ecosystem: Environmental > Terrestrial > Soil > Wetlands > Peat | place: USA: New York...
GGCCCCCGGCGAAGCGTGTCGACTCGAATACTCCCACTGCGCCGTTTTTGAAGCGGGCCAGGAAGTTCGTGTCATCATCCACGGTGACCTTGCCCTTTTTCCCTTCGGCGCCTTTGGCCCCCCAAGCTCCTTCGCCAGTTCCAGGAAGGGGCCGCTCTTTAATGAACGTGGTCATCTGGCCCGTAACCGAAGTGATGTACCCAATCAGCATTTGGGCCAGGTCTGCAGCGTGCGCTCCGATGTCTCCTAGGGCGCCGCTGCCCGCATATTTCTTTTCCAGCCGCCAGACCAAGGGGAAGTTCGGGTCCATGATCCAGTCCTGAAGGTAAGCACCGTGATAGTGATAGATCTGGCCCAGCCGGTCCTCCTCGATAAGCCTCTTGGCAAATGAGACCGCGGGTATCCGGCGGTAATTGAAGTTCACCATGTGCATGACGCCCGCTTTCTGCACTGCGGCGAGCATCTCTTTGGCCTGGGCCAAGTTATTGGCCAGCGGCTTCTCGCAAATTACGTGCTTGCCGGCTTGGGCGGCAGCGATGGCCATCGGATGGTGCAGATACCCGGGAGTTGAGATGTCGACAATGTCGATGTCCTTGCGTTCGACAACCCGTCGCCAGTCGCAGTCCGACTCCTCCCAACCTAACTGCCGTGCCGTGGCTTCAAGTTCCTCCGTGCAGGCCTTTCCGCAGAGCACCTTCATGCGCGGAGTGAACTTGCTGGGGAAAAACCTGCTGACCTGCCGGTAAGCATTGGAATGCGTGCGCCCCATGAATTGGTGACCGATCAGTGCAACGTTAATTTCGGGCATACTTCCTCCTTTTCTACAAGTGACGAGTGACAAGTGACGAGTGACGAGCGGGAAGAACAGTGACCGGTGACGAGTGACAAGTGACGAGCCGGAAAGACAACGACAAAGAAAGGCTCATCCAAGCGCAGTTCACTCGACATTTGTTGCCGGTTACTGCTTCAACAGAGTCCTCCTCAAAGCATTAAGCATCCTTCTCAACTCTGAGACCAGTTCCGCTGCCGACGCTACCTGAGTGGCTTTAGCATAACCCAGTTCCTCGGCCAGGATTAGCTGAGTGTCCAATTCCGCAATCGAGCCCTCCGCTTGGGAAAGAAACTGAACGAATTCTCCAGTTGTCCTCCGTGCCTGGCCCTCGGCAATGTTAGAAGGGACGGAGACTGCAGCCCGCCGCATCTGTGATATCAGGCCGAATCGTTCATCTGCCGGAAAAGGTTTGGTCATGCGATAGATTTCCTTAACAAGGTCAATCCCCTTCCTCCAGACAAGCAAATCTTTGTACCCGCGCGCTTTCGCTACGACTGGAGGGACATGCTGCGCTGACCCTGGGTCCTGCAGTGCTCTTTTGTCCGCACGGCTTGTCAATTCTTGCTCGTCACTTGTCACTTTTCACTCGTCACTGTTCTTCCGGCTCGTCACATGTCACTTGTCACTGTTCTTCCGGCTCGTCACTTGTCACTTTTCACTCGCCACTGTTCTTCCGGCTCGTCACTCGTCACTTGTCACTTGTCACTGCCTTTCTCACGCCCACCACATCTCCTTCAACTTTTCCTTGATAATGATCTGGTTCAGAAACGCGGCCGCTTTGCTCAGGCCTTCGTCGACAGACATCAGGCTGTCTTCGTGCTCGATGGAGAGCACATCGTCGTAGCCGACCATCTGAAGTGTCGAGACAAAGTCAGCCCAGAAATCCATGTCGTGGCCGTAGCCAACGGTGCGGAAGATATAGGAACGATTCTTCTCGTCGCTATAGGGCTTGGTATCAAGCACGCCGTTCACCGTGATGTTGACGTTGTAAAGTCGAGTATCCTTGGCATGAATGTGAAAGACGGCGTCTCCGAGCTTGCGCACCGCCACGCAAGGGTCGATCCCCTGCCAGAACATATGGCTGGGATCGAAGTTGCACCCGATCGCCGGTCCGGCAGCCTCCCGCAAGCGCAGCATCGTCTCGGGATTGTAAACCGTGAATCCCGGGTGCATCTCGATGGCAATGCGGATCCCATGGTCCTGCGCAAACTTGGCGCGCTTGACCCAGAAGGGTATAACTTTCTTCTCCCACTGCCATTTCAACAGGTCCAGGAAATCCGGAGGCCACGGGGTTGGCGACCAGTTCGGGTATTTGGCATTGTCCGAATCGCCCGGGCATCCGGAGAAGTCGATGACCCGCGTGACGCCCAGTTTTTCAGCCAGCAAGATAGTCTTCCGGCTGGCTTCCTCGTGCGCCTTCGCAATCTCCTTGTTGGGATGCAGCGAGTTGCCATGGCAACTCAAGGCGCTGATGCTGATGCCTTGGTCGTCAAGTTTCTGCTTGAACTCCCGAAGCTTCGCGGGTTGCTTCAACCACTCCAGCTTGAGATGGGGATCGCCAGGGTAGGCGCCGGTTCCCAACTCGAGGGTATGGATACCCAGTGGTTTTACCTTCTCGATGACTTCATCCAGGCTTAGCTTGGCCAGGAGCGCCGTAAAGAGTCCGACCTTCATGTCGTGTCTCCTTTTGTGAATGTTTAAGACGGTAAATCTATAGTCCGGAAGCGCTCGCGTCAACTGGAAAATATCGGAGTCGCGCGGCGTCGGTTTCGCATAGCTTCGGGGGTTCAGTCGTGGGTCGCGGTCACGGTTAATTCGCCATGTTTGACCCCCCGCAGGCTGAGGATCCGGTCCGCCAGGCCTCTGACCGTCCCACTGCGGCCCTTCAGGATGACCACTTCGAGGCAGTGGTGGTGGTCCAGGTGGACATGGGTAGCTGCAAGGACCTTGCTGGCAGCCGCGTGTTGGGCTTCAATCAGCTTGGCGGAAAGATTCGGCTGGTGGTGGTCGTAAACCATGGTCAGTGTTCCGACAATCACCTTGTTCTCATCCGCCGCCGAGTGGACCAGGTGCTCGCGAATAAGGTCACGTATAGCCTCGGACCGGTTCTGGTACCCTTTGCGGTGGATGACCGCGTCGAACTTTTCGAGCAGTTCCTTTTCCAGGGAAAGTCCGGTTCGAACCAGTTCACCCATTGCCCACCTCCGGGACGAAAATCGAAATTCGAAAATCGAGTGCGGGCACGTCGAACTGGGGTGCGATGCTAACGTTTGCACCACCCCCGATTTTCGAATTTCGAGTTTCGACTTTCGGCTCTTGCCTACTTCAAGTGTTGGTCAAACCATTGAACCGTGCGTTTGGTAACGTCTCGCTGGTGTGCCGACTGCCAAATCATATGCCCTTCGTCAGGGTACACCACAAGCTGGCTTTCCACTCCGTCGGTTCTTAAAGCGTGCCAGAACTCGAAAGACTGTGGCGCCGGGCACTCACCGTCGCGGTCGCCCACCAGGATGAGCGTGGGGGTTCGAGCGTTCTTGATAAAGGTGATGGGCGAACTCCTGGCGTAAACCTGTGGGTCATCATAGACTGACGCTCCAAAAAAAGGGATCATCCACTGGTCGATGTCGTTTTCGCCGTAATAGCTCTGCCAATTCGCGATGCCTGCGCCGGCCACCGCCGCATGAAAGCGGGTGGTCTGGGTCACGGCCCACATGGTCATGTAGCCGCCGTAGCTCCAGCCCGCGATTCCCACCCGTTGGTCGTCCACTGGAAGCGTTTTCACGACCTGATCGACGCCCGCGAGAATGTCCCGAAAGTCGCCGTAACCGAAGTCTTTGACATTGGCCGCCGTGAAGGCTTCTCCCTCACCGAAGCTGCCGCGCGGATTGGGGAAGAACACGAAGTAGCCTTCCTCTGAAAGCAGCGCGAGGTCGAAGAACGGCCCGGGCCACGCAGGCTTCTCGGCGGCGCCCGGGCCCCCATGCACGGACACCACCATCGGATATCGTTTGGAGGGATCGTAATTCACCGGGTAGAGGAGCCAGCTCTGGATTTCCATTCCGTCGCTCGTCCAATGAATGCTTTCGGACTTTCCCCACTCCGGATGCATATTGCTGTTCTGGTGCGTGACTTGTTTCCAGGCCCCGATCTCCCCTGCCCAAATCTCCGGCGGCTCCTGGAACGATTGGCGGACCAGCGCGCAGATCTTTCCATCGGTCGCAAGAGAGATCCCGAAGTCCCAGGCGCTGCCGGTGGAAATGGTCTCGAGCCCGCGCCATAAAGTTTCCACTTTCCCCTCGCGGGCGTCCACGGTGGCGATGCCGCTCGCGCCGTCAATTTGCTCGGTGAAAAGGATCCTCTCCGGAGACGAGAGCCAAGTGAGAGTTGCCGGCGAGGCCTTGAGGCCTCGGGTAAGATCGCGAGCTTCCCCGCCCCCTACTGAGACTGTGTAAATGTCGCCTCCCGTGCTCCCCTCATCGCTCATGAGGCCTTCTATGAACGCAATGGTTCCGCCGTCCGGCGACCAATGGGGTTGAGCAACTTGCAGGCGCGGCTTGTAAATGTAACGGACCTCGCCGGAGGCGATGGCAATTGTGCAGAGTTGGGCGACCCACCAGTTGGCATCGCCGGCGCCGTGGGCGGCCGTGGCAACGAAGCTCTTACCGTCGGGCGACCAATCGTATTCGTAGATGTAGAGGTCGGCGGGAGATACCTGGCGGACTTGGCCCGAAGCCGGGTCGACCGTCGCCAAACGCTGCTCGTAGAGGTGCTGCTCGATGAGGCCGGAGGGCGGCGTCATCGGTTCGAGCGGGCCTGCCGCGCGTGGGGCATTCTCGGTGAAAAGGAGTGCGATCTGCCTACCGTCCGGCGACCAGGAGGGAAAAGCGAGAAATCCGGCCAGGTGGGTGAGTTGGCGAACCGACTGTCGCGTGAACTCCCAAACGTAGAGTTGAAGCTGTTCCGAACCCTCTTTGTCCGAAAGAAAGGCGAGCTTGCGGCTGTCGGGCGACCAGGCAATGTCGTGCTCGGCATACTCGGTGTTGCCGTCCCCGGCGGATATGCGGCGTGGCTGCTCCGTAGACCCAGGAGTCGCCACGTAGATTGCCGAGCTGCCTCCTGCCAGAGACTCGACCCAGGCAACTTCCTTGCCGTCGGGAGAGATTGCCACTTGCTTGAAGTTGCGCACGGCGTAAAGCGAGTCAAGCGCGTCGTCGATTGAAGATTTGTGGGCGGCGAAACAAGTTGCCGCGCCGGCGATGCATAGCGCCAAGGCGCTCGCTAGGCGAACTCTCGTGTGCATGAACGATCTCCAGTAGATCCAAGGTCCGAACTCGACAGAATAACAGAAACCAGAGAGCGGATGGTGTTGTACCGCAAAGATTTGACGGGAAGACAAGCAGATCCTTCTCTTCGCTCAGGATGACATGTCATTCTGAGCGACAGGACCACACGTCATTCTAAGCCACAGGGCCACATGTCATTCTAAGCCACAGGGCCACATGTCATTCTGAGCGAAGCGAAGAATCTGCTTTTGCTTGTGGCCTTGCCGCTCTGTGGTCTCTCTAGCGGGTCTTTTCGCCTTCGGTCGTCGCGCCGTGCGCTATAATCGTGGCTCTTGAGCGGCGGAGACAAAGGAGGGAGCGCCATGGGGACAAAGGACAACGATGAGGACGAGGTTGAACGGGAAAAGAGAATCGCCGAATTGAAGCGCCAGGCGCAGGAGTTGGCGGGCGGAAAAATGGTGGAAGGTGAAGCGGAAGACACCCCGCCCGAAGTCGCCGAGGGATTCTGGAAACACGTAGTCGATTATGAAAAGGCTCCCTGGACCACAAACTTCAAGCAGCTCGAGGAAGCCGGCATCCAGTTGCCCGCCCCTGAAACGCTCAATGATGAGCAGCTCACCAAGAAGCTCTGGGAGGTGATTCACGGACTGGCGCTCTTGCGAGTGTTCCTCGAGCACACTGACCACCTGAGCGATCGCGAGCTTTACACCGAACTTTGGTCAGACATGCTGCGAGAAGAAGTCAAGGCGATGCCGCCCGACCCCGATGGAGCCTGGCACCTCAGTCCGCTGGGCGGGTGTAGCGAAGAGGATATCCAACTGGACATGAAATACTATGCCGACGAAGAATGGCGCCGGAGCTTTCAAAAGGAGTTTCCGAACTTCGTCATGCCGGAGCACGAAGACCCGCCCTACGACCGCGACCGGTTACTTCCCAAACCCGACTACGGCCCGCCCGGCGAGCCAGACTCTGTGAACTAAAGCAGAAGGCAAAAAGCAGGTGGGGAGTCGCAGTAACGTGGTAACCGCACAAAGACCGCAGACCTGAAGACAACGCGGGTCCAGGCCGCTCATTTCCCTTCTGCTTCGGAATGATTGGACAAGCTGGCATGCAGCCATGTATATTCGGCGTAGATACGTATGAACGCGACGACCAAGACGCAACTTGCAAGGTGGGGGAACAGCCTCGCAGTGCGGATCCCACTGAGAGTGGTGGAAACGGCCCGGCTTCGGGAGGGAGATGAACTCACGCTGGCGGTGGGCAAGAACGGCGCGATCATGATCAGACCCGCCCAGCGTAAGTACCAGCTTGACGAGCTGATCTCCAAAATCACGGCCCGCAACCGCCACGAAGAGAGCGAATGGGGTCCGCGAGTGGGCAAAGAAGTTTGGTAACCCGCAGTTACGTCCCGGACGCCGGCGACTTGATCTGGCTGACGTTCGATCCGCAGGCGGGGCGCGAGCAAGCAGGACGCCGTCCTGCACTTGTCCTTTCACCTGCTGCATACAATCAGAAGGCAAGCCTCGCCCTCGTCTGCCCCATTTCCAGCCGCATCAAGGGCTATCCTTTCGAGGTGCCTTTGCCGGAAGGGTTGGCGATTTCGGGAGTGGTCCTCTCTGATCATCTAAAGAGCCTGGATTGGACGCAGCGAAGAGCGGAGTTCGCGGCCCGCGTCCCCTCCGAGGTAATATCCGAAGTACTCGCCCGACTGGCCCCGCTTCTTGGTTTCTGACACGACGGAAAAAGCCGCGGACCTCAAGAGCGGAGGTCCGCGCTACTCGCTCGATTCCACCCAAAAGTATTCAACGCGTCAATTGATGGGGCCCCAGATTTGCAGCTTGGAAAAAGATCAAATTATGCAGGAATTGATTTCGCTGACTCGATATGAAGACCTTGATAAGCTCCGGTTTATCTAGAATATGACGAAGCGCGGTTCGCAGAATTGACTCCGTGTCGGCCATAAACTCGTCAATTGCGGAATCGAAATTAAACCTTCCGTGAACAATAATTGACCGATTGTTGTAGCTGCGCTTTGCCTTGCGGTAATATTCACGAGCCTCATCCGGAGTATTCGCAAGAAAGAGAGCGATCCGCTCGGCGAGTTTATGGCTAATCTCCCCGCTGTTGCTCTCGTCTCCGAACAATGCTTCCAACGCGATCCAAAGGAGAGAATAACGGATGTCCTCTTCGTTGGTGGTCAGGGCTGCCCAAAGCGCCCGCAGTGCCGTCCATATCGGGTTTTTCCGTTGGATGGAACATAGAGTGGTGTGAAGTTGGCCTGCGTTGGCGATATCGTCTTCGTCAACAAGATTCCGAGCATCTGTCGGGAGGCATCGGAGAGGAAGCCGCGCGTCTACGCGCTGGATGACTGAGATGGCGTGAAGGACGGTAGTAAAGCAGACAGTGGATGGTTTCTCCAGCCAGATGGCCAGATTCGCTAGAACGGCCGCTTCACTCTTAGAATCTTGAATGGATCGGTGAGATTCCTTCTCCCATGCGGGATCTCGCTCACCTATGGAATTGGCTTCATATTCAGCAATTAGTGCGTGCTTGTCCTCGAGAATGGCTTGGCGGTCATAGTAATTGATGTCCCCAAGGATGCCTTTATCATCTTTCACCCATTGAGGCAGATCTCCGAGGACAAAATCGTTTCCAAAGGAGACGTTCGTGCCACGCGGTAAGTGCATATTGTGCAGAGGCACAACTGTGAATGCCATGTTAGGAGTATAGCTTAATCAGAAAACGTTGGTGTTCAAAGGCGGATCAGCGTTCGGGGCTGGCGCGGAGCGCAGATCCGCGATGGGGGGCCTCAATTCCCGAAAAACGCAGAGCTTCGCTCTGCGCCACCCACGTATGCAAGGGCGGCGCGAACTCGTCTTCCCCTCCCTGCCTTACATCCTCGTGTATCAGGCCAAGGAACACGCCGTTGAAATCTCCCGAATCTACCACGCAGCACAGGACTGGCCATAGAGCGTGGGCTGGCGCTCTTGCGAGTGTTCCTCGAGAGCACTAACCACCTGAGCGATCGCGAACTTTACACCGAGCTTTGGCGAGACATGCTGCGAGAAGAAGTCAAGGCGATGCCACGAGTCAGAATCGACCGAAAACGCTACGAGGAAACTCGTGCACACGACGGCGGCTGACCGCCCCAGGACATCCGCGCGCAAGCGAAAGCTGGCTCGGATAGCGGCGCAGCCCGATTCGCAAATTGACTTTTCCGAGATTCCCCCGCTCACGGAGAAGTTCTGGAAAAACGCTGTCCGGAATCCGTTTCGCCGGCAAGCCAAACAGCGGCTCACGGTGCAATTGGACGCGGACGTGGTCGCCTGGCTGCAGCGCCAGGGAGACGACTACCAGTCGAGGCTGAACGGAATGCTTCGCAAAGCGATGCAGGAGGAAATCCGCTGATGGCGCGGGCTACCCTTGTCGTTTTCGGTAGGCTCGGCAAAAAAGCCGCGGACCTCATAGCGGGGGTCCGCGCTACTCGATGCTAATCGTTAACGACGAACCCGGTCGGAGGGCGGACAGAAAACTCAATCTCCGTGCTGTTTGTCATGTTCGTAAACTCGACATAGCAGACTTGGCCATCAGCGGTAAGCAGATTCGCGCCGGTAAGTAGCGTGATTGCGTTTGATAATTTGGGACCCGGCTTTTGTGTCATGACGCACTTCCCCGTAATTAGCCGTTTTTTCCCGTTCCATTGTGTGTGCAATTGATACTCGACCGAAATAACTTCGTCTCCCAACTGAAGTCTCCCTTGTTTCAATCGACCCTCCTCAAATGCTGCTTTTGCAAATCACAGCCTTACGCCCTCTGAAAACAAATAAAACGGCTCCCTTGGAACATATGCGAAGCACGGAAGAGCCGCGGACCTCCAAAAAAGCAGGTCCGCGCTACCTTCTGCGTGCTAAGGTTTCAGGGCTTATCCACGGACGCTAAACGACAGGCTGTATTGACGACAATCGAGCAACGCTCGAACCAGAGGTTCACGCCGCATGGCTTCGTCGCAGGAATCTGCAGTCACGCTTCTGGGAGCCCTTCGCGCCCACCAAGTAAATCAGATATCGATCAGCCCCCGTCTGACGAAAATAGACCCGTCCATCACGACCGACCTCGTCCTCATATATCGCAGGGTTTGTCCCCTCCACCTTGTCCTTGGCGTCGACTTGCCCGATGTTCATTTGCCCAAATTTGGCCCAGAAGGGATCTTGCTCTCGCTCATCCATCTGTGACAGAGCTTCCAGCGTGGCATCCGTGAAGTCTAGGTGTAGGAACGATTTCCTAATCCGCCGCCTCAGGGGCTGAAGCCGCTTTTCGGGCGGCTTCGAAGGACCGCCACCGTCCCGGATGATCACGACTTTCGCCTTCGACCGGGATGGATTACGGCCCTCGGTGGAAGTCGCCCCATCCTCTCCGGCCGCGCTGACTGCGGCGACCGTGTCGGAATGACTCCTCGGACGGTCGATTTGACAACTCTCAGAATGTAGGTTTCTGATTAGTTCTTGGTTCTCAGGGCTGAGGGCAGAATATGGGCGGTCACACACAACTCCACTGATTCGATCGTAATCAGCCAGCAGCTCAGGCGCGAGGTCGGGGTTCGGAGGTACCGGTGGTTGCGACGCAGTGGGCACCGAGACGATCGGCACAAAGGGCTCTGCCCGCTCATTCCGCAACCAGCCTGACTCTGAGCCGCCCTGCCTCTCGATGGCAATTAACACAACTACGGGCAGCAGCTTCTTGTGATTCGGCGCGCCAAGTTTCCTGATCGCTACCAGCCCCATTCCTATCCAACCCAAAGGTCCGATCGCCACCGAAATGAGGGTGGAGAGTCCCGTAAAGAAGCCGAAACTCAGCCCCAAGCCACCAAATAGACTGGCCGCCAGTGCGTAGACCCCAAAGCCCGAAAGCTGGGCAGTGGCGAGGGCAGCGAAACCGAGTCCCGGTCCCAGTGCGCTCTTGCCGTGCTGGGCCGCGAGTTTCTCAATTTCAGCCTGGAATTTAGCGCGCTCCTCTGGGCTGAGCTTTTTCCACGTGTCTTGGCTCACCTTCTTGACTATTTTCACTTCGACCTCACGGACGGAGTCGGCCGGCGAAAATTCGGCCCCGACCTTCTGGGCTAAATCCCTAACGATCTCCGGGTAGGGTCTCCGTCTTCCGAAGGTATGGCTTCCGACAGCGCACACTTCATCCGCAAGCTCTGGTCGGTGTTTATCGAGCCACGCAAGCCGCTCTTGAGTGCCGAGCTGCGAGAGCACCTTAAACGGCGAAGTTGAAACGACTGGATCCCACCGAAGGTGCCCCGCAATTTGGTCCAGGACTTCCGGCCGCAAGCTCCTAAGAAACACATCGTCGACTTCCATCTCTCACCTCATCTGCGAAACCTTTGAGTGAGGTTTCGCCAGTCAGAAATTGCCCGACAATATTACACCCGCCGTCTCCCCCATCCTATACTCCTTCGGACAGCGAGTAGCGCGGCCCCTGGTTTTGGAGTCCGCGGTTTGTCCTGCGCCGGAGAAAAGCCGCGGACCTCAAAAACGCAGGTCCGCGCTACTCGCTGCCTACTGCCTACCTGCCCACTGCCTACTGCCTACTTCCGTCCTTTTCGTTTTCGTTCAGTTGCTGGATCATCTGGGCGATGAGCGAGCGCACCTGCTTCAGGCGCCAGGGGCTCGCGTCGCAGCGCACCTCGACCACCACGTCCTTGCTGACAGGGTAATTCCACCAGACGCTCGCGTCGGGGAGGCGAACTTCCTTCTGACCCTCGCCCAGTTGCCAGGCGATTTGCGCCAAGGTCCGCCCCTGCCCCTGTAGCGTCTTTATTCTGTCCAGCTCTTTCAGGTGCTCCTCGCCATAGCAGGCCGACCGCCCTCCGACCAGCGGCGGCGGCAGCAGCCCTTTGGCGATGTAATAACGGATGGTGCGGGCCGGCACACCCGACGCCTCGGCCAATTCGACCAATGTCAATGAGCCTCGTCCGCTGCGATCGTCGTCAGCCATTCGCTAAGCGCTCCTCGCTAGTATGGACGGGCGGCCCAAGCGGCCACCCGGAAGGCGAGATTAGCGCTGTAATATTACAGTGTCAAGTACTGATGCATTCCGCTTCTGTCAGGATAGCACTACAATAATATGACAGTGTCAAGTACTGTAATTTACACGCCCTGCACACTCCAGACCGACCAATCGTTGGAACGAAGCCGGAATGTCTATGAAAACAAACGACGACTGCAAGAGGTTGCTCAGTCGGCGGCTGCCTTCTGCTTTCTGCCTTCTACGTTATGTGCGCTCCCTGGGCATCGACGTAAACGGCATACAGCGACTGGCTGGCGCACATGAAGAGGCGATTGCGCTTGGTGCCGCCGAAGCAAACGTTGGCGCAGATTTCGGGCAGCAGGATGACGCCGATGCGCTCGCCGCTGGGAGCGAAGATGTGCACGCCATCGTATCCTTGGCCGACCCAGCCGGCGGCGGACCAGATGTTGCCGTCCTTGTCGGCGCGGATGCCGTCCGAACTCCCCGTGCCGTGGCCCGGCCATTCCATGGACGTAAACGTTCGCCCGTTGCGCAGGCCCTTGCTGTCCACCACGTCGAAGACTTTAATGATTTTGGGAGCCTGGGGATAATGGGTCCAGCCAGTGTCCACAAGGTAGAGCAATTTGTAGTCAGGTGAAAAGCAGAGGCCGTTGGGCTTATAGGCCTCATCCGTGACCATATCCATTTTTCCCGTCTTGCCGTCAATCCGATAGACGGCCTCCTTGAGCTCCATCGGCGCGAGGTGGCCTTCATAGATGGTCAGGATGCCGTAGCCGGGGTCGGTGAACCAGATGCCTCCGTCGGGGTGGACCACGATATCGTTGGGAGCATTGAAGGGTTTGCCCTGCCAGCGGTCCGCCAGGACGGTCACCGAACCGTCATGCTCATAGCGAACCACGCGGCGCGTGTTGTGCTCGCAAGTCAGCAGACGGCCTTCATAATCGAACGTATTGCCGTTGGCATAATTGGAGGGCTTGTGGAACTCGCTGACGTGACCGTCCTCTTCCAGCCATCGCAGGTGCCGATCGTTGGGGATATCGCTGAAAACGAGGTAGCGCCCGCCTCCGTTCCATGCGGGTCCCTCGGCCCAGAGCAGCCCCGTGTAGAGCCTCTCGATGGGCGTGCTTTTCACCCTGTATTTATCGAAGCGTTTATCCAGCGAGATGATGTCCGGGTCGGGATAATGGATTGGGTTTTTACCACTCCAGTCGCGTTGCCCGGCCACGGCCGATGCTGCGGCCGCAGCACCGGCTAAGGCTGTGCCGAGGAATGACCGCCGGTCTACTTTCGTGCCTTGCTTGGATTCATTTCGCATGTTTTCTCCTC
>Ga0326727_10021816_pt1 | contig 12470 bp, 10 predicted proteins | sample MB2enrmetagenome_FD_207643 | JGI IMG/M metagenome (GOLD analysis project Ga0326727, IMG submission 207643) | Lab enriched peat soil microbial communities from McLean, Ithaca, NY, United States - MB29MY | ecosystem: Environmental > Terrestrial > Soil > Wetlands > Peat | place: USA: New York...
CAACGAGACGCAGCCAATCCCCAGTTTGCCGAGTTCCTCGCCGGCCAGGTGCGTCATGCGCTCGTATTCGCTGAAGACCACCACCTTGCGGTTTTCTTCGAGCGCCAGTTCGCGAATGATCTCGCGGAACTCATCGAGCTTGGGCGAATGGTTGGTCTGCTTATCGAACAGGAAGGTGGAATCGCAGAGCATCCGCATGTTCTGGAGGCAACAGGTAATGCGGCGCAGGTCGATCTCGGAGAGCCAGCCCTGCCGCTCCCACTTGTGCATGAGACGGCTCAGAATTTCGCTCTGCTCCCCATACGGCTCGGCCTGCTCGTCGGTCATGGGAACGCGGAAAATCTGGTCGGTGCGTTCGGGAAGTTCCGTGAGGACCTCTTTGCGCGTGCGCCGCAGCAGGACCGGCTCGAGTTGCGCGTGAATGCGATCCAGGCCGCGATAGCCGAGCAGGTGTCCCTTTTCGTCTTCCATGCGGTGTTCCTGCAGGAACCGGAAGGCAGGACCCAGACGGCGCCCGTCGATGAACTCCACCACCGAGAAGAGCTCTTCCAGTTTGTTTTCGAGCGGGGTTCCCGTGAGCACGAATGCGTAGCGGCTCTTCAGTTGCTTGATGGTGCGGGCCGTGGCCGTGATCCAATTGCGGATGCGCTGGGCCTCGTCGAGAATGATCAGGTCCGGCTTCAGTTCGTGAATGTAACTCACGTCTTTGAGAACCAGTTCATAACTGGTGAGGTTAAAGAACGCGGGTGAGGCATACAACTGCCGCCGCCGGGGCAGCGGCCCGTCGATGACCTGGGCGGAGAGATCCGAAAACTTCTCGATTTCCGTCTTCCACTGGTACTTGACGGAAGCCGGAGCCACCACCAGCACTCTCTCGATCCCCCTGCGCCGCCGCAGGAGTTCGGCGGCCGCCAGCGCCTGCACGGTTTTTCCCAAGCCCATGTCGTCGGCCAGGACCACGCGGCCGCGGCAGGCCGCAAAGATGGCCCCTCGCGCCTGGTATGGCAGGAGCTTGGTCTTGAGAACGCCGTCCAGTGGATCGTGGCCGGCGCGGAGTTTCGCCAGGAGCTTGCGTTCCGACTCCAGACCGTCGGCGATTTCGTTTTCGCGGTCGATGTATTCGAGCACATCGCTGTATATGACCGCCTGGTCGTCGGCTTTCCGGAACTGGTCGAGGACGCTTCCGAAATGGCGGAACTGCTCGGGCCGCAGGAGTCCCGCCGGATCGAAATGCTCATCGGCCAACGCTTTCAAGCCAGCCGATGGCGAAACCGGCAGGCGCAGCCGGACCTCGATGGTTTCCCCGTACTGTAGGGAGATGGAAGCGCGCGTGCGCGCGTATTGTTTTCGCTCGAGCGCCGTACCATGCTTGTGGCGCAACTGGAGCAGCAGCGCTTCGATGTGCTTGCAGGTGCCCAGGGTATTGACGGCGAAGTCCGGGCAGGAGCAATAGTTTTCAAAGAGGCCTGGGCCGCGCATGGCGACGCGGTAGGTTTTTCCGCTGGCGGATTGCACGCGATAGTCGCCATAGAGGCCCCCGGCGGGCCGCGCCTCCACCTTGACTACGGCGCTTTGCGCCCTTTCCCTCCGTTCGGCAATTTGCTGCTCGACCAACATACGGCGACCTCCTTCCTAACCTTGGTAACGAGTCAGGATAGCAGCCAGCGCAGAGCGGAGTCCTCACCGCAGGAACTCGCCCACCGCCTTCAAGAACAGCCCCGGCTGGTCCACAAACGTCATGTGGCCGCTCTGCGGCAGGATCACCAGTTTCGAGCCGGAGATCTTCTCGTGCATCTCGCGCGAAAGGGATGGCGCGCACTCGTCATGGTCGCCGGCCGTAATCAGCGTGGGCACGGTGATGGAATTCAGGCGGTCGCCGTACTCGACCGACTTCAGGTTTCCGTTGATGATGAATTCCCCGCTGGAACCCCACATCTCGCGGTACAGGTCCCACGACATGATGCCGTTTGCAACCGGATCGTAATTCGGGTCCGGGCGCCGCTGGTACAGATAGGGGAAATATCCCTCACCCCAGGCCGCTACCATGTAGTCGTTGGAATAGCGGTTCCGCTCGAAGACCTTGCCTCTGCCGTACAGCCCGGCCTTTTCGAGCGATTCGATCCGGTTCCGCAGCTCGGGATCCATCTCCGCCATCATGCGCCGGAAAACCTCGTTCATTTCGCGGGTGCTGTGGAACGTGCTGCACAGCACCAGGTGAGTCAGGTTCCGCTGGTACTTCAACGCGTAAGCCTGCGCCAGCACTCCGCCGCAAGAATGCCCAAGAAGGCCGATCTTGCCCAGCTTCAGCCCCTGCCGGACGGCCTCGACGTCTTCGGCCATGTTCTCCACGGTGTAGCCGCTCGGGTCCTCCAACTTCTCGGACTTTCCGGACCCGCGCTCGTCGATGAAAACCAGCCTGTGCTGGCGGGCCAGGGGGAGCAGGTAAGGAAGGAAATAGTCGTGTGACGCTCCCGGACCGCCGTGCAGGATCACGAGTGGCGTCCCCCGGCCCAGCAACTCGTAATAGATCAGAACTCCGTGGGCGTCGATGAATCCCGCCTCGATGGGATAGTTGGCTGGCTGTTGTGCGAAACACGCGCCCGCCAGCAGGATCGCGAACAACGAAAGATGCGCCTTCATATGTCCTCACACTCTATCACCCCCGGCCGCCCCGCCGTTCAGCGGAACCCGGCGCAGCCATTGTTGAGATTCCCTGAGGCTGTTGACCTTGGCGCGCCGAATCGCGTTAGAATCAACGGAGGATAGGGCCTTCTTAACGAGGATTTAATCATGCTCAAGCGGTTAGCCATAGTTTTGTCGATGAGCGCTGCCCTGGCCGGTGCGCAGGAGACGTCTTGCCGATTCCGCGATGGGGCTGCGCCCAGTGCCTCCGTGGCGTACGTGCTTTGCGAACCAAGCACCGTGATGGTCACAACCGACAGCGGCGCTACCTGGGCCGCGCGCGACACCGGCGCTAAGGCACGCCTGCGGGCGATCGCGTTTACGGACGTGAATCGCGGCTTTGTGGCCGGCGATGGCGGCTTGCTGCTGGCCACCGAGGACGGCGGCAGGACCTGGCAGGCGAGGCAGACCGGAGTTACCGAGAGCTTGACCGACATTGAGTTCGCCGGCCAGTCGGGCTGGATATCGGGCTACACCGGCACGCTGCTTCATTCCGGCGATGGTGGGCGCACCTGGGCCAAGCAGATCACCGGCACATCGCAATCCCTCGAGAGCATTTTTTTCCTGGACGCGGAGCACGGTTGGGCCGTGGGCTGGGCCGGAACCATTCTTCGCACTTCGAATGGCGGCCAAACTTGGGAGCAGATCAAGACTTCCGCTGCGTCGTGGTCGCTGAGCTCGGTGTATTTCCGCGACGCCCAGAACGGCTGGGCGGTCGGATTCGCCGGACAGATTCTGCGCAGCCGCGACGGAGGAGCCACTTGGGATGCGCAAACCAGCCCGGTGAAGGGCTGGCTCACTTGCGTGCTTTTCGATGGCTCCAACCGCGGCTGGATCACCGTCGATGACGGCTTCCTGGTGAGCGAAGACGGTGGCGAGAGTTGGCGTTCCCTGGTTGTCGACAGCCGGGCCTTCCTGAGCAAGATGGTCCCTGTCAAGGACTCCATCTGGGCGCTCGGCCCGTTTCAAGCCTTGAAGCAAGGTAATGCCAAATTGGCGTGGCAGAAGATCGAGAAACTGGTCCCCGTGTCCGCGGGCCGTTCCTGAGCAATCCATCGCCGGACGCTGCCAACTGCGGGCGGCTGCCGGTGAAGCGGGCGTCAACAGGGAATATCAGTCGTCGCGTGACGTCATGTGGAGCGCCTGCGGATGGGCTCCTGGAAGCACATATGAGATGCCAGAGGCTATCAGGAAATAGTCCGCAATCGAATCGAAGCGCATGCCAAAATACGATGTCTGGCCGAGTTTTCGCGCGAGATAGCCATCCAGAAGGTCGGTGATGAAGGCGATCGCGAAACCCGCGGCAAAGAGTATTCGCCACCCGCGGAAAGCCGGAACAAACAGCAGGGCCGTCAGTACGATCCTGGAAGCCGTCAGAATATTTGGCACGGACATCTTCTGGTGTTCCCGGCAAAGGTTTGCGCGTTAGAAAACGACGACCCGGAATCTGATTTCGGATTTCCGGCTCCCATTCAGTATACCCCCCCTTCGATTTCAGGCAGTCGGGCCGCTACACGTTCGGTCCCCGCGGCCCCGGCGGCCCGTACCGTATTAAGATAAGAACGTGCGAATATGCCGGCCCGTGGCTAGGGATCGTTAACCTTCGGCGGGCGAGGCGTATTGAGTAGTCGTTCGGGGATAACACGCCGTGCAATTGTTGCGTCTCATCAGTTGGCCCTACGCCAGGAAGCACCTGTAGCGATACGCCCTGTCGGTAGTGGGCATTGCCTTGAGTCTCGGCATCGCGGTGGCGCTCCAGGGGGGGCACGCAAACCGTGCTCAGCGATTTCCGGCAGACGGTCGACCAGATCGCTGGATCCTGCCAACTGTAAGTGGCTGCCGGTGAAGCGGGCGTCCCCGAAGCGTTCATCGAGAAGTTGCAGGCCCTGCCCGAGGTGCGCGCCGCCAGCCCCGTGATCGAGGCCCTGGCCGAGACCGACGTGGCCGCCACGCGGCTGCTGATCGTGGGGTTGGACATCACCGGCGACGCGGCCATGCGGCCCTGGCTCTTTCGTACCGGCGAGGGATCCGCGGAGATCGACCCGATCGCCTTCATCGCCCAGCCGGATTCTCTCCTCATGACCCGGTCTTTCGCCGCCGGGCACGGCTGGGTGATCGGCAGCAAGCTGGGCTTGCACGCCATGGACGGGCTGAAGGCATTCACCATCCGCGGGCTGCTGAGCGACGAGAACCTCGAAAAGATCTTTGGCGGCAACGTTGCCGTGATGGATGTGTATGGCGCGCAGCGGGTGTTCGGGCGCGGGTCGTCGGTGGACCGCATCGAGATTGCGCTGACCGAGGGCACCGCGCTCGAAGATGGGCGCGCGGCCATCCGGCGCGCCGTGGGGCCGGGATACACAGTGGAGCCTCCCTCCGCCCGCGGCGAGCAGTTCGAGGACCTGGTGAAGGCCTACGAGACGCTGGAAGCCATGGCGTGCCTGTTCGCAGTCGCGCTGGGCATCTGCATGATCGACGCCTCCTTCCGCCTGGCCGTGGCGCAGCGCCGCACGGAAATCGGCATCCTCCGCAGCCTGGGCGCGACACGCGGCCAGATTCAATCGCTATTCATGTGGGAAGGCCTCATCACCGGCGTGCTCGGTTCCGCCTTCGGGCTGGCCCTCGGCGTCCACCTGTTCGCCGCCGGGACGCGCATGGCGGGGACCATGTTTCGAACCGCCTTCGGCGGCCTGGCGGACCAGACGCAGCAGGTCCACGTATCGCCCCTCATGATGGTGGTGGCTTTCCTGGCGGGCATCGGCATCAGCCTGGTAGCTTCCTGGCTGCCGGCCCGCGACGCGGCGCGCGCCAACCCCGTGGAAGCGTTCCGCCCCATGTACTACCAGCGCAGCCTCCCCGCGTGGCAGCCTCGCGCGCTGATGGGGAGCGGTTTGCTCTTGCTCGGCGCTCTGGCCGGCGGCACGCAGGAGGGTTCCACGGCGGCATTCTATACGTCCATGGTGCTGCTGTTTGTGGCCGTGGTTCTGGCGATTCCGACGTTCGTGTTGGGGGCGGTTCAGGTGTTACGGCCGCTGCTCGGCCGCGTCCTGGGCCTGGAAGCGACGCTGGCCCTGGACAGCCTCGCGGACGGTCGCCACCATGATCGTCCTGGTGCTCATCTTCGGCCAGGCGGTGACGGTGGCCGGCACCAACCGTTCCATTCACCAGACCCTGGAGATCTGGGTGGATCGCGCGTTTCAGGCGGACCTGCTCCTCAGCGCATCGGCCAACCTGGCATCCCAGTCCCTGCGTTTCCCGCCCCATTTCGAGGACACCCTGCGCGCCATTCCCGGCGTGGCGGCGGTCGAGGCCGTGCGCAGCGTGCGCGTCCCTCTGCATGGAACGCCGGTGTTGATCATCGCGGCGGACTACGCGGTGTTTGCCGGGAAACAAGGCCAGCGTGTGATCGCCGGAAACTGGCGCGAGATGTGCCTCAAGACCGCCCGTGAAGAGGGCATCTTCATCTCCGAAGCTCTGGCCCGCCTGGAGCGGCTGAAGCTCGGCTCGCAGGTGGAACTGACCGCTCCGGGCGGGACTCTGCGGCTGCCCGTGGTGGGCATCGTGAACGACCATAGCGACAAGCGGGGCGTCATTTTTCTTTCGCTTCCGCTATACCGGCGATACTGGAACGACCAGACCACCGACAAGTTCCGCATCGACGCCGCGTCCGGCGTCACCGTCGAACAACTCCGCGCGCGCATTCGCGAGGCTCTGGCGGACCGATACCCGGCCTCCCTGATGAGCAAGCAGCAGATGCACGACTACGTATTCCACCCGAGAGGCGACAAGCTTGGCCCGCTGGAGTATCAGATCCTGGTTTGTCTCGCCGTGGCGGCCCTCGCCCTGATGAACATGGCGCTGATTTCGGTGGCCGACCGCGGCCGGGAATTCGCCGTGCTGCGCGCCATCGGCGCCTTCCGCGGGCAGGTACGCAAGACGCTGCTGGTTGAGATGCTGGCCACCGGCGGCTTGAGCCTGCTGCTGGGCCTGGCCCTCGGCGCGGCCTTGTTGCTCTACCTTCTGGCGGCGGTCCACCGCTACCTGACCGGCGTGAATCTGGAGTATGCGTTCCCCTGGGATGCCGTGATCTTGCTGGTATGCGTGGCCCTGGCGGCCGGGCCCGCCGCGGTCCTCGCCGCCGTTCCAGCCATGCGGCGTGTATCGCTTTCGGTGGCCCTGGATTCGGAATGAGGAAATGAGGAGAGGACTCCAATGACGGGAAAAACCATCGCCCTCGCGCTCTCATGGACAGCCGCCGCTGTGGCGGCTCAAACCGCCACCGAGATCATGGAGGAAGTCCACCGCGGCGCGCACGCCGATAACTTCCGCTACGAGGGGCGGATCACAACCCGCAAGGCCAACGGCGCCAAAGACCAGATGAGCTGGCGATGCGAACGCCTGGGTGAAGCCGGCAGCAGCAAGATGATGCTGCGATTCCTCGATCCGGCCGATATCCGCGGCGTCGCGCTGCTGGTGTGGAACCATTCGCAGAAGCCTTCGGAAATGTGGCTCTACACGCCGGCCCTGGCGCGCACGCGCCGGATCGCACAACAGGACCGCTTCGCGCGCTTCGCCGGCACCGATTTCAGCTTCGAGGATTTCGAGGAATCCGACACTTCCAGTTGGAATTACTCCGAGCTGCGGGAAGAGCAGGAAGAGGGCGAGGCCTGCTGGCGCATCACGGCGAGCCGCTCCACCACCCACCCCTCGCAGTACGACCGGCAGTGGATCTGGGTGAGCAAGGAAAAAATGACGCCCCTGCGCACCGACAAGTTCCGCGGCGGCAAGCTCGCCCGGCGCCTGACCATGCATTCCCTCGAATTGCGCCAGGGCATCTGGACTCCCATGCGGGTTGAGGTGGTCGACCTGCTCGGCAATAGCTCCACCACGCTGGAGCTGGTGGATGCCCGTTACAACCAGCGCATGGCCGAATCGCAGTTCAGCCTCGAGGCGTTGAAGGGTTCGTGGTGAAGCTCCGGCTGGCGTGGGTGCTGGCCGCGTTGTCGGCGACGTGCACGGCGCAAAGCGGCGCCTGGTCGTATCGCGGGTTTCTCGACAACAGCATGGTCTACTATCCCCGCACTACCGCCGACGACCAGGTCCAGTTCGTCAATGAGACGCTGCTCCGGGTGGAGGGGAAGCTGGAACTCCCCGGCGGGTTCGGCCTTTCCGCGGGTTTCGACGCGCGGACCGATTCCGACAACCAGGTGACGCGTGCATGGCGCTTTTCCTGGGACGACCGCACCGCCCAACGGCCGCCGTTCTCTCTGCGGACTATGAGTTTCCACTATGCCCGCGGACCCTTCCGCATCGAGGCCGGAAAGCAGATCCTGCATTGGGGGCAGATGGACTTCTCCTCGCCCACCGACAAACTCGCGCCGCGCGACTATCTCAACCCGGCCAGCGCCGACTACCTGGGCGCCTTCGCCGTGCGCGCCGTCGTCGACACCGGCCCGCGCAGCCTCGAACTCATCTACCTGCCGCGTTTCACCCCCAGCCGCATCCCCCTCTCGAACCGCCGATGGCTGATTCTTCCCGCCGAATTCGACGGCTACTCATGCCATTCCCAGGGCGTGCAGTATCCCGGCGGCGGACAGGTCGGGGTGCGCTACCACCAGATCGTTTCCCCGTACGAATTCTCCCTCTGCTATTTCGAGGGATTCAAGAATCTGCCGACCTTTCTGTATGACAAGGATCCCATCAACCTGATCCTGAACTACCAGACGCTCTACCCGAAAATGCGCATGGTGGGCGCCGATTTCACCGCGCCGTGGCGCGGCCTGTTGTGGAAGGTCGAGTCGGCCTACATCAATTCGGCCTCCCCGTACCTCGCCGGCACCTGGACGTACGCCGCCCAGGCGGAGAAGACCGGCGACAAATGGCAATGGGCGTTGGAATTCGCCGGCGACAAGCTCACCCAAGCCAAGCGCCCCAATACTCTGGATCTCGATCGAGCCACCCGAGACGCCGTTTCCGGGCACGCGGCCTGGACTCCGACCCCCCGCCAAACCCTGTCGGCCGAGTGGTTCCTGCACCCCGACGGAAAAGCGTTTGTGACCCGGATTCTCTATTCGCGAAACCTCCATTCGACTTTCCGCGTCAGCGGGGGATTCCTGTGGATCGGCGGCAACCAATCCGACCCGCTGGCCCGCTACAATGTGAATTCGTATTTAACGCTGCAGTTGAGGTACAGCTTCTAATGTGTCGCAATTCGGTGACAGGCTACGAAACTCCGGCAGTTTGGGGGTTTCGTAGCCTGTCACCGAATTACACTGGGAGATTGATTTGATTCGCCTCGACCAAGTCTCGAAGCAGTTCAGCAGCAAGAGGCGCGTGACTGCCCTCGAGGACATCAATCTCCAGGTGACTCGCGGCGAGATGGTCTCCATCATCGGCCCATCCGGCTCGGGCAAATCCACTTTGCTCAACCTGATTGGCGGGCTCGATCAGCCCACCTCGGGGCAGATCCACATCGATGGCCAAAGCATCGCCCGGCTGACCGACAACGAGTTGACGCAATTGCGGCGCGACAAGATCGGCTTCATCTTCCAGTTCTTCAACTTGATGCCCAGCCTCACCTGCTTGGAGAACGTGGCACTGCCGCTGCACTTGCGCGGGTGGGGGAAACGGAAAATTCAGGAGCGCTCGCGCGAGTTGCTCGACCTGGTCCAGCTCACCCACCGCCTGGATCACCAGCCCGACGAACTTTCCGGCGGCGAGCGCCAGCGCGTGGCTATCGCGCGGTCCCTGGCGGCTTTTCCCCCCATCCTGCTGGCCGATGAGCCCACCGGTAACCTGGATTCACGCAGCGGCGCCGAAATCCTCGACCTGATCCGCACGTTGCACGAGAAGTTGAACGCCACCATCCTGATCGTGACGCACGACCCCGGCGTCGCGCGCAGTTGCTCCCGCACCATCGCCCTGTCGGACGCGCGCGTGGTGGCCGATTATCGCAACGATTCCGAACGCCCCTGAAGATTCGCGTCTTCCGCCGACAACCGCAGCAGGATGCGGACCGCGGAGCAAACGAATCCCTGCACGCGCGCGTCGTGCGCCAGCAGGTAGTGTTGTTCGAAGAACAGGCGGCGAAATGGCCTCGGTTTGGCCTTGGGAGGCTTGTCCCACGGTTGCAGAAGGTAGCTGCCCAGCAGTGTGGTCCTGTCGGGCGTCTCGGCGGCCAGACCCGATTGCCCCCGCACCAGGAGACCTTTGAACAGGCCGGCCCGTTGATAAAAGTTGATGGCGCAGGCGACATTGGCGGGCACCCTGGGCTTCTCCGCGGAGAACGCGTCGATATAGACCGCCAGCGAGACCTCCAGTCCCGACTGGCCCAGCAGCCGCGCGAACTTGCCCATCGAATTGGCCCCCAGGCTGTGCCCACACGCGACGATCAGCGGCTGCCGAAGACGGCCCAGGGAGTCTGGCCAAGAGTGCGCCAGCCGCTGCACTTCCGCGGCCGCCTGGCGCCATTGGCCCTGGCCGTGGAGCAGCGCCTCCACCCCCTCGCCGCCCATGCCGTCGATCCGCCGGGTCAATACTCGGATTCCGGAGTCGGGAGGGCCGTTCGGTTCCAACGAGCCGGTGAAGCCGACCACCACGAGGCGCGGGGAACCGGGCGATGCGGCGGCCGCTCCCGGAGCCGGCAAGTCCGGCTTCCACTCCGCGCCCAGGCGCCCGGAAAGATCGAGCAGCGCCCTTCGGAAATCGTCATGGATGCGCTCCCAGTCGCCGGCGGAGGCGGTTCGGTCCGCCCCGAGCAGAAGCATCGCCACGACCGCGATTCGCCATGACCGGAGCCGGCTCATAAGGTCAATTCAGCATACCGCAGCGATCCCGCCTCATTCTTAGTGGCGCCGGTTGCGCTACGGCATTCCTCCCGCTTGCGGGAGGTGTTATACTTTTGGCGCGGCGTTACCCGCGTTTTTTTACAATATCAAACGTCGGTTTTATGGGGATCTCGCTGGATCTTAAACTCACCCTAAGGGGGTGCCCTCTTGCTCGATCTACTTATTGTTCGCGCTATTTTCATCCTGGTGCTCGCCACTTCCGCCTATTTGTTGCACCCGCTTGGCTTGTCACGGGAGATTGCGGCGGTGGGCGGCCTGATTTTGGGCGGCGGCATCATTCTCTTTGAAATCCGGCTGGAGCGGGTTAGCCTGAAGCGGCTGATCGGCGCCGCCGCCGGGTCGGTGTTGGGAATCTTCGGCGCATTTCTGATGTCGCTGGTTCTCGGCCAGGCGAATGCGCCGCCCTTTTTGCAAGTGTGTCTTCTCTTGTTGATGACCTACGTTGGTCTGGTCGTGGGAGCCAAGAAGGGAGAGATGCTCAACCTGGCGGCCCTGGGCGGAATCTTCGGCGTGGAGAAGTCGTCGAAGAAGACGTTCAAGATTCTGGATACCAGCGTCATCATCGACGGCCGCATCGCGGACATCGCCGAGACCGGCTTCCTGGACGGCGTGCTGGTGATTCCGCAGTTTGTTCTGCGGGAGCTGCAACTGGTGGCCGATTCGGCCGATTCGATGAAGCGCAATCGCGGCCGGCGCGGGCTGGACATTCTCCAGCGCATCCAGAAAATGACGCACCTCAGCGTTCAGATCGTGGAGGAGGACTTTCCGCACGTCCGCGACGTGGACATGAAGCTCATCGAGCTGGCCAAGATCTACGACTGCAAGGTCATGACCAACGACTTCAACCTGAACAAGGTGGCGCACCTTCACAACGTGGAGGTGCTGAACATCAACGAGCTGGCCAACTCGCTCAAGCCCATCGTGCTGCCCGGCGAGACCATGCGGGTGTTCATCAACAAGGAAGGCAAGGAATACAACCAGGGCGTGGCGTACCTGGACGACGGCACCATGGTGGTGGTGGACAACGCCAAGAAGATGATCTCCAAGACCATCGACATCGCCGTGACCAGTGTGATCCAGACCACCGCGGGGAAGATGATTTTCGGCAAGTTCGACGAGCGGGTGCACACGGCGGCGGCGAATGTGGAGAAGCACGACCGGCCAGTGCGCAAGAGCGACCCGCAGCCCATGACCAATAATCTGGGCCCTGAAAGGACCACGATAGAACCGTAATGCACACGAAAGTGGCCGTGATATTGCCCGCGGCGGGCCTGGGCACCCGAATGGGAAAGGGCTCCGCCGAGAAGACCGGGACCAGCCGCAAGCAGTTTATGCTGCTGGAAGGCTCGCCCATCCTGATTCATACGGTGCGCAAGTTTGCGGCGTCGGACCGGGTGGCGGAGATCGTAGTGGCGGTGCGCGCGGAGGATCTGGAGTGGGTCGGCGGAATGCTGGCGCGGGAATTTCCGGGCCGGCGGGTGCGCGCGGTGGCAGGCGGCAATAGCCGGCAGCAGTCGGTCGAGAACGCGCTCGCGACGCTGGGTCCGGAGACCGGCCTGGTGGCGGTCCACGACGCGGTGCGTCCGTTCATCGATCCCGAAACCATTCTCAAAGTGTTTGACGAAGCGGCCGAGACCGGCGCCGCCATCGTGGGGGTGCCGGTGGTGGACACGGTGAAGCAGGTGAGCCGCGGAACCGGCCGCGTGCTCATCCGGGCGACGCTGCCGCGGGAGAAGCTGGTGATGGCGCAGACGCCACAGGTGTTCCGCTACGAGCTGCTGGCGCGCGCCTACGAGCTGGCGCGCGAGGACGGCTTCCTGGGCACGGACGAGGCCAGCATGGTGGAGCGCCTGGACGTGGAAGTGAGCGTGGTGCTGGGCAGCGATCGCAACATCAAGATCACCAAGCAGGGCGACATGGACCTGGCGCGCCTGTTCTTTCATG
>Ga0326727_10021817_pt1 | contig 12470 bp, 9 predicted proteins | sample MB2enrmetagenome_FD_207643 | JGI IMG/M metagenome (GOLD analysis project Ga0326727, IMG submission 207643) | Lab enriched peat soil microbial communities from McLean, Ithaca, NY, United States - MB29MY | ecosystem: Environmental > Terrestrial > Soil > Wetlands > Peat | place: USA: New York...
GCGGAAACGCCGGCACGATTGAGCGAGCCAGTCGCGATAGAGCGCGTAGTCGTCGGCTTCGAAGAATATCCGCTCGCCGCGATTGCCGCGTTGCGTGACGTGATGGGGAACGTTGGGGACGACGATGCGAGCTATGCGGGTCATGAGGATCAGATAGCACGGCGCAATAAATTGGTAAAGACGGGCGTGTCACTGGAATCCACCGGGAAGCGGAATCCCGGAATCCGGGCGACAAGCGTTCATGCCTGCAAAGTTGGCCGAACGACGATATCGCCGACATCGACGTCCGGCGGCTGCTCGATCGCGAAGGCGATCGCGCGGGCGATCGCGTCGGGTCCGATGGCGATTTCCTCCATCCGCGCGGCGATTGCCGCCTGCATCTTCGGGGCGATGATCGACGACGCAAATTCGGTCCTGACGAACCCCGGAGAGACGCCGGTGACGCGAAACTTGCCGGCGCTTTCCATGCGCAGGCCTTCGCAGATGGTCCGCACGGCGTTTTTTGCGCCCGCGTAGACTGACTGAGCCGGCGCGACCCTCAGGCCCGCGGTCGAGATCACGGTAACGAAATGGCCGAAGCCTTGGCGGCCGAAGACCGGAAGCGCGGCGGCGACGCCGTAGAGAAAGCCGCGAATGTTGACGTCGATCATTCGCTCCCATTCGTTCACCCGCAAATCGGCTAGCGGCGAGATCGGCCCGACGCCGGCGTTGCTGAGCAGAACGTCCAGCCTTCCATATCGTTCGCAGGCCAGCAATACGAGCGCCGAAAGATCATCGCGTCGCGTGACGTCGGTCACGGCGTAGACGGCCTCGCCGCCCTGGAGACCGATTTCATCGACCAGCGCCTTCAGCCGATCTTCCCGACGCGCGCCCAACGCGAGCTTTGCGCCGCGCGCGGCGAGCAGGCGCGCGCTCGCCTCGCCGATGCCGCTGCTGGCGCCGGTGATCGCGACGACTTTTCCCTCGATTCCAGACATTGCGATATCCTTCGGCGGCGCCGCGCCCAACGAAGCATTGCATGGGCGATCAGGATGATCTATGCGAGAATCTCCTAATTTTCGTCGCAACTGTCCAAACTCATGACCGACGCGCTGTCCGACGTTTTGTCGCTGCTCGACGTCCGGAACGCGCGCTGCACGCGGTTCGAGGCGAGTGGGCGGTGGGCGTTCCGGTTTCCCGCCAAGCCCCGGCTGAAGTTCGCCGCCGTCCTTCGCGGGGCGTGCTGGATCAGCCTGCCCGGCGAAGACCCGCGCCGGCTCGTGGCGGGCGACGCCTTCTTGCTCGCCGAAGCGCCGCAATACGTGCTGGCGAGCGATCCATCGCTGGCGCCCGAGGACGGAATCGCCTCGTTTGACTGGGAGCATTCCGACATCGCCCGTCATGGCGGATCGGAAACCGCGCTGCTGGCGGCGAGCTTCGTTTTCAACGCGCTCTATGTGCGCCTGCTGCTCGACGCTCTGCCTCCGCTCCTCGTGATCCCAGCCATGGACTCGGCCGCCGGCGTCCTGCGCACGCTGCTCGAGGTCCTCGATCGCGAAATCCGGGTCGAGCGGATCGGCGCGGAACTCGTGACGCGGCGGCTCGCGGACGTCCTGCTGGTTCAGGTCCTGCGCAGCTATGGCGCGCAGCGCGAAGACGCCGTCGCGGGCTGGATCAGCGCCGCCTCAAACCCGCAAATCGGCGGCGCGCTCGACCTCATGCATCGCGATCTCGGGCGTCGCTGGACGGTCGACGAATTGGCGGGCGCCGTCGGAATGTCCCGTTCCGCGTTCGCCGCCGCATTCAAGAAGAAAGTCGGCTCGCCGCCCCTCGACTATCTCTTGCGCTGGCGTATGCAAGTCGCGCGCGACGCGCTGCGGCGAGGAAAATCGGTCTCGGCGGCCGCGGCGCAGACGGGATACGCCTCCGAGAGCGCATTCAGCAATGCGTTCAAGCGCGTCCACGGCAGGGCGCCAAAACGGTACTGGTCGGCGGCAGCCGCCAGTCCCGGATTGGCGCCTGAACCACGCGCTTAGCCGCGCTCGTGCGCCCTGAAGGGTGCGCGCGGCGCCGCGCAATCTCCGGAATGCCGCGGACGAAGGCTGGTTGCATAACCGCCCATGGCCTCCTAAACAACCCGCGCCAGCGGCCGAGGAGCCAAAAGGTGACCGACGCGTTCAAACCCCGATCCGATTTCCTGCGCATTCTGCTCGAGCGCGGGTTCCTGCATCAATGCTCGGACCTCCCCGGTCTCGACGATAAGGCGGCGAGCGGCGCGCTGGTCGGCTACATCGGCTTCGACTGCACCGCGCCCTCGCTGCACGTCGGCTCGCTGATGCAGATCATGATGCTGCATTGGCTGCAGGCGACAGGCGGCAAGCCGCTGGCGCTGATGGGCGGCGGCACCACCAGGGTCGGCGACCCCTCGGGCAAGGACGAAAGCCGCAAGCTCCTCAGCGTCGAGCAGATCGAGGCCAACAAGGCCGGCATCCGCAAGGTCTTCTCGCGCTTCATCCGCTTCGGCGAGGGCGCGAGCGACGCGGCGATGCCCGACAACGCGGACTGGCTCGCCAAGCTCAACTACATCGAATTTCTGCGCGACATCGGCCGGCATTTTTCGGTCAATCGCATGCTGGCGATGGAGTCGGTGAAGCTGCGCCTCGCCCGCGAGCACGAGCTCTCGTTCCTCGAATTCAACTACATGTGCTTGCAGGCTTACGACTTTGTCGAACTGCATCGGCGCTACGGCTGCGCGCTGCAAATGGGCGGCTCGGACCAATGGGGCAACATCGTCACCGGCGTCGATCTCGGCCGGCGGCTGGGAACCGACCAGCTCTACGCGCTGACCTCGCCGCTCATCGCCACGGCCTCGGGCGCCAAGATGGGCAAGACCGCGGCCGGCGCGGTCTGGCTCGACGCCGGGTTGCTGTCGCCCTACGACTACTGGCAGTTCTGGCGCAACAGCGAGGACGCCGACGTCGGCCGCTTCCTCAAGCTGTTCACGCTGCTGCCGCTCGACGAGATCGCTCGCCTGGAGGCGCTGGGCGGCGCCGAGATCAACGAAGCCAAGAAGACGCTCGCCAACGAAGCGGCCGCGCTGCTGCACGGGGCGGACGCCGCCGCGACGGCCGCCGCGACGGCGCGCAAGACTTTCGAGGAGGGGGCGCTCGCCGAGTCGCTGCCGACGATCGACGTCGCCGCGGCGGAATTCGACGCCGGCCTCGGCGCTCTCTCGGCCTTCGTGCGCGCCGGCCTCGTCGCCTCGACCGGCGAAGCGCGCCGCCAGATCCGCGGCGGCGGCCTGCGCGTCAACGACGTCGCGCTCGGCGACGAAAAGGCGACGATCGGTCGCGACGCGCTGCAGGGCTCGGGAATCGTCAAACTCTCGCTCGGCCGCAAGAAACACGTCTTGCTGCGCGCGGTGTAAAGCCCCCTAGCGAACCGCCTGCGGCGTCGCCCCGATCGACAGCGGCGCGCCGTCCGGCGTCGGCGCGTCGACCAGCGGCGCGCCGCTCTGCGCCGGCGGGTCGGCCAGCGGCGTCGTCCCGTCGAGCGCGCCAAAGACCTTGCGCAGGATTCCGGGCGTCATCGCCGAGAGCGGATTGACCGTCAGCGTCGGCCCGCTGGCCGGTCCGACGATACGGTAATTGACGCCGAACACGCCCTCGTGGTTGCCCCCGCCGAGCAGCACGCCGACCACGGGAATGTGGGTGATGAGATTGTTGACCTGATAGACGGGAACGAAGGTCCCGTTGAGGTCGACTCGATTGCGCCCGAAATCGATGAAGCCCTGAGTGGTGAGCCCCACAGAGCTGTTGTAGATGACGGCTTCGCGCAAGTCGAGACGCCCAGTCGAAGCGGTGAAACTCGCCGACATTTTCTCGAAACGCACGGCGTGCGGATCGAAGGAGGGACCCTGGCGGAAGCGACTGTCCCCCGGCGCCTCTCCCGCCGCCGCCAATTGCCCCAGCGCCGGCTCGTCGCGCAAGACGAATTTGGTCACGTTGGCGCCGCCGCGGCTGCCCTCGTCGGCGTCTTGCATGAAAAGGTCGAGCGTTCCGCCCTCCATGCGACCGTACAAATCGAGGAATTTGATCAGCGCGCCCGCGTCGGTGGCGTGAGCGCGCAAGCGTCCGTCGTCGTCGTGCTCGGCCGTCAGCGCGCCGCCGCCGATCCGCGCGGCGGCCTGCATCGATTTCATCGCGCCGCCGCGCCAGGCGCCGGTCAATTCGAACTGGCTCAGCGCCTGCGAATTGGCGCCGATCACGTTGGCGATTTTGACGTCGAGGCCGACGTCCTTGCCTTCGCTGGGCGGCCCGCCGGCGGCGAAGAACCCCTTGATGAGGCCCCGAGCGTCGAAGACGGCGCCGCGCACCGTCGCCTTGACGGCCGAATCGCCGTTTTCGATGTCCGCCCTCAACTCGTCGCCGGCGGACAGGCGCACCTGCGTCAGCTTGGCGCTCAGCAACGCGCCGTCCGGCGTCAGTTGCGCCGTCCCGCGGATCGCGATCGAGCCCGCGTCGACCGCGATCGCGGTGACCGCAAGGCTTCGGCCGTCGGCGTCCGGCTTGACGCTGCACGTCGCCTTGCCGGGCTTGCCAGCCGCCTTCAGCGTTCCCGTCTGCGGGCTCTCGATCGCGACACGAGCGAGATCGATTTCGACTTCGGCGCTCGATTTGGACAGCGGAGCCTTGATGCGCACGCCCATCGGACCGTTCAGCAACGCGCCGCCGGGGACGCCCAGCCTGGCGCGCTCGGCGTTGTCGATCGAAAGGGACAACACGACCGAGCCTTCGTCGGCGGCGCCCTTGTTCAAATCGATGGCGACGAGCGCGCCGTACATCTGGCCTTGGCCGACGATCTTCAGATTGCCGCGATCGGCCAGAACCGACAGCGCGGCCTGCTCGAGGCGCTCGTTGCCGAGAAACCGGTCGACGCGAAAATTCGTCAGCGCGCCTTCGGCCCGGAACTGCTCGTCTTCCGGCCGAACCGTCTTTCCAAGTTTCAGATCGAGCGCGAGCTTGCCTTCGAATTGACCCTTGACCGTCGCAGGGTCGACGCTGACGGCGGCGTAGCGCTTCAGCGCGTCGCGGCTCAAAAGATCGGCGAGCGCGTCGGCGCCGCCTTGCACGCGGGCGCTGGCCTGAGCCGGGACGATGGGCGCGGGGGTGGTGTCGGGAACGAAATAGGAAATGTCGGCGGCCTGGATGCGCCGCGACGGCGAAAGTTCGATGGCGCCGCTCTTGGCGTTGGCGGCGAAGTCGAGGCCGGTGATGACGCCGCTGGCGTCCAGACCCGTCAAGGGCGGAATTCCGGGCAACAGATCGACGACCGCGTCGTGCGTGGAAAACTCCCCATGCACGCTCTCGCGCGGAACGGCGCGCTTGTGGATCGCCGCGTCGACGGCGGCGGCGTCCCAGTCCACGCTCATCGACCCGGAGAGCACCCGTCCGCCGTGAATGTGCTCGAGGCACCAAGCGCGCGCGTCGGCGTTGATGAAACTCGGCCACAGCCGGAGAACGTCGACGACGGCGCTCGGGGTGACCCGCAAATTCATCTTGAGCGTCGGCCCTTGCGCGAGTGCGACGGATTCGGCGCTCCCCTCGCCGTTGACGGTCGGCCCGTGGACTGACAGGCGATCGACGACGAAACGGGACTCCCGCGGCAGATAGCGCGCGTCGAACAAAGCCTGGTCGATGACAATCGGCCGCTCGCCCGGGCGCTCCGGCGCGAAGGCGGTGTCGTTGGACTCCAGATGGCTCACCCAAGCGGCCTGCTCCCCGGTCGGCGGCGCGAGCCAGCCCGCGGCGAAGATGTGGGTCGCTCCCGACAACAATTGCAGGTCATTGAAGCGATAACGGCCGGCCGCCGCGTCCCAGCCGAACGCCCCCGTCGCCTCGTCGACGAAGAACGGCTCGTCATCCGGGTCGTCGAGCTTGAAGTAGCCCGCGCCGAGGGTGAACCGCCCCTGCAGCGCCTGAATCGCCGAATTGGCGCTCAGGCGAGCCTCGATCTTGAACGATATCGGCATGTCCGCCTCGAAAGGCGGGTGGCGCGCGTGCATCAGGAGGAATTCGTCGAGACTGAGATCGCGCGCGGTCAGGGACACCTCGCGGGCGTCGCCGCCGCGCGCCGTGGCGTCGATCGACCAGCGTCCCGCCGAGCCGCGCGCGGAGACGTGGATCGCCGCCGCGTCCCCCTCTTTGCCGAACGACAGCGCGAGATCATCGTAGACGGTTTTCTTGCCCAGGGCCTCGTTCTCGACCTCGAGATGACCGTGCGCGAGCGCGACGCGGTCGAGCGCCTGACCGGCTCCGGTCATCGCGTCGATGATCCGGAACATCGCGAGGCCGAAATCGGGCGCCGCCGCGGTCGGCGCGGCGGCGGACGGGGCGGGCGCGGGCAATTCGATCGTCGTCGCGGTCGAATCGGCCGCCGCCGCGATCGAAAGGGCGCCGTTGGGGCGCAAGCGCAAGCGCAGATCGAGACCGTCGAGTTCGAGCCTTCTGACCGTGATCGCGAACGTCAGCAGGGAAAGCGCGTCGAGGCCGACCCGGCCGGCGGGAGCGGAAAGGACGGCGCGCCCGGCGCGATCGCGGATGACGATGCCGCCGAAGCCGAGGCCGACGCCGCCTTCCATGCTCATGAGGCGGGTCGGGCCGATCGAGACCGTGTAGCGGGACCCCAGGCGCTCTTCCAGGCTCTGGGCGATGCGCGGATTCAGGCCCTCGACGTCGATCGGCCCCCAACCGATGAGGTAGATGAGGCCGCCGAGAGCCGCTAGCGCCACGCCGAAGGCGAGCCCGGCAATCCCCAGCAATACGCGCGACAGGCCGCGCATCGCGGCCGGGCGCCACGAGCCGGGCAGGGTCCGCCCGCGCCCGCTGTGCAGCAGGCGCTGCATCGCCGCTCTGGCCTTGGACCGTGTCGCTGCGTCGATTTCGTCGACCAACCCTCTGACGTCTCCGCTCGTCTAACCAATCGAATCAATGAGTTCGGCCATTTCGGCCTTGGCGGACGAAGGCCACGCGACGCACTCGCGTCCTTCCATCGCCGCGCGCCTGCGAATCCATTCGGGGCCCATCGAAGCTCTTGAACCGGCCGCGGCCGCGGGTCAATCTGGCTCGTTCGCGCCACCCGATCGGATCGCGGCATTCTGCCGAGGAAATTGGCTCAAACGAGGGCGAAATGGTCAACAACTTGGACATCGGCGACGCCGCCCCGGATTTTGAACTGCCCGCCGACGATGGCGAAAGCGCGTCTTTGCGTCGGCTGAGGGGCAAGACGATCGTGCTTTACTTCTACCCCAAGGACGACACGTCGGGGTGCACTGCCGAAGCCATCGCCTTCAACGCCCTGCGCGCCAAGTTCGACGCGGCCGGCGCCGTCGTCCTCGGCGTTTCCCCGGACAGCGCCGCCAGTCACGCCAAATTCAAGCGCAAGCACGATTTGAAACTGACCCTCGCAGCGGACGAGCGCAGGGCGACGCTCGAGGCTTACGACGTGTGGCGGCAAAAGAGCCTATACGGCCGCCGCTATATGGGGGTCGAACGCGCCACCTTCCTCATCGACGCGACGGGCCGCATCGCGCGCGTCTGGCGCAAGGTGAAAGTTCCCGGCCACGCCGAGGAGGTTCTGGCCGCGGTCGAGGCGCTGCGGGCGCCGTTTGCCAACGATTAACCCTAATAGGTTGTAATCGCGCCTTGGGCCGCCCGGCGATCTTCGGGGCGGCAGCGTATGGGCGCACGATGCCGCGAGATTCAACCCCGCCGCCGAAAAGGCTCCGGCCGCAGTATTTCCTTTCTCGCGCCGGCGCCGACGGCGTCCGCACGATCACGTTCAGCCCGGCGGCGTTGTGGGCGCTGATCGCGGTCGTCGCGATCGCCCTCGTCTGGGGCGGCGCGGCGACCGTTTATCTGGCGTTTCACGATTCGATGCTCGGCGCGCTGGCGGCGCGCCAGGCCGAGATGCAGTACGCCTACGAGGATCGCCTGGCCGAGGCCCGCGCGGAACTCGACCGTGTGGCCAGCCGCCAATTGCTCGATCAGAATTCCTTCGAGGGCAAGGTTCACGAGCTGCTGTCGCGCCAGGCGCAATTGGAGCAACGCGGTTCGATCGTCGCCGCCCTGGTCGACCAAGCCTCGCGCGATCCGGTCGCCGTCGCGCCGATGCGGTCCGCCGTCGTCAGCCTCGCCAAAAGGCCCGCCGGCGCGCTGCCGGCGATCGGCGCGGCGAACCCCCTCGGACCGTCGGACAGCGTGATCGACCCATCGACGCAGGCGTTTGCGCCGCCGGCGACGACCCTGGCGCCGCCGCCGAGCGCGCCCAAGCCGCGCCCAGTCGAGGAGCCGCGCCAGCACGTGAGCCTGAAGGCGGATCCCGGGCGCGACGCGTTCGCCGATCTCGCGGCGGCCGTCGACGATCCGGCCCTGGGCGCGTCCGCGCGCCTCAACCTGATCGCCTATTCGCTCGATCGGATGGAGCGTCGGCAGACCGCCGCGCTCGGCGAAATCGATTCGACCGCGCGGCGCGGCGCGGCGCGGTTGGCCGCGGTCGTCGCCGGGACCGGCCTCGCCGCCGATGCGCTCGTCGCTCCGCCGGCGAAAGGCGGCGTCGGCGGGCCGTTGATTCCCGTTTCTGTCGACGCCGACGCGCCCGCCTTCGACAAGGCGCTCGCGCACGCCGAGCGCGACGTCGCCCTCGCCGACCGCCTGCGCCGGCTGCTGCCGGTTATCCCAGTGCGGGCGCCGCTGATCGGCGAAGCCGCGGTCACCTCGCCGTTCGGCTATCGGCGCGATCCGTTCCTCGGCTTTCTCGCCCTGCACCCCGGCGTCGACCTGGTGCAAGACTATGGCGCGGAAATCCACGCCACCGCGGCCGGCCGCGTCGTCCACGCCGGGCCGATGGGCGGCTACGGCGACATGGTGGAAATCGACCATGGCAACGGCCTCGCCACCCGCTACGGCCACATGTCGGAGATCCTGGTCGAGGAAGGCCAGGAAGTGAAGGCGGGCGCAGTCCTCGGCCGCATCGGCTCGACCGGCCGCTCGACCGGCCCGCATCTGCATTACGAAGTGCGCGTCGACGGCGAGCCGGTCGATCCCGAGCGCTTCCTTCAGGCCGGGGCGCCGTTGTTCGCGGCGCAATAGGGGTCGACGGCGCCCTTTCGTTCGCTCAATCGTCCGCCGCCCATTCCCACCGGCGCTTCGCGCGAGGCGGCGAGATCGCTGCGACGGCGCGAAGCGTCGAATTATCCTTTCGCGCCGTTCCGCTTTGTCCGCCGTCCGGCTAGATTGGCGCATGGACCTCGTGCTCGTTCCCACGATCGAACTGCTCGGCGTCGCCATGGTGGTGGCGATCGTGGCGCGGCGGCTGCGCCTGCCCTACACGGTCGGGCTGGTTCTGACCGGCCTCGCCCTGGCGCTGGCGCGCGTCGACGTGGGCGTCACGCTGACGCGCGACGTCATTTTCGACGTCATCCTGCCGCCGCTGCTGTTCGAAGCCGCGATCAGCATTCCCTGGAGCGAACTCAAGCGCGACCTCGCGCTCGTCCTTGCGCTCGCCACGCTCGGCGTTGTGATTTGCGCCGCCGTGGTCGCGGCCGGGTTATCGGCGCTGCTCGGCTGGCCCGTCGGACCGGCGCTGGCCTTCGGCGCGCTCATCGCCGCCACCGACCCTATCGCGGTCATCGCGCTCTTGCGCGAGACCGGCGTCAAGGGCCGCCTGCGGCTGATCATCGAGAGCGAGAGCCTGATCAACGACGGCGTTGCGGCGCTGCTGTTCATGCTGGTGGTCGGCTCGCTCGGCGAGGGGGCGAGCGCGCCGACGCCGCTCGGCGTGCTCGGCCAGACGCTGCTGATCGGCGGCGGCGGGGTCGCCGTCGGCCTCTTCGTCGCGGGAATCGCGATCCTGCTCGCCGGGCGCACCCGCGACCATCTGATCGAGACCGCGTTGACGGCGGTCGTCGCCTACGGCTCGTTCCTCATGGCCGAGCGCATCGGCGCCTCGGGCGTGCTGGCGACCGTCGCGGCCGGGCTGCTGATGGGCAACCTCGGCGTGCTCGCCGACGAAGCCGATCCGTTCGCGTTGAGCTCGGAGGGGCGCGCCTTCGTCGCGGCGTTTTGGGAATTCGCCGCCTTCGTCGCCAATTCGCTGGTGTTTTTGCTGATCGGCCTCGCGCTGGCGACGACGCCGACGCGTTCGCTCGGCGCGCTCGTCGTCGTCGTCGCGCTGGCGCTGGTCGGCCGGGCGGCGGCGGTCTATCCCATCTCGGCGCTGTTCGCGCGCTCGCGCTGGGCGATGTCCTGGCCCGACCGGCATTTTCTTTGGTGGGGTGGCCTGCGCGGCGCGCTGGCGCTGGCGCTCGCCCTCTCCCTGCCGCCCGCCGCCCCCTACCGCGAACAATGCCTCGTCGCCGCGTTCGGCGTCGTCGCGTTCTCGGTGCTGGTCCAGAGCCTCACCGCAAAGCCGGCGCTGCGCCTGCTAGGGCTCGACCGCACGGGCGAGTGAATCGCGACCCCTTGCCGCCGAACGCCGCAGGATATATCTTCTTGGCTTGCCATATATCCTCGAGGGGATAGCCCGTGACCCTCTACATCAAAGACCCGGCCGCCGACAAAGCTGCGCGCGCCTTGGCGCGCGAACGCAAATTGACCGTCACCGACGCCGTCCGCGAAGCCTGCGAGGAAGCGCTCGCGCGCGACAAGAAGCGACGCCCGCTCGCCGAGCGCCTCGCCCCCTTGTTCGCTGCGCTCGACCCCTTGCCGCGCAGCGGCCCGGTCCTCGACAAGGCGTTTTTCGATTCCGAATGGGACGACGCAAAATGATGCTGGAGACTTCCGCCATTCTCGCCGTCCTGCTCAACGAGCCCGAACGCGCGGAGTTCCTCGACGCGATCGAGAAGGCCGAGTCTCCTTTCACCACCGCCGTCGCGCTCGGCGAAGCGGCGATGGCCCTCGCCGCGCGCACGCCAATCGCGCCGACCACCGCGCTGCAAACTGTCCGCGCCTTCCTCGATCAGGCCGGCGTCTCCGTCGTCGATTTCGTCGCCGCCATGGCCGAACCCGCCGTCGAGGCGCGCGAGAAGTTCGGCAGGGGCCGCCACCCCGCCGCCTTGAACTTCGGCGACTGCTTGTCCTACGGAGCGGCGCGCCATCATCGCGCGCCGCTGCTTTTCAAGGGCGAGGACTTCGCCCAGACCGACATCGCCAGCGCCTTGCCGCCGCGAGCGCGCTCATAGACGCGAGCGCCGCCCCTGCCGTCGCCGAGGTCGGCCGACGAGGGCCTCCGGCCGCCCCCTCTACTTCAACGCCTTGGCGACCTTGCCGGCGCGCAGCCGCGAAACCTCGGGCAGCGCGGCGCCGACCAGCGGGCGCAGGTAATCGAAGAATTTCGCCGTCACGTCGTTTCCCGCCGGCGCGATCAGTTCGTCCTCCATCACCCGCGTCTTGCCGGCCACCGTCTCCAGCGGGATGAGCGGGTAATCGACGGCGTAATCGGCGACGCGGCGGATCGACACCGAGCCGTTCTTGTCGCCCCACGCCGCGTACTGCACCGCCTTCTCGCCGACTTCGCGCGCCTCGCGTTGGTCGACGTCGGAGACGCAGCCGACGAACGAGCGCTGGAGATAGCCGAAGGTGTCGCCGCGCACCCGCTTGATGCCGAGCTTGTTCTTGATCTCCTCGCACAACAGATCGGCGAGCGCGCCGGTGCCGGAAAGCTGGACGTTGCCGTGCGCGTCCTTCTCCACCGTGCCGGCGAGTTTGGTGATGATCGCCTCGCCCTTTTCGTCGTGAATGCCCTCGGAGGCGGCGATGACGCAGCGGCCGTGCTTCTCGAAGGCCGCCTTCACGTCGGCGAGGAATTTTTCGACGACGAAAGTGCGCTCGGGGACATAGATGAGATGCGGCCCGTCGTCCGGGTATTTGCGCGCCAGCGCCGAGGCCGCGGTCAGGAAGCCGGCGTGGCGGCCCATGACGACGGCGCAGTAGACGCCCTTCAGCGCGGCGTTGTCGAGATTGGCGCCCATGAAGGCCTGCACGACGAAGCGCGCCGCCGAGGGAAAGCCCGGCGTGTGATCGAAGCCGACCAGATCGTTGTCGATGGTCTTGGGGATATGGATCGCGCGCAGCGCGTGGCCGGATTTTTGCGCCTCCTCAGCGACGATGCGCACGGTGTCGGAGGAATCGTTGCCGCCGATGTAGCAGAAGGTGTCGATATCGTGCGCCTTGAGCACTTTGAAGATCTCGCGGCAGTATTTGAGGTCGGGCTTGTCGCGGGTCGAGCCGAGCGCGGCGGCGGGCGTCGCGGCGACCGCCTCGAGATTGGCGGTGGTCTCCTGGCTGAGATCGAACAGGTCTTCCTCGATGATGCCGCGCACGCCGCGCGCCGCGCCGTAGACGCGCGTAATCGCCGGGAAGCGCCGCGCCTCGAGCACGAGGCCGACCAGCGATTGATTGATGACGGCGGTCGGCCCGCCCCCCTGCGCGACC
>Ga0326727_10021819_pt1 | contig 12469 bp, 12 predicted proteins | sample MB2enrmetagenome_FD_207643 | JGI IMG/M metagenome (GOLD analysis project Ga0326727, IMG submission 207643) | Lab enriched peat soil microbial communities from McLean, Ithaca, NY, United States - MB29MY | ecosystem: Environmental > Terrestrial > Soil > Wetlands > Peat | place: USA: New York...
TTGGTTGAAACCTTGAACCTTTTGTCGCCGACCAAAAAAGTGTGCCGAGTCAAAGGTGTTAAGCGCCCCTCTTCCCGTTTCTGCGAACCGGAGGCGTCTTGCTGGTCCCCCAGCGGGCGACGCCGTCAGCTCGACTCGCGAGCGGGAAGCTCCCGTTCACGTGAAGGGAACATACAACCCTACGGCCGCGCCTCAAACTCGAAAATGTCGAAATTCGGCCCCAAAGCGTCGTTCTTTTTCATGTGTTGCGCAATAGTCACAAAACGGTCGGCGTTTCAGATCGCCGATCAAGCGGGGGACGAGTTCGCTGGGAGCAGGCAGCGCCGATTTCGTCGTCGGTTCGCTTTTGCCATCGCCGTCTTGCGCGAGGCTTGACCGGATGCGTCAAATGCTGAGTACGCCGCCGGGCGACTCGTCCCGTGGCTACAGACGCTCAAGGGCGGCCCTCTTCCCTTGGCGATGCGTCCTCCATACCCTTCCCGGCGCTCATGGCCGTCTGCGGCGGTCGGAGGCCCGGCGCTGGGCTGTCCGTTGGCGATGGCGATGATCCGGGCGGCTGAGGGTGGCGTGAACGGCTGATTTGGGCGCGTCGAGCGCGTTGGTGAAATCGTTGGGCTTAACGGTGCGGCCGACCGATGCGGTTATGCGCCCGCCGTTAACCATTCCCGAGTCCCAGGATGGCCGATTGGGCGTCCCGGCCAATATTCCCTCCGGCCTGCCCGACTTGCCCGCCACGGGCCATCCTGGCGAGTCGGAGAGCCTATCCGGCCTTGTCCCCAGGTGCAGGCGGCGCGCGACGCCACACCGACCTGAATGCTTCGACCCCGTTGCGCCAGCGTCGCTCCCTTTTGAATCCCAGCTTGCGCAGCGCTTCGCCAATCTCGCCGGCATGCGCTTTGCCGCCTTGGCGGCCGCGCAGCGCAGCCTGGATCGCTGGCAATGACACGCCCTCGCACTGAAGCTCCTGGGGAATATCTTCCAATAGACGTGCGACACGAGATTCGAGAGGCGTCAGGCGCTCGCGGGCTGCCTTCGTCACGGCGCGCGATTGTTCGGCGCGCGCCAGCTCATCCTTCGCCCAATAGGCCGCCGTCTCGGCCTCAAGCTTCTTAACGTACGCACTTCCATACATGGCCATGTCCTCTTGGTGATGGTGGTGATCGTGTGCGCGTCATTGGCCTTGTATCAACGATCCGCACATGCGGTCCGTAGTCTTCGCGCCAAATTGCCGAGCACGGCGGCCTCAAAATCTTCGCCCGGGTCGCTTGCCTGCCCTCGACGGGGGTCGGGAAGTTCCCCAAGTTCCCCAAAACCATTCCTTTCAATGGATTGCTCCCGCTGCCAATCTTCCCCACTAGCGGTGCCTGGGGAACTTTGATCCGCCCCGGAACCCCCCGGATTTGCTGGGGTTGGGGAAGATGGGGAACTTTGAAGCGGGGGACCCGACGGCTGGGGCAGGTAACGCGCGAACGCGTCATCGAACTGGCGCCGCTTATAGCCGTTCGGCTGCTTTCCGTCGGATAGCTTGATCGTGTTCGGGAAGATGCCGAAATCCTTCAGCAACCGCGCGACGGCATTTGGCGAAATCTGCTTGCCGCGGGACCAAGTCGCCCACGGCCGATCGCCGAGAGCGACAAGGGCGTCGACGAGACCGGTTGACGAGATGCGGGTACTGTCGCCACCGCCCTTCTTCTGGCGATCGTCGAACACGCGACGAATGTCGGCCAGCAGCATCACGCCGCGCGACTGATCGTCCTGCTCGCTTCCTTGCGCCGAGAGGGTCTGCGCCGCCGCGCGTGCCTGCAGAGGCCAGTCCCAGCCTGCGAGGTTGGCGATCGCCAACAGCCCCCGCCAATTGTCACAGGCACGGTCGTGGAGCGCTTCAGGCATGTCAGGGTCAGCGTCGCAGAGCGCGCGTTCATGATCGGCGGCCCAACGGGCCAATTTACGCCTAAGCTCGTTCAGGTGGCCTGAGCGGTCGGTCCTGAACCGGTCGACGGACTCGCCCGCCAGACGGCGCCGCATCGTGATCGGGATGGCGCGATCCTCAATTGTGCCGGGCAGGCTCCCAATAGTGGCGATGACCGTCGGGCAAAAAGTCGCGAAGGCTCTCGGCTCGTGGTCATCGCCAACCAGACGGATCACTTGCCCGTCGCGCTCGTGCCCCGAGTTGAGGACACCGCGAAGCTCCTCGTTGTCACGCAAGAACGTGTCAGCCTCGTCAACCAACAGCGTCGGCCGATACTTCTCGATTGTGCGGAACGTTGCCGGGGCGGTGATGTTATCGCTAGAAAGAGGTTTGGGGACGAGCGCCTGAATGACGCGGAGCAATGTTGTCTTGCCGCAACGTCTCACGGCCGATGTGATGCCGAGTCGCGGCGAATGCGTGAAGGCGGTGAAACAGTATGTCTGCATGATCCAGAGCGCGACCGCGACGGCGGCCTCGCTTGGCAGCATCACGTAACGCCGGATTTGCCCAACCAGTTCGTCGAGGAGTGTCGCGCCTTCGACAGGTTCCGGCCAAGGTTCGATCTCGGGGAACGTGATCGCGTGACCTTGCCCGCCATTGTCCTCTTCGTCGCCAGCCGACTCGGCTTCATCAGGCGCCTCGTATTTGGTAAGAGCCTTATCGAGTTCGGCGACGCTGATCTTGGCGTCTTTCAGACGCGCGCGCAGGCGCATGAAGCTGGCGAGGTCCGCCCGTTTCGTCGCGGTCATGCGAGCGATCGCTTCGCTCTCGAACGGGGCGCCGGGGTCCATCTTGGCATTGTCGACAAGCGCGTCGATTTCTCCGGCGCCCAGCGGCGTCGATAGCGCGGTGGCGATCGAGCCGTCATCGATCCCGTCAAGAATTTCCTGCTTCGTGGCAGTCATCTCTCGCCTCCCTCAACTCGCGATCTTTGTCGAATGATCCCAGCGGCAGGGTGCGCGCCAGCCATGGGCTTGCGCCTGCGCCCGGAGCCAACCGAGGCTGATCTTCTTGCCCTCATAGTCTCGACCGAGGCCCGCCCAACGCGCGTCGAAGTTGGTGAGGTCTGCCTTTTTTCGACAGCGCTGTGAGAACCGCTTCCACAGGGCGAGGCCGACGTCGCCGTCGTCAAAAGCGTGAAGCGCGAAGCCTGTCCGAAGCCAGAGGTCGAACTCGCTGGCGTACTCGTCAGACAGAGCGTCGAGCATCGACTGAACGAGTGCGACGTTCGTTCGATTTACGGGCGGCGGTTCATACAGGTTACTTCCCAGCAGCGACCCGATCCTGCCGCGAGAGGCGCCCATTCTCGACCGACCAGGGGCTTGCTCGGACGCGACCGAAGGGAACCGGTCGAGCAATTCGCGCAAGTCGCAAGCGGGGGCCTTGAAGAAAACTGCGCTTGTCACCTCGACGCCGTAGCCTCGGGCCTGCTTTTGCGACGACGGGAAGCTGACGGTCCCCGCCAAGCGCATAAGACGATACGTTCCGAGCGCGAAGCGGTCGGCGCCGCTGAATAGGACAGAACGGCGATTGACCTCACTCCAAACCTCCATGTCCTCAGTAGGCGCGACCCTGATCCAAAGCTGCCCGCGCGGCTCCGGCGCCCGCCCCGTAATCACCATCAGTTGGGGCTTTGCGATGACGGCGAGCTTGCGCGCGCCCACGACAAGACCGCCGTCAATATCGACTGGCAGGCATGTCGCGAGGGCCGCGTGCTGGCTTCGTGTTCGCCCCTTGGCCGGCGTGTCCGCGCGCTTCAGAGTTGCCCCAACGTAAACGTTGCAGCCCTTCGCGTTGATCCATTCGGCGAAGCGCGCAGCGGCGTCGATCTGGTCGAGTCGGAATGTCTTCGCGCGGTTGGGGCCGCTCTCGGGATCGCCCCATGCGATTTCGAGCCGCAAGTTGGGATGCATGTCGCGCACAGGCGCGATGAGCCATTCGAGATGGCGGAGCATGGCCAAACGATCGGCGCGGCAGGCCTGCGCCATTGGGGTGAGGGAGGGCGTCATCAATCAGCCTCCGCTGCAATGACGCGTTGCCGCTCAATCCACTGATCCAGCTCGCTGCGACGCCAGAATAGTTTGCGTCCGTATTTGTACGGTGTGGGGATGCCAAGGGTTCGACGCTTCGTCTTGTCGCGGAGCGTCTCAGCGTTCAGGCCGATGTAGGCGGCAGTTTCTTCGGTTCCGAGTTTATCAAGGCCGAAGGCCGGCACACTGCCGCCAAGCAGGCGATGCTCTAGAGCGAGCCTTGCCCGCAGATTCAGTTCGATCGGATCGGTGTTGGCGCCGGCCATGCGAGCCCAAAGCGCGTCGGCCAGCTTGTCGACAATGCTCTCCGGCAGCGGCAGACTTTCATGAGACGGCATTTAGGTATCTCCTCTGCCCACGACATCGCGGCTGCATCGGAGATACACGTTGAAACGAACCTATCTGAAGCAGATCGGTTCACTTTACCTTAGGCCAGCCTCTTTCAGAACGCGCCGGACGTGCTGCGACGACAGTCCGAGGTCTCGTGCAATGAGCCCCGCTCGTTCCCTCTCCGGCTCGGTTGAACTCTTGTATTTTTGAATGATTTCGTAGCGCGTCGGTGCCCCTTGCTTTTTTCGCTTCGCCACGCCTGCCGAGCGAAATGACTCTAGCTTCTCGGATCGAGCTTCAAGGTCAGCAATGAACGCGTCGACGTCGTCCAGGTCGTATTTTGCTCGTTTCTTCGCCCGTCTCTTCGCCTGTCGCGCTTTGCGAGCCTGCTCTTCCGGCGGGTCTAGCTTTTCGATCAAGTCCGACACGCGACGCATGTCGGCCCCCGTCAATTCGTCTTCACAAGAATCGCTAATGTTGAGCGCCCACTCCCGCAGATCATGCTCGGTCTGGATCGGCCAAGGGCATGTGCACCCCGTCAGATCATGCAGCCATGCCGCTTCGGCCCGCAGGTCCGCAGGATTCACGACGCTCTCCTTCCGAAAAGATCAACGACTGCTGCTCCACCCCGCGCGGCCGTCAGAATCGCGCCCTCGATGAGGCTCGCCCAGCGACGCAAGTCAGTCTCGCTCGGTAAGACGTAACCGGTCGTCACGTCCCCCTTCGTCGAGTGGTTCGCCAGTCGCTTAAGCACGACCATCGGAGCGCCGACGCGCTCGCCGAAAGTTAGAAATGTGCGCCTAAGATCGTGGGGGGTGATGCGCTTGCCCCCAAGCACGACCACGCGCGTCAGCGCGGTGCGCAAATCGTCCACGGCGAAGACGCGGGCGCCCGAGTCCTCCGAGCGCCATTGCGCCAGCCACTTCGCCAGTTCTGGGCCGATGATTTTTTCAAAGGCGCCGCTCTTGCTGTCCCTGACCGTCAGCCGATGTTTGGCCTCGTCCACGTCGCTCCAGCGCAAGCGCAACAGCTCATTCACGCGCAGCCCAGTGATGAGCAGCGATTGCAAGGCGCGTCGGCTCGCCTCGCTCTTCAGTCCGCTAACTGCCGCCCACCATGCCGGCAGCTCGTCAGGCTCAAGCAGCGTGGTTTTTCGGGCTAAGGTTTTCCAGCCCCCCGCCAGACTCTCGGTCGGGACGCGCTTCATCATCGGCGAACCGTCCGCTCGATCAGGAAGAACCTTTATTGCCCGCCGGCAGACGGCCCTAAGCGCACGCATCACGCCATTGGCTTCAGCAATCGATCGTTTTGCAATGGCTTCATAGCGAAGCAGAACCATCTGCGGCGTGATTTCCGCGACCGGCTTATCAAGCCAATCCGATAGCTTGCGTCGCATCTGCCCGCGATATTTGTCGGCGGTCGACTCTTTGACGCCCCGCGCTGCGATGTACGCTTCCAGCATCGCTTGCAGCGTGTCCGAGCGCTGTCGCCCGGCTCTCTTTTTGACTTGCGGATCGATGCCCTTCTGCATGTCAGCGAGGAGCGTTTTCGCGCTGCCACGCGCTTCGTTCACCGTGAAGCGCTTAGCAGAGCCGATCGTGAACCGGCACATGCGACCGTTCACGCGCCCCTCGACGATGAAGCTCTTTGCCCCATTTGGCGTCACGCGAAGGCCCAAGCCAACTTGCCGATCATCGCGCAAGAATATCGTCTTCCGCGCTGGCAAGGCTTTCTTGACCGCTTTCTCGGTGATCCGTTGTCGCTGGCTCAAGCGCCTTACTCCCCGTGCCGTGTAGGCACCGTGTAGGCAAAAGATGGGGAGCCTGTGAGGGCTCGTCAACTCCCCCACGCCCCTGCACGCCAGATTTATCAGCTATTTCAGATGTCGACCGAGATGGCTTTCAGCCATTGCAAGGAATTTTAAGTCCTTTGCGTCTACCAGTTCCGCCACGTCCGCATGCTTGTTATTCCAACAACTTACGGGAAGGCTCGGTTGCCGCCCGGCGACGCTGGTCGTCGTCCGGCTTTGACGTCGCGCCGTCTCTTGCCGATCGAGCCTGCCGAGACCGATCTTCCCACCCCGCATACGCGCTACTACAGCCAGTTTGATCTGGCGTCTACCGGGCTCACCGGCATGCGGAGCGCTGGAGAGGTTTCCGCTGGCGCGAGACGGGAATGACGACAGGCAGTCTGTCTGCACAGCACGCTCGCTGTCGCATCGGCATCCGCGCCTCGACTTCACGCAATGCGGACCTTCGTGGGGATCGCCCGCCCGACCCGGAGCGACGCGCGTCGGGTCCGCGCTCGGAACGGATCGCCCCAGATTCGCGTTCGCCGAGCGAATATGCCGGGCGTCGCGCGGACCCGGGCGTCCACTGGCCGCCCCGGGTCAGGGATGATCGCTTCGTTCTCGGCGCGCAAGAATTCGCGGAGTTCCGCCGATCTTGCGCGCCAATGTCAGGCCGAGACCCGCTCTACGCCCGCCGGCGCGGCGTTCCCGCGCCAGCGAGGCCGAGCCGCTGCGTCACGACGCCTATTCGCAGGTCGTCGTTTGCACGGAGCACGAATGCGATCCCGTTTCGTCGCATCGCTCCATCGCCGCTTCGCTTGCCGCGTTGGGCGTCTCCCGCCAGGCATAGCCCCATCGACGATGACTGTTGCTGCGGGCAACGGCGATGCAACCATAGTCATAGACTTTCTCGACGAAGCATCCGCCGCCGAAACGGGCGTTGCAATCCTCCATCGCACGGTGCAACGCATACCTTCCGCTGGGTTTGTGGACCGACCAAAACAGCACCGATTTGTCCGGAGCGCTCACGACAGCTCCGGACGCCATCGCTTCGATCGACCCCGCAGCCATCGCGGCCACAATTGAAATCGCTAAGAAAGCTCGATATTTACCCATCACGATTCCCCCTTTTCCAATCAACGCGCGCCGAGCCCGGATTTGCAGTCTCGCCGCCGGACTCGAGAGCGGCGCAGCCTCGCCGCGACGCTGCGGTCTTCGGCCAGCGGGACGCCGCGCAAGCCGGTGAAAACTTCCACTCCGGCGCCCGCCTCGACCTTCGATTTTCGTGGCGAGAGCGCTCGCATCTCGATCCTCACCCGATCACTCGCGGCGCCCGCGACGACATCGACTACCGCCCCAAAATTCGCGGCGACCTCAGCGGCAGCCGCCCCAGCGATCCCTCCGCACTTGCCCGATCGGAGAAGACGCGAAGGGCCGCTCAACCAAGGGCGACGCCAGCGTGCAAGCCGAAGCCGAGCCCGCGATCGCCGAAGCGCACATAGAGATGATTGCCTCCACTCGTCGCTCAACTGAGTCATCAACGCGCCTTTTGCCGCCGATCCGATTGATCGAAGTCAAGGAAACGCACAGAATGGAATAGTGGAGAAATACAACTTTTAGGCAATGATGGCGCGCTGCGCACGCAGCGTCCCAGCGCGAAATGTTTCGCTGTCTCGGGCTTCGTTTCTTCGCAGCGTCGTTCGGCCGCACAAAGCTCTCTGACCCGCGCCGCGCCAACAAGAATGTTGCGCCGCCCGCCGCGCCGAAAACCGTTTCTTAAAAAACCGCGAAAGCCCTCGGCCCTTGCCGATTGCGCGAGCCGTCGCGCTCGCCCGCGTCCGCCCTCTGCGCGCCAAATTGAACCCGCGCTTCAGCCGGCGGCGTCGGTGGCGATCGGCGGCTGGAAGGCGAGGCCCATGTCCCAGGGAAAATAGATCCAGGTGTCCTGCGAAACCTCGGTGATGAAGGTGTCGACCATCGGGCGTCCCAGCGGCTTGGCGTAGACGGTGGCGAAATGCGCCTTGGGGAGCATTTCGCGCACGATCCTGGCGGTGGCGCCGGTGTCGACGAGATCGTCGACGACCAGAATCTTGCCGCCGCCGTCGTGTTTCGCCACCTCGGCGGCGATCGTCTTGAGCACTTTCAGGCCGCCCTGGTTCTTGTAGTCGTGGTAGGAGGCGACGCACACCGTCTCGACGACGCGCAGCTCGAGTTCGCGCGCGATGATCGCCGCCGGCACCAGACCGCCGCGGGTGATCGCGACGATCGCCTCGAACGGCCCCGAGCCGGCCAGGCGCCACGCCAGCGCGCGCGCGTCGCGGTGGAACTGGTCCCAGGAGACCGGAAAGGCTTTTTCGCGACCGTCGGGCATGGCGGCTCCCTATACGAGGCCCGGTTGGCGCTCCCTCCATAGCAAGCGGCGCGCTTCCGAGCGAGCGCGCGTGGGCCTCGTCAACAGCTTTAGCGGGCCGCGCCCAAGCGCGCGGCGCCCTAGGGCGGCGTGGCGGCGCCCCTGATCTTATCCAGCATCGCCTCGATCGCGCGGCGCGCCGCCGCGACCTTTTCGGCGTCGCGGCCGCGCACGACGATCTGGTTCTTGAACGTTCCGTCGCCGAAGGAGGGATAGGAGCCGATGATCGTCTCGCCGTGGGCGGCGGCGATCTCACGCAGCGCGTCGCCGTAGCGCCCCTCGGCGATCGCGCCCGCTTCGATCGTCTCGACGGCGAGCTTCGCGCCCGTCTGAAGGCCCTTGGCGGCGGCGTCGAGCATCGCCTGCATGACCGAGGGCACGCCGGCCATCACGATGACGTTGCCGATGCGAAAACCGGGCGCCCAGGAGACCGGATTGTCGATCAGTTCCGCGCCCGCGGGGATGCGCGCCATCCGCCGGCGCGCCGGCGTCAGCTCGCCGGGCTTGCTGTATCGCTTCCTCATCATCGCGATGATGCGCGGGTCCTCGTCGATGGCGACGCCGAACGCCTTGGCGACCGCGTCGGCGGTGATGTCGTCGTGGGTCGGCCCGATGCCGCCGGTGGTGAAGACGTAGGCGTAGCGGGCGCGCAGGGCGTCGAGCGCCGCGACGATCTCCGCCTCGACATCGGGGACGACGCGCGCCTCGCGCAGCTCGACGCCGATGTTGGCCAGATATTCCGCGATATAGCCGATGTTGCGGTCCTTGGTGCGCCCCGACAGGATTTCGTCGCCGATCACCAGGACCGCCGCGGTGACGATCTTGGTCATGGGCTCGGCTCCGCGCCGGCGAGCTCATAGGCGACGTTCTCGACCGTGCGCAGGATTTCGCGATAGCCGAGCGCGCGCAGGCGCTCCTCGAGCAGCGCGCCGACGCGCAACAGAGAGAATTCCATGATGATCAGACGCGGCCACAGCGCCCGCGGCGCTTCGCTCAAGAACGGGTCGAGGACCAGGTCCTCGGCGCCCTCGACGTCGAGCTTGATCGCGTCGATCTTGGCGTAGCCTTCTTCGCGCACCAGCGTCAGCAGCTTCTTGGCGCGCACGCGCATCCGCTCGACGCGCGCCTCGGCGCTGACGATGCGCACCGAGGTCTCGCCCTGATTGCTGGTGTTGACGAACAGCGTGATCTCGCCGTCGATGTCGGCGAGCGCGCAGGAAACCGCCTTGACGTTGGCGAAGTCGCTTTGCCGGATATTGTAGGCGAGCCGCTCGAACACTTCCGGCAACGGCTCGACGGCGAGAATGCTGGCGCGCGGCCCGCCGAGGCCGGCGGCGTACAGCGCGTAACCGCCGACGCTGGCGCCGACGTCGAGAAACACGAAGTCGCCCTTCAGACGCTCCGCCAGCAGCGCCCGCTCCGGCGCGTCGAAATATTGCGGCGTGAACAACAGGCGCTTTTCCGCGACATTGTGGGAGGGATAAAGGCGCATGCGCGCGCCCAGCGAAACGACGTCGACCGGTCGGCCGCGCAGCGAGCGCGTCGCGACGCCGCGCAGCAAAAACGCCGTCCGCTTGCCGAACCACCCAAGCGAGCAGCCGCGCGTCACCCATAACGCGAGCGCGCAAAAGCCGCTCGGCGCGAAATGGCCGAAGGGCGCGGATTCGGCTAGGCTGTCTTTGGGCATTCGCTCCCGCCATCGGCCTGCGAGCGGGCCGTCCTAGCACGAGCGGACGCCCGCTCGCCAGGGCTAGCTCGTCTGCGGCCCTTCGCTTTCCCGGCGCGCTTCCAGGGCGAGCCTCTCGCGCTCGGCGCGCACGCCGGCGCTCATCTCGCGAACGCGCGCGACGATCTCCGGCCGCGCCGTCTCGGGCGAGCCGGCGGCGAACGGCGGCTCGGGCGCGTATTCCAGATTCAATTGGATCGCCTCCGCGACGTCGCGGCCGGCGAGTTCGGCGAGAAGCGTCAATGCGAAGTCGATCCCCGCCGTCACGCCGCCTCCGGTAAGCAATTCGCCGTCGCGCACGACGCGCGCCTTGACCGGAACGGCGCCGAAGGCGGCAAGGAGATCGAGCGAAGCCCAATGCGTCGTCGCGCGTTTTCCCCGCAGCAGCCCCGCAGCGCCGAGGACCAGCGCGCCGGTGCACACGGAGGTCACGAACCGCGCGCCCTTCGCCTGGACGCGGACGAACGACAAAGTCCGCTCGTCGCGCATCAGCGCGTTGACGCCGGCCCCGCCGGGAACGCAGATCACGTCGAGTTGCGGACAATCCGCATAAGTCGTCGTCGGCGTCAGCCTCAGCCTGGTCGAAGAAGCCACGCTCTCGCCGCTCTCGCCGACGAGACGAACCCTCGCTTGCGGCCAACTGGCGAAGACCTCGTAGGGTCCAGTCAGGTCGAGCTGCTGCACGAGGGGAAAAACGAGCAAGCCGATTTCGATCGTCGCCATTGGCTTTCAGAACTCCCAATCCGGGGCGCCGCCGTCGAGGCGCCGACGCGACGAACCTAAGCCGTCTTGCCTCCTGACAGCCAAGAATTCCGGCCGTGAGGGCCTGTCAAGGACTTTAGCCGGCGCGATCCTTGTCTTGCGCGTCGGCGAAGGCGTATTAGATGGGGCGGGAGCGGGCGCGGCGGCGCCTGCCCCTTCTTCAAGGTTCTTTCCATGACGTTCGTCGATTCCGCGCTGCTGCAAGGCCGGCGCAACGGCCACATCAAGCTGCACGGGCCCGAAGCGTTCGCGGCGATGCGCAAGGCCGGCGCGCTGACGGCGCAAGCGCTCGATCTTCTGGTCGAACGCGTGCGCCCCGGCGTCTCGACCGCCGCGCTCGACAAGTTCGTCTACGAATTCGCCAGGGATCACAACGCCTATCCCGCGCCGCTCGCCTATCGCGGCTATCGCAAGTCGATCTGCACCTCGATCAATCACGTCGTCTGCCACGGCATTCCCGACGAGAAGCCGTTGCGCGAAGGCGACATCCTCAACATCGACGTGACGCTGATCGTCGAGGGCTGGCACGGCGACGCCAGCCGCATGTACGTCGCGGGCGAAGCGCCGCGGCGCGCGCAAAGGCTGATCGAGGTGACCTACGAATCGCTGCTGCGGGGCGTCGCGGCGGTCAGGCCGGGCGGCACGACCGGCGACATCGGCTACGCCATCCAAAGTTACGCCGAGGGGGAGCGCTGCTCGGTGGTGCGCGACTTTTGCGGCCACGGGCTCGGCCGCCTGTTCCACGACGAACCGAACATCCTCCACGTCGGCCGGCCCGGCGAGGGCGCGCCCTTGCGTCCGGGCATGCTTTTCACCATCGAGCCGATGATCAATCTCGGCGGCCCCGGCGTCAAAGTCCTGTCCGACGGGTGGACCGCCGTCACGCGCGACCGCTCGCTGTCGGCGCAGTTCGAGCACACCGTCGGCGTGACCGAGACGGGCGTGGAGGTTTTCACCCTCTCGCCCGCCGGTCTCGAGCGTCCGCCCTATTCCCGATGACGCGCGAGCGGGGCCAGGGCGAACCCGCCCATTACCTCGGCCATCGCGAAAGATTGCGAGGCCGCCTGCGCGAGGCGGGGCCGGAGGCGATCGCCGATTACGAACTGCTCGAACTCGTCCTGTTTCGGGCGATCCCGCGCCGCGACGTCAAGCCTCTCGCCAAGGCGCTGATCGCGCGTTTCGGCTCGTTCGCCGAAGCGATCGCGGCTCCGCCGGCGCGGCTGGCCGAGGTCGAAGGCATGACCGCCGGCGCGATCGGCGAATTCAAGATCGTCGAGGCGGGCGTCCAACGCTTCGCCAAAGGCGTGGCGAAAAAGCGCCTGTCCCTCGGCTCCGAGAGGGAAGTCGTCGACTATTGCCGCGCCGCGATGGCGTTCGGGGAGCGCGAAGAGTTCCGCATCCTCTTTCTCGACAAGAAGAACGGCGTCATCGCCGACGAGTCGCAAGGCGTGGG
>Ga0326727_10021820_pt1 | contig 12469 bp, 9 predicted proteins | sample MB2enrmetagenome_FD_207643 | JGI IMG/M metagenome (GOLD analysis project Ga0326727, IMG submission 207643) | Lab enriched peat soil microbial communities from McLean, Ithaca, NY, United States - MB29MY | ecosystem: Environmental > Terrestrial > Soil > Wetlands > Peat | place: USA: New York...
CATGTCCTGATCTATGGCATCCCGATCGACGTCCGCCTAAGCGCCAACGCCTTCGTGAAGCCATGGGTGGCTCTGACAGCCCCGGTCGGCGGCGGTATTTTGCTCGGCATCATGGAACGCTATCGGCGGCGTTGGAAAATTTCAGGCGCGGTTGACCCCATCGAGGCGAACGCGCTCCGCGGGGGCCTGTTGTCGCTGCGCGATAGCTTCGTGGTGAGCAGCCAGACGCTGATCTCCAACGGCTGCGGCGCATCGGTCGGACTGGAGGCTGGCTACACCCAGATCGGCTCCGGCGCCGCATCGTTGATCGGGCAGTTCTTTCACCTCAGGCGCAACGACCTGCGCCTGATTGTCGGTTGCGGCTCCGCCGCGGCGATTGCAGCGGCGTTCGGTGCTCCGATCACGGGTGCTTTCTACGCCTGTGAGCTGATCGTTGGCGTCTATTCGGTCGGCAGCGCGGCGCCCATCCTTGCCGCCTCGCTCGCAGGGGCCATTACGGCTCAGTGGCTAGGCGGCGCCCCCTATTCGCTCGAAGTGCTCGGCGTCCGGGCCGTCGGCGTGGAGCAGTACTTGGCGCTATTGGTGCTGGCCCTCATCGCCAGCGCGGTCGGCATCGCCGTGATGCGGAGTTCGTCGGTCTTTGAGCGGTTTTTCATCCAGAAATGGATTCCGGTCTGGATCAGGCCCGCGATGGGCGGGCTGTGTGTCGGGGGCTTTGCGATCGTCACGCCGCAGGTCCTGGCCGCCGGTCACGGCGCCATGCTGCTGGATCTGCATCAGGAGATGGCGATTGGCCTGATCGCGCTGATCATCGCCCTGAAGGTGGTGTCCTGTCTGATTTCGCTGGGGTCGGGCTTCCGCGGCGGGCTTTTCTTCGCATCGCTGTTCGTCGGCAGCCTGATCGGAAAATTCTTTGCAGCGGTCCTGCTACTCTGGGCTCCGGACCTGGCGGTCGATCCGATGGTCAGCATGCTGACCGGCATGGCGACGCTTGGCGTTGCCATTGTGGGCGGACCGCTTACGATGTCGTTCCTCGTTCTCGAAATGACACGCAACGTCGACGTGACCGCCGTGGTTCTGGCGGCATGTATCGTCACCAGCATCTGCGTTCGTTCCCTGTTCGGTCATTCGTTCTCGACCTGGCGGCTTCATCTTCGCGGCGAAACCATCCGCAGCGCCAACGACGTCGGATGGCTGCGCAATCTCACGGTCGAGCGCATGATGCGCACGGATGTCGGCAAGGTCCCATCGACGGCCACCATCGCGGCATGCCGCCGCGAGTTCGCATTGGGCTCTTGTCCGGCCGTGATCGTGGTCAATGCTCAAGGTGGCTATTGCGGGCTGGTGCTGCTTCCCGAATTGTACTCCGGGGATCTGGATACAATCGCCGATGAAATCCAGGTCGTCGAACTCGCCAAATGCACCGAGGTGGTGTTGCTTCCCGAGATGAACGTCAAATCCGCGATGAAACTGTTCGACGACGCGGAGGCCGAGGTGCTGGCCGTCATTACATCGGAGGACAGCCGCAAGGTCGTCGGCTTTCTCAGCGAGTCCTTCGCCCGGCGACGATATGTCGAAGAACTCGACAAGGTGACACGCGGGGTGCTCGGGGCTCTCACCTAAATATACCTTCTGCCGGAAAATACCCCATGACGGGGCCGGATGGCTGAATGCCTGCTGAATGCCCGAAGGGCAACGAATTGGAGGATGAGAACATGTATTTTCATGGTTCATCTCAGCATCCGGATCTAGAGTGAGAGGAGCTTGCTTGCGGTTGCGCAAGGGAATGCCGAGTCGATTCCATCGCGATGTTCGCTGGTCATGGCAGTTCTCTCGGACCGAATAAAAACGCCGCGTGGCGTTCCCGCTGAAGCCGTGAGTCAACGCCAATGATTGCGTATTTGACCAGGCGTGAGGCGCTGCTGCGGACCGCAGCACTCGCGACCGCGATCCCGGGTGCGCAATTGGTACGGGCCGCTGCCCCGCCGCCCAAACCCGCGCGCACCGGTGACCTAGACGCCATATTGCAAGCCGGCGTCGATGCGGGAGATGTGCCGGGCGTCGTGGCGATGGTCGCGACCGGACGGTCGGTGATCTACCAAGGCGCGTTTGGCGTCCGCGGCATTAATGCGGCGCCGACAATGTCGACCGACACCGTCTTTCGTATCGCCTCGATGGTCAAGCTTCTGACATCGGTTGCCGCCTTGCAGCTTGTCGAACGTGGGCAGCTCAAGCTGGACGGGCCCGCGGCAAAGATCGATCCGACTCTCGGCTCGCCCAAGGTTCTCATCGGCTTTGATGCAGAGGGAGCCCCGCAATTGCGCGCGGCGCGGAAGCCGATCACGCTGCGCGATCTGTTGTCGCACACATCGGGCTTCAGCTATCAGCTTTGGGACGCCAACGTCGTTCGATACCTCAAGATCTCGCGCAACAATCCGGCCCTGCCGCGCATGCCGCTGATGTTCGATCCGGAGTCCAGGTGGGCCTACGGCGGCAGTCTCGACCGGGTGGGCCGGCTGGTCGAAATCGTCAGCGGAAAAACGCTGGAACTCTATTTTCGCGACCACATCCTGGCTCCGCTCGGCATGAAGGACACCGGCTTCTCGGTCACGGAGCAGCAGCGTGCGCGGCAGGCCAATCTGCATGTCCGCAAGGCGGATGGAACACTTGCTGCTCAACCGATCGAAAAGCGAATGGTCCGGAAGACCTTTTCAGGCGGCGGGGGTATCTATTCCACCGCTGCAGATTACCTGACGCTGCTGCAGGCGCTCCTGAACGGAGGAGCCATTGTGGGAAAAAGCCTCCTTAAGCCCGAGACGGTTGCGGCGATGTCGATAAACCAGATCGGCGATCTTGAAGCGGGGGTACTCAAGACAACAAATCCAGCCTTGTCCAACGACGTCGATTTCTTTCCGGGGGTCCGCCTGCGATGGGGACTGGGGCATATGATCAATCTTGATCCGGTACAGGACGGCCGCAGGGCAGGCAGCCTGACATGGGCTGGTCTTTACAATACCTACTACTGGATCGATCCGGCGTCGCACATTGCGGCAGTGATCATGATGCAAATTCTGCCGTTCGCGGACCAACGTGCCCTTAACTTGTATCGTGAATTCGAGAAAGGCATTTACCGCACCATCAAGCCGGTCTGAGCCCGTAAAAAGCCTGGCTCGACTTTTAGGGCACTCCAGCCGAATCTGGTTCTGGCTGGCGCGTACCACCTCGCCACAAAGACACTCGCCCAGCAATCCCTACGGATCCAATTCCGTATCCCAGTACAAGTAATCCAGCCAGCTGTCGTGGAGGTAGTTCGGCGGGAACAGCCGGCCGTTGCGGTGCAGCTGGTGCACCGTCGGCGCGAAGGGTGGCTGGCGCGGGAACATGCGCGCCTGCTGCGGCGTCATGTTACCCTTGCGTAAATTGCATGGCGAGCACGCGGCGACCACGTTTTCCCATGTGGTCTGGCCTCCCTTGCTGCGCGGGATGATGTGATCGAAGGTGAGATCGTCGCTGGCCGAGCAATATTGGCAAATAAAGCGGTCGCGCAGGAACACGTTGAACCGGGTAAAAGCGGGGTGCGTGGTCGGCTTGACGAACGATTTCAGCGACACCACGCTCGGCAGCTGGATCTCGAAGGAGGGACTGCGCACCGCACGGTCATAGTGTTCGACGATGTTGACGCGATCGAGGAACACCGCCTTGATCGCGTCCTGCCACGACCACAACGACAGCGGATAATAACTGAGCGGCCGGAAATCCGCGTTCAGGACCAGTACCGGCCAACCACCTTGCGAGACATGTGCGTTCAAATCAACGCTCCTGACTCCCTCAATTACTGCGAAGCAGCATTCACTGACATACTACAGGCAGCGTGACCGAATTGTGAAGAGCGTTGGCGACCTTATCCGCCCCCTGGGGGCTGTTTTGCGAACTGGTTGCACCACCGCTGTGAACCCCGCTAAACGAGGCTGGCGGCGGCTTCCGGCCGCGTCGGGACGCGTATAGGCATGGTCGGCACGTCACGTTATCTTGAGGCGCCGCGCCGGCTGCGAGCATTCGTACGCGCCCATGAAAGCAGCCTGATCGTGCTTGCGGCGCTGGTGGGAACCATCGGGGGCCTGGCGGTGGCCGGCATGAGCGCCGCGGTCGAAGTGCTCCACGTCGTGCTGTTCAACCTCGACATGGGGGACCGTCTGTCGAGCCAGTTCAGGATCGAGCCGCTGCGCGCGCTGCTGGTGCCATGCCTCGGCGGCTTGCTGCTCGGGGTGGCATTCCTGCTGCTGCTGCGCGTGCGGCCGGCACGAGAAGTCGATCCGATCGAGGCCAATGCCCTGCACGGCGGGCAGATGTCGTTTCGCGGCAGCATGATCGTGGCACTGCAGACCATCTGGTCCAGCGGCGTCGGTGCATCAGTCGGGCTCGAAGCCGGCTATACCCAGCTCGCCAGCGGCATCGCCGCTTCGCTCGGCCGCGGATTTCATCTGCGCCGCTCCGATCAGCGCCTCATGGTCGGCTGTGGCGCCGCCGCCGCCATCGCGGGTGCGTTCGGGGCTCCGCTGGGCGGTGCTTTCTATGCCTTCGAACTCGTGATCGGGGGCTATACGCCGGCCAGCCTGACGCCGGTCGGCGTCGCCGCAGTGGCAGGCTATTTTGTTGCCCATGCCTTTACGGTGCTGTCGCTCGGCGTCGGCGTCGGCCCGGTCGGCGATGTGCTCGGGCGCGATCTGACCGTTGCGGGTTTGCTCGGGGTGCTGGCGGCGCTGTTCGGCATCGGCATCATGCGGGGTGTGGCGTTGTGCGAAATGGTGTTGTCAAAGACCCCGCTCTGGCCGCCGCTGCGCCCGGCGCTCGGCGGTCTTTGCGTCGGCCTGCTCGCCTTGCTGTCCCCGCAAGTGATGTCTTCAGGACATGGCGCCCTGCATTTTGCCGGTTTCGTTTCGATTCCGCTGGCGGTCGTCGCCAGCATGTTCGTCCTGAAAGCGATCGCCTCCGTGATATCGCTGGGCACCGGTTTTCGCGGCGGATTGTTTTTCGCGACACTTTTTCTGGGAGCGCTCGGCGGTCACCTGTTCGCGGCCGGCTTCGACGCGATGTGGCCGGGCTTCGGCCTCAATCCGAACGTCTATGCGATCATCGGCATGAGCGCGCTGTCAGCCTCGGTGGTCGGCGGCCCGCTGACGATGTCGTTCATCGCGCTGGAATCGACCGGCAATCTCTGGCTTACCACCGCGGTGCTGGTGGCGGTGATCATCTCGACCCAGATCACCCGCGAACTGTTCGGCTACTCGTTCGCAACCTGGCGTCTGCACCTGCGCGGCGAAACCATCCGCAGCGCCGCGGATATCGGCTGGATCCGCGATCTGACGGTGCGAAGCCTGATGCGGCAGGACGTTACCACCGTGAATGCCAACATGGGGATCGAGCAATTCCGCGAACAATTTCCGCTCGGATCAAAAACCCAGGTGGTGGCGGTCGACGGCACCGGCCGATACGTCGGGCTGGCGCTGGTGGCGGATGCGCATGCGCAAGATGTCGAAACCACCAAAGGCCTGATCGACCTGCTGCATTACCGCGATGTCGTGCTGCATCCGGCCATGAACATCCAGGAAGCCATCGCGGTGTTTGACGCCGCTGAAGCGGAGTCGCTGGCGGTGGTCGATATCGACGGCGAACACCGGCCGATCGGTCTTCTCACCGAAGCCCACGCCATGCGGCGCTACGCGGAGGAGTCCGAACAACGGCGGCGCGAGGCCGTCGGCGATGTCTGAGCGCTTGGCCAAGACAAGTCGGCAGCGGGCGGCTCGAGCCGACCGGTTGCACACACAAGCCTGAGGGCGAGATCGCGCTTTGCAAGAGTCAGTGAAGCGCCGCCGCCCACCGGGCGGGCGTGAGGCCATAGGCACGCTTGAACTGGCGTGACATATGGCTGTGATCGGCAAATCCAGCCTCAAGGGCGGCATTGGTGAGCCCCGTGCCGGACTTTACCAGTTGGCGCACGCGATCGAGCAGCCGCATGGTGCGAAAGCGAGAGGGGCTCGTCCCGAACGCGGCGCGAAACTGGCGCGCGAGCGACCAGCGGTCGAGCCCGGCCGTGCGCTCCAGTTCGCCAATGGCGCAGCGATCCGCCGGACGTTCGGCGATCAAGGAACGGACGCGCAACAGGCCCTCGGGGTGCGGCAATCCCTTCGGTTCGTGTCGGGCGCCATTACGGGCACCGTGGCGGTTCTCTTGGCTGTCGCAGCCGGAGTCATGGCGCTGCTTTCGTCGGTCCCCGGCCTCGGCGCGTCGCTGACGTTCGGGTCGACCGCCTACATCTTATATCTGGCGTGGAAGATCGCGACCGCGCCGCCGCTTGCGAAACAAACTGCCGATGCCGGGGCGCCGTCGTTTGTCGCGGGGTTTCTGCTTGCTATCGCCAATCCTAAGGCCTGGTTTGCGATTGCCGCCGTGTTCATGGGATCGACGCTTACGCAGTTATCTGGGCTGTGGGATGCATCGCTGAAGGCGAGTGTCCTTGCAGCCATGATCGTGGTCATCCATTTTACCTGGCTGATGGGCGGCGCATCGCTCGCGGGCGTTCTCGGCGATCCCCGGCGATCGCGGATCGCCAATAGGGTATTCGCTTTGCTGCTGGTCGCAACGACGGTGCGGGCGTTGATTGGGTGGAATCAAGCGGTATGAGGATCGCTACCGCCGTCCGTCAAACGCTCCAGCTTCTGCAGGCAGCGCACCACGGTGGGCATCGGCTGATCCGGAAAACTGGTCTTCCAGTCGGTGACGCCGACTTCGCCGACATAGATGTCGCCCTTTGAATCCAGCGCCAGGCCGTGCGGTGCCAGGAACTTGCCGCTCTCGAGGCCGGGGCCGTCCTCGCCGCCGAGCCGCGCAATCCGCTTTCCCTTGGCATCGACGATGGTCAGCCGCGGGCCCAGATTCGGCACCTTGCGATTGACCGGCATTCCCGGTCCGAGTTCGCCAATGATGAAATTGGGCTGCCGGCCGCCGCAGCAATGGAGCGCGCAGGGCCGGTGTAGGTTGTTCCATTGGGCTTCGTAGTTGCCGTTGCCGTCGAACACCTGGATGCGGTGGTTCTCGCGGTCGGCGACATAGACAAAACCGTCGGCGTCGGCGGCGATGTTGTGGACGATGTTGAACTGGCCGGGATCGGTGCCGGGCTCGCCCCAGCTTTTGATCAGCCTGCCGTCGGGGGTGAATTTGTGGACGCGGGCATTGCCGTAGCCGTCCGATACATAGATCTCGCCCTGCGGCGACAGCGCGGTGTGGGTGCAGCGATGAAACGGCTCGCCGCTCATGAACGGCGATGGCCGGTCAGGGATGCCGATGGTCAAGAGCACCTTGCCATCGGTGGAGCATTTACGCACGGTGTGGTCGCCGTCATCGGTGCAATAGAGATTGTCGTTAGCGTCGATGTGCAGCCCGTGCGCCCGCCGAAACAGCCCTTCGCCCCAGCTTTTGATGAAATTTCCGGCAGGGTCGAGCACCACCATCGGATGAACGCCGCGATTGAAGACATAGATGCGGTCCTTGCTGTCGACCGCCACCGAAGCCACGTCGGTCAGGTTCCAGCCGTCCGGCAGCTTGGCCCAGTTCTCTACCACACGGTAGCGATGTTCGCCTGAGCCGAGAATGGTTGCCATGGTGGTTCTCTTTCTAAGCGTTTGCGTGTCGCGCACCCCGAATAACGTTCATGCTGCAATTCAGCAGACGGCTGCATCCGGCATGGCGGCTGGCGCCAGACGCGGCAGCAGCCCTTCTTCGATCGCCTTGATCTGCAGCGCCAGGTATTTCGAGTTGATCCGGCATTGCGCCAGGCTGCCAGCGATGAACCACAGGCCGGGCTGGCCGGTGCGGGTATACATGTTGCGAAGTTCCTGGCCCTCGCCAAATCCCCAGATCGGGCCGACGCGGCCGGCGACGTCTTCGCCGAACAGCCGGCGCACCAGAACTTCCCAGCCCTTGTATCCGGTCGCCAGCACGATCAGGTCGGCGGCCAGCATCTCGCCTCGCTTCATCCGCGCGCCGCCGGCGACGAAGCGGTCGATCTCGGAAAACTGGATCAGCCTGATGGCGCCGCTGATCACCAAATCGGAGCAGCCGACATTGAAATAATAGCCGCCGCCCCGCGTCAGGTATTTGAACTGCCAGCCGGTGTTGTCCTCGCCGTAATCGAGCTTGAAGCCCTTGCGCGCGAGGCCATCGAGCAGCTCCGCGTCGAGCTGTTTGGATTGTTCGGTGATCATCACGTGGCTTCGTTTGGCCAGGACCAGCGGCATCGAGGTCGCGATCAGGTCGTTGTCTTCCAGCGTCCCCTCGTTGTAGGCCGCGTAGGCCAGCTGCGCCGATGGTTCGATCTGGGTAATCAGGGTCGGGCTGCGCTGCACCAGCGTGACCTCGGCGCCGCTCGAATAGAGATCCTGGGCAATATCGTGGCCGCTGTTTCCGGTGCCGATCACCAGCGCGTTTTTGCCTTGCCAGTTTTCGCCGTCGTCATACCGGCTGGAATGCAGCACCGTGCCGGCAAACTGCTTCAGGCCAGGAAGGTCGGGCACGTTGGCGATGCCGCTTACGCCGGTGGCCATCACGACATGCCGCGGCTGCATGGTGCGCTGGCTGCCATCGGCCCGGCGCAACGTCACCGACCAGCATCCCTCTCCTTCGTCATAGCTGCCGCCTTCGAAGGCGGTGCCGGTCCAGTAGTTCAGCTCCATGGCCTCGACATAGGCCTCGAACCAGTTGGCGAGCTTGTCCTTGGGGATATAGGTCGGCCAGTTCGGAGGGAATGGCATATAGGGCAGGTGGTTGACCTGCACCTGGTTATGCAGTGTCAGCGCATGGTAGCGGCTGCGCCAGTTGTCGCCGATGCGGGGCCAGCGATCGACGATCAGGGTATCGATCCGCAGCTGCTTCAGGCGTGCCGCGATCGACAGTCCGGCATGGCCGCCGCCGACCACTAATACGACGGGATCGCGGGCGGCATAGTCGGCCGCGGCCTTGCGCTGATCGAGCCAATTGGGGCCGCGAAAGTCGCGCGAATAGGATTGGCCGCGCGGCCGCAACTTTCCAAGCGGCTCCTCAAAGCCTTTCAATTCATCGAGTGCGGTGAGCAATGTCCACGCCTTTGGCTCGCCGCCGTCGACGCTGTCGGGGACCAGCCGCACGATGCCGCTGCCGCGGCCAATTGCGGTTTCGAATTTGAAGATCGCCTCGATGACGTTGCTGCCCGCGCGCATCACCCGGCGTGGTGCCGCGCGACCGGGATCGATGACAAAGCCGTTCGGCGCGGCGCTAGCCGCGCGGGCCTGCAGTTCGCCGAGAATGGCTTCGACGCCATTGATGGTCTGCAGGTTCCAGCTCAGCGCCAGCACGTCGCGCCAGTAGCTTTCGGGATGAAACAGCATCTTGAGGCGGGCATGATCGGAATTCACCAGCGCGCTTTCAAACGACGCCAGCCAGTTTTCCGTGGCGGCCGATATATGATCCGTTCGATCGAGCATCTGCGTTTCCCACCTCGGCCGTCTGCGCGGCATTTTCCCGATACCAGAGACTATCCCCCCAAGGCTGGCGCAGAAAGGGTGGAGTGACGATTTGGGCTCACCCCAGCAATGACAGGATGTGCCCCTGATCCGGTGGGACGCGGCCATTCAGCGTATCCTGGTAGACCTGCTTGACGGCGGCATCGCCGCGGCCTTCGATCACCCGAAGCCACCGGTCGAGCATCGGGGCGAAGCCCGACCATGCCACGCCGAACCGGGCGTCGATGCCGCCGGGACCCCATTGCAGCGCGCGCTTGCGAATCTGGTCGGGCGCGAAGAACCAGATGGGTTTTGCGCCCGGCAGTTGGGATTCGTCCGCTGAACCGCTGCGATGGGTGAGCCCGACGCGCCCGGAATATTTTATGTTGCCGCCGAAATGGCGATGCAGCGTCGCGCGCAATGCGCTGTTGCCGGCCATGTCGACATACGCCACCGGCCGGTCGGCCGGCAGCGAGGTCACCTCCTGATAGGTAACGACCTCGTCATAGCAACCCAGCGAGCTGACGAACGCCACATTGGCTGCCGAGGTCAGCCCGATCACTCTGATATCGCCCCGCCCGTGCAGCAGATGCGCAAGCCCGAACGCGGTCTTGCTCGAGGCGCTGGAGAGCATCACCTCGCGCGCGCCGTAGAAGCCGTTCTCGCTGAGATGATCGTCGACCAGAAATGACAGCATGAACAAAGGCCGCAGCAGCGCCTGATGATCGCCCTGGCGGCCGGCGAAGGCCGGATCGCCGCTGACGCGCGCATAGGCATTGTAGACCGGGGCCACACCTTGGCGATGCGCGGCGGCGTCGCGCAGGCCGCGCTTGCGGACATCGGCGGCTTCGATCATTAGATGGGTGGCCATCGGGAAATAGCCGAACAGCCGCTCGCCGACCGCGACGGCGGGGTGCTTCGAGGCGATTACCTCGCCAAACCCCCACACCGGAATGTTGCCGAATTTTTCCGGCGCCGGAAACAGCTGCCAGTATTTCAGATCATCTCCGGTCACCGCGTAGGTAATATTGTTGGCGGTAAACGCGAAGCGGTCGACCTTGACCAGCAGCGCGTCATTTGGCAGGGCGCCGGCATCAGGCAGCTGCGTCTCAATGAATTTGCAGCGCTGCAGATCGTTGCGGGCGACAACGAAGTCGGTCGATTTCATGTTTTTGATCCCGGCGGTTTTGCTGCCGGGATCTTTGCCGTTGCCGGTGACCGTTTTGCAACAGCCAGTTTGTTTAAAACAGCGTTCGCTTTGGGCTCGACGCCGATGACGCCCTCGCGCCGTTTCGTTGCCCGGTAATAGGACCACCACAGATGGGCCGCGGCGCCGCGCAGCGGCCGCCACGGCTCCGCCAGTGGCGCCATCTGCTGCACGGTCGGCCGCCTCTCCAGCCCTAATCCGATTCTGATCGCCTCCTGCAGGGCCAGATCGCCGGCCGGCCAGGCGTCGCCATGGCCGAGACAGAACAAGAGATAGACGTCCGCGGTCCAGGGGCCGATGCCGTGCAGCGCCGTCAGTGAGTGGTGTGCAGCATCGGCATCCTCGTTGGCCAGCATATCGAGATTGAGCCGCTCGGCGGCGATCTCGCGCGCGAGGTTCTTCAGGGTCTTGATCTTGGCCGCCGACAGGCCGAGCCGACCCAGGCGATCGGCGCGGGCGCGCCGCAGGGCCTCATGATCAAAGGGATCGAAGGCGGCGCTGACGCGGGCCCAGATCGCCGCGGCGCTCGCGGTCGACAGCTGCTGGCCGCAGATGATCGCCGCAAGCCCGGCAAAACCGGGGTCGCGCCGCCGCAGCGCCGGCATGCCCGCGAGCTCCAGGATGGGTCGCAGACGCTTGTCCTGCGCGACCAGCACGGCGATGGCCGCTTCGAGATCGGCCTGGGTGTGAAGGTGCAGGGGCATCTTGGAGGCTAGGCACCCATCTTCCGGTCAACGGACGGGCTTGTCGTTCAGTCCGGCCGTGACAAGATCATAGCATGCCACAACCTGTCTTCCGCTTTGCGCCGAGTCCGAACGGCTATCTGCACCTCGGACATGCTTTTTCCGCACTCCTGAACTTCGAGGCGGCGCGTCAGAACGGTGGTCGGCTGCTGCTGCGGATCGAGGACATCGACGCCACCCGCTGCAGGCCGGAATTCGAGGTCGCCATCTATGAAGACCTCGGCTGGCTCGGCATCGCCTGGGAGCCGGAGGTCAGGAGGCAGTCCGAACATCTGGTGGAATACCGCGCGGCGCTGCAGCGGCTGTCGGAGCAGGGCCTGGTCTATCCTTCTTTCGCAAGCCGTGCCGAGATCGCCAGGCTGGTAGCCGAACGGGAGGCAGAGGCGCCCTGGCCGCGCGACCCTGACGGCGCGCCACTCTATCCCGGTTCGGCAAAAGAGCTCGATGCCGGCGCGCGGGCGCCATTATCAGAAGAGCGCGCGCCCGCGGCGCTGCGGCTCGACATGGCCGCGGCCTGCGCGCGCGCTGGGCCTCTCGGCTGGATCGAGCACGGCGCCGGCCCCAAGGGCGAGAGCGGGCTGGTGGCCGCGCGGCCGGAAGCCTGGGGCGATGTCATCCTGGCGCGCAAGCAGATGCCGACCAGCTACCACCTGTCGGTGGTGCTCGATGACGCCCTGCAGGGCGTCACCGAGGTGGTACGGGGCGAGGATCTGTTTTGGTCGACCTCCGTGCATCGGCTGCTGCAGCAACTGCTCGGACTGCCTGCGCCGGCTTACCGGCACCATCGACTGGTGCTCGATCGCGCCGGGCGAAAGCTGTCGAAGTCGACCCTGGCCACCGGCCTGCGCGAGCTGCGCGCAGCCGGGGCTGCTGCGGCCGACATCCGCCGCCTGGTCGGCCTGCCCTGATCGCGACCGGTCTGCCCTGAAGCCCGATCTCAAGGCGCATTCTCGCGGCCCATTCTCAGGGGAAAACTCCCTTCGGCG
>Ga0326727_10021821_pt1 | contig 12468 bp, 10 predicted proteins | sample MB2enrmetagenome_FD_207643 | JGI IMG/M metagenome (GOLD analysis project Ga0326727, IMG submission 207643) | Lab enriched peat soil microbial communities from McLean, Ithaca, NY, United States - MB29MY | ecosystem: Environmental > Terrestrial > Soil > Wetlands > Peat | place: USA: New York...
CCTGGTAACCTATGCCGGTAGTCCGTTAAAAGATGAAAACGTTAAGCGTACAAGAGAACAGGCAAAATCGCGTGCCGACAGCCTGATGGCAATCCTAAAAAAGAATCCCGACAGGTTCCGTGAATTTGCACTGCAGTATTCCGATTTCCCATCAGCCAAGGACGATGGAGGAGATCTTAAAGATATTGTCGACGGACAACCGACCTATGCCATTTTCTTCACCCATGGACTTACAATGAAGCCCAAGGATCTGACAGTTATTGAAACCAACATCGGATATGCTATCTTCCGTTTGAACTCCAGTACCAAACTAATAAAGAAAGCCAGAATAGCAATTCTTCAGCGGAACATTGAACCAAGCAACCAGACCTTTCAGGATACTTATCTGAAAGCAAGCGCTTTTGCAGGACAAAACCTTACGAAAGAAGCATTTTCAAAGGCATCAACTGCACAGGGCGTTCCGGACAAAACTGCTGAAAGCATCCGTGAAATGGATAATTATCTCAGTGGCCTTGCATCCGCTCGTGAAGTGGTCAGGTGGGCTTTCGCCGAAAATACCAAAATCGGGGAGGTATCCCCTGTTTTCGACCTGACCGGGAAATATGTTGTAGCTATATTAACAGGGATCACGGATAAAGGTTATTTGCCTCTTGAGAAAGTCAAGGACAGGATTACACAAAATGTCCGCAATGAAAAAAAGATTGAAATGCTTGCCGACCGGATGAGCAAGTCGATGCAATCGATAAAAAATTTCAACCAGATTGCCCTTCAGTTCCAGGCAAAGGTCGATACTACAAGACTGTCTTTTGGCGGATATAATAATTCAGCCATTGGCCGTGAAGCGGAACTTGTGGGTCAATTGTTCACCTGCAAACCAGGTGAAATGGCAGGTCCATTAAAGGGAAAATACGGGGCTTATTTAGTCTTTATTGACAACATTAATAATCCCCCACAGAAACAGGATTTTTCCGGAGAGCGGATGCAACAAGAGTCTCAGTTTGGAAACCGTGCGACGGGAATGATCTATGAATCTATCAAGAAAGCAGGAAGGATCAAGGATAACAGAAGAACTTTCTTTTAAGAATACGAGTCAATCTATAAAAAGGCAGCTCGAAGGCTGCCTTTTTATTTAATAGTGATGTTCGTGGTTTTTATGGCCCATTGTTCCCCGCTTTTTGAATAGGCCTTCAGAACGATCGAATAGGAACCGGTAGTCGTATAAATATGAACAGGATTGGTTGCTGTGGAAGATTGAGAGTCGCCAAAGTCCCATTCATAAGAAGAAGCATTTTGAGAAAGATTACTAAATGTAAGGGTATCCGGAACGGTGTTAAGGGTATCCGGAATGATTGAACCATTACGGTTAAGTATGGAAAAATTAGCAACGGGAACAGCTTCTTTTTTATAACAGCTTGCTCCTGCAAGGAGAAAAAAGACAGATGTAAGCAATAAGACCTGATGTTTCATTTTTTTATTCTGCAAGGATCTGAACACGGTTTTCCTGCACCTCGATCACACCGCCATTGATCTCAAAAAAAAGGGGGTATTCACCTTTGATTTCGACTTTGATCTTTCCTTTTTGCAGAACGGATATGAGCGGAGCATGGTGATTCATGATTTCAAATGATCCATCAACGCCGGGTAACTGAACCAGATGAACATTATCCCCTGCATACAGGACATTATCCGGAGTGATGATGTTAAGTTTCATTCAGTTCAATTTCCTTAATTATTCTCACTAAGAATTCTTTTCCCTTTCTCTATTGCTTCTTCGATAGTCCCTACAAGGTTAAAAGCAGATTCAGGATATTCGTCTACTTCGCCATTCATGATCATATTAAACCCCTTGATGGTATCTTCAATATTTACAAAAACGCCGGGAGTCCCGGTAAATTGTGTTGCAACATGAAAAGGTTGTGAGAGAAAGCGTTGTACGCGCCGGGCCCGGTGAACGGTCAGCTTGTCTTCATCCGACAATTCATCCATTCCGAGAATAGCAATAATGTCCTGAAGTTCTTTATACCGTTGAAGTATCTTTTTAACATTCTGTGCTGTTCTATAATGTTCTTCCCCGACAATTTCGGCGGTCAATATTCTGGAGGTAGAATCAAGTGGGTTAACAGCAGGATAGATCCCAAGCTCGGATATTTTACGATCGAGCACCGTGGTGGCGTCAAGATGAGCAAAAGTTGTGGCAGGGGCAGGATCGGTGAGGTCATCGGCAGGCACATAAACTGCCTGGACAGAGGTGATGGAACCTCTTTTCGTTGAAGTGATGCGTTCCTGCATTATCCCCATTTCTGTTGCCAGCGTGGGTTGATAACCAACTGCCGAAGGCATCCGGCCAAGAAGGGCCGAGACTTCAGAACCTGCCTGGGAGAACCGGAAAATATTATCAATAAAGAAAAGGATATCGTGGCCGGTGGATTCTTCTTCTCCGTCACGGAAATATTCTGCCAGTGTAAGGCCCGATAAAGCCACGCGCGCACGGGCTCCGGGAGGTTCATTCATCTGTCCGAAGACAAGTGTTGCCTGACTTTTAAGGAGTTCTTCATGGTCAACTTTTGAAAGATCCCAACCTCCTTTCTCCATATCCTCCAGGAATTCCTTTCCATACCTGATAACACCTGATTCTATCATTTCACGCAACAGGTCATTCCCTTCGCGGGTCCGTTCACCAACTCCTCCGAATACCGACATCCCGGAATATTTCTTGGCAATGTTGTTGATCAGTTCCATAATGATCACGGTCTTTCCAACCCCTGCACCTCCAAATAAACCGATCTTTCCACCTTTAGAATAGGGCTCGATCAGGTCAATGACCTTTATTCCCGTGAAAAGAACCTCTTTCTGAGTCGAAAGATTCTCAAATAAAGGAGGGTCCCTGTGAATCGGATAGGTACGCTCCTCTGAGACCTTCCCAAGTCCGTCAATGGGTTTGCCAATAACATTGAAAAGCCTTCCGCGGATCTGTTCTCCGATAGGCATTGAGATTGGACCACCTCTCAGCGTAACATCCATGCCCCTGCGAAGACCGTCTGTTGAATCCATGGCAATGGTACGAATCTTATTCTCACCTATATCGTACTCACATTCCAGCACTACTACATTTCCGTCATTATTTATCACTTCCAGTGCATCATAGATATCGGGTAACTTACTATTCTCATCGAAAGCAACATCCACAACCGGACCGATTATCTGTGCAATTTTTGCAACTTTTTTGTATTCCATTTTGGGGTTTCAAAATTTGCGCAAAGATAAAAGAAGTCCGCCATTTATAATAATTTTTTATTTTAAAGGTTATTATTATACCCTTGATCAGCGCGATTAAAAAACTAAAACCAGTTATGAAGAAACAGGTACGTATGAAGAATTTTTACATCCTTTTAATAATCCTTCTTTCCCCCTTTTATGGTTTTTCCCAACGGAATATTCCAAACATCATTGATACCATTGAAACTGATAGCGGAGCTATTATACTCTATCGTAACCATACCTGGGAATATCTGGAAAATGAGCCGGTAATGATGTCACAGGAAGAAGATTCGACTGGTTTATTCTCCCACAGCTGGATCAACGACCAGGTATTTGCATACATGGGCGCCAGCAAAAGGGATTCGATAAAAGATACGCTTCTGGCGCTCGTTTCCAACAACCGGGCCTATTATCATCCAATTCCCGGGAGGATATACCGTGGTTTCTCATATACACACAAAGGGATGGATCTTTCCCTTAAAAAGGGAGATACCGTGAGCGCTGCTTTTGACGGGGTGGTTAGATATGCAAAATACAACCGTGGTGGTTTTGGGAATCTTGTTATCCTGAGGCATTACAACGGGCTCGAAACCTATTATGCTCATCTTTCCAAATTAAAGGTGGTTGTGAACCAGGTGGTAAAAGCCGGTGATGTAATAGGGTTTGGAGGATCCACGGGACGAAGTCGCTCTCCTCATCTGCATTTTGAAGTCAGATACAAGGATATTCCCCTCGATCCGCAGCGAATGATCGATTTCGATAACCATAAACTGATCTCGGATAGATTACCGGTTACCAGGGCTATTTTCTATCCTTCAGATTATGACGGCAAAGCTGTTTATTACAAAATAAGGTCGGGAGACACCCTCGGCCACATAGCGCATAAATACCATACTTCCGTTAAGGAAATTTGCGCACTCAATAAAATCAAGACAACTACTATCCTTCGTGAAGGCAGAACCATCCGGGTAAAATAAAAAAGGGAATTTTTAAACAGATTTTTCCTGGGTTATTTCTTCCCGGGGGTTAAATAATTTCCGCTGAAAAAGGATCAGCATTAATACACCGGTGGTTATAGATGAGTCGGCTATATTAAAGATCGGACTGAAAAACACAAACTCTTCTCCTCCATAAAATGGAACCCAAACCGGAAAATGGGTTTGAATGATCGGGAAATAGAGCATATCCACTACTTTTCCATGTAGGAATCCCGCATACCCTCCCCCTTTGGGAAAGAGCGTTGCAACCTGATTCCCAAATACACCGGATGGATCGTTAAAGATCAATCCGTAAAACATACTATCAATGATATTCCCTATTGCTCCTGCCATAATAAGGGAAACGCAAACGATCAGGGCTGTCCTTCCATTCTGTTTTATGATCCTGGAAAGCCACCAGCCGATAAGGATCACCGCAATGATCCGGAACAAACTTAAAAACAACTTTCCGAAACTGCCTCCTAACCTCATGCCGAAAGCCATCCCTTCATTTTCCGTATAGTGGATATAAAACCAATTCCCGACGATGCTATGGCTCTCTCCAAGATACATGGTTGATTTTATAAAAAACTTCAATGCCTGATCCACGATCAGTACCAGGAGGATAATGGTGACTGCCTTTTTCAACGGTCAAAAGAAATTGGAATGAATAACATCCGGTTAGTTTGAACTCTGGCTGGACTGTGTTGGAGGGCCTGTCACAACAGTCTGATTTCTTTTTGCCTCAATGCTCAGCGTGGCATGTGGAACGATGCGCAGCCTGTCTTTCGGGATCAGTTTTCCGGTCGCACGGCAGATACCATATGATTTATTCTCAATCCGTATCAACGCATTTTCCAAGGCCTTGATGAATTTCGATTGCCGGGCTGCAAATTTGCTGTTCTCCTCTTTGGAAAACACCTGATAGCCTTCTTCAAGAACCTTGAATGTGGGAGAGGTGTCATTGGTGTCATGATCATTTCCTGTTGTATAGGATTCGGTGAGCAACCGCAGGTCATTATGCGCCTTTTCCAGTTTGCTGAGGATAATCTGTCTGAATTCCTCCAGTTCTTCATCCGAATAACGGGTCTTTGCCTTTTCGGAAGCACCTTCCTCTTTTTTTATCTTCACACTCGCTGTTTTCTTCATCTGGTTAATTTTAAAAAACGAATTCAAATTAAAAATCAAACGTACTTGGATCACTGAATAAACAATCAGGCAAGTTATTCAATTACCGCCTGTTCTGCCTTCACTTTCTGCAGAAAAATCTCTACCGATAATGTATCCGTTAACTCGATCATATCTTTATCCCGTTCATCAATGTGATTGACAATTTCAAAAGATTTAGCCAGTGTTTCAGAGCAAATATACATCAAATTATTTTGAATGGCTGAATTAATCTCATCGTTCCCCTGCAATTTAACATTGATTTTATCTGTCACTTCGAAATCCTTTTCTTTTCTGAGATTTTGTATCCTGTTGATAAGTTCCCGTGCGATACCTTCTTCATGGAGAACAGGTGTAATCGTTGTGTCGAGTGCAACGGTCAGGTTTCCCATCACAGCAACCTGAAGTCCCGGAATATCATCTGAAATAATCTCAATATCATCCAGGGTAATCCGGATATCCTGGTGATCGATCGAAAAAGTATATTCACCTTTTTTCTCAAAATCACTGATCTCGGCATGATCAAGGTTTATTAGGCGTTCTGCGATGTCTTTCATCAGCTTGCCAAATTTTGGGCCCAATTTTTTAAAATTCGGCTTAACTCTTTTTGACAGAATATTGGCAGTATCTTCAATATATTCAATGGTCTTCACATTCACTTCTGAGAGGATGAGGTGTTTCACTGCATCCACCTGTTCCTTCATTGAATCATTTAACAGGGGGATCATGATCTTCCCCAGGGGTTGCCTGACCCTGATGCTGGTTTTCTTTCTCAGGGAAAGAGCCATGGAAGAGATCATCTGTGCGAGCTGCATCCGTTCTTCAAGATCTGAGTCAACCATGGATGTATCCTGGACCGGGAAACGGGTAAGATGAACAGATTCCGTATCTTTTTTGCCGGTTGCACTGTTCAGGTCGATGAACAGTTTGTCCATAAAAAATGGCGCAATCGGGGCAGCCAGTTGTGCTATGGTTTCCAGGCAATGATATAAAGTCTGATAAGCAGAAATCTTATCCGTCGAATATTCTCCTTTCCAGAACCTTCTGCGTGAGAGTCTCACGTACCAGTTGCTAAGATGCTCATCCACAAAATCCGAGATCGCTCTTCCTGCCTTCGTAGGTTCATAATCACCGTAGAAACCATCAACGGCACCGATCAATGTATTGAGTACGGAAAGGATCCAACGATCAAGCTCGGGCCGCTGGTTGTATTCCACTTCCGGTTGCGAATAGTCAAAGCCATCGATATTGGCATACAGGGCAAAGAAGGCATAAGTGTTATAAAGCGTTCCGAAAAACTTCCGCTGCACCTCTGTAATCCCATCGGTATCGAATTTCAGGTTATCCCAGGGTTGCGAATTGGTAAGAAGGTACCAGCGTGTGGCATCAGGACCATATTTTATAATTGTTTCGAATGGGTCAACAGCATTGCCCATACGTTTCGACATCTTATTCCCGTCGCGGTCGAGTACCAGCCCATTGGAAACACATGTTTTAAAAGAAACACTTTCAAACAGCATGACCGAAATAGCATGCAAGGTATAAAACCATCCCCTTGTCTGATCTACCCCCTCGGCAATGAAATCTGCCGGGAAATAATCTTCCAGGTTCTGCGATTTATCGAATGGATAATGATATTGGGCAAAAGGCATGGCCCCTGAGTCAAACCATACGTCTATCAGGTCGGGTTCGCGATACATTTTCCTGCCATCGTCAGAAACCAGGACGATATCATCAACAAAAGGACGATGCAGATCGAACGTGTTGTAGCTTTCACCGGTCAGATCATCTGGTACAAAGTGACCCAGTGGATTGACTTTCATGACCCCTGCCCTGATAGAGTTTTCTATCTCCTTTTTCAATTGAGCAACTGAACTGATGCAAATCTCCCTCGATCCATCTTCTGTTTTCCAGATCGGCAGAGGGGTTCCCCAGAAACGCGAACGGGAAAGATTCCAGTCAACGAGGTTCTCGAGCCAGTTACCAAAACGCCCGGTACCGGTGGATTCCGGTTTCCAGTTGATTGTCTTGTTCAGACTGATCATGAGGGCCTTATAAGCAGTAGTACGGATAAACCAGGAATCCAGCGGATAATACAGGATGGGTTTATCGGTCCTCCAGCAATGCGGGTAAGAATGTTCGTATTTTTCGGTCCTGAAGGCTTTGTTTTCTTTCTTTAACTTTACAATGAGGTCGATATCCACAGAGGTATCTGTCTCCGGGTCGAAATGTTCATCATATTCGGTCTTCACGTACCTTCCGGCAAATTCTGCCATTTGTTCAGTGAACTTACCCTGTTTGTCAACCAGTGTCAGCGATCCCAGACTATACTGTTTGCCAACCCTGAAGTCATCCGCGCCAAAACTGGGTGCAATGTGAACAATACCGGTTCCATCTTCCGTGGTCACAAAATCACCCAGCACTACCCTGAAAGGATCTCCATCGTCGGGTTGTGCATAAGGAAGCAACTGTTCAAAGCGGATCCCTTCTAAAGATTCTCCCTTGTAATATGGCCCTGGAACGAAAGGTATATTCTTCTGACCATGGCAGTATTTATCAAGTTCCAGTTCTGCATTTTTCTCAGGGAAATACCTGCCAAGTAATTCTTTCGCAAGAATGACGGTCTGTTTTTTGTAAGTATAAGGATTATAAGTCTTTACAAGTGTGTAATCGATGTCCTTACCCATGGCAAGGCCCGTGTTCGATGGCAATGTCCAGGGAGTTGTGGTCCATGCAAGAATATAGAGTTCGCCAAAAAGATCGTCGAATAGAAATGCTGATCTTTCATCCTTAACAACCTTGAATTGGGCAACCACCGTATTATCTTTCACCATACGGTAAGCTCCTGGCTGGTTAAGTTCATGGGTGCTAAGTCCCGTTCCTGCAGCCGGCGAGTATGGCTGGATGGTATAACCTTTGTAAAGCAATCCTTTTTCGTAAAGCTTGCCAAGAAGGTACCAAACACTTTCAATGTATTTATTGTCGAAAGTGATATAGGGATCGTCAAGGTTGAGCCAATAACCCATTTTCACGGTCAGGTCATCCCAGAGATCTTTATATTTCATTACTTCCTTGCGGCATTCTTTGTTGTATTCATCAACAGAGATCTTTTTGCCGATATCTTCCTTTGTGATCCCAAGCTTTTTCTCAACAGCTATCTCTACAGGCAGTCCATGCGTATCCCATCCCGCTTTGCTGTGAACGTAAAAGCCCTTCATAGTTTTATACCGGCAGAAAATATCCTTGATCGCGCGGGCCATCACATGGTGAATGCCAGGAATGCCGTTGGCAGAAGGCGGGCCTTCATAGAAAATAAAAGGAGGATGGTTCCTGGTGATCCTGAGACTCTTCTCAAAAATCCCATGCTTCTCCCAGTATGACCGGATCTCATCTCCGATCATCGTCAGGTCAAGATTTTTATATTCAGGATACCTGGTTTTCATCTATTCTTTCCCGTTCCTTTGTAAAAAACGTGCAAAATTATAAAAAAAACCAATAAGTTGTTAGAAATGAAAGAAGCGATCTTTTTGTGACTCTGTGAATCTGTGACTTATAGAATCCGTACCTTTGCTTATCCTATGAACCTTAAACCAGAAAACACCAAACACTTTACCATTCCGGTCTTCATACCGATGGAAGCCTGTCCATTTCAATGCATATTTTGTGATCAGAAAAAAATCAGCGGGAGAACAAAAGTGCCTTCCGTGGAGAATGTCATCAATCTTATAAAATATCACTTGGTGACCCTGCCTGAAAAGAATGCTTATATTGAAGTCGGGTTCTTTGGCGGGACATTTACGGGACTTCCGGGGGAGAAGCAGAGGGCTTATTTTGAGGCAGTGCTTCCTTTTATTAAAAAAACCAGGATACAAGGTATCAGGCTTTCCACACGACCTGATTTTATCTCCAGGGAGATCCTTGATCTTTTAAAGGAATATCCGGTCAGGACCATCGAACTAGGAGCACAGTCAATGGATGATGACGTATTGCGAAGATCCGGAAGGGGACATACATTCAGGGATACTGAAAACGCTTCCCGCATGATCCTCAATGCAGGATTTTCGTTGGGACTTCAAATGATGATAGGCCTGCCGGGTGATACAAAAGAAAAATCGATAACTACTGCCAGAAAGATCGTAGAACTCGGCGCCAGCGAGTCACGGATCTATCCTGTCATTGTGATCAAAGGCACTCCACTGGAAGACCTCTTCCTGAAAGGAAAATATAAAGCGCTTGAGTTGGAGGAGACCATAGAGGTGACAAAAAAGGTAGTCAGGATCTTTGAAGAATCAAACGTGAAAATAATCCGTATCGGACTTCATCCTTCAGAAGGTTTGTTGAACATGAATGATTATGTAGCTGGTCCATTTCACCCTTCATTCCGGGAATTGGTGAATACTTCTATCTGGACCGACCGTTTTAGTGACCTGCTAAAAGAAAAGCATGGTGAAAAGCTAGATATCATGGTGAATCCTGCAGATTTGAATTCCGCTATAGGGTACTATGGAAAGAACCGTATTTTACTTGAAAAACATTTTCGGAAAGTGAAGTTCCGGGCAGACAGTGAGATAGAAGAAAAAACCTTTTATGCTGATAATTATTGACAAGAAGATCCCACGGGAAGCCAAAGATAAATTATCTACGTTAGGTAATATCCTTGAACTTGAGACCGAAGGAATAGTGTACCCAGCTATATCCGGTCATCCCGATATCTTTATTTGTCAAACCCCTCAGAAGTTAATCATATCTCCCAACCTCCCCGAAAATTATTTAGATAGAATCAAGGAACATAACATCCAATTTCTAATTGGCAATCCATCCTCCATCCTCGATTCTTCATCCACCATCCTCCAGCATCCATCTTCCAGCATCCAGTATCCAGCCTCAATTCGCTACAATGCTGCAGTCAATGAACATTACCTTGTTCACCGACTAGAGTTTACCGACCCAATCATCTTGCAGAGCTGCCATACCCAAAAAAAAATACCTGTAAAACAAGCCTATACCCGGTGCAACTTACTGTTACTGAAAGACGATCATTACCTCACTTCCGACCAGGGTATTCATAAAAACCTGCAAAGATCGGGACTGAAAGGGATCTTTGTTTCACCGGTAGGGATCCTTCTGCCGGGTTTTCCGAATGGCTTTATTGGTGGGACAATGGAGGCATTGAACGACAACATTTATATCACCGGAAGTCTTTCGCACTATCCGGAAGGGCAGACAGTAAGAAAATTTTTAGAAGATTTGAATTACGGGATCGTTGAACTTTACCAGGGTCCGTTGTTTGACGGTGGGGGAATTTTGTTTATGAATTATATGTCCACTTAACCCATATCGCACCCCAGGTAAAGCCTCCGCCGAAAGCGGCAAGAATTATATTATCACCTTTCTTAAGCTGGTTTTCCCATTCCCATAAGCAAAGGGGGATCGTACCTCCTGTAGTGTTCCCATAACGCTGGATGTTCACCATGACCTTTTCTTTGCCAATACCCATCCTTCTTGCAGTTGCATCGATAATCCTCAGGTTCGCCTGGTGCGGTACCAGCCAGGAAATATCTTTTGCTGTCAGGTTGTTTTTCTCCATGATCTCTGCTGAGACATCTGCCATATTAGTGACGGCGAATTTAAAAACAGCCTTCCCTTCCTGGTATACGTAATGTTCGCGGGCATCCACGGTTTCATGTGAAGGGGGCTTTACTGATCCTCCTGCTTTCATGTGCAGGTGTGGCATGCCTGACCCATCCGACATCAATATAGAATCCATGATACCGAAATCTTCTGTTGTCGGTTCAAGCAGGATTGCTCCTGCTCCGTCTCCAAACAATACACAGGTTTCCCTGTTCGTATAATCGATGATTGAAGACATTTTATCTCCGCCTACCACGATTACCTTCTTATAACTACCCGTCTCTATAAATTTTGATGCCGTGACGATGGCATAGAGTAATCCGGAACAGGCGGCATTTATATCAAAACTGAAGGCATTCCGGATGCCGACCTTATCAGTAATTATATTTGCCGTGGCCGGAAACATCATATCCGGTGTCACTGTTGCGCAAATCAACAAACCGATTTCGTCAGGTGAAGTTCCTGTTTTTGCGAGTAACCCTTTAACTGCTTCAGCGCCCATATCGGAGGTCCCAAGCCCGGGTCCTTTTAAAATATGCCTTTCCCTGATCCCTGTACGTGTTCGAATCCATTCATCACTGGTTTCTACCATCTTCTCCAATTCCTGGTTGGTAAGAATATAAGGTGGTACATATCCCTGGATCCCTGTAATGGCAGCTTTGATTTTCGTCATGAATAGAAAATTAAATATGCTGAAATGATTGAATGGTTAAGCGTTATTCAATGCAAATTGCTCAAGGGCGTGTTTGATTTTTTGTGCAAGCTTTGAGTCATGGATCTCTTTAGACATGCGGATCATATTCCGGATCGCATTGCTGTTTGAGATGCCATGTCCGACAAGGACCGTAGAATTGATGCCAAGGATTGGTGTCCCACCATAATTTTCGTAATTAAACCGGTCAAGGTAAGGATCTTTCACTCCTCTTTTCAAAAATACCCTGTACATGGCCTCGATCTGCTTCAGAACGATATTACCCACAAAACCGTCACAAACAATAACATCAACGTTATCCCTGAACAACTCCCTTCCTTCCACATTTCCTACAAAATTATAATCTTTGGAATCTTTCATCAACTGGAAAGCAGATTGAGTATTAAGGCTGCCTTTTTTTTCTTCGGATCCGATATTGAGCAGGCCAACCCTTGGATTCTTCACATGGAAAACATTTTCTGCAAAAAGTGAACCCAGCAATCCAAACTGATACATGACATCGGGTTTGCTGTTAGGGTTCGTGCCAACATCGATTAATATGCAGGAACCTCCGTTCTCTTTCGGGATGTAAGCGGGAGTACTCGGACGGATGATTCCCTGGATCGCATTTACGCTGTAAATAGCACCAACCATCATGGCGCCGCTGCTTCCTGCGCTTGCAAATGCCTGGATCTCTTTATGTTTTAGCATCCTGAATCCCACTGCGATGCTTGAATTGGGTTT
>Ga0326727_10021823_pt1 | contig 12467 bp, 10 predicted proteins | sample MB2enrmetagenome_FD_207643 | JGI IMG/M metagenome (GOLD analysis project Ga0326727, IMG submission 207643) | Lab enriched peat soil microbial communities from McLean, Ithaca, NY, United States - MB29MY | ecosystem: Environmental > Terrestrial > Soil > Wetlands > Peat | place: USA: New York...
CTTGTACTTAGTTGCAGAATCGATTCGAACCGAAAATCTTACGCGGGATGCCCGCGGTTGTCAAACCCCCTTGGCTGACCCCACACGGATAGCCGACATATCGTCAGAAGGGGCGTGCGGGACGCATTGTCGGCCGGCTGGCGGCAGACGGGCGCCGCGTCGAACTGGAAGTCCACGTAGCCGACATTCAGTCGTTCACGCTCTGGTCCCGAAAGCAGCGAGTTTAGCTTCGATTTTGCCAACACCAGAAGATTTTCGGCTGTTTGGGGCGCAGAATGAGGCCTATTTGCGCAACAGATCACCTTTTTGCACGCATTCAGAAAACTGAGATCCTTTGTTTTCAATGACTTCTTAGCTTCGTTCCCACTATTTTCCGTTTTTAGTAGCCTCTCGGCTTTCCCCGCGCCAGAGCGATCCGGGTTGGTTTCTCCAACCAGGGCGTCCCTCGCTCGCCTACGACATTGTGCCCACAATACAACACTATAGTAGGCTATCATTTATCTCAGGCGTTGTCCAGTGAAAAGTGCGGAAGAGATTCGATTCCGGGGTCGAACGGGGAGAATTGATTCGTGAAAGGACGCGCGGTTTCACGCCAAGGCGCAAAGTGCGCAAAGCCCGCAGAGCGCTCGCCTTGCCGGGCCGGATGAACTTTTGGCGTCTCTTCACAATTTCGGGCAGCGGGGGGCAGAGGAACGGCGGGAAGTCGATTTTACAGTACGACTTGTCCCCTGCCCGCAAGCCCACACTTCGAAAGCGTCCGACTGACGCGCTCGTCACGGCCCGAGCCTTGCGCATGCCCTGCTCTTCACTGCTTCGCGCCGCCCTGTTTGACCAGTTCCAGGTCGAGAGTGATTGCGACATTTTCGGAGACCATGGCGGCGGGAATGGCGCCGACTCCGAAATCGCGCCGGTTCAGGGTGACGGTCGCAGAGGCGCCCATATGCGAATTGCCGCGCGGATCCTTGATAGGCTCAGACGGGCCCTCGACATCCAGCACAACTTCCTTGGTCACGCCATGCATCGTGAGGTCGCCGGTTACCTTCAGCTTACCCGCTCCGGCAGGTTCGGCCCGTTTGGATTTGAAAGTGATTGTCGGGAACTTCGCCACATCGAAGAATTTCGGGCTGCGCAGATCGTTATCGCGCATTTCAACGCGGGTGTCCACCGACGCGGCATCAAGCGTGGCTTCAATCGAGGATTTGGACGGGTCCGAGGGGTCGTATTGAATTGTACCGTTGAGTTTGGTGAAGTTCCCTCGAACCGTAGAGATTCCCATATGGCGCACGGCGAACTGTGCTGCGGTGTGCGCCGGATCAAGCTGCCAGGTTTCGGTTTGGGCCGCCGCAGAGACCGCTAAACCCATTGCTAATACTAAGATCCAAGCTTTCCGAGCCATCATAACCCTCCCTATTTGTGGCCTTCATCTGCTTCTCCATCCGCTCACGGCGACTTGAAGCTACCTCCATTCCGATTGTTGCAACGGATTCAGAAAGATCAAGCCGCCTGGCTATTCGTTTGGCAGCCTCTAAAGCCGTTCTGAACGAACTCGGATGAGAGCCCAGTCAGAAGCCAATATGACACTATTTTAGCCGGTCGACAGGACAATTTCAACCCACTACCGCAGGCCCGCTATGCTATGGTGGGATGGGCGCCTGGATTCCAGCGGTCCCCAGAAACGATGAAAACATGAATGTCATACCGAGCGAAGCGAAGAATCTGCATTAGTTCGCCTCGGACCGGAACTGCAGATCCTTCGCTTCGCTCTGCAGAAAGACGACGCGTATGTCCTTTGTAATCATCGAGGCTATTTCGACGAGCACGCGTCATCTTTCTGATCAACAAGGGCAGCCCCCGCGGCTGTCAATGCTCAGGATGACGGCGACTTTCACTTGCACGGGTGGGCCGCAGGCCCATGGCCACTTGGAATGGCAGTGTATTCTCGAAGCCGGAGGGGTTTGTGACGGAACTTAACCCGCAGGGGAAACAGATGGCCGACGAGTCGATGGTGCGCAACCTTGACGCTCAAGCCCGGGCGATCTGGCCGCAGGAAGGCGCGCTATTTCGTCGCTACGCACTGCCGGATGAGCCTTACATCCTCGATGCCGGCTGCGGGACGGGCGAGATTTCGTGGCGGCTGGCGGAGCTTTTTCCACGCGCTCGAGTGCTTGGAGTCGACATCATCGACGACCACTTGAAGCTCGCGCGGTCGCGTTACCAAAGCCTTGCACCGCGCTTGTCGTTCGAGCGCCAGAGTGTGTTCGGGCTCGGCGCCGCCGCCCATGCATTCGACCTCACGGTGTGCCGCCACGTGCTTCACTCGATTCCCTACCCCGACCGCGTGCTCGCCGAACTGGTGCGAGTGACGCGGCTCGGCGGCTACCTGCACCTGATTCCGGAAGACTACGGGATGATTCATTTCCAGCGCGGGGCGCCTGATCCGCAAGACTTCTGGCACGACGTGCCGGCGCGCTTCGGAGCCGCCACCGGGACCGACCTCTTCATCGGCCGGAACACTTACGGAATCCTGGCGGCGATGAACCTGGAGGAAATAACGGTGGACTACATCATCGTCGACACAGTCCGTGTGCCGCGGGAGACTTTCGCCGCCATTCTCGAGGCTTGGCGGGACGGCTATGGCGGGCCGATCGGAGAGCTGGTGCCTTTGGCGCGCGACTCGGCGTGGGCGTGTTTTAATCAGATGATCTCCAACATCCGCGATCCGCACGGATATGCGGTATGGATGGTGCCGGTGGTGAGTGCACGAATGCCGCGTAGCCAGGCGAACCCGTCAGGCTCTTCGTAGGCGGCGATTCAAGAACTCCAGATTCCAAATTCAAGAGCGTGGAACGAGAGGGAAGCGTGGAGCCCGAAACCTTCGCGTAGCGCGAAGAGAAGCTCTGACGCAGCGCGGCAAGGCCACGTTTCACTCCGCAGCCAGCTCTCTTGTCTCGCCAGGATGTGCTATCGTTGGAGGCGATGCTGCCCGGGTTAAAAAGCCAATGGCTCGCGATCCTGCTGGCACTTCAGCTCCCGGCGACGCCTCCAGGCGAAATCACCAACGTCGAGCTGAAGCCGGCGACAGTTGAGGCCTTCAACCGCTACGTGCAATTGACGGAAGCGCGAATCAAGGGAGAAGTCTCGGCGCCTGAAAAGTTCCTGTATGTGGACGGACTTCCTCCCGAGCGCCGGTCTCAAGCCCTGGCCGCCCTGCAACGCGGCGAGGTGCTCATGGAGCGGCTTCGAACGACGGACCGGCCCGGGCAGACCATCGATGCGCCAGGGGGCCTAATCCACCATTGGCTGGGTGTGGTTTTCGTTCCCGGCGCTACGCTTCAACAAACCCTGGCGCTTATGGAAGACTACAATCACCACCAGGACGTTTATGGACCGGAGGTGGTGCGGTCGCGTCTGCTCAGCCGGCAGGATAACGACTTCAAGATCTTCTACCGCCTGAGGAAAAAGAAGGTCATCACCGTTACACTCGACACCAACCATGAGGTTCATTATTCCCGAGTAGATTCGGAACATTGGTACAGCCGGTCATCCTCGACTCGAATTGCAGAAGTGGTCGATGCCGGCACGCCGAGCGAACACGAAAAACCCCTCGGGCGTGATGGCGGATTCCTTTGGAGAATCAATTCTTATTGGAAGTTCGAAGAGAAAGACGGCGGCGTGTACATCGAGTGCGAGTCAGTTTCACTGACGCGAGACATTCCCAAAGGATTAGGCTGGCTCATTAAGCCGTTCGTAACCGGCATCCCCAAAGATTCCCTCCAGATGACCATGGGCTCAACTCGGGCAGCCCTCGAGGCAGAAAAGAACGGAAAGTAGAAACTGGAAAACAGAAAGTGGTGCGGAGCTGATTGTCAGCAGGATGCTGAAAGACCCTTTCGGTGTGTCATTCCGAGGATTCTTAGGCCGGCGGGTCGAGTTCGGGCATGGGTGCGTGCGCACTCGGGCGTTCGATCGCGAGCCCGCGCAGGGTCCCGGCCGCTCAATTTGGCTTCAATTCCCCCGGCTCAGCGCGTCGCTGCTGGCTGGCCATCCAGAGTCTGTTGAGTTCTCGCGCGGCATTGTCGGAGGCGGCTCGAGTGAGGAAAGAATACTCGACGGCCGGCTGTTCGCTGAGGGGAGCCCACGAATCGACCACGTGAAACCAAATACGTCCCTTGCGTTCCCAAGAAATCACCTGATAGCGAAAGTCGACCATAACTAACCTCCCTCTTGGCATCCCGATTGAACCGTCGCCGGACCAAATGGGACGGCCATCCGCACCTGCCGCCTGACTGAATTCCGCCGCTTCAGGGCTTGCCGCGAAGCCAGCGGCTCCCCGGCCCAACCCGTTGGGCCAGGCTGCGTTAGGTCGCCCCGTTGGGGCTAACCGTATCGCCGCTCCCTGACCCTTGGCTCGACCTCTTCTGCTCCAGTAGCGAATATAGCACAGGCATGACCAGCAAGGTGATGAAGGTCGAGATGGAGAGGCCGCCGATGACGGCCAGGGCCAAGGGCTTTTGCAATTCCGCCCCCGCTCCCAGGCCCAGAGCGAGCGGCAACAAGCCAAAGAGCGTGCACAAGGTCGTCATCAGAATTGGACGCACTCGAATCTTGCCGGCCTGCACCAGGGCTTCGCTCAGCGGCATCCCCTGCTCCTCCCACAACTTGTGCACGTACTCAAACAAGATGATACCGTTCTTGACGACCAAGCCCACCATCAGGACGATGCCCATGAATGACGAGACGTTGAGCGCCGTCCCGGTAGCAAACAGCATACCGAAGACGCCCAGCAGCGAAAGCGGGGCTGCCGACATGATAATCAAGGCGGGTGCGAAAGCGCGGAACTGGATCACGAGCACAATGAAGACCGCCGCCAGCGCCAAGCCGAGCACGGAGAGCAGGTCGCGGAAGGAGCTTTGCTGGCTCTCATAGAGCCCACCTATTTCGTAGTTGGTCCCCACGGGAAACTGGATGGAGCTCAGGAGGTTCCTGACGTCCCGCACGGCGCTGCCCAAGCCTCGATTCTCGAGTCGGGCCGAAAGCGCCACCATCAAGCGCTGATTTTCGCGCGTCAGTTCGCTCTCCCCTTGCTGGGCCTGGATGCTGGCCAAGGCCGAGACTGGCACGATCTGCTTAGTGGGCGTTAGGATCGGGAACTGCTGCACGTCCGGGTAATTATACCGGAACGAATCCGGAAACCGTACGCGGATGCCGATGGTGCGGTCGGTCTGGCGAAGGTCAGTCTCCGTCAAACCCAGCAGTCCCGCGCCGACCTGCTGCGAGACCTGGTCCGCCGTGAGCCCGAGATGGCCTGCCTGTACGGGATCAACGCGCACGACGATTTCCGGGTTGCCTTTAAGAATGCCCTGATAATCCACGATGCCGGGGATCTGCTGCATTTTCGGACCGATCTCGTCCGCCAGTTTCTCCAGTTCCGGCATATTGCTGCCAAAGATCTTTACCTCGATGGGATTGGGGGTTCCCTCCATGTCGCCGATCATGTCCTGGAGCACTTGCGCGAACTCGACCCGTACGCCAGGGATACTGCTGAGGATCTTCTGGCGCAGGTCATCCATAATCTCTTCGATGCCACGTTCACGCTGGGAGCGTGGCTTGAGCTTGGCGACAATCTCCCCGTGGTTCTGCGCGGTTGCGAAAGGCCCCATCTCCGCTCCGGTGCGGCGCAAAAAGGCCTCAATTTCGGGTGTCTTTTGGACTATCTCGCCGACTAGATGGAAGAGGCGATCAGTTTCGGCAAGCGACGTCCCCGCCGGCGTGTACGTGTCGAGGACAAAGCCGCCTTCGTCCATTTCCGGGAGGAAACCAGTCTCAGTTCGCGTATAGAGAAACACCGCTACCGCAATTGAAGCCAAAGTGGCGGCAGCCACGACCCAACGCCTGCGAAGCGACCAGCGGACAGCCCGTTCATAAGCCCGATTCACAGGCCCAATGAAACTCTCTGCCGATTTATGGTGCTGCTCGGGAGAAAGGAAGCGCTGCGAGAGGAGAGGGATAAGAGTTAACGCGAACACCAGCGAAAGCAGCACGCAAACCGCGAGGGTGAGGCAAAGCGCCGAGAAGAATTCGCCCACCACACCTTTCAATAAGGTCAAGGGAGAGAACACCACCACCGTAGTTGCCGTCGAGCCGATCACCGCGTTCAGCAATTCCTGCGTGCCTTTTTCGGCGGCCTCGGCAGGCGGCTCGCCTAAGCCGAGATGGCGGTAGATGTTCTCGATGATCACCACCGCGTCATCGATGATCAACCCGATCGCGACGGCTATTCCGCCCAGCGACATCAGGTTGAGCGTGCTGTGGAACAAGTTCATGAAAAAGAAGGTGCCAATGACCGTAATGGGTAGCGTAATGGCCGCGATCAAGGTGGTGCGGCTTTCGCGCAAAAACAGAAAGAGGATGACCACCGCAAGGAGACACCCGATGAAAACCGCGTCGCGAATGCTGGCCACCGCCTCGCGCACGAATTCCGCCATGTCGTAGACCACGGAAAGGTGAAGGGTTTTGGGAATCGCCGAACCGAGGTTCTTGGTCAGCGCTTTCGCCTGGTCGGCCACTTGCAAAATGTTGCCACCGATTTGACGCGAGATGCTGATCAGGGCGCCCGGCTGGTTGTTCCCGTACACCAACATGCGGGGATCTTCGATGCCGTCCCGCACCTCGCCGATATCGCGCACTCGAATCGGGGTTTGGCCATCAACTGCCACGACGGAATTCCGCACGTCGTCCAGATTGGTAAACTGGCCGGTGGCCAGGACGAGGTAGCGCGAATAGTCCTTGTCCAGGCGTCCCACGGAAGTCACCTCGTTGGTGGCTTTCAGCCGGTCGGCGATATCCGGTAAAGAGAGGCGATGGGCGAGCATTTTCTGAGGGTCGACGATGACGGACACTTCGCGGGTGTTGCTGGCCTCGACTTCCACCAACGCCACGCCCGGCACTCGGTTGAAGAGCGGCCGCAGGTTGTAGTAGGCATAGTCGCGCAAGTCCGAATCAGGGACGTTGCCGTTGAGGACAAACATCAGGATGGGCCAGGCGGTGGGGGTGATGCGCTCGACCTCGATTTCCGTCGATGGGGGCAGATCCGTCCTGACGTCGCTAACGCCCGCCTGCATTAACTGGAGGGCGTACTGCATGTCCGTGTCGGGATTGAATAGAACAGAAATCTCAGTGGCTCCCCGAATGGTCCGGGAGCGCACGCGCCAGACTCCCAGCACCGTCCGGGCCTCCTCCTCGAGAGGCCGTGTAACCGTCAGAAGCATATTCTGAGGAGAAAGATCGCCCGAATGCGCAATGATGACGATGCGCGGGAAGGAAAGCTCGGGATAAATATTGCTGGGCAGGCGAAAGACCGAAATCAGGCCCGCCGCCAGGAGCAAGCCAGTCAGCAGATACACGGCGCGGCTGTTCCGGCGAAAGAATCGCACAACGTTCATGATTTGACCTTGATTTTGGCGTGAGCGGGAAGGCCGTAGCCTCCACCCAGGATGATGGTCTCTCCCTCTTGCGCGCCGGAAAGCAGTTCGACGCGATCCTTGGTTTCGAGCCCCAAGGTGACGGGGACGGCCTCCGCTTTTTCGCCCTCCACCCGGTAAACCTCCGGATTCCCGTCCGAGTCGCGGTAGACTGCCTGGATCGCGGCAACCAGCGTGTTGCGGTGACTCTCCAGGGGCACTTGCGCGGTGATGAACATCCCTAGCCGCAGCCGTCCCGCACCATTGGCGATGCGGATTCGCACTAGCCCGACATTGGTGGCGGGATCGACGGCTGGGGAGATGGCCACAATGCGGCCCTGAAACACCTTGCCCGGAAAGGCATCGGTGGAGATGCTGAGCGCCTGCCCCACGCGAATCTTGTCCAAGTAAAGCGCCGGCACGTTCCCGTAGAGTTCCACTTCCGCGGTGTTCGCCACCTCAAAGATCGGCTGCGCCGCCGTGCCGTCCACCTGTTCGCCGGTGCTGAGCAGGCGTTTTACAACCATCCCCGTCAGCGGAGAGCGCACGTCGGTGCGCGTGAGGTTCAACTGAGCCAGCGAAAGGGCGGCCTCTGCCTGATTAAGGAGAGCCTTGTTGACGGCGGATTGAGTGCGTGCATCCTCAAAATCTTTTTGCGCAGCAATGCCGCGTTCCAGCAGTTTCTGGTTGCGTTGCAGGCTCAGTTCGGCGTTGTCCACGTTGGCTTTGGCTTGATCCACCGCCGCCTGGGCCTGGCGAACCTGGTCGTGAAACGGCCGGTCGTCAATCTTCGCCAGTACCTGCCCCTCGCTGATGTGATCACCCTCCGCCACCGCCATGTGGGCGACGCGACCGGGAACGAGCGAGCTAACGCGAACGTCCTGGTTGGGCAGCGCCGAAATAGTTCCGCTGACGGACAGAGTGGATTGAATGTCTGCGCGCTCGACGCGCGTTACGGTTATTTCCGCAACCACGTTGGCTGCGGCTTCGTCGCCCCCCGCATCTTCATCTCCGGCTGATTTCTTCGAACAAGACGGCATAAGTAATAAGGCAAGCGTCAAAGTCAGAAAGTATATTGCCGGTTTGATTCCGAGCATAAACTGTAGGGGCAACCCTTGTGGTTGCCCGTGGGCGGCGGCAAGGGACGCCACTCCATCGTGCGACCCGAAGATCGGTGTACATTTAGATTCCATTTATTCCACCGTTCCCCCCACGGATTCCTCCAGACCGGCATAAAGGTCCTGCAGTTGTTCGAGGCTCTGAAGATAACTGCTTTCCACGCTCTGCACATCCTGCTGGGCCTGGATTGCCGTCAAAATGCCGGTTTTGCCGGCTCGATAGCTTTCCTCCGCCAGGCTCTCCAATTGACGCGCCACGGGAAGCAGCCGGTCGTGATAGAGGCGAACCTGCGTGCGCTGAGCTTCCAGGTCATAGAAGGCGGATTCCACGCGGGCGGAAACAGAACGCTCCGTGGCGGCAGTTTCGGCGTCCAACACGCGCGAGTTCGCAATCGACTGCGCAATTTCGCCTTGATTGCGATTGAAGATCGGCAGGCCGATGGAAACCTGACTGCGTGGACCGTAACGGTAATCGTGAGGCGAGTTGAAGTCCAGGCCGGCCTCAAACGTCACGTCGGGAATCCTCTCCGCCTTTAATAGCGAGCGCCGGCTGTCTTCAACCTTTCTTTCCCCGCCCAGGTGCTGCAAGTCGGGGTTCGATTGGTAGGCACGGCCGACGAGGTCTTCCAAACGCGCGGTGGGGGTTGCGTCTTCGAGAGTCCCCGCCAACTCCCAGGGTTTGGTGGCGCGTTCGTTCAGCAGCGCGTTCAGCTCGCTGAGAGAAACGATCTCACGCTGCCGCGCCACCTCGAGGTCAGCCTCAGCGCGGGAGGCTTCCAGCCCGCTCTGAAGCACCTCGAGTTGCGCTACATCCCCGGCGGCATAGCGGTCCTTGGCAATCTGTTCGAGGCGCTTAGCCAGGTCGACCACGCGTGACAGCCTCTCCGACTCCGCGCGCGCGTAGGCCGCCGAGTAGTAGGCTTCGCGGGTGTTCTTTCGCACCTGGCGGGCCAGAGTAGCAACTTCGACCTCGGTTAGCGCGCCTTCCTGGCGAGCTACCTCAATCCTGCGGCCGCGTTTCCCGCCGGTCTCAATGGGTTGGTCGAAAAAGAGGCTTTCGTGCGGCTCATCCCGTAAAGCGGTGAAGTTGGCTGTGGGATTGGGTCTTTCCTTGGCAATCTGGATTCCGGCCAGAGCCACGGCTCGCTGCCGCCGCGCTGCCGCGAGGTCCAGGTTTTGCTTGTCCGCAAGGTCGAGCGCCTCCGGGAGGGTAAGCCGGGGCGGTTGCTGTGCCGGCACGGAGCTAATGACACTTAGCAGAATTAACACCAGCCACGCCAATTTCTTCATTTGCTACCTGCCGACCACCACAATGACAAACGAGTCGGGTTTCATTTTACCCCGTCGCTCGCCGGGGGCCGGCGGCTCGAAGTCGGCCGCCGATAGGAAAATGTTGTGAGTTTTCTCGTCCAGGGCCATGGTGCGCGCGCTTCGCTTAGTCGGAACGTTTTCCACCACCGAGAACTTATTCGGCGAATCTTCATGCACCACGGTGAGAGTTCCGTCGCCGTTGGAGGCAAAGGCGTATTTCGTCTCGGGATCGAAACGGTTGGCATCCACGCCCTGCCCGATGGGCGGCGTAGCGACGACCTTTCCGCTATCCGCATCCACGACAGCCATCATCTGGTTGTGACATCCCGCAAACAGGCGGCGGTTCTGCGTATCCATTGCCAGGCCCGAGGGCTCCTCGCAGGGGGCCAGCGGCCAGCGGTTCAGCACCTTCAGGTTTTGCGCATCGAGCTGAACGATCTCGGACTTGTCCTCGATGTTGACGTAGATGTTTCCCTTCCCGTCCGCCGCCGCAAACTCCGGCCGGCCCGCCAGGTCGACCGTGCCCGCAACCGTTCCATCGGCGGCATTGATGGCAGTCGCGTTATTGCTGCGCCCGTTCATCGTAAAAACGCGCTTCGTAACGCCATCGTAAACAATTGCGTCCGGGTTGGTTCCGGTGGTCGCCGTGCCAAGGGTTTTCAAGGTCTTCAGGTCGAAGATGGTCACCGTGTTGGCTCGGCCGTTACTCGTGAAACCGCGTCCCAATTCCGGCGCCACCGCAATGCCGTGTACGCCTTGGGTGTCAGGAATGTCACCCACGAGCGTGTAGGAGTCAGTATCCATGACCTGGACGTGGGTTCCGCGCGAGATGTAGAGGCGCCGTCCCTCACTGTCCACGGCGAGATAATCCCAGAAACCCTCGCCACCCGCAGGAACAGACTTAATGACGTGATAGCCGGAAGCGCCTGCTGATTGTCCGGCTGCACTGGAGCATATGCCCGTAAAGAGGACTGCTGCCAGAGCGACCACCGCGAGGCTTGCCAGAAGCGTGACGGTCTTGAGCATGGAACTGAACCTCCTCTTGTAATTTAGGCTTAAAGCGTACACCTGAAATCTGAAAATAACCTGAACGTTGGGCGTAGCATGGGTGGCCCGAGCATCGATCAGGATTGCCGCATTGGCACGGTAGGCTAATACGCGCCGGGGTAGGGCTTGGCAGCCGGTTCGTAATCTCTGCCGTACATATTCTTGTGATTGGTGAGAAGGTCGCCGGACTCCGGCAAGCGAACCTCCCCGATGGAAGTGGAGCCCGGCGAGAAGGCAACCTCTCGTGACAGAGCCTTGAGGGCCTCAGGGAGGCAGCGTTCATGCCAAACATTGAGTTGGTATCGGCCGGCGGGAACGGAGCTTATGGTCACCTCGCCCACTGCGTTGGAGACGGCGTAATAGGGATACTCGAGCGCGATGATCACAGCGCTCATTTCGGGATGGATGTTACAAAAGATATAACTCACTCCAGGCTTGTTGAAGGTGATGGCACGCGTAGCGCCGCCCTCATAGAGCCCCAGATCGAATCGCTTACCTTCAAAAAGTGAGAATACATTGTGAAAAAAAGGATCGTGGTTGGGGAATTCAACAACCGCACCCACCGGCACGATGAGGAGATGAGGTAGGAACCGCTTGTTCTTTTGGACGAGTTGGAACCGGTGCGGCGTCGATTCGAGGCGGTCAGGAGGGAACTCGGAGGCGTCGGCGAGGGGAGTGAGGAAGACCACTACGTTCGAGTTGTCGACGGACTTGCCACGACTCGCCGGTGCAAGCAGGGTAACGCGGCCCGTCACCGCCAGGCCTTGCGCCGCTGACCCAGTGCGCGCGGCCAGCGCCCCGACAAGCAATAGCCAATAGCAGCAGCGCCATGACGCGGCTTTCATCGGATCAACTCCAACCAAGCGGCTGTCATGCTGAGCGAAGCGAAGGATCTCTGCAGTTCCCTACGATCCTGCGATCTACCACCAACTGCGGAGATCCTTTGCTTCGCTCAGGATGACATACGCAACTTTCTTTACACAATCAGGCATTCATGCTACAGGCACGTCAAAACAGTGCCGCGGCCCCCAGTCCCACCTGGTTCGCAGTAAACATGCCAGGATGAGTCTCCACCGTTCTCAGGCGGCGGTACTCGAGCGAGAAGATCAGATTCGAGCGGACGTGGTAGATACTGTTGAGAAACCAGCTCTGGTTTCTTCCGATCGCCAAGCTCTCGTAGCCCTCATCCTGGTAAGTGTACTGGAGGCCGGGCGTAGGAGTGAAATCTTCACCATAAGCGCCGTTGAACTCGAGCTTGGGCAGCGCCATGAATTTTAATTGCGCCCATCCGCCTGTGGAGTTGGGGGCGCGAATGACGGTTTGCGGATCGTCCAGATAGCCGTAATACGCGATGCTTCGGCCTTCAGCGGCGCCCAGTCCCCCAATCGCGCGGCCGCGGTAAAACTCTCCGCTCAAGGATAACCGTTGGCTGAGGGGGAGGCTCCAGTCCGCAGTTCCCGCCCACGCATCCACCAAGCGGCCATAACCCCAGTTCTGGCGCGCGTAGTAACCGCCGGCCCCAATCGAAGCC
>Ga0326727_10021824_pt1 | contig 12467 bp, 11 predicted proteins | sample MB2enrmetagenome_FD_207643 | JGI IMG/M metagenome (GOLD analysis project Ga0326727, IMG submission 207643) | Lab enriched peat soil microbial communities from McLean, Ithaca, NY, United States - MB29MY | ecosystem: Environmental > Terrestrial > Soil > Wetlands > Peat | place: USA: New York...
GTGTCGACCTCGACGAACACATCGCCTTCTGCATCGAGGCCATGAAAGCGCGGGCTGCCGGCCTGGGCCTGGCCGGGGCCGCAAATAGTTGAGTCCTCCTGGCAAACACGTGCATCCTACACCCTGCGGTGGCTGCTGCGGTTTCCGAGGAGCCAATTGTAACCCCGGTCGAGAAAATCCCGGGTACCAGCCAGGGTGGAGGGGGCAGTTCGCACTTCCGCCCTGGCGATGATGGCGATAGCGGTGGAGGCGATGGCCGGGAGCGCTGGCGGCCGGGCCTCTACCACGTCGCAATGTGGACCACGGTCACCGCGGTCACGACATTGTTCGTGACTCTGGCGGTAGCCTACATCGCTCGATCGAGCAACCCCAAGTTTTGGCAGCCCGTTCTGTTCCCGCGCATCCTGCTTGGCAGTACCGTCGTTCTGTTGCTAAGCAGCGTCACCTGCGAGGCAGCCCGGCGAACGCTCCACAGCGGTTGGCTTGCGGCAACGCTCTCTTTCGGCTGTCTGTTTCTCGGCATGCAGGTGCAGGCGTGGCGCGAACTGGCGGCGCAGGGCGTATTCGTGGCCGGGAACCCGCACAGCTTCTTCTTTTATCTGTTCACCGGCGTGCACGGCATTCACCTGCTTGCCGGCATATTCCTGCTCTGGTACATGCTGCTGCGCGCGGTATTTCCCTCGAAACGCGACGCCAACGTGGCACTGGTGCGCGAACGCGCCGATATGACCGCACTCTACTGGCACGTGATGGACGGTCTGTGGATGGGGCTGTTCCTGCTGCTGTGGTTCGGGAGGTGACTCTTAGACCGCCTTGGCCTTGCCCTTCCCAAGTAGGTCGCTGAGCCGTGCGATGGCTTTCTCCATTCGTTGCGGGCGCGTCACCACGGGAGCGAACAAATCGCCGCGCTCGCGGAACCGCTCCACCGCATTGTGGATGGTGAAGTCGGTGGGTTGCAGTCCCTTCTTCACCTCCGCCCATTCGAGCGGAGTCGACACCGGTGCGCCCGCGTACGCCCGCAGTACATACGGTGCGGCGATGGTTTTGCCTTCGACAATCTGCAAATAGTCGAAGTACACGCGGCCCTTCTTTCGCTTCGAAACCGCGCGCGGCGTTGTGAACAGATCGGGATTGTCGCCGGTCACCAGATGGGCCAGGATCTCCGCGAATGATCGCACCTGCTCGTACGTATAGATGGGCTCCAGCGGGATGTACACGTGCATGCCATCACCGCCCGTAGTCTTCGGATAACCATCCAGTCCGATCAGCCGCAGCTTTTCCTGGACCAGTTGCGCGGCCTCGACAATCAGGTCGAACGGGCACTCCACGGGATCCAGATCGATCAGCGCGAAATCGGGCTTATCGAGCGATCCAACGCGGCTCATCCACGGATTCTGATCTATGCATGCGAGATTCGCCAGATAGAGCAGCGTGGCGCGGTCATTGGCGATGACGTAGTGAATGTGGTCGCCGCCGCGGGTCTCGGATTCAATCGGCTCCACGCGCACCCAGTCCGCGAAGTTTTCGGCATCTTTCTGGAAGAAGAACTTCTGATCGACGCCGTTTGGGTACCGCTTCAATGACAGCGGCCGGTCGCGAAGATGCGGCAGTATGTATTCGGCCACGGCATCGTAGTAGTTGATGACATCGCGTTTGGTCACGCCGTCGGCGGGATAGAAAACCTTGTTGAGGTTCGTGAACTTCAACGAGTGGCCATCGACGTCCAACACCACTTCGGCCGGCTTCTCCGGGATCAGCGCTGCTGTGGCAGGGGTCTTCCGTTGGGCATCGGGCGTTTCCCGAACGGTTTCCTTCGGCGGCTTGTCGGTCCGCAGCCCCATGAACACGGGCGCACGCAACTGGCCGTCCGGTGTGAACTCCAGGTACTTCACTTCGCAGACAAGCTCCGGCTTCACCCACGTGATTTTTCGCAGCGCTTTCGGCGTTTTCGCGAACGGGCTCTTCGACGTGATCAGCGGCTCCAGACGAGCGTAAATATCACCGAGACTCTTGTTCGTGAATCCCGTCCCGACCTGACCAACATGCACCAGCTTGCCCTTCTCATAGAGACCGAGCACCAGTGAGCTGAAATGCTCGCGCTCGCCGTGCGTGAAGCCGCAAATAACGAACTCCTGCCGGTTGGTGGCCTTGATCTTCACCCAATTTGGGCTGCGCCGTTCCTCGTACTGGCTGTCGGCGAGCTTGGCAATGATTCCCTCGAGTCCCGACTGCCGCGCCGCCTCCAACATCTCGTCGCCCTTCGCGGCGAAACTCTGCGAAAACCGGAACCGCTCATTCGGGGTGAGAATGCTTTCCAGCGCGCGCTTGCGATCCCTCAGCGGCACTCCACGCAAGTCATAGCCGTTGAGATAAAGCAGGTCGAACAGGAACAGGGTCACCGGCGTCTTGCGAGCCAGGTGCGCGATGGTGTTCGGATCAGTGACGCCGATGCGCGGTTGAATGAGGCTGAAGCTGGATCGGCCCTGATCGTCAACCACCGCGATCTCGCCATCGAGTATGGCCGTCTCGGCGGCGATAAAGTGCGGCAACACCGTCAATTCCGGATATTGCTGCTCGGTTCGGTTGCCGGCCCGCGAAAGAATGCGCAGGCGGCCGTCTTCGATAAAGCACACCGCGCGCACGCCATCCCACTTGATCTCATACAGCCATTTCTCGCCGCGCGGCGGATGATCGGCCAGTGAGGCCAGCATCGGTGTAATGGCTGTGGGCATGGGAGCTTTCCGTGCACCGTCCAATTTGCGCGGATCGACAGTCTCACCCTCCGTCTTTTTCGGCGGCTCATGCGCGGGAATGTCCTGCGCGATCTCCTGCTGCGTGCGGCCCGTGAGCACGCTGACCGCATGATCTTCGATATTCCAGCCGTGAACGGCCGCGTCGTCCTTCTTCTTGATGATCAGCCACTCGTTGCCCTTGCCGCGCCCCTTCATCAGCACCAGCGCGAATTCGCCGTTCAATTTTTCGCCGTGGAGCCGGAACTTCAGGTCGCCGCGCGCTAGTTGCTTATCCGCTGGGTCTGTGCCCAGTAATTCCCACGTTCCGCGATCCCACAGCATCACGCTGCCGCCGCCGTACTCGCCCTTGGGAATGTTGCCCTCGAAGTTACCGTAATCGACGGGATGATCCTCCACATGCATGGCCAAGTGCTTCGACAGCGGCTCCAGCGAGGGTCCCTTGGGCACGGCCCACGATTTCAGCACGCCATCCATCTCCAGCCGGAAATCGTAGTGCAGTCGCGTGGCATCGTGCCGCTGCACGCAGAAGAATCGCTGCGCTGCCGAAGGGGATTTGTGGACCTCGGGTTTGGGCTCCGGAGTCTTGTCGAACGAACGTTTTCGCGCATATTCGCTCAGCTTCGGCATCTGTCCAATCTATGATAAGGTATGCCCGCCGTGCCAATTCTCACGCTGGCTGTGGTGTGCGCCATTGCCGTGCTCGCCGCCGCAACGTGGTGGGCCTCCCGTCAAAAGACTGATTTTTCACTCCTTCTGTTACAGATCGGGGCTGTCGAAAAGGCGTTAGATCGGAACGAACATGCGCTCCGCGAGGAACTGGCTCGCGGACGCACCGAATCCACCGAGGCCGCCCGCCAATTGCGCGCCGAGGTGAGCGCTCGCATTTTCGAACTGAGCACCGCCAACGAGAATCGCTTCGATTCGCTTCGCAAGTCTGTTGAAGACCGCCTTCGTCATTTGCAGGAGGACAACACCGCGAAGCTCGAACTCATGCGCCAGACTGTCGACGAAAAACTACAGGGCACGCTGGAGCAGCGGCTTGGCGAATCGTTCAAGCGAGTAAGCGACCAGCTTGAAAACGTCTACCGGGGTCTCGGCGAAATGCAGAAGCTGGCGGGCGGCGTTGACGACCTGAAGCGTGTTCTCGCCAACGTGAAAACTCGCGGCAATTGGGGCGAAATGCAGCTTGATACGCTGCTGGAACAGGTTCTTGCGCCGGAGCAGTATGAGCGCAACGTCGCCGTCACCGGCAAGGCCGTCCGCGTCGATTTCGCCGTGCGGCTTCCCGGGCGCGACGCCGACTCATCCGTGGTCTGGCTGCCCATCGACGCCAAGTTTCCGCAGGACGATTATCAGCGTCTGGTGGAAGCGTCCGAGCAGGGCAACCGCGCCGCGATGGACGAGGCAGGCAGGGCGCTCGAAAAACGACTGCGCGATGAAGCCAAACGCATCAATGAAAAATATCTCGACCCACCGCAGACCACAGACTTCGCGATTCTCTTCCTGCCAACCGAAGGGCTCTATGCCGAAGCCATTCGCCGTCCCGGCCTCGCCGATTCTCTACAGCGCGATTGTAAGGTGGCCATCGCCGGCCCGACTACCCTCTGTGCGCTATTGAACAGTCTGCAGATGGGCTTTCGCACACTGGCGATTCAGAAGCAATCGGGTGAAGTGTGGCGCGTGCTCGGTCAGGTGAAGAAGCAGTTTCTCCTCTATGCCGACGTACTCAGCACGGTGAAGAAGAGGCTTCAGCAGGCCGGCACGGCGGTGGAGGACGCCGAGAAGCGCACGGAGATTATCCAGAAGAAACTGCGCGATGTCGAAGTGCTACCGGCGCCATCGGGCGCGCAATTGTCACTGGACGCCGTCGAGGCCGAGGAGGATGCCCATGCCCATATCGGTTGAGGAATATCTCAATACGACGTACCGGCCTGACCGGGATTACGTCGGCGGCGAGCCCGCATCCCCGATGTTTGCGTCATCCGCAAAGGCGATTTCGAGCAGATCGTCACCCGCCCCGGTGCTGTGCATCGAGGTTCTGTCAAAGGACGATACCGTGCGGGCACTCGAGGAGCGCATCCACGACTACCTGCAGTTCGGCGTACCCACGGTGTGGCTGATCGATCCGAAGACGCGTCTCGCGTTCATCTATCGGCCCGACGGCAGCAGAGGCGTGTTGCGCGCCGCAAATCCCGGTTATCCCGACATCGAAATCGCCTTATCCGCGCTCTTCGAGTAGCTCAGCTAACTACGCGCTTCAGGAACGTCCGCGTCCCCGCGAACCCGCACAGCGCGATGCCTACAACCAGCGCAACCAGTACCCACCCAATGGCCATGGTCGGCAGATCGTGGCCGTGTATCGGCGGCACCATCGCATAGCGCAAACCTTCCGAGCAGTATGTCAGCGGGTTAATCATCGTAATCGCCTGGAACCAGCGAATGTGATTCAGCGCCGGCCATGGATAATACGTGCATCCGGTAAAGATCAACGGCGTGAAAATCAGCGTGAACATCAGGCTGATCTGTTCCGGCTTGATCACCGTGCCCATCAACAATCCGATGACCGCGCCGGTGGCCGCGGTAAGAACGATCATCAACGCGAGCATGCCGATCCGGTCGGTCCGCACTCCGAAAGAATGCCCGAGAATGAGAGCGCCCACCGGGAAGATGGTGAGCCCGGCGATTGTCCCGCGCACGCTGGCAATCAGTAGTTTCTCCATCGCCACCAGCCATGCCGGAAGCGGCGCCAGCAGGCGGTCGTCAATTTCGCGCGCGAAACCGAGATCCAGCACGAGCGGCAACGTCACGCCCTGCAATGAAGCAAGCATCGAAGACAATGCCACGATGCCTGGCAAGAGCAGCGCCGTGAACCCCTGCGCCGCGAGCCCGATGCTCGGCAATATCTTGCCGAAGATGAACAGGAAAAAGATCGGCTGCATCAGCGCCTGTACCAGGAACTGGATGAACTCGCGGCCGGTGACCACCAGATCGCGATGCAGCATGGCCACGAAGGCGTCCAGCGCGAGACGCACGCGGCTGGATTCGTATCGCGTGTTGTTCATCGCAGGTGTTTCCCCGTGAGGTAGATGAACACTTCCTCGAGGGACGCTTGGCGAACACGTATGTCGCGCACACGCGCCCCCGATTCCAGAATCATCTGCGCCGCTTCTCCCACCAGCGCCCCTGCCTCAGCCGCGTAGACATGAAACGATGTCACGCCCTCTTCGGCCTCCGATCCCGTGACGGGAACTTCTTCCACCTTGGTGACGCCGGCCAGCGTACCGAAGCGTTCGGCCAGACGAGCCGGCTCGCTCGTTTCCACGTGCAACTCAAGCGAGTTCCCGCCAGGGATCAATTTCTTCAGCTCCGCCGGCGTGTCGTTCACGAGGATCTTTCCCAAGTCCATGATGGCGATGCGCTGACAAAGATGATCGGCCTCATCCATGTCGTGCGTGGTGAGCAGAATGGTCAGCCCCTGTTCATTCAGCGCGCGGATGCGTTCCCACAGGAACAACCGCGATTGCGGATCCAGATTATTTGTTGGCTCGTCGAGGAACAACACGTCGGGCTGATGCATGAGCGCGCGGGCAATCATCAGCCGCTGCGACATGCCACCCGAATAGCGATCGGCTTTCTCGTTGCGCCGGTCATACAGGCCAAGCTCTTTCAGCAACTGATCGGCCTGCGCCTCGCGCTCGCGCCGCGCGACACCGTGGTATGAGGCGTGAAAGGTCAGAATCTCGCGCACCAGCAGGCTTCGATCCAGATTGCTGCGTTGCGGCACCACGGCGATGCGCTGCTTCACACGCGTCTGGTCATGAATCACGTCGAAGCCCATGATGGACGCTTCGCCACCAGTGGGCACCACGGCCGTGGTGAGCACGCCGATAGTAGTTGTCTTGCCGGCGCCGTTGGGGCCGAGAAGCCCGAAGATTTCTCCGCGCCCCACCTCGAACGACACGCTGTCAACGGCGTTCGATTTTGCCTGCGGGTATCGCTTGGTCAGATTGCGGACATCAATGGCCGGCGATGGATTCATATCGGTCATAGGGGATGACTTCGTCGGCATCGAGAAAACGTTCAGCTTCAATGGCCGCCATGCAGCCGGCCCCCGCCGCTGTGATTGCCTGACGGTAGCTGCGGTCCTGAACATCGCCCGCGTGAAAGACGCCGGCTATATTCGTTCGCGCCCCGCCATGGGAAACGATATAGCCGTCGGAGTCCAGATCAATCTGGCCCACGAATGGCTTTGTATTGGGAATGTGCCCAATGGCGACGAAGATCCCGTCCACATCGTACACCCACGTAGCGCCCGTTTCCACGTTACGCAGTACTACGCCGGTAACGTGACCCTTGCCAACGTCCAAAACGTCTTCGATCACGGTGTTCGCGAGGAACACGATTTTTGGGTTCGCGCGGGCCCGGTCCAGCATAATCTTCGAGGCGCGAAAAGTTCCCCGACGATGCACGATCACGACCTCGTCCGCGAAGCGAGTGAGGAAGTTGGCCTCTTCCATGGCCGAATCGCCGCCGCCCATGACTATCACCTTCTTGCCGCGATAAAAGAAGCCGTCGCAGGTGGCGCAGGAGCTGACTCCGTGTCCGATGAGCTTCTGTTCGCTCGGCAGGTTCAGCCATCGCGCCGAGGCGCCCGACGCTATGATCACGGTGCGGGTGAGTTGCCACTCGCCATCGACATTCAGCCGGAAGGGGCGCTTCGAAAGATCGGCCTCGATCACGGTGCCGTGCAGGTATTCGGCACCGAAATGTTCGGCCTGCCGGCGGATGTTCTCCACCAGCACGGGACCGTCAATGCCTTCGGGAAAACCAGGGAAGTTCTCGACCAGAGTGGTGAGCGATAACTGGCCGCCTGGCGCGTGCCCGGCGACGACCAAGGGTTTCAGATTCGCGCGCGCCGCATAGACCGCCGCGGTATTTCCGGCGCAACCCGAGCCAACGATGATTACGTTTCGCATGAAGGATGTTGGATTGCGGACGAACCCAATCCCTACATGCTAACATTGCGCCGCCGAACGGTCCCCTCCCAACCCTCCGCCCGGCGGCGCTATGCTCCCCCCGAAAAGCCTCAACTCCTCAACCGCGATTCCTTCGCCGTCTGCTCAACAGCGCCAACCCCAGCAGCCCCATGCCGATCATGGCCATGGTGCCGGTTTCCGGAACGGTGCTGGCGTACAACACGCCGTTGCCGCAAGTCGACGATGCCACTTCAAACGTAAACGCGCCGCTGGTGAATAGCGCCGTCCCGCCCGTAATACCGCTGACCGCGATCTCGTACTCCGGAGCCGTCGTTCCATTCCCGAAGCTCGTAATCACAACGGTCCCCGTGCCCAGCAGTACTGCACTCGCCGGTGATGCCCACACCGGCAGATCATTGCGATAATAAATCGTCGATGGATTTCCGAGCACCGTCTGCGCGGTCTCGGCGCTGACGATGGAATACAATCCACCCGTCACCATCCCACTGTGCGCATCGAGCACCAGCGCATAATCTGCGCCACCCGCGCTAATCAACATGTCCGCGGCGGACAATGTCACGCCATCCGAAGTGAACGGCGCCAGCGTCGAATCGCCGTAATTGGTCAGAATATTCGCGCTGACATCCCCGCTGTTATTTACTGTCAGCGAGGCGCTCTCAATGCCAAACACGGTCGGGTCGCCGATGACGCAGTTATCGGAACTCGATTCCGAACAGCTCGGGTCATCGATGTTCCACAGCGAATTCGATCCGGAGGCAGTCAGCGTACTGCCGAAACCTGGGACTGCCACGGCGAGCAGAACCCAGCCCATTGCCAGTCGCTTCATGCGTTCGTCCTGCATAACGCTGACACGCAAGTCTGAATGTTACGAATGGATCAATGGGCCAGCACGTACTGGCTTGGGGACGTAGGAAATAACGGGCGGAGTTCCGGTACTTCAAGCTCCGATGGCGCACAACCAGTCGACGAGCCGCCCCAGACTGGCCAGACAAGCTTCGCACAGACGTCGGTAGTTCGCCTTCCCAAGGATTTCGACAGGGGTGAGAATGTCCCGAAAACTCACATCGTGCGCCGCAAAGAGTTCTTTGAGTACGGCTTTCGGCGGGCGCTGGTGATCCTGCTCTTCCACGGGCCGAGTCCACTTGACCTTGAACTCTTCACAGTGCAGATAGGCCTTCAAGAGATCCTCACACGCGAGCACCAATACCTCAAATTCGTACTTGAAGCAGAATGCACGAAAACGGTCCAGCACGCGGGAGTCGTCGCATCTCATGCGGCGAAGTTCGGCCTTGATGCGATCGTGCAGTGAGGATTCCAGCTCTTCCTGTGTCTCATGCGGACATGCTTTGTTTCTCGGATAGAGATCCGGCACAATCGCGACGTGCGACTCGGGATCCTTCGAAAGAATCTGCGCCGCGACGGTCGGGCCATTTAGCAATAACCACTTTTTGGCGTCGCTCTGGCGAGCGGGGAAGAACCGAATACCGACGCCCTCCGCCTCCCTTGCGACGATCAGAGATCGCAAGAGCACCTCGAGGCCGGTCTGGTCCGTCTTGCCCTCGACGTACACCAGAGCTCTCACGGAAGCTGTTCCAGTTCCTCGGTCTGATGCAGGCGCTCGATCTCGTCATTTCCGAAGTCTTCGAGGCTGGCCCTCAGCACCGCGGAATCGCCGGGCTTGATGAACTTCGGCTGGCCGCCCTCGAGGCGCATGACGGCGATGTCCTCCAAACCGAACTGGCGGAGGAAGAACGAATTGTGTGTGGCGAGCAGGATCTGGGTTTGCTCGGACGCCCTCTTGAACATCCCGGCAAGCAAAGGAAGCACGCGCGGATGCAGCCCCACATCGGGCTCGTCAATGCAGATCAGCGAGCCCGGGTCCGGCAAATGGCAAAGAGTCGTCCAGCAGAGCAGCCGCAATTGGCCATCAGAGAGATCGGCAACGGTCAGATCGGCGTCGCCAATCTTGGCGAATGCAAGGACCTCTCCGGGCCCGCCGCGCGCCTGCACATTCAGGCGACCGAATCCGGGAATCACGAGGCCCAGGGTGCGCGTGATCCCTTCGAAGATGTCCCGGTGCTCGGTCTGAAGGTAGAACAGAACGGCACTGAGGTTGGAACAGTCTTCCTTTAACTGCGGCGTCTGCTCAATAACGGCAGGGCGTCGGACCTTAGCAGATGCAATGCCGTAGGAATCGTAAAAGCGCATGTGGTTAAGGAAAACGAGAACGAGAACCGCAGGCGGTTCGTTCACGTGCCAGCCCAGTGCGAAGCGAGTCGGGGACAGGCCCACAAAACGCTTCATTGCGGGACTCCCGACCGAGCGGTCGAAAACCACCGAGTAGGTAGGTCCTGGACCTACTGAGAGCTGTTCCTTGAAAATCGCAACCCGCCCAAGGGGTCCGTTTATGCCGCCTCGATACTGCGCCTGCTCGGACCTGCGTTTGGGGGAGATGGTGAGCTTCCACACGATCTCATCGGGGCCGGGCCGATGAAAGATCTCCCGTCCGACGGAGCCCGGCACAATCTCAGGCGGCACTTCCGCGTTGACGCTGTCCCTCAAGAACCGCAGGAACTCGAACAGACTCGTTTTGCCGCTTCCGTTCGCCCCGACAATGACCTCCAGCGAACCGAGCTGCGCCCGGAAATCGCCAAAGCATCGATATCCGAGGATCCGAATCTCGTCGAGCTTCGCCCCATCCATGCCGCCCCTTAGCTTACCTTACCGTTGGTTTGCTTTCAGCACCTTCTTGCGCAGGCGGATCGACTGCGGAGTCACTTCCACGTACTCGTCGTCCCGTATGAATTCGATGGCCTGTTCCAGGTTCAGAATGCGCGGCGGCACCAGCCGGATCGCGTCGTCGGAGGTCGACGCGCGCATGTTGGTGAGCTTCTTCTCCTTCACGATGTTCACGGTCAGGTCTCTCTCGCGCGAGTTCTCGCCAATCACCATGCCCTCATAGACCTCCGTGCCCGGCGCCAGAAAGATCTCCCCGCGCTCCTGCAAATTGAAAATCGCGTAGCCGGTCGCTTTGCCCGAACGGTCGGCGACCAGGCTGCCGGTGGGCCGTCTGGGGATGTCGCCCTGCCATTCGATATGGCTGTGATACAGCGAGTTCATGATGGCCGTGCCGCGCGTGTCGGTGAGCAACTCGCTGCGCAGCCCGATCAGCCCCCGCGAGGGCACGTGAAACTCCAGCCGCACGCGGCCCGACCCGTGGTTCACCATCTTGGTCATCTTGCCTTTGCGCGCCCCAAGCTTCTCGATCACCACGCCGACGAACTTCTCCGGGCAATCCACAACCAGCAGTTCGAGCGGTTCCATCAGCTTGCCATCGACGTTCCTGGTCAGGATCTCCGGCATGCCCACGGCCAGTTCGTATCCCTCACGGCGCATTATCTCGATCAGGATGGCCAGTTGCAGTTCACCACGGCCCATCACCTTGAACGCATCGGGGCCGCCGGCTTCCTCCACGCGAATGGACACGTTGGTGAGCAGCTCCTTGTCCAGACGGTCGCGCAGGTTGCGCGACGTAACGAACTGGCCGTCACGCCCCGCGAATGGCGACGTGTTGACGGTGAACGTCATGGCGATGGTCGGCTCGTCGATCTGCACGCGTGGCAGCGGATTCGGGTTCTCAACCGCCGTCACAGTGTCGCCGATGGTGATGCCCTCCACGCCCGCAATCGCCAGAATGTCGCCGGGCCGGCCCACCGTTTCGTCCACGCGCTTCAGTCCTTCGAAAGAATACATGCGCGTGATCTTCGTGTTGTGGTAGGTGCCGTCCACCTTTGCAATGGACACCTCATCACCGTGCTTCAGCACGCCGTTGAACACGCGCCCGATGGCGAGCCGGCCCAGATAATCGCTGTAGTCGAGGTTGGCGACGAGGATCTGCAGCACCGCATCGGGGTCGCCGGCCGGCGGCGGAATGTGTTCGATGATCGCGTCGAACAACGGGCGGAGGTCCGTGGAATCGTCCTCGAGAGAGCGCTTGGCGATGCCCGCCTTGGCGTTGGCATAGATGATGGGAAAATCGAGCTGGTCCTCGACGGCATCCAGATCGATGAACAGATCGTAAATCTCATTCAGTACCTCCTGCACGCGCGCGTCGGGCCGGTCGATCTTATTGATCACCACGATCGGCGGTAACCGCGCTTCCAGAGCCTTCATGAGGACGTAGCGCGTTTGCGGAAGCGGTCCCTCGCTGGCGTCCACCAGCAGCATGACGCCGTCCACCACCTTCAGCGCGCGCTCCACCTCGCCGCCGAAATCGCTGTGGCCTGGCGTGTCGACAATGTTGATCTTCAGGCCGTGATAATGAATCCCGGTGGTCTTGGCAAGGATGGTGATGCCACGTTCGCGTTCGAGGTCGTTGGAGTCCATCACGCGCTCGGCCACCTGTTCGTTGCTTCGAAAAATGCCACTCTGGTGCAACATGGCGTCCACTAATGTGGTTTTTCCGTGGTCGACGTGCGCGATGATAGCGATATTGCGGATGGTTTCGTTCTGCTTCTTGGATTTCATTCGGTACATCCATGTTCCCACGCGGCCCAAACCGTCAAGCGTCAACTCATGCGAAACCCCGCCGAGTGCAGAGTGACATCTACCGGCTCGACACACCCCGCCTCAGCGGATCGCAATCGGCGGAATGGGGTTATGCGATCGGAGTAGCTCTTGGGACCGAACCGTCTGCAGAGTCTACTCGGAGCAGGGT
>Ga0326727_10021825_pt1 | contig 12467 bp, 10 predicted proteins | sample MB2enrmetagenome_FD_207643 | JGI IMG/M metagenome (GOLD analysis project Ga0326727, IMG submission 207643) | Lab enriched peat soil microbial communities from McLean, Ithaca, NY, United States - MB29MY | ecosystem: Environmental > Terrestrial > Soil > Wetlands > Peat | place: USA: New York...
CGTTGATGTTGGTGTTCAGCGTGGAAAACTCGTCGTCGAAGGAGTAACTGACAAAACTCTGCGCGGCGAGATGATAGCATTCGTCCGGCTGCACTTGCTGCACGATGCGATACAAGCTGGGGAAGCTTTCCAGAGAACCCGCATGCAGGGTAGTGCGGTCGCGAACACCGCCGATCCGGCGCAGGCGATGCACGGGATCTTCCAGCGCCACGCGGCGCACGATACCATGCACCTCGTAGCCCTTCGACAACAACAACTCGGCCAGGTAGGAACCGTCCTGCCCGGTGATGCCGGTGATGAGCGCCTTGCGATTACTCACGTCCAAGCCTCCGCGCCAGAGCCTTGAGAGGAAATTTTATCCCTTCCAGCATAATTCGGCGGCTGAATTTCGATTTGCCCGATTCGCGCTCGGTGAATACGATCGGAAACTCGAACAGCGGAATTCCACGACGGTGTAAAGTGAACTTCATTTCCATCAGAAAAGCGTATCCCTCCGAGCGTATCGCGTCCAGATCGATGCGCCGGAGCGCGTCGGCCCGATAACCGACAAACCCAGCGGTCATGTCCTGCGCGGGTACGCCCGTGAGCAACCGCGCGTAGACATTACCTCCATAGCTGAGGCAACGCCTGCGAAGATCCCAGTTACGGCTGCCTCCACCACGAACGTACCGCGAACCGATCACCACCGGGTAAGTGCGCAGCAGCTCGATCATTCGCGGGAGAGCCTCCGCCGGATGAGACAAATCGGCATCGAATTGAATGACGTAGTCCGCAAGCCTTTCCTCCAGGACTTTCCCGATGCCGTCGCGGCAGGCCGAGCCGTAGCCGCCCTTCCCCGTCCGAGCCATCAAATGAATGCAGCCGTCCAGCCCCTGCATGCGCCGGATTTCTTCCCCGGTACCATCCGGCGAGTTGTCGTCGATGAAAAGAATTGGTTCGTTGCCGGCGGATTTCCGCACTCGGCCGACTAACGCCTCTATGTTTTCGCGTTCGTTGTAGGTTGGGACTATGAGCACTCTGGTACCAGCCGAGCACGGGGCCCTGCGTCAGAACTCCAATGCTCTCACAGGAACTTCGATGGTTGCAACGATTTCACACGTGATTGCGGATTGAAAACTAAGGGCTTTCCACGTGTAGGATACGGGATCTTAATGATTGTGAAAAGACCCGCGGGGACCAATCATGGTCACAGGAGGTGGGCGCAGTGCTTGATCGCGCAGTGCTTGATCGATCGATCCGCCGGCTCTGGAAAGACTGCCGCGGGCAGGACATGATCGAATACTCGCTGATGGCCGCCTCGCTGGTTGTGGTGGTCGCCGGCTTTCTTCCGCCCACCATCATGCCGTCTGTGAGCAAGATCTTCTCCACCGTCGCCAGCATGATCAACGGAAGTTGAGTGCGCCGGGTATGCTGCCGTTCAAAACTGAAAATAAATGAACGGAATCCGCGCGTCGATGACCCCAAAGATCTCCAGGCAGAACAGCATCAGCGCCATCGCCGAAGCATAAGCCCATACCGGCGCTTCCATCAGCCAATCGAACCACTTCAGTTTTTCCTCGGCGACCGCCAGCAGGAGAGAAACGGCGATCAGCCCCACCTGCCACTTCGGAAAGAGCGACCGGCCGGTTGGATTCCCGTACATCTGGCCAATGATGGTGAGGCTTTGATGCAGGTCCGTGGCACGGAAGAATACCCAGCCGGTCATCACCAGGCCGAGAGTGAACAGCCACGTCAGCGGGTAGAACCAGGATCGTTGGTCGCGATTGCGCCGGTCGCCGCGCACCGCCCGGTCGACAGCCAGCAGCGCGCCGTGGTAACCGCCCCAGATCAGGAAGTTCCAGCTTGCTCCGTGCCACAGGCCGCCCAGCAGCATGGTAAGCATGAGGTTGCGATAAGTCTTCCATTGGCCGTGACGGTTTCCGCCCAGCGGGATGTACAGATAGTCGCGAAGCCAGGTGGACAGCGAGATGTGCCAGCGATGCCAGAAATCGGTGATGCTGGAGGCCAGATACGGGCGCCGGAAATTAACGGGAAAATGGAAGCCCAGCAGCAGAGCCATGCCAATGGCCATGTCGGTGTAACCGGAAAAATCGAAATAGATTTGCAGACCGAAGGCCAGCACACCGGTCCAGGCCGGGACCATCCCCGGATGAGCGGCAACGTTGCCGAAATAGCCGTTGGCGGTTTTCGCGAACTGATCGGCAAAGGCCATCTTCTTGGTCAAGCCGAGCGCGATCAGGAACAGCCCACGCGACAAATCGTTTGCTGACGGGGGCCGCCAGCCGAGCAGGTCGCGGAAGAAGTCGTGGGCGCGCACGATGGGTCCGGCCACCAGTTGCGGGAAGAAGCAGATAAAGAGGGCGTAATCGGTGGGGTTGCGGATCGCGGCCTGCTCGCCGCGATACACATCGATAACGTAGGACATGCTCTGGAAGGTATGAAAGCTGATGCCGAGCGGGAGAACGATGTCGAACCAGAATGAGTTCGCCGGCTTGCCCAGCAGCAGCGCGAAATTGCTGGCGGCGAAATTATAATACTTGAAAATGCCGAGAAAGCCGAGGTTTGCCGTGAGGCTGAGGATGAGGACGAGCTTCCTGCGATGGCCAGCCGGAGTTTTCTCAATCCAGATTCCCGCCGTATAGTCGATCGCCGTCAGCGTCAGCAAAAGCAGAATGAACTTTGGATTCCACGATGCGTAGAAGAAATAGCTGGCGGCGAGCAGAATGTATTTGCGGAGCCTAAGCGGGCTGGCATAGAAGAGCAACAGCACGACGGCGAGGAAAACAAAAAACTGAATGGTGTTGAACAGCATCGGTCTATTTGCCTGCCTGTCCTGGCGTGATTGGCCCCAAAACTTTGGACACTTCCTCGGCGAGCATTGGCGAGAAGCGCGCGATTCCCTCGCGGTTCAAATGCATGGCGTCTTTGAAGAACTCGGGATGCTCCAGCGAATCGAAGGCGTGTTCGGGCACCAGAAGCACATTGGGTCGTTGGGCCAGCTCTCGAATTGAGCTGCTTTTCTTGCGGACAAGGCCTTCCGGCCGGAGGAACGGGCCGCGCGGCAGCCGCAGAAAGACGATCTTTGTCGGAGAGTTGCGGTAGCGGTCTATGATTCGCCCAAACCATTTGCGGCGAAAGGCGGCGTAATGGCCGGTCTGGGGAGTGCCAGGAGGGTACATCAGAAAATTCGCTACGGTGGCGCGCTGGATCGGATCCGCATCCGGCGGAAATGTTGCCTTCCATGCGGTCCAGTCGATTCTTACGCCAGTCATGCTTCGAGAGGTTTCCTCGAAGTTCCATGTCCATGTAGCGTATCCACGGTTCGACTGCCTGACGTCCTGAATTCGCTTTACCGGTTTCTGTAGGAACGCCTGGATATCGGTCTGATAGACCAGGCCCTTCAGCACGCTGTCGCGAAAAGCTTCCCAGCGGAGCAACGGATCCAGAAAGGCCCGATAGAAATCCGGGATGTCGCTGAGCCGGAGACGATTGACGACGTAGTGGATGAGGCGCGGGTCATTCTCGGGAGGGCCGTAGTCCTCGTCCATGTAGTCGTTTACCGCGAAGACGAGAGCACGATAGCGGCGCGTAGTGGGGTCCAGATCGCGCAACATGTAATACCAGGCGCGCACATCCGTGCCCGCCATGCCCGCGAGACGAAACACATAGCCGCTATTGGGCGCGAGTTGGGCGGCCAGACGGGGCGAGAAAGCCAGGCGCGAATCGCCAAAGGCGGCCACCATGTTGGCGCCGGAATCCCGCTGTGCCTGCTGCTCGCGACGGAGAATCAGTTCAAACAATCCGGTTGAGGAAGCGGGCTCCAGAAGTTGCGGATAGGCTTTGGTTCGAAACAGCGCCGCATCGAATCCGAAAACAATCGCGAAAGCGAGGAGGCACCCCACGATGGGCCGCAGCATCGCGATGCGCCTGGACTTCGATTCGGATGGTGACAAATCGGCAGGATGAGCGGTTTGCGGAGACGGCATCAGAGGTCAAAGCCCGATTCTACCAACTCATTTCCGTGGAGCCGCTCCACCGCTAGAAGACCTCGATTGCGTCCACATCGATGTAGTAATCGCTCGCGTTCGCGTTCTTCTGGCGCGCCACCCGTATAACCACATTGTGGCGGGCGCGTGGGAGACCCGCTATGATCGTTCGCGCCTGCCACTGGATGACCGGACTATAGAGGTCCACGGTGGCCTTGGGAGAACCATCTACCTGAATGTCCGCTTCACCCCGGTTGAAAGCTTTGGTGTATATATACCGGAAACCCGTCCCGCGGATAGCGAAGCGAAACTCACTGCCAGCGATTCGCGAGTAGCTCACCGTCCCGGCGTAGGTGCCTGGAAATCTCGTGGCATGTGTCCAGTGTTCGCTGAAAACGATATGCGGATCCCGTTCATCATAAACTCCTGGTGGAAGGACATCGGGAGACTCGACGATGGACTCGCAATCGGGGCCAATGCTCACCGCGGAGTAGCCGCCAACCGTGTAATCCACGTGTCCGCAAGCGCTTGCCAACCTGGTGAACGCGGCGGGGCGATTCGTCGCTTTCCAGTCGATGACCAAATTCCGAACGCCTGCCCGCCCAAGCACCTGCGCTGCCTGCCAGGTCTCGTTACAATGCCAAGCCTGATTCCAGAAGCCATAATCGTGCCACTCCACAGCGTATGCCGGCGCGATCAGTTCGGCGATCTCCGAACCATCAAGAAAAGCCACCGGATCGGTCTTGTCGGTGCGGTTCAGATACGCTACGACCTCGCGCACTCCGCCCACTCGCGTTAAATAGTTCCTGCGCCCGGCGGAGGAGAAGATCGGCGCGGAATAGAAATCGCGGTGATACCAGTCTGCACATGGCAGGTAGTAAATGTTCGCGAGGCCCGCTGCAACGGCAATTGCAATGGCGGCAGCAAAGACGCTCCTGTGACTCGCACGCAGCCATCCGAGCGCGGCGGCGCCGGCCGTGGTGAAAATTGGCAGAAGCGGATAAAAATAGCGCGCATTGGGTGTGGTCGCGGCAATCAGAATCGCCCCGCCGATGCCGATGACGGCGGCCGATCTGGCCTCGAACGAACGTATTGCGATCAAAGAAGCCAGCGTAATCGGTAGAAGAAGCAAATACTGAAAGCCGAACGAACCGTTCTGACCCTCGTAGTAATGGTTAGTATCGAAGGTCAGGCGGACCGGGGTGCTCCACCCGATCGGTTCCACGTACCGCCCATCGTGGATGAATAACGAATCGTGAGGATCGCTGCTAACGTACGGCGAGCGGAAATGCTGGTTCGCAAAGGGATAAATCGGATTACCGGTGCGCATCCACGCGTTCATGTAAGGCAGCGCCGCTACACAAACGAAAATCGCAACGGCCACCGGTACCAGAACTGCCGCTTTCGAGCCCAGCCGCCGCCACGAACCGGCAACTGCCGCTCCGAAAAAGGGCAAGATGAAGAGAACCGCCGCCAGGGCGCCGAGTTTCATTCCTAGCGACGCGCCCAGAAGCAGCGCTGTAAGAAGCAAATATCGAACGCCGGCGGTTTCGTGGAAGCGCCACAGCGCGATCATTCCGGACAGCAGCATCGCGGCAACGAAATTCTCCACAAACATGGAGCCGGTGACCAGCAGCACCATGGGCGTCGAGAGAAACAGGGCCGTAAGAAATATGGCCACGGCAAGCGACACGAACTGGCGGGCGGCGTGGAAGAGGAGCACGGCGACGGAAATCAGCATCGCGAAGTTCAGCAATCGCGAGGCGTACTCGCCTCCGAGCATCCAAACCGCGGCGTAGCACCAGTCCGCCCCCATCGGCATCAGCGCCCAGACGAACTTCCGGAAGTCGAAGGTGAACGCATGGCGCATAGCCATGTCCGCGGCGATAGCCATGTGCATCGCAAGGCCGTCGGTACTGACTTCCGGCTTTAAGACGATCAGCCAGAGCGCCCCCGCAAGGAATACCAACATAGTCAGAGCCACGTACTCGGACGCTGTCCAACGCCTGGTGGGACGCAGGCGGTCCATCCATTCACGCGCCAGCCTCCATGACCCGCGATAGCCGAGTGCAATCGGAAGAGCCAACGCCGTGAGATATGTCGCTGGATAGTGAATGGGAAGATGCGCCGTGAAGGTAATCGCCAGCATCCAGAACGCAACGCCTGCGAGAAAAGCCAGACGCGCTTCAACCGTGTCGCCGAAGACCAGTCTTCCGAGTATAGTGGCCGAAAAAACAAACAGCAGCACGGAACCGACAGCGACTGGCCCCACGGCCCACACGGAGCAGATCAGGATGACCGCCAGGCAAACCGGGAGGAAATAGCGGCGCAGGAAAACACCGAGCACCACCGCGATCGCTGCGAACCATGCCGTGTAGCGCTCAAAATGCTGTAGCCCGTTCGGATGCCAGGTGTTTCGCCACGGGAGGTGGGCGGAGCCGAAACAGACGATTTCAATTGTCAGCGGAGCCAGCAGCACGGCCCAGAGCAGCAGCCGGCTCAGTTTCCGCCAATCACTCTTCAATATGCACCCCGCTCACGCGGCGGCTCGCGCGCGTGAACACCCAGTCGCGTTGCACCGCGAAGTTCACGAAGAACAACAAGCTCTCAACGCCGATTTTCGTCCAGAGCACCGGCAAATGCGTCGCTCCCACGATCAATGTTATGCACGCATAGGAAACGGCGCCGCTGACCACCACAAGGGCAAGATACCTTGGAAAAGCCGTCTGATGGCGGTCCCGGGTTTGAAACACGGCACGCCGCACCATTAAGTAATTGAACAGGACGGCCGCGGCGCGCCCGGTCACCTGCGCGCCCAGCACGCCGCCGAAGTGACGATACGCCAGGTAGAAGGCAACATTGTCCAGCAGCGCCGTCATCAGCGAGACTGAGCAGAAGCGCAGCAGGACGAAGTAAATCTTCATCGAATCGACGAGCGGGTTGAAGTGCGACGATTTGTTGCCGGGCTCGTAGACCGTTTCGATCGGCTCCTCGACGATAGCCACCGAACTCTTTCGCGCGGCCACCAGCATGTCCAATTCAAACTCGTAGCCATTGGAATTCAAATTCAGGAGAGGGCCGGCAAAGGAGGCTGGAATGCCACGCAGGCCGGTCTGAGTGTCGCGGAGCTTCTCGCCTACCAGCAATTGCACTACATGCTGGGTAATGGAATTTCCCACCCGGCTGCGCAACGGTACGTGCCCCTCAAATCCGCGAGCGCCAAGGATCATGCAATCGGCGTTCTTCAGCAGGCTCGACGCCACGCTGACAACATCGGCGGATTTGTGCTGGCCGTCGGCGTCGACGGTGACCACTCCGCGCAGACCGGAGAACTCGCCCAGCGCGAGCTTAATGCCGCTTTTCAAGGCAGCGCCTTTGCCCAGATTCACGACGTGGTCCAGGACGCGCACGCCGGGAAAGCCTGAAACCGCCTGAAAGACCGGCCGGTGCTCAGGGCTGCTTCCATCGTTGACCACTATGATCGCGCGAAAACCGGTCCTGGAGAGTTCGTCCACGATGCCGACCAGCGTTAGATCCGGCTGATAGGCGGGGATGATGACGGCGACGTCGCTGAAGCGTTCCCGCGCCTGCGCGGTCAGCATGACTGGGTGACAACAAACATAAACGTTTTAAGGCGAAGACGGAGCTTCATCATATCACCGGCCTTTTTCGATCCCTTGGCGGACGGCTCAGCTAACATGAGCGATTTTATCGCTTTGGAACGCTGCCGATCGCTATTGAATTCGAAACAGTTCGAGGTTAGCCGTCGACGCAACCGGTACGAGGCCCCAACCCGCGGCCCGATCGATAAACGCCGCGCTGTTCCACGCCCGTCTGCTTAGCAAAATGTAGTGGAAGCCGGCGCGCACCAGAAACTGAGTGGCCTCTTTGCGCCGATCCACGGGAGCGAGGATTTCCCAAACCGGCGGCGGCTCTTCGATCCATTGGCCTCGTTCATTAAGAACACGGAGGGTGGCTCGGCTATCCCACTCGTCGGGAAAATCGTTGACCGCGAGTTCATCCAGGCGGACGGGGGCATTAAAACGAACGCCGAGCCGCATGCCAGGCTTCATCGGCTCCCAGGTACGCCAGCGAGTCACCTCGCTGCCGTCGAACGCCAGGCCAGCGTCCCATGGGTTTGGCCACGCGTAGGGATGCGCAGTCTTGCCCAGGAGAACTTCTTTATCATGACATCGCAGATGCACTTCACTGATGCTCCACTGCCCTTCGCGGCTGCGCCCCCGTTGAACGAAGCGCAGTTCAGCGGCATTCACCTCGGGAAAGTGGTATGTCCGTCGACGCCAACCCGCCGTCGCCGAGTTCCACGTGCTGTACAAAGCATCGCCCAACGTTTCACCGGGCGCCGATTGGAAAACATTTACGATTCGACGTTCGCCGTAAGCCGGCGCCCCTGGAGAGCCCAGCGAGAAAACGGATTGCCCCTTCGGCACTGCGGCGTCGATTTTTCGGGTGATGACGTATTCTTCGGAATGGGTTGATAGCCACGCATACTCGGGCACCTTCCGAAAAACCACCGCCCACGGTATTCGTTCGACATGCCAGCCCGGATTGCGGAAACGGCGATCCAGAGTGGGCGGCCAGCAGATCGCCAGGTCCGCGATTACCACCGCGCCCAGCACCATGCTGGAGAAGATACGCTGCCGGACGAAGCTCGATTGGGGCCATCGGATTCGACTGAGTACGAACATCATGGCCATGGCCAGCATAGGCAACGCCGGAATGAGATAGCGCGGGCTTCTCGCGTTAGGGAATGAGATCATCGTGGACATTGCCGCGAGAACCAGCAACCGGCCCTGTGGCCAGCACAGACTAACGAGCGCCAGAGGCGCCAAAAGGAAACCGGGTCCCAGGAAGCCTTCCACGTGCGGACCGCCGAGGGTCAGTTCCAAGGGCATGTCCCACCATTCCAGCCCACCAAGGTGCGCAAGGTTTAACTTGTAGTACTGCTCGAAGGCGACATGGAAATACGGGTTGGGAAAGATGGAATTTCCGAAAAAAGCAATGGGATTGTGGAACCACAGCGCATTGCGGACAAGGTAGGGCGCGACGCAAAGACTCATGATCAAGCCCGCGGTCGCGACCGTTTGGACGCGCCGGCGCCACGGACGATCCCGAACTCCGATCAGGATCGCGGCCAGCACAAATAGAGCGAAAAAAATGGCGGTGTACTTGATGGCCATGGTAAAGCCTGTGACGATGCAGCAGGCGGCCAGCATTCCAGTGCTTTTTTCGCCCGTGCTTTTTTCGCTCCTCCAGAGCGCCAGCAGATAAACGGCGGCGAATGTAACCGCGGCCAATGCGACGTCGTTGTACGCGCAGGTGCCATCGGCGCCCACCAGCGGGCTGGCAAACACAACCAGCGCTCCGGCTACGCCCGCCGAGGCGAATCCGAACCGTCGGCCGTACAGCACCATCAGAAATACCAAGTCGAGCAGGAACGAAAAGTGAACCAGCGACGCCGCGGAGTGCTTCCCAATGGAGAAGGCATAGAGGAAGAGCATCTCGATGCCCTGGGGAAGACAGGCATACATATCCACGTAACGCACGAATCCGTGCGCGTGGTTGAACAAATTCACTAGTCCGAGGTGATACATCATTCCGTCGGGGCTCATCTCGGGTGATGCGGCCTGACGGAAATACAGAATGCCGTAGATGACCATGACCGCGGCGAGGAGAATCTTCCACTCGATGGGAATTCGCGATGCAGGTGGCGCCGCTGGAGGCAGCAACCAGCGGCGGAAACAGATCGCGCCTGCAACGGTTACGACGGCCAGCGTCAAAAAAACGCCCTTTCGCGCGATCCCCAGCGCCGCAATCGCGAACACCAGGCAGCTCAGCACCGCCGAGCCAGCCACGAAGCCCAGACACAGCGATTCGAGCCGTTGGAGCGATACGCGTAATAAGCGAAACAACAGCAGGCCGAGGACGACGGCTGTCGAAACACACGCCAGCCATCCCAGGAAGATCCAGAGGACCACCATTTTTGTTTGGAGTGTAACATGTGAACGTATGCGCGCCGCTCTCGTTGGACACACCGGTTTCATTGGGAGCAATCTCGCGAAGCAGTCCGAATTCGACGAGTGCTACAACTCGAAAAACATCGGGGAAATTCGCGGGCGGGAGTTCGATCTGCTTGTTTCGGCTGGCGTGAGCGCCGTCAAGTGGTGGGCGAATCAAAATCCCGAGGAGGATCGTGCACGCATCGATGGTCTGCTGGCCAGCCTTGCGGAAGTGCGCGCTCGCGAACTGATCGTACTTTCCACCGTGGATGTCTATCCGGTCAATTCCGGCGTGGACGAGAACTTCAATTGCCACTCGCTGCCGAACCACGCCTACGGAATGAATCGCCTGCACTTCGAAAATGCCATGCGTGAACTCTTCGACAATACGACCATCGTGCGGATTTGCGGCGTATTCGGACCCGGGCTGAAGAAGAACGTGATTTACGATCTGCGCCACGACAATTGTCTGGACATGATCAATCCCGCCAGTTCGTTTCAGTATTACAATGTGTCGCGGCTGTGGACGGATCTCGAGAGGCTGAGATCGACGGATATTCGGCTCATCAACTTCGTCACGGAGCCGATCGTCACGCAGGAGGTCATCGAACGGTTTTTCCCGGGAAAGGTGACAGGAGCAAACCCGGCGCCGGAGGCCCACTACGACGTGCGCACGATCTATGGCAGTCAGTTTGACACGGCAGCGCCGTACCTCATGGGAGCCGAAGAAGTGATGGCCGATCTGGCCGAGTTCGTGAAGGCCACATGAAGATTGCCGTCTCCAACATCGCCTGGCCCGCGGAACTGGACGACTCGGTTTTCGCGTTCCTTGCCGCCAACGGTGTCGAGGGCGTCGAGGTTGCGCCAACGCGTGTCTGGCCGCAATGGGAGGGAATCGATTCGGCCAGCGTTCAGGCATTTCGGCGAACCGTCGAATCGCACGGCCTGTGCATCTCGTCGTTGCAGTCGATTCTGTTTCGGAAGCCGGAGCTGCGACTCTTCGGATCGGATGCGGAGCGGCAAGCCCTGGATCAACATCTTCGCCGTTGTGCGGATCTCGCAGCCGGTCTTGGCGCTGAGTGCATGGTGTTCGGCGCGCCTCGCAACCGTGACCGCGGCTCAATGTCCGAACCGTGCGCATTCGACATTGCGGCGCGGTTGTTCGCACGGGCTGGCGCATATTGCGCGGAGCGCGGAGTGTGTCTTGTGTTTGAGGGAAATCCTGCTGAATATCAGTGCAATTTCGTCACGGATAGCGTGACTGCGGCGAAGCTGGTAAACGCGGTTGGGTCGGAGGGATTCCAATTGCATCTGGACACCGCGTGCCTGCATCTGGCTGGCGAAAACGCTCGGCAGGCGGTTATCGAGAACGCCGGCATCCTGCGGCATTTCCACGCGAGCGAGCCGTACCTGGGGGATTTTTCGGCTCCCGTAGCCGCACATGAAGAGGCGTCGGCAGCGCTCAAGTCCGTTAACTACGATGGGTGGGTCGCGCTCGAAATGCGCGCCGCGGAACCGGCCTTGCCCGCACTGCGGGAAGCCGTACGCTTTATTCTCGCGACATATGGCGATGCAAGCTGAGGTCCCCGCCTTCGACGTCCACGAATTCGAGCCCCGCCGCACGCGCTACGCCGTCCTGATCCCGGTGATCAACGAGGGCGAGCGCCTGTTGAGCCAGTTGCGCAGGATGGAATTCCTGGCTGGGCAGGCTGACATCATCGTTGGCGATGGCGGGAGCAGCGACACCAGCGGCGATCCGGTCAAGCTCCGCAACTTCCCCGTGCGATCACTGCTGGTGAAAACCGGCCCTGGAAAGCTGAGCGCGCAACTGCGCATGCTCCTCGATTACGCGGTGAAGGAGGGTTACGAGGGGTTTGTCTTCATCGATGGCAACGGAAAGGACGGAGTAGAGGCGATCCCGTCATTTCTCGAAGCTCTGGACCAGGGTTTCGATTACGTGCAGGGTTCGCGTTACATGGCAGGCGGCGAAGAGGCCAACACACCGTGGGATCGCCGGATCGGCGTAACGCTTCTTCATGCCCCTCTCATCAGCCTCGCCGCGCGATTCCGCTACACTGACACCACCAATGGGTTCCGCGCTCTTAGCCGGCGCGCGATTCTCGATCCACGAGTGCAGCCGTTCCGTGACATATTCGACACCTACAATCTGCATTACTATCTTTCGGTACGAATTCCGCGGCTCGGGTTCCGGGTGAAGGAGCTTCCGGTTCGCCGCGCTTATCCGGCGGCCGGACCAACGCCCAGCAAGATCGGCGGGTTGCAAGCGAAGCTGGGCATCCTTAAGCTGCTGATGCTCGCGGTTATGGGCCGATATAATCCCAGGGAAACGAAATGACCCGGCCGGATGCGGTCATCATTGGCGGAGGTTTTTTCGGCTGTTCCATCGCCCGCTACGTCGCGCAACGGATGAAAGCCGTGACGGTGATCGAGCAGGAAGCCG
>Ga0326727_10021826_pt1 | contig 12466 bp, 6 predicted proteins | sample MB2enrmetagenome_FD_207643 | JGI IMG/M metagenome (GOLD analysis project Ga0326727, IMG submission 207643) | Lab enriched peat soil microbial communities from McLean, Ithaca, NY, United States - MB29MY | ecosystem: Environmental > Terrestrial > Soil > Wetlands > Peat | place: USA: New York...
TGGTGATGGACTTCACCCCGACCGGTCAGAAGACGTCGGTCCGTTTCGCCAATGGCGCTATTCGCGTCCGCCAACGATTCGCCTATGAGCAAGTGTTCGCGCACCTGCAACGAAAGACGGCGCCGACGCCGGACGAAGTCTCTTCCGACGTCTATGAAATGCTGCTGCGGATGCGTGATTTGGGCATCATCCTCCGCAAACGGCGGCATAAGCGAGGCGCCCTGGAACTGAATCTGCCGGAAACGGAGCTCGAATACGACGACCAGGGTCGAGTCACCGGGGGGCATTATCGCAGCCACGACCTCAGCCACCAGATTATCGAAGAGTTCATGCTCTCCGCAAATGAGGCGGTGGCCGAACATCTAGCGAGCTTCGACATCGCTTTTCTGCGCCGCATCCATCCGGATCCGGATATCCAGAAGCTGACCGCTTTCGCTCGTTTTGCGCGAAGTCTCGGCTACAAGATGCACACCGACGTCGACCGTTTTGCGCTGCAGCGCATCCTGGAACGATCAGCGGATCGTCCCGATCATCACGCGATCCACTACGCATTGCTCCGCAGCCTCAAGCAAGCCGTTTACAGCCCGGCCGATGACGGACACTATGCGCTGGCCAGTGACGATTACTGCCATTTCACCTCGCCGATCCGCCGCTATCCCGATCTGACAGTTCATCGGCTGCTCGGCCGCTGGCTCGAAAAGCGCAAAGTCGCCGGCGACGAGACCGAGCTGGCGACGCTGGGACTGCATTGCTCCAAAACTGAAAGGCGCGCGGAGGCTGCCGAACGCGAGTTGGTAAAATTGAAGCTGCTCGTCTATATGAGTGAACGGATCGGCGAAGAGCTCGACGCAATCATCACAGGCGTGGCAGATTATGGGTTCTTCGCGATGGCGCAACGGCTACCCGTCGAAGGCATGGTGCACATAAGCACACTAACCGATGATTATTATCATTATGATGAGGCAACGCATACGTTGAGCGGACGGAGGACCAAGCGACACTATCAGCTGGGGAACAAGGTGCGAGTTTCGGTGGTTCGCGTCGATTTACAGCGTCGACAGCTGGATTTCCGTGTCGTTCGGTGATGGACAAAAGATTTTTTTCTGCCCGGAAACACCATTCCAACCTCCCTTCTCGCCGAATAAGATACACTGGTGTCAGGATCGAAGTTGGACCGCGTAGGCGTCGCGCGGCTTATCGACTCTCGTTCCGACTACGATGGCCTTATGATCGCATTCTCTTGTCCACACTGTGCGGCGCAACTCCAGGTTAAGGAGAACCTGGCGGGTGTCGCACGCCCGTGTCCCAATTGCAGTCGCGTCGTTCGCGCTCCCGGCGCCAAGCCGGTGGCAGCGCGCGGAAGCTCTCATCCCGGACAACGGGTCGCGCAGAAGACCGGCCGATCGTCCGGTCATCCGACAATCGGCACGTCTTCCTCGACTGAGGATACTGCTCCGCCCGTTGTCGAACGCAGCGATACCCGGCCGTATCCGTTCCTGGCGCCTCCGCAGGGGGCCGACGAACTCGGGCGGCTTGGCACGTACATCGTTCGGAAGGTTCTCGGCGTCGGCGCAATGGGCGTGGTCTTTCAGGCGGAAGACCCGTATCTGAAGCGGCCGGTGGCGCTCAAGGTGATGAAGCCGTCGCTGGCTGCATTCGCCGAGTATCACAAGCGCTTCCTGCGCGAGGCACAACTCGCCGCGGCCATCGAACACGATCACATCGTTACCATCTACCAGGTCGCTGAAGACGGCGGCGTCCCGTACCTGGCGATGAAGCTGCTGCTCGGCGAAACTCTCGAAGATCGCATGAGCCAGATTCCCGGCGGCTTGACCGCCTCGGAAGCCATGCGAATCGGCCGCGAAGTCGCCGAGGGACTGAGCGCTGCTCATGAGCGCAGCCTGGTGCATCGCGACATCAAGCCTGCCAATATCTGGCTCGAAGCAGGCAAGGATCGCGTCAAGATTCTCGATTTCGGCCTCGCCTGCGGTACGGGTGAAGACGGCCGCTTTACCCAGGCTGGAGCCGTTATCGGCACCCCTGCGTACATGTCGCCCGAGCAAGCGAATGCAGACGATATCGATGCTCGCTGCGACTTATTCAGCCTGGGAGCGGTACTCTATCGAGCCAGCACGGGCGAGATGCCCTTCGGCGGCAAAGACACGTTGTCGGTGCTCTCGGCCCTGGCATCGAGGAATCCGCCCGCTCCGCACACGGTGGTGTCCGACTTGCCGCGTGCGTTTTCCGACCTGATCATGAAGTTGCTGTCCAAGGACCGGAACAAACGGCCGCAGACAGCCCTGGAAGTCGTGAGAGCGATCCAGGCGATCGAGGAGGCCGAGCGGGCTGCAGCAGAGGCTGCCGCTGCTCCCCCGGCGCGTGTTGAAGACATTCCGGTTGCCAGGGTTCTGACGAGTGCCGTCGCAACCGCCCCACGCGACGCCGACGTCCCGGTCGCGCGCATTCTGAAGAGTCCGCCGCCGACGCCGGCGGCCGCTCGTCAGCGTGAAGCGGATTCCGATATCAAACGGAAATCGCAAAAGAAGGGACGCCAGCGGGCCAAGAAAGTGTCGAAGGGCGAGCCGGATCTGGCTCGTATGGTGCTGTTCACTTCTTTAGCATTACTCGGCGTCGCGCTGGCGGTGCTCGTCATCGGCGTGATCTTCCGGGTGAACAACAATGCGAATAAAACCTTCGAACTCCCCGAGGAAATTCGCGAACAGCCTCGGAAGCATATCGAGCTGAGCGGCGATAAGAAGCTCCAGCCCAGCATTCAGCCGCAGAAGTCGCCACAACCCCCGCCAACCCCGCAGCCTACTTCCGAACCGCCCAAACGGTCCATGAACGACGTCACGTCGGAGCTGGGACGCAAACCCGGTTCGCGCGACTGATCAGTGGTTTTCGGTCGCGCGTGCGCGGATTCCACTTGCTTGCCGCGTCGATTCAGCGCGGGTAAGATAGTGTTCGGTGGACTGGCCCGCCTGAATCTGCAACGAATCAACCTGCCTGAATACCTTTTTCGACGCCAGTCTCCTTTGATAGCTCCGCCCTCGATTCTTCTCGTTGGTCGAAACGCTACTCACCGCGCATAGGGACTCCGAGGATGAACCGTCCGAGTTTTCAGCACCCGGCCGTGCGGGCCCTGGTCGCTCTGTTTCTGTGCACAGGCCCGATCTCCGCGGCGCCAGTCGAGTTCGACCGCGATATCCGACCAATCCTCGCGGAACACTGTTTCGCGTGCCACGGTTCGGATAGCGCCGCACGCAAGGCCAAGCTGCGGCTCGACCTACGCGACGTCGCCGTCAGCAAAAAAGCCATCGTCCCGGGCAAGCCGGATGACAGCACGCTCATCCAGCGCGTTTTCTGCGAAGACCCTAAAGAGGTGATGCCGCCGGTAAAGTCGAACAAAAAACTGACGGCGGATCAGAAGGATCGCCTGAGGCGCTGGATTGCGGCCGGCGCTCCGTACCAGGCTCACTGGTCGCTCATCGCGCCGGTACGGCCGGCCTTGCCGGAAGTCAAAGAGAAGAAATGGGTCCGCAACCCGATCGATGCGTTCGTGCTCGATCGGCTGGAGCGAATCGGATTGCATCCCGCCCCGGAAGCCGACCGGCGTACGATCGCCCGCCGCTTGAGCCTGGACCTCACCGGCTTACCGCCGGCGCCGGCAGAAGTGAAAGCATTTGTCGAAGATAAGTCCCCCGATGCCTACGAACGCTACGTCGATCGCCTGCTCGCATCGCCACACTGGGGAGAGCATCGCGGCCGATACTGGCTGGATGCTGCTCGCTATGCCGATAGCCATGGCATCCACTTCGACAATTACCGCGAGATTTGGTCGTACCGAGATTGGGTGATCAGCGCATTCAACAAGAATCTACCGTTCGACCGATTCACGATCGAGCAGTTGGCGGGTGATCTGCTGCCCAACGCGACGCTCGAGCAGCAAATTGCCTCCGGCTTCAACCGCTGCAACATCACCACCAACGAAGGCGGAGCCATTTCCGAAGAGTATCTCGTGCTGTATACGCGCGATCGCACCGAGACGACATCGCAAGTGTGGCTGGGGATGACTGCCGGCTGTGCGGTGTGTCACGACCACAAATTCGATCCCTTGAGTCAGAAAGAGTTCTATTCGATGGCGGCGTTCTTCAACAACACGACGCAAGCCGCCATGGATGGGAATATCAAGGACACGCCTCCCGTCGTCGTCGTGCCCAAGCCGGAAGACCGCGCACGCTGGAATGCACTGGGCGGGGAATTGGCCGAAGCGAAGAAACAAGTCGATCACCGGCGACAGCTCGCACGCGTCGAGTTCGATAAGTGGCTGACGAAGAGCTCGGCAGAGGCGATCGCACCGCCGCCACCCGTCGATGGCCTGGTGCTGGCCGCGCCTCTGAATGAGAGCCGGGATGCAGTCCATCTCACGATCTCCGGCAAAGATCGCGCCTTGCCTTTGCCGGTGAACTTCACTGCGGCAAGCGGTTACGTCGCGGCCTCGGCGCTCAAGATGCAACCGGGTGTCGCCATCGAGGTGGCCGATGCAGGCGATTTTGACAAGGACCAGTCGTTCTCATTCGGCGCCTGGGTATTCCTTCCAAACAAGGACACGACCGGCGCGATCTTCGCCCGCATGGACGATCAACACGATTACCGTGGCTGGGACCTTTGGGTGCAGGGCAACCGTGTCGGCACCCACATCATCGACCGCTGGCCGCAGGACGCGCTCAAGGTGGTCGCGCGCGATCCGTTGCCGGCCGGTCGGTGGAACCACGTGTTCATCACTTACGATGGATCGGCCAAAGCCAAAGGCGTTCGCGTCTACGTCAACGGCGTCGAGCAGCGCAAAAGCGTTGAGGCCAATTCCCTCAAGCAGACTAGCCGCACGACGGTACCCCTCAAGGTGGGCCAGCGCCACAGCAGCTCGCGCCTGGACGGCATCTTGCTCCAGGACCTGAGGATCTATGGGCTGACTCTGGCTCCGGAAGCGGTGAATAAGCTCGCCATAAGCGGCCGCATCGCTTACTTGGCCGCCAAGCCATCCGATCAACGCACGCCTGCCGAGAAGGAAGAGCTTTTCGCGGTGTGGCTTCCAAGCCGGGATGAGCCGTATCGTGTTGCTTCCACAAAACTGACGGACCTGGAAAACGAGCAGAAGTCGATTCGCTCACGCGGCACGATTGGCTATGTCATGCATGAGAAAGCAGAGTCTCCCGCGGCATACGTCCTTTACCGCGGCGACTACGACAAGCGGCGCGACGCGGTAAAGCCGGAGACGCCAAGAGCACTGCCCGCGATGCCGGCCGATCTGCCGCGCAATCGGATCGGTTTTGCTCAGTGGTTGCTTCGGCCCGAGCATCCTTTGACAGCGCGCGTGACCGTGAACCGATTTTGGCAGGAGTTATTCGGTACGGGCATCGTGCGCACGGCGGGCGATTTCGGGGTCACTGGCGAAGCGCCGTCGCACCCGGAACTGCTCGACTGGCTGGCCGTCGAGTTCCGCGAATCGGGCTGGGACGTCAAGAAATTCTTCAAATCAATGGTCATGTCGGCGACGTACCGGCAAGCGGCGCTCACCACTCCGGAAAAACTTGAAAAAGACCCGAACAATCGGCTCATGTCTCGCGGACCGCGCTTCCGTATGGATGCCGAAATGGTGCGCGATTACGCGCTGGCCGCGAGCGGATTGCTGTCCTCCAAGATCGGCGGTCCGAGTGTCCGCCCGTATCAGCCGGAAGGTGTCTGGGAAGCTGTGGCAATGATCGGCAGCGACACCCGCGATTACCGCCGCGATAAGGGTGAGTCGCTCTATCGTCGCAGCATGTACACGTTTTGGAAACGGGCAGCGCCGCCGGCCTCGATGGATATTCTCAACGCGCCCAGTCGCGAGGTCTGCACGGTGCGGCGCGAACGCACCGATACGCCCCTGCAGGCCTTGGTGACCCTCAACGACCCGCAATTCGTCGAGACGGCGCGCGTCCTGGCCGAGGCGTGCTTGAAGCAGACAGCGAATAACCGGCTCGATTTCGTAGCAGAGCGCCTGCTGGCGCGGACCTTCCGTCCCGAGGAAAAGCAGGTGGTCGAATCCTCGCTGCAAGACTTGCTGAGCCACTATCGCGCTCATCAAGACGATGCGGAAAAGCTCATCGCGGTGGGTGAATCGAAGCCGGATTCGAGCCTCGATAAGCCAACACTGGCCGCTTGGACGATGCTGGCGAATCAATTACTGAACCTGGACGAAGTGCTGAACAAGTAGGGCGGTGAAGAGAAGTCTCAGGTTAAACCAGTGCTCAACAGCATGTGTCTCCCGCTACCGGAGCCTGATCGATGGACATTTTCCGAGACTACGTTCGTTACGAGACCCGCCGTCAGTTCTTTCGCTCGGCGGGGTTCTCGCTCGGGACCGCCGCTCTCTCGACTCTGTTTGGAGCCTCGGCGCGGGCAGACGGCAGCAAGACCGGGCTCGGCGCCGCGTTGAAACAAACGCATTTCCCGGCGAAAGCGAAGCACGTCATCTATTTGCACATGGTCGGCGGACCCTCGCAGATCGATCTGTACGACTACAAACCCAAGATGAACGAGTGGTACGACAAGGATCTGCCCGAGTCGGTGCGCAACGGCCAACGCTTGACGACCATGACGTCGGGACAGGCCCGCTTCCCGATTGCTCCATCGATGTATAAGTTCGCTCGCCATGGAAAGTCCGGGATGTGGGTCGGTGAACTGTTGCCGCACACGGCGAAGATGGTCGACGAGATGTGCTTCATTCGTTCGATGCACACCGAGGCGATCAATCACGAGCCCGCCATCACGTTCATGCAAACCGGCAACCAGGTCACCGGCAGGCCGTGCCTGGGCGCCTGGGTCTCTTATGGCTTAGGCTCTCTCAACAACAGTTTGCCGACTTTTGTGGTCCTGGTGGCGACGCCGAGCAATCAGGAGCAAGTTCAGGCGATCTCCGCCCGGCTGTGGTCGTCGGGGTATTTGTCGGGCGAACACGCCGGAGTTTCCTTCCGCGGCAAGGGCGATCCGATTCTGTTCATCAATAACCCGCCCGGTGTCGATGCCAACGTGCGTCGCAAAACGCTGGATGGACTGAAAGCTCTCAATGAGATGAATTATCGCATCGTCGGCGATCCGGAGACTCACACCCGCATCAGCCAGTACGAGTTGGCATTTCGCATGCAAGCGAGCGTTCCCGACCTGACCGACACATCGCGCGAGCCCGAATCCACCTACAAGCTGTACGGAGATGCTGCGAAAAAGCCGGGCTCGTTCGCCCAATCGGCGCTCTTGGCCCGCCGATTGGTCGAGCGTGGCGTGCGCTTCGTACAGATCTATCACAACAACTGGGATACGCACGGAAACGTGGCCGGGCGGCTGCCCGATCAATGCCGGGACGTCGACCAAGCATGCCGGGGACTGATTGAAGATTTGAAGCGCAAGGGCATGTTGGACGAGACGCTGGTGATCTGGGGTGGTGAGTTCGGCCGAACGATCTACTCACAGGGCGGGCTGTCGAAGCAGAACTATGGACGCGATCATCATCCGCGCTGCTTCACGATGTGGATGGCGGGCGGCGGCTCGCGGCCGGGCACCATTTACGGCGAAACCGATGACTTCTCTTACAACATCGTGAAGGATCCCGTTCACATTCACGACTTCCATGCAACCGTACTGCACTTGCTGGGCATCGATCATGAGCGGTTTACGTTCCGCTACCAGGGCCTCGACCAGAAACTGACCGGAGTCGAGAAGGCGAGTGTCATCAAGGACTTGCTGGCGTGACCGGCGCCCGAATGCGCCGCCTAGGATTCCTTAGCCACCAGATATTGCTGCAGCTCCAGCGGGTCGACAGGTTTAGTGAGGTGCACGATGAAGCCGGCCTGTCGCGAGCGGTCGCGGTCCTCCTCGCTGCCGTAGCCGCTTAGCGCGAGCAGGCGAACGCGCGAGGTGATCGGGTTTAGATGCAACTCACGGGCAACACCGTAACCGTCCAGACCCGGTAGACCGATATCGCAGATCACTATATCCGGAACCCAGGCCTTCGCCACGCGCACACCTTCCGGACCGGTATGGGCCACTTGCACTTCGTGGCCGAGAATCTCGAGCAACATTCTCAAACTGTCTGCGGAATCTCGATTATCCTCGACGACCAGGACGCGCGTTCCTCGTCGGCCGACGTCGACGGCGGCGGGCGGCGCGGACAGCGCGGCCGGCTCGGGTACGAGCGGAAGTCGAATGGTAAACTCCGCACCTTTACCGATCCCACCACTCGTGGCGCTGACCGATCCGCCGTGTAGTTCGACAAGATCCTTGACCACGAACAAGCCAAGTCCGAGGCCGCCGCGCGAGCGTGCCAGACCTTGATCGGCCTGTCGGAAGGGCTGAAAGAGATCGCGCAAAGCTTCCGGGCTGATACCGATGCCGGTGTCTCGGATAGTCAGCACTGCGGATTCACTGGCAGCGTCAGCCGTCACGCGCACGAACATGCTGCCGCCGGCTTCGGTAAACTTGGCGTTATCCAGGAGATTCGTGACTATCTGCGTCAGCCGGCCCGGATCGCCCTGCACCCACACGGGCGTCTCCGGCAGATCCGCATTCAGCGTCACGCCCAGCGATTCGACCACGCGGCGATTGTCCTCGACGGCCCGGCGCACCAGCCGTGCCAGGTCGAGTCTCTCCGCATGCAACTGCACTTTGCCCAATTCGAGACGCGAGGATTCGAGAAGATCATCGACGAGACGACGCAGGTGGCGAGTCTGCCGCTCGGCGGTCTCCAGAGATTGATCGCGAACTTCAGGAGTCACCGAGGCGAGCCGGGCGACGTGCAGACTGCTCAGAATGGGCGCCAAAGGGTTGCGCAATTCATGAGCCATCATGGCCTGGAAGTTGCGCCGGCGTTCGCTTTCCTCGGTCAGTTCTTGCGCGCGTTGACGCAACGTCGATTCCAACTTCTTTCCGTCGGTGACGTCGGAGTGGGTCACTACGACTCGCACGGGCCCGGCATCTTCCAGGCGAACGACTCCTGCGTTGAACCATGCTTGATCGTTGTCGCGGACGCTCGCGTACTCCAGAACAAATCCGTCGCGTTTACGCGCCATGACCTCTCGAATTGCGAGAGCCAGCTCCGCGCCTCGCGGGTCCGGGTCTGCCTCGCACGCCGACAGATAATTGGAGCCGACGACGCAGCCTGCGCCCAACCAGGGAGCGGCCTTCACCAATTTGTGCCAGGCCGCATTGACCGCGATCACCGTACCGGTTCCGTCCATGACTGCGACGCGAGTTGTCAATGCATCCAGCGCTGCCCGGATGAAGCGTTCGGAGCGCTCGGTCGCCTCCTTGGCGATACGCGCCTCGAGCTCGCGTTCACGGGCCCGAATCGAGTCCTCAACTGCTGAAAGGAGCAGGTCGACGATCTGCTCTTTGTCGGATGTGATGGTTATCCCTTTGCCGCGGAAGGCGAGAGATACTCCGGCTTCGCCCGGTCGTTCCAGACGTTCGGCCCGGTTCGCCAGGATGTGCTGAACGCGGCTGAGTAGAAAAGCCGGATCGTACGGTTTGGTCAGATAATTGTCGGCGCCGCACTCCAGGCCGCGCAGGATTTCCAAGGGATCGCGCAAGACCGTCAGCAGAACGACGGAAATGCCTCGCGTTCTCGGGTCGGTTTTTATTCGCCGGCACAGTTCGTAGCCATCGATGCCGGGCAGAAGAATATCGGCTAGAACCAGCTCGAAGCTCCCGGAGGCCAACCGTTCGAGACCGGCCTCAGCATTCTGAGCTGATTCAACATCCAAGCCGTTGGATTCTAGGATCAGCTTCAGTTCTTTCGCCTGCGTGGGAGAGTCTTCTACGATGAGGATGCGCGACATATCCTAACCTCGGAAATGTTCGGCACTCGCGCGGCGTGGATGTTGCGCATGCGGCACAACGATCGGTTTCAGTGCTTCCCGAAGATTACGCCTCCGCACAATTGCGAAACATTAACTCTCGGATATGTTATCCGTTCATCCAGTCAGGAGAAGCACGATTCTTTAGAAAAACCTTGCAATATCTTCCGTTTTTGGCGACCACAAGTCCGTTTGTTCGAGGTATAGGTGAACCCCTTGCGGGGATGTCGCACTGGCTGCAGCGTGCAGCCAAGTTGATCGTCGACGCTGTTCACGCGGTTGGCGTGAAGTGATCGGGGCGATTGTATCCGAGTAATTTTGCGCCCGGGGCATAAGTATAACCTCCAGCGTGAACTATGCTGCGGAATTCTCGAAATAAAATTGTAGGCTGTCAAAACTCTGCGCGATAATTGCACCATGCGTGCCGGCATCCTCGGTGCCGGCTGACGCTCGGATGAGCGAGTCGGGCCCGATATATTCCCATACCCGACCTCGGCTGGCAAAATGAATGCGATCTCTTCAGAGCCGCTCGAGCTTTTGACCTTCAGAATCGCCGAGCGCGGCTTCGGTTTACCGACTGCCATCACGCGCGAGATAATTCGCGCAGTTCTTCCGACCCCGTTGCCAAGGACTGCGCCATTCATCGAAGGCGTAATCAATGTCCGGGGCGAAGTCATGCCGCTGATCGACATGCGCCGGAGGCTGGGACTACCCCACAAGCCGATCGAACATACGGACCATCTTGTAATCTGCCGCCGTACGGCGAGTCCATTAGCGCTTCGGGTGGATCGAGTGCTCGGCCTATGGCGGATCGCACGCGGAGAGATTGCAGAACTGCCGCCGCTTCCACATGCGCCTGGCTCTTGCCGAGTTGCCGCTGTTGAGGGAGAGTTGGTTCCCATTCTCGAAGACGTCGATGCACTTTTAACTGCCGATGCAACAATTGTATTGGAAGCGGCACTTCCGGAGCATCGCGCTTCAATTGAGAAGAGGACCTCATGACCCGGGCCAGCTCTGCTATTCGGGAGATACTCGAAATGGTCGGTGAGCGCACCGGCTTGAGTTTTCCGCCGGGCCGGCTCGAAAGCGCCGAACTTGCGATCGGTCGTGCCATGGATCGCGCCCGCACGGCCGACCCGCAAAGCTACAAAGACATGCTTGTTGCCGACGCGTCATCGTTAGACGATTTGATCATCGAGTTGACGATCGGCGAAACCTATTTCTTTCGCGAGCCTGCTCAGTTCCAATTCATACGCCGCGTCGTGCTTCCGGACATTGACCTCCGACGTGGCTCTCAGCACCCGATACGCGCCTGGAGCGCTGCGTGCGCGTCGGGCGAGGAAGCCTACTCGCTAGCAATTCTGCTCGCGGAAGAAGGCGTAGCCGAGCGAGCGAACGTCTTGGCTACCGACATATCTCGTGCAGCACTGGCCAAAGCTCGTCGGGCGAGTTACCAGGACTGGTCGTTGCGGGGTGAGGCGGCGAAGATCGCTCTGCGCTACCTGCATGGCGCCGGGAATCGAAGAGTACTCGACCAGTCGATTCGAGCCGCCGTGAACTTTCGCTATTTGAACCTGGCGCGAGACGTTTATCCGTCGTTCGAAACGGCAACCGACGGGATGGACCTGATCCTTTGCCGCAATGTCTTGATTTACTTCGATCCGGCCACTGTTCGGGCCGTCGTGGGGCGGCTGTTCGATTCGCTCGCGCCCGGCGGGTGGCTCGTCACGGCTTCGTCGGATCCTCCCCTCGATCAAGACTCTCCATTCGAAGTAGTCGTCGCGCAAGAGGGCGTTTTCTACCGAAAGCCGCTTTCCAGCAGCCTAGCGCTCGTTGACGTCGGCCGACTAGACCATACCGAACCTGAGCCCTTGATCGGAACAGCGTGGTCGGTGCCCGGAACAGTCTCGTCCGTTCTGCCGACACACAATACGACAGCGCCCGATCGAGCACGGATCGACGAGGCGATTGCTGCGTTCTATCGCGGGGAATACGCAAAGGCATCCGAGTTGACGGGCAACTGCGTACAGGACACCGAAGCTTGCGTGTTGCGGGTCATGGCCCTAGCCAACGTCGACAGCGTTCGAGCCGAATACGCCTGTGCCGAAGCGGTCCGTTTGTACCCGCTATCTGCTGAGATTCATCATCTCCACGCTGTCTTGCTCTTGGCTTCGGGCCGAGTCGAACAAGCGGCCAAGTCGGCTCGGAGCGTGGTCTATCTCGATCGCACATTGGTCTTCGGCCATTTCACGCTCGGCACGATCCTCTGGCAGGCGGGCGATGTGGAAGGCGCTCGCCGCGCGTTTCGCAATGCTCACGACCTGTGCGCGAGCTTGCCCGACGACCGAGTCGTCCCGCTCTCCGGTGGGGAAACGGCTGGCCGGCTGCGCTCGGCCGCTGCCGCCCGGTTTGCACTTCCGAATGCGACAGCCGAGGTATCGCGATGAAGCCTTCGAAACCTGCGAAGCTCGACACATTTGATTGGCAAAAGGCCCGCGAACGCCTCGCCCGGGTCAACGCGGCAATCGAGAGCGCGACAAACCTGTCGCCGGAACGGGGCCATGCGGTAATGGAGG
>Ga0326727_10021827_pt1 | contig 12466 bp, 14 predicted proteins | sample MB2enrmetagenome_FD_207643 | JGI IMG/M metagenome (GOLD analysis project Ga0326727, IMG submission 207643) | Lab enriched peat soil microbial communities from McLean, Ithaca, NY, United States - MB29MY | ecosystem: Environmental > Terrestrial > Soil > Wetlands > Peat | place: USA: New York...
GGGACTATGAGTTGCTGCTGATTGATGTCTTCTTGGTCGCGATAATGGCCACCAGTCTCGCTAAAGTCCTTGCCAACGACCTGATCCCGCTTCTGTTCAGGAGATAGGAGTTGGCAAATGAAGAGGGGGGTTTACGAATGCGCCAGGTAAGCCCCCTATCACCTTCCACGTGCGCCACCATGCCAGCAGCACCCGATGGGCACCAACATTTCGTACGGGCTGAGTTCGTCGCCTGCCGTGAGCTGTATGTCTTGGATCGATCCGGTTGAGTTCGGCGGATCGAGATCCGGATAGGAAATAAATATGGCGCACCCGATGCTTCCGGAGATCTCACAAATTATTGATCCGTTGGTAGCGCTAACGGGAATCGAACCCGTATTTAAGCCTTGAGAGGGCTCCGTCCTAACCGTTAGACGATAGCGCCACGGGTACAGCAGCATTATAGCAATCCGGCCGCGCGGCCGCTATTTCTTCGTCTGAATGCGGTAGTCCATCATCGCCGGCATGCGCACGATGCGGCACATCTCGAACAGGCGCGAGCGCGCGCGCATTCCGATCCGCTCCTCCAGAAAATAGCGGCTGTTGATGTCGCCGTCGAGGCCGGACCCGCGGCGGTCGCCCACTTCGGGGTCGCGCAGATTGGTGGTGGCGATCAGCGGCTTTCGTTCGTTGCAGCGGTGGGTGATGATCGAAGTCACCACGTCCTCCACCCAATCCTTCACGCGGTGCGCGCCCAGATCGTCGAGCAGCAAAATGGGGGCGTCCAGCGCGTTGCGATACGCTTCGCGGTCGCTGGTGTTGGAGAGCTCGTCAAAGCCGGACCGGATGCGGTCCAGCAGGTTCTGGTAATCGTAGAAAACTCCCTGGAAGCCCTTCTGGATCAGCTCGCGCAGCGCGGCCACGGCGAGGTGCGTCTTGCCGGTGCCGGGATTGCCGATGAGCAGCAGCCCGGGCTTGTCCTCCGGCGGAAACTCGCGCACATAGGTGCGCACCTTGAGCAGCACTTCGGCCATGGGCCGGGCGGTCACCGGGTTGTCGCGCGGGATGAGGAAATTGTCGATGGACGCTTCGCGGTAATTGGGCGGAATGCCGGCGCTGTCCAGGGCCTGCGCGGGATCGTTGGTGTTTTCGCAATCGCAACGGTCGGCGCCGGAGACGCCGCCGCGCTCCACGATGATCCAGCCGGATCCGTGACATCGGCTACAGGTTGCGACGGCCATGGGTCTACCGAATCAAGTATACGGCCTGGCAGATACTGGACCTATGCGAGTGGCGTGGGCGGCTTTGGCGCTGGTGGGTTTCGCGGCGCTGGCGGTTGCCAGGAAGGAACCGAGGGAACCGCATCTCAGTCATCCGGTGGGAGCCGATGCCGTGTGGCAGCCGAGTGATGAGGTCTTGGCGAACATACGCAAGGTGTGCGGGGGCGATTCATCCGGCGAGTGCCTCGTGCAACAGATGACTTCCCGCGCGTCGCCTGCCGCGGTGGAATTCACGCGATCGATTCATGGCGAGGGCTGGCTGCGGGATTTCCGCAAAGTGGCGCGGGTCGATGTTGCGTATGTGGAGTATCCGTTTCGCGCGGGCTCGAGTGATGGCTGGTTGCTGGTGAATGGGAGTCCGGCCGCCGTTGATGTCGACAATCTGCAGAAGCTGCCAAAGGCCGAGATGGCGGAGAACCTGGCATGGTCGCAAATGATCGCCAGCCATCCCGGCGCGGTGCTGTTTCCTGATGACCGCAACGGCAACACGGACCCGCTGGCCATCGTGCACCTGGACGAGTCGCAGGAATTCGTGGTTGCTTACAAGGTGCTCGACGGATGCGCCACCTGCGCGCAACTCGGCGTTGCGTTCCTCGGGTATGAATTCAATCCGAAGAGCAAGCTGACCGGTACTGAGTTTCTCGACTTCATACCGGGTACCGATAGCGTTACCGCGCGGCCCATCCACATTCACTCGGGCGAGCATTTCTCCCTGGCGCTGAAAGGCGATGCGAAGCATGAGTGGACGCTCGCCCAGGAGCCCGCCCACTGGATTCTGCGCAGCGTGAATCAGGCCACCGATAAGAACACCGGCACGGTTTCCTGGAATTTCGAGGCCATCAGCAACGGCAGCACCCAAATGACGTTGTTGTATTCGTCCACCGATGCGCCGGAAAGCGGGGAATCACTACCGTTGCATGTGGTCGCCGCTCCTGGGCTCGGTCACTGAGTTCGGCGACGCCGTTCTGCGAGGCGGACCTGGCGTTCATCCATTCCGAAATAGTGTGCGATTTCGTGCCACACCGTGTCAGCCACCATTTGCTCAAGCTGCTCCGGGCTGCGCGCCATACGTTCGTGCGGGCCCTGATAGATGGTAATGCGATCGGGCATGGCGAAGCCCTCGAAGACGCTGCGATGTGTCATCGGGCGTCCCTGATACAACCCCAGCAGGCCGGGCCGTGGAGACTCCGGTTCTACTACGATCGCGAGGTTCTCCAGCCGCCGGCGAAAGCGCCGTGGAATGCGCGCCAGCGCCCGCTCGACGACCTGATCGAACTCTGTGGGAGACAATTCGTCAGCGCGTCTTATAGCAGTCGCGCTCGGCCGTGCATTCGCGGTCATCGGCGATCTTGCCGTCGGGTCCGACGCACTGCTGCGTGCGATGGCACCAGAAGAGGCGGTCTTCCGCGTGCGGCACGGTGGGGTCCCAGATGGCGTCCACGTACATCCCCTTGCAGCGAAGATGATCGCAGCGTTCGGCTTCGATGAGGGCAAGTCCGGAGTATTCGAGCATCACGCCTCCCTTCCGGCAGCCGCGAGCAGCGCGCGTTTGACGGCCACCTTGGCAAGCTGGACTTTGTATCCGTTCTGGCTGAGCGGTTGTGCGCCGGCGACCGCCGCCGCTCCGGCCTTTTCCGCCGATTCCGCATTCAGCGGCTGGCCTACAAGCGATTTTGCGGCGTCGTCAGCTATCCACGGCACGGGCGCGACGTGTCCCAACACGATGCGAGCTTGATGGACCTTGCCGGCTTCGAGCCGCACTGCGACAGAAGCGGTAGCCAGCGGCCAATCCAGCGCTTCTTTCTGTCGAACCTCATACGTTGCGTTCTTCGCGAAGGTGCCGGGGATCAGAATCTCCGTTAGAATCTCGTCGGGTTTAAGATCGATCTCGCGAGTCTGGTCGTCCTTCGGGATCACGAAGAATTTCTCCGCGGGAACTCGGCGTGTGCCCCGCACCGAATGAATGAAGACATCCGCGTTGAGCGCGATCAGCGCCGGACCCAGGCTCGACGCGCTAACAAAGTAAGCTGGCCCGCTGCCGAAAATCGCATGGTATTTGTTCTCGCCCTCCGGCACCAGGCTCTTGCCGTCCTTCATGGCGAGCAGACCGTAGCCATTGCGGAAATACCAGCAGCGCGGGCGCTGACAGAGGTCGCCCCCAACGGTCCCCATGTTGCGAATCTGCGGGCTGGTAACGCCTGCCGCCGCCGCGTGAATCGAAGGATACTCGGAGCGAACCAGCGTGCTGTTCATCAGTTCGTCGAAGGTCACGGCTGCTCCGATGCGCAGCCCGCCCCGTGCGTGTGCGATGCCGCCGAGCTCGCGAATCGACTTGATATTCACCACGCGCTTCGGCGTGTGAATGTAATCCTTCATGAGCGAGATCTGGTCCGTGCCACCGGCGAGGATTTGCGCGTCGTCCGCCGACGATCCAAGAAGCGCGAAGGCTTCCGCGAGAGTTGTCGGGCTTGCGTACTCGAACGCCTGCATTACGCGTTCCTCCCTTCCAGCGCGGCCAGAACGCGATCGGGCGTGAGCGGAACCCGTCCCACTCGCACGCCAATCGCATTGGCCACGGCATTGGCAATCGAAACAATGCCGGGGATGGTTGGCGGCTCACCCAGACCGATCGCGCCTCGCTTGTCATTCTCCGGCGTGATGTCCATGTGGACGATGATCTCGCCGATATCGCCGATGCCTGCGAGTTTGTAAAACTCCATGTCGGCATTCAGCATGCGGCCGGTCTGCTGATCCATCACCCGCTCTTCGCTAAGCGCGGCGCAGATGCTCATGATGCACGCGCCCATCACCTGGCTTTCGGCGGTTCTCGGATTAATCACCAGGCCGCAATCGTGCACGGCCACCATACGGTTCATGCGAACCACGCCGGTTTCGGTATCCACCGAAACATCGGCCATCTGGACGCCAGCGACGCCGCTCGAGTTCAGGCCTTCGCGAGGGGCGCGGCGCGGCTCATTCTCGCCCATTTCGGAGATCTTATTTACGCCGAGTTTATTGCATGCCATTTGCCAGGGCATGCTCTTCGACGAATCGCCTTTCACGCGAATCACGCCTTCCGACGCTTCCAACTTATCGGGGGTCGTTCCCAGCGACGGCGCCACCTGCTCGAACAGTTTCTGTAGCGCGTTCACGCTGGCCTTGCGTGTGGAGGCCGAAACGCCGCCCACCGTGGTGGACCCTCCGGAAGCGCCCGACTGCGGGTATTTGTTATCGCCGATGTTCACCTGGACAGCGGAAACAGGCAGGCCCAGCGTCTCCGCGGCCACCATGGCGATAACTGTGCGCGTTCCCGTTCCCAGATCCTGGCTGCCCAGCTCGACCACAACCGTGCCGTCGGGATGAATCGTCGTGAGGCACTTGCTCGCGTGACCCGCGCCGCCCCACGTCCCCACGCCGAGGCCAAGCCCTCGCCGCACCACGCCGGTGCCTTCGCCGCGCGGATGCCAGTTCTTCTTCCACTCAATTAACTCAGCGGCCTTCTGAAGCTGCGCCCGATATGAATCGGCGCGAGCCGTGTAGCCTGCATTCTTCTGAAACAGATCGAGCGGATCCATGTTGAGCTTCGCCGCCAGATCGTCCAGCGCCGAACAAGTGAGATACGACGCCTGCGGATGATTGGGCGCACGCCACGCGCGAGCCGACCCGCAATTGGTGGACACCGCCGTGTGATTGACTCGCCGATTGGGCACCTGGTGATACACGTAAGGGAACAACTCCGCGCCGAATCCACCGCCGCCGAGCCCGCCCGTGGACCACGTCTGCGACTGCCAAGCCGTGATGGTCCCATCCTTTTTCGCCGCGACCTTGATGTTGCCGAAACCCGATGGACGATTCCCCATGTTCAGCAGCTCGAGGTCGCGATCCAGAAACAAGCGCACCGGCCGGCCGCCGCTTGCTTTCGAGAGCTGTGCGCACTGGACGCCGAACGCCTCCGCCTGGAACTTGCTGCCGAACCCGCCGCCGATGTACTGCATGTCGACATGAATGTTCGAGGCAGGCACGGTGAGCGCGCGGGCAAGATCGCCAGCGGCATCGGAAACACCCTGGGTGCTCGGCCAGTAATCGATATGATCGCCATTCCATGCGACTGACAACCCGTGTGGCTCAAGGCAACAGTGTGTGATCACCGGGATGCCGTAGACGCCCTCCGAAACAACATCGGCATCCTTGAAAGCCTGATCGGGATCGCCGCTCACCTGTTCCCCGGCTGGTTTCGCGTTCGCGCCGGCCTTGTCCAGATCGTCCTCGCGGACCATGTGCGGCAGCACTTCGTAGTCGACCTGAACGAGGCGGGCCGCATCGCGTGCGATCTCTTCCGTGGTGGCGGCGACAATGGCGACTTCCTGTCCCTCCCACTGCACTTCCTTGCCTGCTTCGAGAATGGTTCGGACGGCGGTCACGCCCCGCAATTTCTCCGCGGCACTCGTATCGATGGATTTCACGCGGGCATGCGCGTACGGCGATGTCACCAGCACCGCGAAGAGCAGATCCTTTGGCGTCACGTCGCTGTTGTACTTTGCCGCTCCCGTAGATTTTGCAATGCCATCGAGTCGTGTGACGCGGGTGCCGATCACCTTGCGCTGGTCCATCGGCGGGTAATGATAGTCGGGAGCTTGTGCCGTGGGGGTTTCTTCAGGCATTGGCGACTCCATGCTGATGTTTCGCCGCTTCGAGCACCGCTTTGCGAACGCCCACATAGGTGCCGCAGCGGCAGAGATTGCCACCCAGTCCGCGCTTCACTTCTTCGTAGGTAGGATTGAGATTGTGATCGAGGAACGCCTTGGCGGCGACGACGAATCCAGGCGTGCAATAACCGCACTGCTGCGCGTCATTATTCACGAATGCCTGCGAGACCGCGTGCGGATGGTCCGGCGTGGAGATGCCTTCCAGCGTTTCGATCTTCCTGCCCTGGGCGTCGATGGCCAGCACGGTGCAGCTATAAACGGCCTTGCCATCGAGAATCACCGTGCATGCCCCGCAGGTGCCCCGATCGCAAACGCGTTTGGCGGCGGTGAACTCCAGGTGATTCCGCAGCGCGTCGCAGAGCGTGGTGCGGGGTTCGAGATTGACCTTATATGGTTTGCCGTTGATGGTCAGCGTGAAGGGCACGGGGCCGGGTCCCGCGACGGCCGGTTCGGCGGCTGCGGCCGGCGCCGCAGTGCCCAGAATGCCGGTGGTGAGAGCGCCACTGGTAACGCCCACGCTGGTGAGAAAGCCGCGCCGGGAAAAGCCGGATGCCTTCGATGCTGAGGTCTTGGGTGATTTCTTTTCGCTCACGGGTGAGAACACCTTTCCTTTGATTCTCTCGCCGATTGCCGAGCTAGGAACAAGACGAATATAGCAGGAGAAGGGTTAGCAGGAATCGCGCAGGCGGCGATACAATGACGGTTCGCTATGCGCGCCGTCGCCCGTGCCTTTGCACACCTCTACGTCGTGCTGATTTCGCTGGCGGCGCTGGGCCTCGCATGGGTGGCGCTGTCGAGCGGCGCGCATTTGCGGCTGCCGATGTTCTATGCCGAAGGCGGACGCCTCACGTACTGGCTGCTGGCGGCGGGCATTGTGGGTTTGGCGACAGTTGTGTTGGCGGTGGTCGGCGTGGCTCGCTGGCCGATGTCGCTGTGGGCGTTGGTGACGTTCGTGGTGCTCCTTCGTGGATATTTCCTAAGCTCCTACGTGTTCTCGGGCGCTTCGGGATTCTGGTCGGCTGTCTGGTTCGCGGGCGGCGCGCTGGCCGCGTGCGTGTGCAGCCTGGTGCCGAGGCGGAGGAAGAGGACTCGTGATCTGGCGGGCTTGGTTGGGACCAAGTGAGAGTTGAGGGAACGTCCACTGCGTTCATGATCACAGCACCGATGGCAGCGGGGATTCGGGACGTGTATGTCTCTTAGAGGAACTCGTCGGTGGATCTTTGTGGCTTTAATAGTCGCGGTGCCTCTCGAGGTTCTGGAGGCTGCCATGTTGCGATATGTTCCCCAGATTGGCGTCCCCAGGAACCCGAGTCCGTGGCTGCGGTTAGGAGGGGACGTCGCTGCTTTGATTCACGGTCCCTGGCTGTCCGTGTCGAACTTCCTTTGTGCCGAGTTCTGCCCGCCGCGCGCAGCGCTCTGGACTCTGGTCATCTCGGGTGGCTACCTGGACACAGTCATCGTTGTGCTGAGCGCGATCCTTCTGTTCCGGCTTTACCGAAGCGTCCTGTATGACCGGTGATCTCCCTCTCCCCCTCACACCCGCTGCAGCCTTCTCAGCGTGAACAGGTCGGCATTCACCTTGTCTTTCCCGAGACGCTTCCAGTCGTCGCTCACATAAATCAGCCGGCCGGTGATGTGATTGGATTGCTCGGACGCCAGAAACAGAGCAAGCTGAATCTGTTTTTCAGGAGCGATGCCGCCGTTCTGCCGCACCTGCAGCGCCTCGTCGGTCTCCTTCCAACCGGCCTTGTCGCCCGCGTGAAGAATCTCGTCGGTCATGCTCGTGTACGTCCCGCCGGGCGTCATGCAGTTGATCTGGATGTTGTGGTCGCGGACCTCTTCGGACACTGTCTCCACGAACCGCACCAGCCCGGCTTTGGATGCCGCGTAGGCCGAGAAATTGGGCCGTGGACTGGCCGCTCCGGCGCCGGTGAGCACAATGATCTTGCCCGACCGCCGCTCGATCATCTGCGGTAGCACCGCGCGGCACATGTTCATCACGCCGATGAGGTTGGTCTGCAAGGTCTCGGTCCAGGCTTTCGGTGAGCACTCGGCGAACGGCCCGATGGGACCCTGCAACGCCGCCGCGCAAACCAGCACATGAACGCCACCCTCGTGCGAGCGCATGCGCTCCACCGCGACCGAGACCTGCTCGAAGTCGGTGACATCGGCGCGAAGGCGCAATGCCGTCCCGCCGGCATGTTCAATTTCGAGGTGAGCGAGGTCGAGCGCGGCTTTGGTCCGCGCCAGCAGGCCGACGCGCGCGCCCTCCTTGGCGAATCCCAGGGCGAGCCGCTTGCCGATGCCTCGACCCGCGCCGGTGACCAGCACGCCCGCATGAGTTAATGAGTGCAGAGCGGGAACCTTCCATCCTTAGGCTAGTACATCCACGAGTTCAGGCTGCTGTGCCGCGGAGCAGTTTCGCGGTGACGATCACCTGACCCACGTGACGCTGCGTATGTTCGGCCAGATGGATGAGCAAGCCCGCCACAGTGGTGGGAAGCTGCTTGCGGCCGACTGTGCGGGGTTCGGCGAGAGTGGCCGGATCGATCGCGCGGATGACTTTTTCCGATTCGAGCAGTGCCATGTGGACCAGGTGCAGTAGCTCATCGCGGCCCGCACCGGGGTCCATCTCATGACGGAGCGCGTCCATTTGCACACCAGTGAGTTGGCCGCCTTTGAGATATGTGGTGAGGCGCTCGACACTACCGGCGATGTGCCGGAGCTGGAAACCGACGGGCGCCAGACCGTGCGGCTTTGCCCAGATTTGCTCGTCCGCAAGACCGCTGGTCCAATGAGCCAAATCCTCGCGAGCCTGCTGATAAGCGTGCAGCGCTGGCGTGAGGAACGGATGAACGCCATCGAGCGGGCCGCGCAGCCAGGGTTCGACAGAGGAACGGCTGACCGTCATCGTTCTTACATCATGGCGACGGGCGGCGCGGGATCTTCCGGCCGTCCTGCATTTGCCAGCGGCACGCGAATCATCACAAAGACCATGACGACCAGCACGATGATGGCGCTGATCCAGGGCGGCGACGCGAGCAGGTGCGGCGGCTTCCCGTGCCAGATGCCCGCGATCACCAGGCCGCAAAGAGCTTCACCGGCGATGAGGCCCGACGCTGTTAGCACTCCCGCATTATCGACCCGGGCCTTCTGCGCGTCGTTCAGGCCGCGGCGGTCGCGCAGCTTGTCGGTGATCCAGCGAACTACGCCGCCCATGAAAATCGCAAAAGTGGTTTCGATGGGCAGGTACATGCCCACCGAGAAGAGCATCGGGCTGCGCACCTCGATCAGGATCATGGCGAAGCCCATCAGAATGCCGACGACGACCAGCGGCCAAGCCATATTGCCGCCAACAATTCCCTGCGCCAGCATGGCCATCAGGCCCGCCTGAGGAGCGGGAAGCGCGGCGCTGCCGAAATGGTAGGCGTCATGCAGCCACATCAGCGGGAAAAACAGCACCAGCGATGCGACGATGATGCCCAGAATATCGCCGATCTGCATCAGCTTGGGCGTGCCGCCAAGGATATAGCCCACCTTGAGATCCTGCAGCATTTCGCCAGCCACGGCAGACGATACGCAAACGACGGCAGCCACACCAAGCACCGCGGCCACTCCGCCCGCACCCGAAACGCCCAACGCGACCATGAGCAGCGCCGAAACAACCAGCGTGCATAACGTCAGGCCGGATACGGGATTGTTCGACGAGCCGATCATGCCGACGAGATTACCGGAAACCGCGGCGAAGAGAAATCCGAGAACCACCATCACCGCCGCTGATACCAACGCACCCGCTATGATCGATCCCGGTGTCAGATTGTGTGCGCCCGCAATGAAGAAGTAGTAAAGGCCGATCATGGCCAGAAAAACCACCGCAACACCGCCGAAGACAAACTTCATGCTCAGGTCGCGGTCGACTCGGCTGGTGGCCTGATGCGCTTCAGCCGATTTCTTCAGATCGGATACGGCGCGCCGCAGCCCCAACGCCAATTGCCTGCGCATGCGAAACAATGTGAACCCCGCACCGACCAGCATTCCGCCCACCGCGATGGGCCGCACGATGGAGAAGTAGACGGATTCTGCCAGCAGGCCCCACTTCGGCACGGTGCCAGCCGGCAGAGTGGCAGCGATGGAGGGTCCCATAACAAACGTGAGCAGAGGAACCAGCAGTCCCCACGCCAGCACGCCACCCGCGAAATTCAGGGATGCCAGGCGCGGCCCAATGATGTAGCCCACGCCGAAATACGCCGGGCTGATGGCCGCCGAGTTGAACGTGCTCATTCCCCCGGTAGTCACCGTGGCCACCTGCGGATTCGTGCTTGTGCGCAGCAGCAGGCTCTTGCCCAGCTTGCCGATGTTGATGGTGAAGGTGTGCGCCACCTCAAAAATGTTGAGCAGTCCGAGAGCCGTCACCAGCGCGCCGAAGCCCATGTTGGCGAAAAGAATCTTGGCGGCTTTCGATCCCTGCTGCCCGGCCTTGTGAATCTCCGATGCGGCCACCGATTCCGGGAACGGTAACTCCGCATCTTCCACCATCACGCGCCGCAGCAGCGTGACGAAGAGTATGCCCAGCAACCCGCCGATCACCATCAGCGCTACCGACTGCCAGTACTTGGCCATCACGAGCCCCGGCCATAATTGCGCCAGCACGAACGCGGGGATGGTGAAGACTGCGCCCGCCGCTACCGATTCACCGATGGACCCGATGGTTCGGGCGATGTTTTCCTCCAGCAGCGATCCCTTCATCAGCCGAAGGAAGGCCATGCCGATCACGGCGGCCGGGTAAGTGGCCGCGATGGTCATGCCTGCGCGCAGGCCCAGATACGCGTTGGCGGAGCCCAGAATCGCGGTGAGAACAAGCCCAATGAGCACGGCGCGCCAGGTGAACTCGCGCATGCTGACGTTCTCGGGGACGTAGGGTTGGTGCTTTGCCGGAGTCATCGGAGTTGAGTGTATCAGGAGAACGCACCGCCCGGTGGTGCCTGGCGGGCGGAAAGTACCGCCGCGGTATCCTGTGGGCGTGAAGACAGCGATTCTGTTCTTTTCGCTCTGCCTGCCGGCCCTCGCCGATCTCGCGGCCGGGCTGCAGGCGCTTCAGAACGGCGACTACGAGACGGCGGTGAAAGAGTTCACCCCGCTGGCGAAACAAGGCGATTCAACGGCGCAATTCCATCTCGGCATCCTCTATCACGAGGGACAGGGCGTCCCGCGCGATTACAAAGAGGCCATGCATTGGTTCCGCGTGGCCGCAGATCAGGGCGAGCCGTCGGCGCAGTTCAATCTTGGCACCATGTATCACGAAGGCCAGGGCACGCCTCGCGACGACAAGGAAGCGATGTGGTGGTATCGTCTGGCGGCAGATCAGGGAGAACCATCGGCACAGTACAATCTCGGCGTCATGTATCAGCAGGGTCAGGGCACGGCGAAGGATTACAAAGAAGCCATGCATTGGTATGTGATGGCCGCGGATCAGGGGAACGCGTCGGCCGAATGTAACCTCGGCGTCATGTACCTGAAGGGCTGGGGCGTAACCGAGGACGACGAGGAAGCAATGCGCTGGCTGAAGCTGGCGGCGGATCGCGGCGACATGCACGCCGAGTTTAGTCTGGGGCTGATGTACGCGGCAGGCCAGGGCGCCGCGGCAGATGCGAAGGAAGCCGTGCGCTGGTTCCAGGCCGCGGCCGATCAGGGCGAGCCATCGGCGCAATACAATCTCGGCGTGATGTACCAGAAGGGACGGGGCGTGCATGAAGATCTCGTGCAGGCTTATCTGTGGTTCGAGCTGGCGGGCCTCGACGGCGAATCCGATGGCGACACAGAGCGGGACAAGCTGGCCACTGGGATGACTTCCGATCAGATCGCGCAGGCGCGCCAACTGGCCAAAGCCTGGAAGCCGAAGCCGGTCCCGTAAGGAGCGTTCGCTTCGGACCGCCAAAGCTCAACGTCTACACTGGAGCTTATGCCTGCTCAACAGTACCCAGCTCCGCCGCCAATGCGGATCGACACAAGCAAGAAGCACACGGCGACGTTCGACACATCGCGCGGAACCATCGTGTGTGAGTTGTTTCCGAAGGACGCACCGGCGACCGTGAACAACTTCGTCTTCCTCGCGCGCGAGGGCTTCTACGACGGCACGATGTTCCACCGGGTGATTAACAACTTCATGATCCAGGGCGGCGATCCGACCGGGACGGGCCGCGGCGGACCGGGCTACCGCTTCGAGGACGAGCTGAAGAACAATCCGCAGCGGCATCAGGTGGGCTCGCTCTCCATGGCCAACGCCGGACCGAATACGAACGGCAGCCAGTTCTTCATCACTCACGTTGTCACCGACTGGCTGGACGGCAAGCACACCGTGTTCGGCCGCGTCATTAAGGGGCAAGATGTCGTAGACGCGGTAAAACAAGGCGACACGCTGAACAAGGTCACCATCGCCGAAGACTAGCCGCCAAACGGCGTCGCGGCACGGAAATGTATGATGGGGGTATCCCGCACATGTTT
>Ga0326727_10021828_pt1 | contig 12466 bp, 10 predicted proteins | sample MB2enrmetagenome_FD_207643 | JGI IMG/M metagenome (GOLD analysis project Ga0326727, IMG submission 207643) | Lab enriched peat soil microbial communities from McLean, Ithaca, NY, United States - MB29MY | ecosystem: Environmental > Terrestrial > Soil > Wetlands > Peat | place: USA: New York...
AGAGGACGCAGAGGAAATCGAGGGATCAACGGAAGACACCGAGTACACGGAAAATGCAAAGAAGAATATAGGGGATGTTCGTATAGCGGACCCTTCCGTGTATTCCGTGGTTGATATCCGGGGTTGAAGGCAGGTTCCCAGAGTCGTTCGTGGGACACCCGCTTCCTACGTCCCCAGCGCCTGGTTCCTCACCGCTCGCAAGTCGATTCCGAGCTGCTGACATTTCTTGTACAGGTGGCTCCGTTCCAGCCCCAGCGCCCGGGCGGTGTTGGTGATGTGATGCTGCTGCCGCCGCAGCTCCGCCAGAATGGCCGCGCGTTCGAAGCGCTCGACTCGCTGGGCGAGCGCGCCCTCTTCCGGTGTGCTGGGGGCCGCGGCCGGGCGGGCGGTGCGCGACTGCGGCAACGCCCGCCGCACCCCCTCCTCGTCCACCTGGCCATCGGTGGCCAATAGCATCAGCCGCTCCACCACATTGCGCAATTCGCGCACGTTGCCGGGCCAGCCATAGGCCTGCAAGGCGGCATTGGCTTCGGGACTGAAGCTCGCGGGCTTCCACCCATTCTGGGCGGCCACCTGGCGGCTGAAGTAGTCGATCAAGACGCAGATATCCTCCGGGCGCTCTCGCAGGGGCGGGAGCATCAGAGGAAAGACATAGACTCGATGAAACAGATCCTGGCGAAACTTGCCTTCCGCGGCCAGTTCTTCCAGATTGCGGTGGGTAGCGGCGATCACCCGCACATCGACGTTAACCGGTTTGTCTCCCCCGATGCGCTCCACCGCCCCTTCTTCCAGCACGCGCAGCAACTTGGCCTGCATCGACAAGGGCATATCGCCGATCTCGTCGAGAAACAGGGTGCCCCGGTGGGCCTGCTCGAACTTGCCCACATAACGTCCGGCGGCCCCGGTAAAGGACCCTTTTTCGTGGCCGAACAACTCGGACTCGATCAGCTCCGCGGGCACTGCCGCGCAGTTGAGGGCGACAAAAGGCCCGCCCTGGCGATGGCTCTTCTGGTGCAAGGTGCGGGCCGCCAGTTCCTTGCCCGTGCCGGTTTCGCCGCAGATGCAGACCCGCGCCTCGCTGGCGGCCACCCGCTCGATCTGGGCCATCACCCGCCGCATCGCTTCGCCGGACCACACAATCTCATGCTTGCCCAGGCGCTGGCGCAGTTCGCTATTCTCCTCCTGCAGGCGCGTCAGCTTGAGCGCATTGTCCACGGTAAGCAGGAGTTTTTCCGTCGAGAGCGGTTTTTCCAGAAAATCCAGCGCGCCCAGCCGGGTGGCGCGCACGGCCATGTCGATGTGGGCCTGCCCGGACATCATCACTACCGGTGCGGCCACGCCCTGCGTCTTCAGGTCCTCGAGCAAGGCCAGTCCGTCCCGTCCCGGCATCACCACGTCGGAAAGAATGAGGTCGAAAGGACGCGACTTGGCCAGTTCCAGCGCGCGAGCGGCGTTGTCGCACACGACCGCCTCGTGGCCGGCCAAGCGGAAGGCGCGAGACAGCGACGCCAGGGTGTTGGCTTCATCGTCGACGATCAGCAATTGTGCTTTAGCGGCCAAGATGCCCTTCCTTCTTTGATCGCGGAAGACTTGGAGGACGAACCGCAAACCCACGGCTTTGTCATCCCGAGGCGAAGCCGAGGGATGACAAAATCAACCATGATTCCTCGAACCATTGAATACATCTGAACCGTATTGGCCTCAAGCCAATTGCCAATCGCGCTTCTGGTTGCGGCTCCGCGTCCTCTGTGTCCTCCGTGGTGAGTTTCTTTACTTCTTCGGCAAATCAATCCGGAACGTGGCCCCCTTGCCGGGAGCGCTTTCCACCCCGATGCTGCCGTTATGGTCGCTGATCACGGACTGCACAATCGCCAGCCCCAGGCCGGTGCCGTGATGTTTCGTCGTGTAGTACGGAGTAAACAAGCGGCTGCACTCCTCCGGGGTGAGGCCGCTGCCCGAATCCGCGACCTCCAGGCGAACTCCGTTGGCCAGGCTGCGCGTACGCACGGTGAGGGTGCCCCCCTCCGGCATGGCATCCAGCGCATTCAGCACCAGGTTGGAGAGCGCGCGGTGCAGCAGCTCGGGGTCCGCCTCGATCTCGGGCAGCCCGTCGTCCAGCTCCAGCCGCGCGGCTATGGCCGGCCTCCCCTCGGCGTGGAATTGCGCTTCGTGCAACGCCATTACCTGGCGCACCACCTCGTTCAGTTGCAGCGGCTGAAGCTGGGGCTGAGGCATTTTGGAAAAATCGCTGAAGCGGCCGATGATGGCCTTCAAATTGGCGATTTCGGCCAGCAGCGTCGCGGTGCTTTCGCGGAACACCTCGTCGAAAATGTCCGGAGCCGATTCGCGCGAGCGTACCAGGTTTTCTACGGTGATTTGCAGCGGAAACAGGGGGTTCTTCAGTTCGTGCGCCAGGCGGCGGGCCAGTTCGCGCCAGGCCGCCACCCGCTCGCTCTGCACCAGCCGATCGCGCTGCTGCACCAGTTCGCGGGTCATGCGGTTGAATGCGCTCGCCAGTTGCCCCAGTTCGTCTTTCGCCGCCACCCGCACTTCCGTGTCCCAGTTCCCGGCGCTGACCTTGCGGGCCGCGGTGGCCAGTTGATCGATCGGTCCGGCCACCCGCGCCGCCACCCAGGCGCTTACTACAATGGCAAACAGAACGCCGAGACCCCCGACCGCGAAAACCCCGGTCCGAATCTGGCGTTGCAACTCCACCAGCGCCCGGCGCGAGCTGCCCACCAGTAGGACCCCCAGCAGGGCGCCATCGTCCGCCTTCAGGGGCATGGCCTGGAAACTCTCACTGTCCCGCGGATCGCCGCTCCAGTTGACGATTCCGCCGGCTTCCCCGCGGCCTTGCTGCACCCGCTGGATCAAGGGCAACAGTGCCCCTGAATTCGGAATGGGGGTGCTGGAAAGCAGCGCCTCGGGGGCGAAGCCGCTTTCGCGGTTGCGGAAGAGCACCACCCGCATGCCCGGCGACAGGGCCAGACTTGCCAGAAATTCCTGGTCCAACCGCGCCCCGCCCAGCAAGTAGAGGGCATGGTCCCCCACTGAAACCGTACGCAGGGCGAACAAGCCCAGCACGGTTCCCTCCGGCATCTCTTCCAGCTTCAGAAACGCCCGGGCGGGAGCGGACACTGGCAGGTTCTCCTTGTACCCAAAACGCGCCGGCCACTGCGCCGAAGAAATAATGGCGCCATCGGAACCCACAAATTCCAGAAAGTCGAGCTGATGCGTCTCCGCCGTGGGTTTGGCTTCGGTCAGATAGAGGGAGGAGTCCGCGCCATGGCTCAGATCGAGTGCCATGTTGCCCACTCCTTCGTCGGCGGCCACTCCTTCCACCCGCCGCACCACTTCTTCGCCGCGCAGGTCGAACTCGCTCCGAATCTGGGCCAACAACGCCCCCGCGCGTTCCCTGTCCGCTGCTTCAAAGGCGCGGCGCGCCCGCACGGATACGAGCCAGGCGATGGAGCCCGCGGACAACAGCACCGCCAGCGCCACTACCATCAGCACCTTGCGGCTCAGGCTCATGGGGCGGCCTCCCCGGGCGCCAGCCACACCTGTTCGAGTGGCCAGCGGCCGTCCGGCGCCACCGTCCAGTTGCGGACTCGAGGCCCCAGCGCGCAGATCCGCGGCACGTAGGCCAGCGGGATCACATAGCCTTGCGACACCAGCGCGTGTTCTTCTTCATAGAGCTGCTGCGGAGAAGCCGCTCGCCCGTTGAGCCGTTCGCCGAAGCTCTCGGCCAAGGCCGCCAACGCGACTGCGGGATCCAGTGAGGCCAGATCGGTTTGGGTCACCAGCAGATCGGCCTGCTGTGGGTTGGTCACCGACTGTACCACCAAGCCAACATCGTGGGCGTTCAGCGCGATGCGTTCGCCGATCAATTGCAACTCCGGATCGCTGCCCGCGGCGGCAATCGCCAGTACCGGAGCGCTTCCCAACTCCTGGGCTAACTGTTTTGCCCGCGCTAAGTCGCCGCTCTGCGCGAAAAGAAAGGCATACCCGGAAAGCCAATTGGGCAGCAGTCCGCCGGCCACTTCTCCGCTATTCTGCAGCACCACCTTGTGAATGGCCGCACGATCGATGGCCAGGGCGAGGGCTTCTCGCAAGCGGACATCCTGCAAGGCGGGCTTGGCCGGCCGCACCACCACGGCCAGTAGCGTGAAGGGCAGGGAAACCGCGGTCCGCTCCTTGGCCAGGCGCCGCAATTGTCCCGGGCCGGCTTCCACGATGTCCGCCCGGCCCAGCGCCAGGTCTGCGGCCTGATCGCGCACGTTGCGCGACGGCAGCAGCTCGATGCGGTCGGCGAAAGGCCGCCCTCCCCAGTAGTCCTCGTTGGCTTGCAGTACGCGGGTATTGCCCCGTGCCTCGCTCCACCGGTAGGGCCCGGTTCCCGCAGGGGGGACATTGTCTCCCGGGTGCTGGATGGCGTAACGAGTCTGCGCCAGCTCTTGGGCAAAGCGAGGCCGCGGCTCGGCAAAGTCGAACACCACCGATTCCCCGGCCGCGCGCAACGCCGTCCACTCACATGAAGGGGCGCCCGGTCCCTTCGCTCCGCTCAGGGCAGGCTCTTCCGGCGCAGCCGCAGGGTGGGAATCGGGGCATTGCCAAGCCAGCGACGCCACTACTGCAGCCGCGTCGAGGGGAGCGTCATCGTGAAAGCGTATCCCCGGCTGTAGCCAGAATTGCCAGCGCCGGTATCCGTTCTGCGTCTCCCAGCGTGCCGCCAACTGCGGCTGGGGCGCGCCGCGGTCGTCCAGCCGAATGAGATTCTCGTAGATCAGCGGCCGCACGGGGCTGTTGAGATCGGTTGCCGTGGCCCGCGTCTCCACGCGCAGCACCCCCCCGTAGTGCGGACGGGAAGCGCCCGGCGCGGCCCCCGTTCCCAGCCACAGGCCCAAGCCAAGAACACAGCTAAGGACAAAGCACCGCCAGATTGTACGCTTCATACTGATTGGTCCTGAGGTTGTGAACCACCGCCGTAGCGGCGCCTGGCTGGCTTGAACTCCACAAGGCCGTAACCGGTCCGGGAAACTCCAGCGCCGGACTGCTCGGGGCCGGTTCGCGGTCGGCCACCTCGTAGGCGCGGACGCTGTCGTTTCCGTTGTAGTCCCCATCGGCTGCGGCCAATACCATGGTTCCACACCCGCTCTTGACGGCGGCAATATCGCTGCCCCAATGGCCGGCGGCCTCCAGCACGATCTGGTTGACTCCGTCGGCCGCTCGCACCCGGCCGTCCATCCCCGCAAACAGCCAAAGCGTGTAGTTGGTACGGGGCAAAGCGGCGGCGGAATAAAAGGGAAGCGTAGTCGTCTGTTTTCCCAAGCCCGGCGCCAGCGTGCCCGCAAAGAAGTTGCGATCGGCGTCGAAAGCCGCCGCCAGTCCGCCCCCGGGCAACGGCCACGGATCGTCGCTATCGTGGCAGCTCATCTCCAGCGGAAGCGTGGCGCTGACGCCGCACACGGCTCCCGGAAGATAGGCGTGCCACAACCGGTCGCTGCCGGTCTCGATGCGGCCGCGCACATCCCGGGGAAAAGGGCGCGCGTGCACCACGGGCAGAGTCTGGGCCAACTCCCAATGTCCCGGGCTGCCCCGCAGTCCGGGGTCCCCAGCAAGCCCGGTTTTGGCTTGCTGGGGTAGTCCGGGGTCCCCAGCAAGCCCGGTTTTGGCTTGCTGGGGTAGTCCGGCGTCCCCATCCCGCAGGGCGGGACCGCTTTTGGCTTGCTGGGGTAGAAGCAGCGATACTTTTGTGGGGTCCAGCACCAGGATCTGACCGCCGGGTCCGCCCGCATCGCCCGCGGTAATGACCGCGACGTCCAGTATGGGCGACGCCTGCGACCATAGCAGCGTCTCGCGCAGCAGCACGCCGCTTGCCGGGGCCGTGATCGCGGCCGCTTGCTTCCGGGGAACCGCTCGCAACACCACCCGCGTCTCCGTCCCCTGGCGAATGGCGGCGGCCCACAGGTAGCCCTCCAGGTTTTCCGACAGCGTGACCTCGACCTCGGAAGCCGCAACCGCCGCTTCCGCGAGGTGTACGCCGGCGGCCAGCAAGCTTCGTTCCAGCGTGCGGCGGATGGAGGCCACGTCGCTGCTGGGCAAACCGGACACGTTTCTTAAGGACAGCGCCACGGTGCCGGGTCCGGTGACGCCCGCTATATCGTGGGCCAAGCCAGCGGCCGCATCGTTCCAGCCATCGGCCAGCACAACCGGACCCAGGACCAAGCTGGTCATCACGGCTACCGCCACCGCAAAGTGCCTTCTCCAGCGGTTCATGAGGTTAAGGGATTATAGCCGGTTGCAGGGGTTATTTGGGTCATCCTGAGAGGCCGTGACTTTTTTGCATTGGCGTGCGTCCCTGGCGATTTGTCATCCCGAGGCCCACCAAAGTGGATGAAAAACGAAGGTGGCGTCATCCTGAGCGTTAGCGAAGGACCTGCTTTTTTCATGCACCCTTAGCAACATTCGGGACGCCGACCGCGTTTTTCAAGGCAGTGAACTGCGCACCACGTTTACCGTTGGTCCTCCGCGTCGGCGCGTGCCGCTACCCCCGGCGCTGCCGTCATGCTGTGCAGCACGTCGTTGGCAAAGAAGAACTTGCCATCCGAGGGCACCATCATGACTTGAATCTTGTCGGAGAGCCGTTCGGCGACGATCTTGTTGATGAGCAGCGGATTCTTGGTGAGCACCGCGGCCTCGCTTTGCATGCGCTCCGCGTCGGCCCCCGCCGTAACCCGGATGCGGTTGGCCTCGGCGTCGGCCAGCAGCTTGCGCCGCTCCAGTTCCGCCTTGCTGTCGATCACCTTGGCCTCGGCGGCGCCTTCGGCATTCTTGATGGTGGATTCCTTGTGAGCTTCCGCCTCCAGGCGCGATTGCTCAATTTGTTTTTGCTTGAGCGGCAAAGTGAACTGCATGGCGTCGGCTTCTCCCTTGGCCTCGAGCACTTTCACCTGGGCCGCGCCCTCGGCAGCCTTCACCTGCTGGGCCTTGGTGGCTTCGGCTTCCAGTTCGGAGATGCGCACCTGTTTCTGCTGAATCTCGGTCTGGACGCCCAGTTGGTCGTTCTCCTGCTCTTTCAACAGCAGGCTTTCCAGGCCTTTGGCGTATTCCGGCGGCAACTCAATATCGCGCAGCATCACTTCCTGCACCAGCAGGCCGTCGGCCGCCAGCTTCTGCCCGATGGTAGCCGAGGCCCGCTGCCGAACCTCTTCGCGTTTGGAGGAGAAGACCTCGCGCACCGTGTAGTTGGGCACGAGTTCGCGCCAGGCGCTGGCCACCACCGCCGGCACCAATTGCGTTTCCACCGGTTGTGGCAGGCGGCTCTGAATGTAATCCAGGCGGCGTGGGTCCAGACGATAACGAACGGTTACCGCCAAACCCAGCGTCAGCCCCTCCTTGGCCTGCACTCGGAGGGTTTCCGGTTGCTTCCCCGGTTCCGCCGTCGCCGACTCACCGGCGCCGGTGGCAAACAAACGATCGCGCACATCGAAAGTCTCAACCTCTTCGATCAGGGGCTTGATGAGATGGACTCCCGGGTACAGCGTGCCCGGCCGGGTGCCCAGCGTCTGGCTGACCCGCACTCCGGCCCATCCGCTGCGGACCACCACGATGCTTAGCCCGATCAGCAACGGAACCCACGCCAGCACCACCAGCGCCACGCTCGTGCGCCAACGCAGGGGAGCGGGTTCGGGCTCCGCCGTTCCTCCCGCCAGCGCCCGCTGGCGCCGCCAGGCGGCAAGAAGGTCATAGGCGACAATCGCGGCCGCGAGAACGAACATCCCGGCCGCGCCGGATAACAACAAGTACTTAAGCGTCAGCATGACAACTCTCCTTTCAAGAACACTTAGTTACTGGCCCTTGGCGTTTTGTTCGGTCCGAAAACAGCTCGAGTACTCCACCAGGGAAGCACCGGGCTTTGGCCCGGTGAACAGACGCTCGCTGCCACCCAGGCCTTTAGGCCCGCTGTGCGGCGATACCAGGCTTTCTTCGCTCGCAGCTCTTTCATCGCTCTGGCGGGGCGGCTCGCCCCGTGGCCGCTCTATACGTAAGTCTCTGAAAGCCTGGGGCGTTAAGAGAGGAAGGTACCGCCGACGTGCACCCATGCCGGCCTCTGGTTCGCGCCCCAGCGGGCTCCCGGCGCCGCTGGCCCTACGGGCCAAACCTTTCCCCTGGGATTCTGCGGGCTGCCGCGCCCATGTTCCGCTCGTGGCGACAACCTCTTTTCTTTTTGTCGTTGCCGCGGCCGAACGGAAGAACCAGCGAAAGATCGCGCCGCACACCAGTTCCTCCGCCAGCAACGCGAGACACAAGGAGAAGAACAGCACGGCGGCGATCAGTGCCAGGGTGGTTGCCGATTCCATAACTTCCTCCTCGTCCGGTCCCTCATCGCCTCAGAACCGCTGAACTCCGCATGGATTGGGTCCTCCTGAGCGGAGCAAAGCATCTGCTTCTTGGGCCCCGCGCCCAGAGCGGTGCGCCTACTGTCCCGCTCCCGCGGGAACCACATTCAGACGAACCTGGGCCAGCGTGGCGCCGTTGAAGATGGTGGCGGTTTCGCTGTCGGCTTCGCCGCGAATCTCGACTGCTTCACCTACCTGGACCAGCTCGAACAACTCCTCCAGATCGCGTTGCGCCATGCGGATGCAGCCATGGGACGCGGCCTTACCGATGGAGCCGGGCGCGTTGGTGCCATGAATGCCGTAGCCCTTCAAGCTGAGCCCCATCCAGCGGGTTCCGAGCGGGTTTCCGGGGCCGGGCTGAATCACTTTCCCCGCGTGGTAGTAGGTGGGCTTGACCAACCGTGCAATCACGGAAAATTGACCCGTAGGACTGGGCGTGGCGCTCGTACCCACGGCCACGGGATAGACTTTCACGGCAATTCCGTTTTCGATGAGCGCCAGCTTGCGATCGGGAATGCTGACCAGGATCTTGCGCTTGGGTTCGTTCTGCGCCACTTCGGCTCTCGCCGTCAGTACCGCCAGGACCACCACTGCGGCCAAAGCGCTCACTCTGCTGGCCAGCGTCGCTTGCTTTTCCGTGTGCCCCATGGTCGTTTCCTCCGCGTTACGCCAGACCCAGGGGCACGGGCAGGACCGAATGGCATCTTATTGAACAATAAGGTCTTAGGAAAACAAGCGAAGAGAGCCAACGTGTCCGGTCACAGACGCTGTGTCAAAGACGACACGAAATGCAAAAGTCGCCGGTTCTTCGTGCTGGCTTGCTTCAAGAACCCTGTCATTCCGAGCTTGCAAGGAACCTGCCCCGCCGCTCTAACGGAAAGACAGAGAAGAACTTGCCGCCTCCACACCGTAGCGGAACACTGCTCTAGCTTCATTTGGGTCTACAGGATCCAACACCGGATGAGGGCAAGAGAGTCACAACCTCTGAGCGTTAGCGAAGGACCTGCATTTTTCGTGCACCCTCAGCAACATTCGGGACGCGGACCAGGTTTTTCGAGGGAGCGCAGCGAGGGATCTGCTTTTTTCTTGGTCCCGCGATGTTGTTGAGGGTGCACGAGAAAGCAGATCCCTCGGCTTTGCCTCGGGATGACAAAGCAAACCATGATTGGTCGAACCATTGAATACATCTGAACCCTATTGGCCTCAAGCCAATTGCTAATGGCCAATCGCCAATTGTGCTTTTGCTTGCGGCTCCGCCACGCTGCGTCCTCCGCGGTGAAAAATGGCAGAATTCCGATTGAACGCTTGTTCCCCACGCGCGCTCTAGCTGGGTTTGCGGCCGGTGCCGGCAATCCGCTCGTCGATCGGTTTGCGCCCTTGGAAGCCATCTTCCAGAGTGTGCCAAAAAGCCACTGACGGCTCGCCGAGCTGCCAGCACAGCAGGATGGTCTCCTCACCCGCGTTGCAGGGGAAATCCAATAAACCTTGTAATAGATCCTTGACCAAAACGCCGGTTTCCTCGATCTCCATCACCACCCGGCGCAACTCCCCGCCATGTCTTTCCCAGCGGGCTTTCAGGTCGATCATGCGGGCGATGTTGAGCAGCGTACCTCCCGCCAGGAAAACGCGATGATTGATCTCCTGAAACTCCTGCTGCGCCTCTTGCACCTCCTGGTGGCTCGCAATGGCGGTCCGGAGCAAGGGGTCCAGGAGCGGTAGCAGCGAATTGGCCTCGGCCACAGTGAACGTCCGTTTCATGGCGCGCGACAACCTTCAGTAACGCGGAAATACCGGCTGAAGCCATTCTCCCATCTTGTCCCCCGGCCCGTCGAGGGGGCCGCCCCAGGCGCAACGCCAATCGGCGATAATAGCCACGATGTACGTCGATAGCCATTGCCATCTGGAAGGTTCGAAGTTCGAAGCGGACCGAAGCCAAGTGCTCCGGCGCGCTGCCGCTGCCGGCATCGAGGCCCTGCTGGCCATCGGTAACGGGACCGGCCCGGGCACCCTGGACTGCGGCATACGGGTAGCCCGGCAGGAAGCGGTAACGGGGCTCCGCATCTTCACCAGCGTCGGCATTCATCCTCACGAAGCCAGGATTGCCGGGCCGGCGGAATTCGCGGAACTGGAACGGCTGGCGCAGCACCCCAAGGTGATTGCCTGGGGCGAAATCGGCCTGGACTATTGGTACGACTTCTCTCCGCGCCCGGTGCAGCAGGCGGTTTTGGTGCGGCAGTTGGAATTGGCGCGGGCGGCCCGCAAGCCCATTGTGATTCACTGCCGCTGCTCAAAACACGACCCGGAAGACGCCTGGAGCGACCTGCTGCGTCTGCTCCGGCTGAATTGGCAGCCCGCCGGGCTGGGGGGAATCATGCATTGCTTCAGCGGCAAGGCCCACCACCTGCAGGCCTCCCTGGACCTGGGCTTCATGATTTCCGTGGCCGGGAACGTAAGCTTTCCCAAAGCGGACGACATCCGCCAGGCCGCCCGCCAGGTTCCGTTGGAGCGGCTGTTGCTCGAAACCGATTCGCCCTATCTTGCCCCTATCCCGCACCGCGGCCGCCGCAACGAGCCTGCCTATGTGGTCGAGGTGGCGCGTCGCGTAGCCCAATTGCGAGAGGTCCCCAGCGCCGCCGTAGCGGCGGCCACCACCGCCAATTTCTACCGCTTCTTCGGCTTCCAAGAGTGGAAAAGCGTGGTATAAAGGCCAGAGGAAACTACAAGCATGGAGGCAGTCATGAAAGGCTCTTGGCGGTGGCTCGCGATACTGCTCCTTTTCATTACGTGTGCGGCGATCGTACAAAACCCGGCGACAGCGCAGAATGCGGCGCCCGCAGCCCGGCGAATCTACCTCGACGTGCAGGTGACGGACTCAAAGGGCGTACCTATTCACGGCCTGCAGCAGCAGGACTTCACGGTGCTGGACGGGAAACAGAAGCAGAATATTGTGTCCTTTTATGCCGTGGATGGCGCCAAGACGTCGAGCGAAGAGCCACCGGCCGAGGTTGTTCTGGTCATCGATGCGGTAAACCCCATCCCCGCTACCGTCGGTTACATTCAGACCGAACTGAAGAAGTACTTCCTGAGCCATGAACAACTGACGCAGCCGACGTCGATCGCTGTCCTTAGTCGGGAAATGAGGCAACTCCCCCAGGGCACCACGCTCCATGGGCAGGCCTTGGCGGCGCGTTTGGACGATTATAAGGCCGGTCTGGCGGTCCATAACGATCAAACGCTGGACCAAAGCGACCGCTTTTCCCTGTCGCTCGGGATGCTTACCGAGCTGCTGAACTACGAGCAGCCGCGGCCCGGAAGGAAACTGGTGCTTTGGTTTGGCTCCGGATGGCCGCCGCTCACGGCGCCGGGGGTGGAGTTTTCCACCCGGGATCGGCAGGGCTTCTTCAAGTCGATCCTCCAGTTCTCCGACCAGCTCAGAGACGCCACGGTGACCCTCTACAACATTCAACCGGGGGGCACGGGGGAACCGGAACTCGCTATCTACCAGTACGACGATTATGTGAAAGGTGAGACCTCGGCGTCGAGGGCGGAGCCCGTTAGCCTGAGCCTCCAGGTGCTTGCCAAGCAGACTGGCGGGCTCGTTTTCCTTGGGGAAAGGAATCTGGGGAAAGCCATTGACGAATGCCTTCAAGATGCCGCGACCTCCTACGTCGTGGCGTTCGAGGCGGCGCACGGCCGCCAGCCCAACGAGTTCCACAAGATCGCGGTTACGGTCGACAGGCCTAAGACCACCGTCCGCACCCGTACCGGTTACTACGCGCAGCCCTGACTTGAAGCACGAATTCCGAGGCGCACGCACAGTCTCTGTGCGCTGCGCTTCGGCCGCGCTTGGCCGGCTCTCAGCCGCAGCCGCAACGTCCGGCCGCTCGAATTTCTCCCCTGGGCCACAGAAGATATCGGTGTGATCGAGGCCGTGCCTGGCGGCAGGGCTAACTGGTATCAAACGAGCTTGCGTCCGGTGGGGCAATGGTGCGCCCTGGGTGACTCGAACACCCGACCTTCTGATTCGAAGTCAGACGCTCTATCCAACTGAGCTAAGGGCGCCCCGG
>Ga0326727_10021829_pt1 | contig 12465 bp, 10 predicted proteins | sample MB2enrmetagenome_FD_207643 | JGI IMG/M metagenome (GOLD analysis project Ga0326727, IMG submission 207643) | Lab enriched peat soil microbial communities from McLean, Ithaca, NY, United States - MB29MY | ecosystem: Environmental > Terrestrial > Soil > Wetlands > Peat | place: USA: New York...
GACTGATATAATCCGTAATACGACTTCCTTTCGGAAGCTCAGCAATGGTACGAGCCATCTGCGGTCCTCCTCTCAAGTTAATGAGAGTAGAGTACCACAAATTTCATTAAGTGAACAGTATTGGGGCAAGCCCCGGCCCTACATCCCATATTAGGAGACCACCTGGCCGGGCAAACTTACGGGGGATGAAAGGACCATCAGGTAGACCCACGTGCGAATCAGGTACGAATTGGTGTGTGCCATCCCGTCCTTGGCGGGTTCGGCAGAAATCGTTCTAGCCCATCATTCCAGGACGCGACCCTGACTTCTCCCTAATTCTTCGATCGCCCTGCCTGAGGCTTTTTGCCGAGGGGCTTTCCCTTATGCTTTGCCTCCCGCGGCTTCTGGGCCGGAGGCGCGCTCTTGAGAGGATGGGGCGAAGGCCTCCTCGCCTCCTGCTCGACTGGTTTGGCGGCCGCCGCTTCTTTGGGTTTCCGGGGACGGTGTGGGTGAGGAGCAGGCTCAGCCGGCGGCTCTTTGATGCCGGCCCTTTCGCGCAAGGCTTTGGTCAATTGCTGTGGGGTCTTAATCTTGCCATCCACCTGATCCAGGAGGACGCTCTCGATGATCTGATCGAACTTTGCTCCGGGTTTGAATCCCAGAGCCTGCAATTCTGCTTGCGGCAGCTTGGCTCGAAGCGGTAAGTACTTCGTCAGATAGTTTTTAACACGAGAATGAACCTTAGCTTGCGGGTAATAAACCAGCAGGTAGAGCAAGAGGTCGCGCGACTCCTTCGAAAGCAGGGTGTAGACCTGGTGAGGCAGCGCGGCTTTCGAACTGGCGAGCACCCGGGCGAGCTTCTTGGCGTCACCCTCCATGTTCATGACTTCCTTGATGACTTTGCCCACTCGCAAGACTTTCTTCGCCATCCGCAGCTTTTCACCGCTGCCCAGCCTTTCCACCAGGCAAAGAAAATTGACCAGGTAAGGATCGGCCCCGGGAACAAGCTGCGCCGCGGAGCGACTCTTGTTAAAGTGGTCGTAGCTTATCCGTGCCGACGCCAGCTTCTTATCCAGCCCCCCCAGGAGTCTCCGCTCCACAAGCACTTTCAGAATACGCGCCGGGTCCGTCTCTTGCAGGATTGCTCGGAGCTCGCGGCCCTGCTGTTCCGGACCCAAACGCTCCCAGGCGTGATTCTGGAGGGCCGCCTCGAAGTAGTTCTTGGTCCGCTCCTCCAGCGTGAAATCAAGGCGCAGTCCAAGCCGCAGAGCACGGTAAATCCGCAGCGGATCTTCAGAGAAGCTGCGAGGATGCAGAACCCTGAGCTCCCGCCGCTCGATATCCGCCGCGCCGTTCGTCGGGTCAAGAAGCAAGCCTCGCGAGTTGGGATGAAGCGAAATAGCCATGGCATTTATTGAAAAATCACGTCGTTTCAGATCTTCAAAAATGGTGGCCGGCCGCATCTCCGGGGGCTGGCCGGGTTTCGCAAAGACATCCTCGCGGCACTGGCCCAGCTCCACTCGCACTCCATTCGTAAACCGAAGCTCCGAGGCGACAGTGCGTGCGTCAAACTCTTGATAATCGAGCGCAAAAGATTCCCCGCCGCCCACACCCGCGCGGGATGTGAGCGCCGTCATGGGGGATGAGTCGATTGATCCCAGGCGGCGAAGGACCTTCAGGGGATCGCCCTGGAGGGCGAAATCCAAGTCACGCACCACTTGCTGCCCATACGTCAGATCTCTGACCGCGCCTCCCACCAGGTACAGATTCAATCCCTGTTCGTAGGCCAAGCGGCTGAGCAGGCTGAGCACGCTGTATTGCTCTGTCGAGAGCTTGCTTTCCATCAGAAAGTTATTGTCGCTCATGGCTGTTGGGCGTCCATTTCCTTAAAAACTCAAGGGCCTGAGGCTCAGGCTCGAGGATGATGAGTCTCGTAGACCTGCTTTAACCTTTGCTTCAAAACGTGCGTATAGATCTGAGTCGTCGAAATATCACTGTGACCGAGCATAAGTTGGATCGAGCGCAGGTCCGCTCCACGTTCGAGCAGATGCGTGGCGAAAGAGTGACGCACCAAGTGGGGGGTCAAGGGGACTGAAAAACCCGCCCGACGGCCATACCCAGCCAGAATCTTCCAGAACCCCACGCGGCTTAGGGGCCCTCCCCGGCGGTTGAGGAAGAGGAAGGGCTGCTGACCGTTCTTGCAGAATGCCGAGCGGCCGCCACGCAAATAAGCTTCCACCGCGCGCAGAGCTGACTTGCCAACAGGGATTAGCCTCTCCTTGTTTCCTTTTCCCAAACATCGAACGACACCCAGACCGGATTCAAGATCCGAGCAAGCAAGGTGAACCAGCTCGGAAACCCTCATGCCGGTGGCGTACAAGAACTCCAGCATAGCCTTGTCGCGAAGGCCCAGGGGCGTGGAGATGTCAGGTTGTCGCAGAAGAGTGTCAACCTCTTCGGCACTGAGATACCTCGGCAGCGTTCGTTCCAGTTTCGGCGCATCGACATCGGCCGTCGGATCGCTTTGGATCCTCCCCTCCTTCGCCAGGAATCGGAATAGATTGCGTAGGGAAATCAGATGACGCGCCACGCTCTGCGCGCTCAGTCCCCGGCCATAAAGGGCGGCCAGGAAGGCGCGAACCTCATCTCGGTCGGCCTGCGCGAAAGTCTTCCCGCGGCCACGCAGGAACTTGCAAAAATGGATAAGGTCGCGGCGGTAATTCGAGATACTGTTGGCGGCAAGGCCCTTTTCCACCCGCGCGTAATCAAGGTAGTCCTTGACCCCGTGCAGCCCCGCGGAAGAATCCAAACCATCCTGCCCCCCACCCAATGCCCTCCTGCCAGACACTTTGCTCGGCGGTTTCGGATCAATGGGGTCCGCAGCCGTTCCATTTTCCTGGTCAGCTTTGCTTCGGCCGGGCATTCTCGTCACTTTGCCTCAGATGTCTAGCCGGAGAAATTATGGGACGCAGCAGGACCAGACGAACGCGCTTGCCCTGCCGCAGAGCTGCGACACGAGTCGCGCTCCAAAACCTAAGCGACTGTTTTTCAAGAGATTATGAGCTTTCTTCAAGAATCCGCACTCCGACTCTGCGCCGAAAGACTTGACAGGTGTAGCTCACCGCCTATACTAGCACAAGCGGTTTCCCGTGGCCAAGCTGCTTTTCACAGCTGCATATTTCCCACGGAGGGCGCCTCGCGTGAGCGGCCACCACAAATCGACTTACAAGAAAGTGGTAGTCCGCAGGCTGGATCATGGCCTCGTAAAGGGTTTTGTCGACCCCACTTCCTACTTGGACCCCAGCGGAATCAAGATGCTCGACCGCGAAGGCCGGGCTCTGGTCATTCCCTTGAATGAGATTAAGGGCGTCTTTTTCGTGAAGGATTTCGACGGCAACCGCCAGCGAGCAGAACGCAAACTTTTCCAGAGCCGCCCCCGCCTGGCAGGCCTTTGGGTCAAGATGACTTTCAAGGACACGGAAGTACTCGAAGGGCTTCTGCCCAGTAACCTCGTGGAAATCAGCCCGGAGGGGTTTCTGCTCACGCCGGCGGATCTCTACTCCAACAACCTGAAGATCTTCGTTCCCCGAACCGCGTTGAGCGAGATCAACGTCCTGGGCGTGATATCCGATGGACGCCTGAGGAGGCTTGCGCAAAAGAGGAGCGGACTTCCAGGTGAGAGCGCAACTTCCGAACACCAGATGGGTCTTTTCTCTGCCTCCGAGGGGCAGGGGAAAAAGGCGCCATAGCAGGATGCCGAGAGGCCCGCCGGGGCGGGCCGTCGCCCATCAAAAACCCATTCCCATTGGTCTTTGCTTCATTCCGCGCGCCTGCAAAGCTACCGGGTGACACTAGAGGCCAGCCTTCGCGTGGGTCTCAGCCTGAGCAGGTTGTACGGGGGGAAGCAAGAGCTTCTGATGGATGGCGTAAAGCACCAGTTCCAGACGGTCCGAAACCCCGACTTTGTCGTAGATTGACCTGAGGTGATTCTTTACGGTCTGTTCGGTAATGGTAAGATGCTGGGCGATTTCCCGATTTCGCCATCCCTGCATCAGGTAGCTGATTATTGTCTTCTCTCTTTGCGTCAAGGTGTCTACAGGCCGCAACGGTCGAGAGGCGCTGGTCTCCACGAACTTCGCCATCGAGGAAATCTGCTTGTGCGGCAACCAGACTTCGTCCTCCAAAACCACCTTGCGAGCGCACCTGACGAACAGCGACGGCTCCACTGACTTGAGAATGATGCCCGCAGCGCCCAACTGCACGTATCGCATGCCCTGCTCGTCCGAAGGCAGGGAGGAGGAAGTGACCACGATTTTGCACTTCGGCACCTCGCGGCGAAGCTCCGCAAACAGATTGCCGCCGACTTCCGCTATCATTTCTGCCTGAACAAAGAGCAAATGAGGCCGCAGGGATTTGGTCAGTTCGATCAACTGCGACGCGGAGTGGGCCTGTGCGACGACGCGCAGGTCGTCCTCCACCGCAAACAGCTCTCTCAGCCCAAACCTGAAGATGCCTTCACGGTCGGCTATGAGAATTCGGATCTTTTTCTTCGGGCCGTTGCGCAGGCTCATCCAGAATCACGTCCCAGCCCCACCTGTTCGCCAAGCCCGCCTACCTCTACTGTAGGCGCCGGCGCCAGGGTTATCGATTAGTACTTGGAAACCGACCTCCACAGGACCGCGTCGTGCCTGAAGGCTCAATCGCCTGGGATCTTGCACTCTCGGTTCAGATAGCGTCAAACAGCTTGCGTCCGCGTGGGCCGGAATTCGTAGTCGTCAATCGTGGCGCCCATCCCCCTCGACTCGCTGGGGCAACTCCAACGGATGACCCGGCCATTGCAAAGCAACTCAACGGGGAAACGCGTAATGGCCGGAGGCAGGAGGACCCTAATGGTTACGGGTGTCTTGCAAGGAGGCCGGACGGGAATATTCATGAACAACCCGTTCCCACTGATGTTTCCGGTCTTTCCCTCCGCGCGGCGTGAGCGGCCCTCGCGACTCTTCCAGTACACTTCAACTGGCAACTCAACCGGAATTCGTATTCCGGCGCGCTGATTCTCATCCATAGGCTCATCCCTCCAACGAGCCAGACTACTTCACTAAAGCTTATCTCGTTTCTGCCCTCCTGGCAAGAGAAACTCGAAGTGCCAGCCATTGCCTAAACTGCGGCTCGCTGCTAACCTTGCGGATTAAGCAGCGGATGCATGCTCCGTCCGGGTGGTAGTTCCCCCGGACGAAAGCGGAAAAGGTGACAACCATGAAACTGGGTGAAATTGCGGCGCGGCTGGAATGCCAGCTCGACGGTCCTGAAGAACTCGAAATCACCGGGGTCGCCGGAATGGACGAGGCGACGCCCGGCGAATTGACATTTCTGGCTAATCCGAGGTACCTCCGCAAAATCAAGACCACACGCGCGGCGGCCATCATTGCCACCCCGGAGGAGGACTTGGAGGGCCGGCCCGCGTTGCGTTCGACAAATCCTTATCTGGCCTTTGCCAAGGCCCTGGAGTTTTTCCACCCTCCTTACCGGCCTCCCACCGGCATTCATCCCACGGCGGTCATCGCCCCGGAGGTCAAACTGGGCCGGGATCCTTCCATCGGCCCCTACGTGGTGCTCGAAGAAGGAGTGGAGATTGGGGACGACTGCGTGCTGAAAAGCCATGTCGTCGTTTACCGGGGAGCAAGGATCGGGCACCGCTTCTTCGCCCATGCCCATGCGGCGGTGCGTGAATTCGTTCGCATCGGCGACGACGTGACCTTGCAGAATGGCGCGGTCATCGGGGCGGATGGCTTCGGGTTCGCCCGCCAGGCCGACGGCTCCTACTACAAGATCGTGCAGTCCGGGACGGTGGTCATCGAGGATGGCGTCGAGATTCAAGCCTATGCCTGTGTGGACCGGGCCGCCGTGGGCGAGACGCGCATCCACCGGGGCGCCAAACTCGACAATCTCGTTCAGGTCGGGCATGCCTGCGAGATCGGGGAGAACACTCTCCTCTGCGGCCAGGTGGGCCTTGCCGGAACCACCAAAGTCGGGCGCAACGTGATCCTCACCGGCCAAGTCGGCGTGGCGGGCCATGTGACGATCGGAGACAACGTGGTGGTGTCCGCCCAGTCCGGCATTCACAGCGATGTCGAAGCGAACCGCGTCATGTCCGGTTCCCCGGCGATCGATAGCGCCCAATGGATGAAATGCGTCGCGGCGTTTGCCCGGCTTCCGCAGATGTATGCGACCTACCGCAAAGTCCACGAGCTGTTGGAGAAAAGCGATTCTAAATTGTAAATTATAAATAGTAAATTATGAATTGTTAACTACTAATAAGCATCGAGCAGCGTGGTACCATGAAGGACACCCGGGGGCGCGTCAAGAAAGACCCCGCCTCAGAATTTATAATTTATAATTTGCTATTCACCATTCCGCTCGTCCCGCCGCGGCGGGTCACTCGTCACTGTTTTACCGGCCATTCGTCCTTCTCCAGCCCCGCCAGGATGGCCTGACGAACACGGTCAATGATCACTTGCCGGTCCTCGACTCGAAGACCTTCCGTGGGGACGGGCTCGTGGAAGGTGATGCGAACACGCCCCGGGCGCATCACGAACTTACCTTTGGGCATGATCTTGTTGCTGCCCGAGACCGAGATTGGAACGATGGGAGCGCCGGCTTTGAGGGCCATGACGAAGACCCCCTTCTTGAAACTCTGAAGCCGGCCATCGAGACTGCGAGTGCCCTCGGGATACACCAGGAATGACTTTCCAGCCTTCAGCGCCGCCACTCCCTTTTCCACGGCCTCGAGCGCTTGTTCCCGGTTTCTCCGGTCCACGCAAATGAACCCGCACGCCACCATGCCTCTGCCAATAACGGGGACGCGGTAGAACTCCTTCTTCACCATCACCAGCACCGGCGGTAAGGACACCAGCAGGGCGGGAGGGTCACAGTTGCTCTGGTGATTGGCCATGAAGACGACGGGCCGGCCGCGTGGAATCCGGTCGCGTCCATGGATTTCGAGGCGCGCCCCCGCCAGCCACAGGGCCATTCTTGCGCCCAGGATTCCGACCTTGTAAACGGGATCGCCATTCCCGGTGATCGCAGCATAAATCAGCACGGGCGGCCCCATGACAAAAACGTAAGCGAGAGTGACCAGCGTTGTCAGGAAAGCTCGGAACATTTCTAAATTATAAATTGTAAATTATGAATAGTAAATTACGAAACATGATATAACATGCGGCAACATGGCTCTGTTCATCATCGCCGTCGTGCCCGCTCCGTACAACCACCCAGCCGACTGGCTGCGATGGTTCCCGGACTTTAGCGCTCATGATCTACCATTTATAATTTATCATTGTTGCTGATGCTGCTGCGGCGTCGTATTGCCTTGCAGCCAACCTTCGCGTACCTGGAGCTGCTGTGGGGAAGGACGGGCGATTTCCTGGACGCGGTAAGTGCTCCCCCCGGCAGCGCCCTCCGGCGGGCGTTCGGTCTCCGGTTCCAGGCCAGCGTAGCCTAGATAAGTAGCGTAATCGAGTTCGCGTGTGCCGCGCACGTAATCCCCAAAGAAGGCCTCGAGGCCGGAAAACCCGGGCGCCAACTGCGCCATCACCCGCCGCAGATCTTCTTCCGTATAGTAGCGGCCATGCCGGGCGAAGTCTTCGTTCAAGCGGCGCATCACATCATCCAGACCGGCGGCATTGGCGGTGGCGTGACGCAGCGCCAAGTCGAGCAGGAAGCCCAGCAACTCGCCCTTATTGTAATACGAGATGCTACGCTCCGGCCGATGGTAATCGTTATATTTCTCATACCACGCTTCGAGACCTGACTCCTCCGCGCTTTGGAAAAAACGCGCGGGCCGGGATTCGAGCGTCGTCATCGCCCTTCCCAGGCGGTCGTAAAAGGTCTGGCGGGAAATCAGTCCCGCTCGCAACAGCGCCAGCGCGCCATACGTGCTGGTCACGCCTTCACAAAACCACAGGTCGCGCGTGTCGTTGCCGTGCACATAGTCGATGGGCTCCAGCCCTTGCGGACGGATGCGCTTGACATTCCAGAGATGGAAGAACTCGTGCGCCGCCACATCCTCCAGGTTCTCCCAGTGCTCGCGAAGCTGCCCCGCCCGCACCGAGATGGCGGTCCCGTTGCGGTGCTCCATCCCGCCGCCTCCTTCCTCACGCGGGAAATGCAGGATAAACGTGTAGCGAGAAAAGGGCACGTCGCGCATGAGCGCGGTTTCGGTAGCGGTGATCTTGCGCAGCGAGGCCAGCAGGCGGTCCGGAGAATAGTCTTCAAGGTCCGCATGAACCACCACGCGATAGGTTGCTCCATCCTGGGTAAAGGTGTATTCCTGGAACTGCCCGATCTCCGTCGGGCTGTCCGCCAGGACGTCATAATTCGGGGCCAGGAATCCGTCGGCATCTTCCTCGAGCAAGCTCGCTACCTTCCATTCGGCGGGAATCAAGAACTTCACATGCGCGCCGCGTCCGCGCTCCTTGGGCAGGTAGAAGAGCAGCGTGGCAAAGTTCAGAAAGGCGTGCTGGGTGTCCAGGGCGCTGGAAAACGGCGGCGAGCCTGCCACATAAACAGCGTAGCGCAGCGACAGCTCCGCGCAGGGCTTGGCCTCCGACCTCCAGGTGTTAAGATCAACCCGCGCCAGTTGCTCCTTGCTGCCATCACAGTCAGCGGTAAGTTCCTCGATGTTCCGCGCAAAGTCTCGAATCTGGTAAAGGTTGTTCCACGCCGGGAACTGGAATTCGGTGGAAGGTGAAGCCCCCGCAACCGTCATCACCACTTCCAGCCGGTGAGAGGCGGGCTGACGCAAGTCGAGCACATACTGGATTGGTTCGGAGCCGCCAAAAGAAGATTCCACCAGCCATGGAAGCAAAAAACCGCAGGCAAGAACCAAGCCTGCGTAACCATACCTCAATCGGCCACCAAACCTTGACTTATGCCGGTTTCTTTGCTTTGATTGTGGAATTCTGCACTCAAAAAGCAGTTCGTTTTTGGCCACAAAGTACGCTAACTCCTTTATTTTCAACAAAGTCTTCGGTTCGTTCCCTCTAAATAACATCTTTTTTGCGCCTGCTGCCCATTCTGCGCTCGAGCCAAGCCGATTACCAACCCTCTTCCGGCGCTCTCCACCAGCTTTCTCCATATGCCAACCTGACTCCTGTCCTCAGAAAGCTCTTGTCACCCGCTTGCGGGCTTCCTAATATAGCATCTTGTGGGTCAGAGACAAGCAAACAAGCTGTTCGTTCCTAATGTGTCCGCTGTGTTTTCATAGATATTCCCGCTTCGTTCCCACCTTTTCCACATCGGCCCTTTGTTTTGAATAAGATTCCCGCTTCGTTCCGTCAAAAACAGTCTTTTCCAAGGTAGATAGGCGGGCTGGCGCAGACGTTGTTTTTTAACGTCTGCGATCTGCCGAAGGCACGCTTCGCCCAGGGTTGTGAGCGGATGCCCCGGCCACCTTCCTGGTCCCTTCGGGAAATCGCAGACTCCAGACTGCGGAGTCTGCGCCAGCCCCTAGTCCCCAGCCCCCTTTGTTTTCATAGATATTCCCGCTTCGTTACGTCAAAAAAACCTCTCTTCCAAGGCGGGCTGGCGCAGACGTTGTTTTTTAACGTCTGCGATCTGCCGAAGGCACGCTTCGCCCAGGGTTGTGAGCAGATGCCCCGGCCACCTTCCTGGTCCCTTCGGGAAATCACAGACTCCAGACTGCGGAGTCTGCGCCTGCCCCGAATTGGGCAAGTGATGCTGGAACGCGCCGGCGCCGAGCAGACCTTCGTCCCCTAGTCCCCAGCGCCCAACCGCCAGTCCTCAGCCCCTAGCCCCCAGTCCCCAGCCCCCTTTGCTTTCAGAGGTATTCCCGCTTCGTTCCGTCAAAAAGAGGTTCCAACACACCGTACTGGCGGGGCCGGAAGGCGCGCTGCCTGGCCTCGTCCTGGACTACTAGGCTATCACAGGTGTAAGGCGTTGTCAAGAGAAATATGGTCACAGACGTAGCCCAGTGATAGCTCCTCAATTGATTCATCGGGTCATTGAGTCATTGGGTCATTGAAGAGCTCTTGCCGCGTTTTTTTCAATGATTCAATGACCCGATGGATCAATCGCTTCGGGATGGGCTCTCTTGGTGCCTTGGTGCCTTGGTGGTTCACAGCGTTCTTCGCGGGCGTGGTAATTCCGATTCCCGCAGAGCAGGAAATTATAGAAGGAATCTAGGTGTATAATGCTGGCGAGCCAGGATGCCGATGATCATGGGATAACGGCGTTGGCTCCTTAGGACCGAGCAGACTTGGTTGAGCGGAATCAACCAAGGGTCGGAGGAGGGTAGCCGAATATCGGCGTGCACGACCCGCGACCCCACCCATAACCTTCTGATGGAACAACGTGGAGACCCGTTACTAACAACACTGTCCCGGGCTTGACGCCTGCCTCAAACCCGCTCGGGCCTTGGTGTTTCCCGCCCTCAGGCCAACTTACCGCAGGCTAACCCGCAAGACCGGGCCAGGAAGGAGCCATCATGCCGGATGACAGTTTCGGGACACTACCCCGAAGAAGCGAACGCGTGCTTCTGAGAATTCCCATACGGGTCGAGGGTAAGGACATCGTTGGAAATGCATTCCAAGAGACTACTTATACGCAGGTGGTAAATCGGAGTGGAGGGCTGATCGTCGTCTCGCATCTACTACAGCCGGGCGCCGTGATCAGAATTACAAACCCAACAAGCCACGTCCCTTGTTCTTTCCAAGTCGTTACGCGAGCCACGAGGTCATTGAGCGGCGCTCCCGAGTGGGGCGTGAAGTGTCTGAAGCCGGAGCTTGATATCTGGGGTGTCCACTTTCCGACCAGAGCGGAAGAACCTCCACGAGCGCATCTCGTTTATGTCTTGCTGGAGTGCCAGGCGTGCTTTTCCCGGGAGATGGCGCCTCTCACAGCGCAACAATATCAAACGCTGGCGGCAGAGTCGTCCTTGCCGCGCCCCTGCCCAAAATGCAGCGCACAAGGGATTGGCAATGTGCGGTCATCGAAGCTGAAGTTGACGAAGTCTTACCGAGCCTTCCGGCGCCCTCTGCTTTCGGGTTTACTCCGGGGGGCGAAGCCGAGAAGCGCCGACATAAGCGCCTGGCGGTAAAGCTCCCGCTGGGAGTCAGGCTCGAGAATGGGAGCGAGGAGGCCGGCACGACGGAGAACGTCTCCAAATCAGGCCTCTGCTTTGCGTGCAACCTTGAAATGCAAGTCGGAGACAAGGTGTATGTGAGTGTGGGAGTAAATGACCCGACAGAACAACGCGATATTCCCGCCCACATCGTATGGCGGCGTCCGACCCAGGGCAAGGGAAGGGCGTTCTATGGGGTAAAGCTGGAAGGAGGCGAATGAATATCTATAAAACCATGTATCGCGCACCGAAGCCCGAGGGCATCGAGAAGCGCAAAGCGTATATCGTAGGTGGCGGCATCGCGGGGCTTGCTGCGGCAGTGTTCCTTGCGGACGATGCCGGCATGCCGGGGAAGAATATCACTCTCTTGGAGAAGTTGCCTGTTTTCGGCGGCTGCATGGATGGAATAAAGACCCCAAAGGGGTATCAGAATCGGGGCGAACGCGAGCTCGAGCCGTACATGGAATGCCTTTGGTATCTGTGTAGCAAAATTCCGTCACTGGAACGCTCCGGGCGCACCGTCTTGGACGACGTGGTGGACTTCAACAAGGACGAGCCGATCCACTCCGAGTGCCGGGCGCTCGTAAAGCAGGGGCATATCGTCGGCGATATCCATGACTTCAAATTGCCGAATGACGTCATGGAAAAAATTCTCAAACTTCTGACGTCGCCGGAAGAGGAATTCGAGGATCTGAGCATCGAAGATTATTTCGGGAAGGATTCAGCCCTCTTCAAGGGAAATTTCTGGCTTTGCTTCCATACCATGCTGGCATTCAAGCCATGGCACAGCGTCATGGAACTGCGCCGCTATATGAACCGTTTTGCTGCGAACGATTACCGCACCGAATATCTTGAAGGCATTGTCCATACCAAATACAACGAGTACGACGCGATGGTGAGGCCTATCGAGAAGTGGCTTGCCGCGAGGGGCGTCAAGCTCGTGGGCCGTTGTTCGGTCGCCGATCTTGACCTTGATGCGGCATGCAACACGGTGCAAAGCATTCGCATGAAGCAAGCGGGCGTCGAAGCCACTATTCCCGTGGCAGAGACGGACCTTGTGTTGGTGACTAACGGATCCATGACCCAGAACTGCGCGTTCGGCGACAATACTACTGTGGCGCCGATCGACCGATCCACCGAGGACCTCGGCCTGTTCACGCTGTGGCAGAGGCTGGCCACCAAGCACCAGAAATTCGGCCACCCGGAGAAGTTCGTCAGTGACATCGAAAAGACGAAGTGGATGTCCTTCTTCCCGACGATCAAGGGATATCCCCAGTTCGTCAAGAGACTTGAAGAATTGACAGGAAGCAAGGCGGGGACAGGCGGCGCGATTTCGATCAAGGACT
>Ga0326727_10021830_pt1 | contig 12465 bp, 11 predicted proteins | sample MB2enrmetagenome_FD_207643 | JGI IMG/M metagenome (GOLD analysis project Ga0326727, IMG submission 207643) | Lab enriched peat soil microbial communities from McLean, Ithaca, NY, United States - MB29MY | ecosystem: Environmental > Terrestrial > Soil > Wetlands > Peat | place: USA: New York...
TGGGTCATTCTCTCAGTTTTGGCTGTGCCGACGCGGTGATGGTTATTGCATGTACCGCATCTTTGGCGGATGCAGCGGCGACGGCGATCGGTAACCTGGTCAAGCGGTCCTCCGATCTGGAAGTCGCCATCGAGAAGGCTCGGGAAATCGGTGTGGATGGAGTTGTAATCCTTGTCGAAGACCAAATCGGTGCCTGGGGCAAAGTGGAGATTCTGGCTTGAGCGAGCTTGAGGAGGTCTCAAATGGCAACTGACAAGAAGACCATCGCTGAAATAAATGAGAAGTTGAAGAACGGAAAAGCTGTGGTGATGACAGCGATGGAATTCAAGAAGGAGGTGAGAGACGGACGCAAATTCAAGGTTTCCGACGTTGACGTCGTAACAACCGGAACACGAGGGGTGATGTCAGGCACCTCCGCGATGCTGGCAATTCCTTTGGCTGAGAGAGGGGCTTTCAAACGAGCGAGCAAAATGTGGCTGAACGGCGTACCGTGCATTGTAGCGGCCAATCCTGAGGAAGAAACGGGTGTGGTGGATGCGGTTATCTACGGTACGGCAGAAAGCCGTGATCACCACGGACATTACGGTGGCGGCAACGTGTTGAGAGATCTCGTCGAAGGGAAAACCTTGGATGTCGAATGCCTGACGAGCGAAGGAAAAACCATTTTCACTTCCATCACGCTGGCCCAGCTCAAGTTTGCCCGTCTCTACAACTTCCGGAACTGCTATCGAAACTACATGGCCTTTGGGAACTTCAAGAACCACCGACTTTACCGTGATAACCCCACTTCCATTTTTGCTTGCCGGCCTGTACCGCTGTTCCGAGGCTTGACGGTGAGCGGCAGCGGAGAGCTTAATCCACTCGAGAATGATCCACACGGTAAAGTGATTAAATCGGGCACCAAGATACTGTTGAACGGCGCTCAAGCTATGGTTGTCGGCAATGGCACTCGCAGCGCGCCGGAAAAGAAATGCCTGTCCGTTGCGGGAGACATGTTCGACATGGACCCGCAGTACATGGGCGGATTCAGGACCAGCTACGGAGTCGAAGTCACCAACGGCTTAGCGATACCATTTCCTATTACTGATCAGGACGTCCTTGACGGTCTGTCCAATTGCCTTGATGAAACCACACGACTTCAGATTGCCGACCTGGGTGATAGGATAGGCATGTCCGAGATCACATACGCGGATATATGGAAGGACGCACCTCTGGAAGTCGAGTTTGATCCGGACAGATGCATTTCCTGTTCGTTTCAGTGTCCGGCCGAGTACTACTGTCCCATGAATGCCATCTCATGGAAGGACAAATGCATCGATGAGACCCTCTGCGTTGCTTGCGGGGCGTGCACCGCCAACTGCATGGGCGGAGCTTTCAGAGGGAAGGGCGACATCTTCAGGGGCTGCATGGGGTCGGTTCACGCGTTTGAGAAAGATATCCCGATCATTTTCCGGCAGTCAAACCGGTTTCGCTCCGAGAAGCTGGCTGCGCACCTTAAGGAGCTTATGTTAAACGGTGAGTTCCTAATGTCGGATTCGGACTTTGATTTGAAATTCTGGAACCTGTGAACCTCGCCCCGAACTGGCGACTGATCGGTCAAGCCTATGGAGCGCATCTGTGTGCAGGGATAAATCAAAATGAAACGTGAGAGCAAGTTAAAGGAAATCGAATCCATCCGCAGTGAGGTCGAAAAGTGCATAGGTTGTGGCGGTTGTCTCGTATACTGCCCTGTCTACTCCGAGACGGGTGACGAAGATTATGTGGCCCGCGGGCGAAACCGCCTCATAAAGGGACTGCTGGAAGACTGTCAGGATCTGGTAGCGGGAAAGAAAGATCGATTCGACAAATGCCTGTTGTGCGGCCGATGCACCATGGCATGCCCGCAAGGGGTGCGCAATGATTTGGTTACTTTGGCTGGAAGAGGAGAACTTGTAAAACACAAGGGGCTTCCATTGACCAAGTCCCTGGCTTTCAGGAAGTTGCTGAAGGACAGGGAGAGAATGAAAATGGCCGTGAGAGCGGCTGGTAAATTCCAATGGATGCTCCCTCTGACCAGGCGTCCGGTACAGGGCGCAGGAGCCCTTTCTCCGCAGCAATACCTGAGAACGCGCCATATACCCGGTTCCACAGGTGGACGCCAGGTTCCCACCATCGCGAGTTCCTTCTTGAGCGACCAGATGCCCGAGGTTAACCCTCCTGCAGCAGGGACCAGGAACAGAGGTTTTCGCGTGGCTTATTTTGCAGGGTGTGCAACCGAGTTTTTCTTCCCACAGGTGGGAAAAGCTGCCATAGGGCTGCTCAACTTGTCCGGTGTAGAGGTTATCTTTCCCAAGAACCAGGGGTGCTGCGGCATGGCCGTTCATGCCAGCGGAGACATCGAGACAGCCAGGGAAATGGCCCTTCACAATCTGGACGTTTTGTCCGGGCTCGATGCCGACTTCATCGTAACGGGATGCGCTACGTGCGGTTCGACCTTAAAGGAGGGCTGGAGGAGCCTCATAACGGACGACGACAGGAAAGCCGCATTTGCAGAGTTGGCAGGCAAGATCAGGGACGTCTCCGAGTTTGTTGTTCAACTGGCCGATTTCAAGCCGCTTCGGTACCGTTCCCTTCTCCCGGACAACATCCGTGTCACCTATCACGATCCATGCCATTTGGCACGTTATCAAGGCATCGTCGAAGAACCTCGGAAAATTCTTAAGCAGGTTTTCGGAGAACATTTCGTAGAGATGGACAACAATGGATGCTGCGGCTTCGGCGGATCGTTCAATCTCAACAACTATCGCCTTTCAAGCAAGATCGGCCGGGAGAAGATCGAGTCGATATATCGATCGAAAGCTGACGTGGTTATCACGACATGCCCGGGCTGCATGATTCAACTTATCGACGGGATTGAAAGGGAAGGCATGCCCCAAAGAGTCGTCCATCTCGCGAATGCAGTAGAGCCCCTGGAGATGAGCTAGGAGACCGCAATGTGCGCTTGTGTGCAGACCATTTCGGAGATAAACAGCAAAATCCTGGCCGGAGAGGCAAAAGTCCATACCGAAATGGAGCTCTGGAATCTGATGCAATCAGGGACAGACCCAACGTCTCTGCAGGTCGACGTAATTACAAAGGCTTTCCGCGGCGGTATTTCGGGCAGCGCGGCTATGCTTCTAGTTCCCGTGACAGGACGGGGGCAATTCACGAGAGCCGAGAAAATATGGCTGAACGGCGTACCCGGTTATCCTGGACCGGCCCCCAACGAGAGATTAGGAGTGGTCGACACACTGGTCTTTGTCGACCAGGTTCCTTCCGATATCAAAGAAGGTAACCGCTCGGCCAAACTGTTCCTGGACTTGTTGAACAACAGAGAGATCCAGGTTGAATGCCTCTCTGCTGAGGGAGACACGTACCAAAGTACGTTTGTGCTGAACACCCTTCAGTATGCCCGGATGGTCACGTACAACACATTTATCCCCATGTCGTGCTCCAACGAAGGAATCGATGAAGATGGAGTGCATGATCACCTTCAGACCATTAGGGTCGGGCACAAGGTGCTGTTGAACAAAGCCCCGGGCCTTGTAATAGGCTCTGGCACGCGCGGATCGTTCGTAAGAAATTCTCTCTCTTTATCGGCGGATATGTTTGAGATGGACCCGGAATGCCTGGTGGAGATACCAGATGATCCGGGCTTGCCGATCGCGCATTCTGTCGCGCTGCCAATTCCTGTTCTGAATGAGTCTGTACTGGGAAGCGTTACTAAGGAGCTGAGCCGGAGGCAGCCTGGTTCGAGCACCAGTTGTTTTCATGAATCAGATGAAAAGATGGCGGCATATTTGAAAGAGTTGGTTCTGAAAAAAGAGTTTACGATGACTGATTCCGACACACAGGTACTGTGTAGATAGCGTGTCGCAGTGGTGAGCATTCTTGTTCGAACCTGTAGGTACCTGTGATTCAAGAAGACACTCAGAGTGCTGGAAGCCGAATCCCGGCCTGAGTTCTCGCCGGGTTGGGTGCTGTGAGCCTCCGATGTCTTTTTGCAAATATAAGGGAAGAATTTTCTTGTGCTTCTTGGAGTTGGCCTTAAAAATCTTCGGAGTTCCGCATTCCATTTCAAAAGGAGTAGCTCTATGAGACGGACTACTAAATGGACGGTTTTGGCAATTGCCGCAAGTTTCCTCCTCATTTCAGGGTTCCAGTCACCGGCGAATGGGCAGGAAAAGGAAATCCGCTTCGGGTATCTGGTAGCTGATCAGTTGCACAGTCCCGGTGTCATGATCATGAAAGAGAAGAAGATGCTTGAAGCCGAAGGCTTCAAGGTAGCCTGGCGAGAGTTTCTGGCAGGATCTTACCTCATGCAGGATTTTGCATCGGGACAGATTGACTTCGGCAGCCTTGGTGCCGTACCCGTCCTGATCACCCGCGGACAGGGTGTCGATGTAGTCATCCTGGGAAGCGCCAACACAGAGGGTTCCAGTATCGTAGTAAAAGAATCCATAAAGACAGCCAAGGATCTCGACGGTAAGAGTTTGGGCACACCGGGAATTGGTTCGATCCAAGACGCGCTGGTGGATATGGTGGCCAGAAAAGAAAACATCAAAATCTTTCACAAGCATATGAAAGTCTCGGATATGCCGCTGTTCCTGCAAAAAGGCGAGATTGACGGCTTCATTGCCTGGGCGCCTCATCCTGCTCGCGCAGTGGATCTCGGGTACGGGCACGAACTGTTCACCTCCAACGATCTGCTTCCTGACCATCAATGCTGCGTGCTCGTCACCAAGGGAGCGATGCTCAAGAATGACCCGGAAACAGTCAAGAAGGTGATGAAGGTTTATATACGAGCCTGTGAGTGGTATCAGGCGAATCGCGACGAAGCCATTGCCATGATGGTCCAAAAGACAGGCATGAAAGAAGACGTGATTCGAATGGCGTTAAAGACCGTAAAGAATCCGTTTCCTCCGCGTTGCAATGTGCCAAGCATCAAATTCCAGGCAGAAGGCTTGGTAGAAGGAGGCAAGATTCAGAAGGACGTCATCGCGAACATGGATGATTTTATTAAGCAAGTCTACCAGCCTGAGATATTGGAAACGTCCCTCGAGAAGAAGTAGGTTCGGACCGGCAGACAGGGAGGATCAGGAATGACTGAAAAGCGGAAAGAACTGTTCAAAACGGTTGGCTACAACATACTCAGTCTTATTGTGGTCGGGATTCTCTGGACGTTATTCTCTCACTGGCAGCATTCGCCATTCTTCCCGACACTTACGACGATCTGGAAGGCATTTGTCGGTCTGGTTCAGTACGGGGACGTAGAGCACATCGGACTCGGAGCCCACATATGGGCAAGCCTGGTCCGGATATTTGCCGGGTTTGCAGCGGCTTGCCTGTTGGGGATTCCCCTCGGGCTTGCCTTGGGACTCAAGCCCAAATTCTATAACCGGACACGGGCAATACTGGAACCCGTACGTTTCATCCCGCCGATTGCCTGGATACCCATGGCTATCGTGCTTCTCGTGGGATTTTCCCGATACGTCTTCTTGATCTGGTTGGGAGCGTTCTTCCCTGTCTTCATAACCACTCTTCTGAGCGTAACGCGAGTCAACCCTGTCCACATCAACGTTGCCAAGGTTTTTGGGGCGCCTCGCTGGTATATCATCCGGAAGATAGTGATCCCCTCGGTGCTGCCGGACATTGCCACCGGAATGAGAGTTGGGCTGGGCATTGCCTGGATGTGCATTGTGGCGGCAGAAATGATTGGAGGCGAGATGGTGGGGGTTGGCCGTCTCATACTGAAATATGCCGAATTGATCAGGATGCCGGAGATTATCGTCGGTATGCTTGTGATAGGCGTTATCGGCTTTTTCATGAATGAGGTTTTCATAGTTGTAGAACGATGGGTGTTCAGATGGAGGTCCGAGGTTTCCATCGACTAGAGGCAAGAAATGACAAGCCAGCTTGTTGACGTCAACATAAGCAAGAAATTTTCAAAGATGGATGTCCTGAACGACATTTCGTTCACTGTCCAGGAGAACGAGTTCCTGGTCATCGTGGGACCGACTGGCTGCGGAAAGACGACGCTGGGAAACATTTTGGCCGGCATTGAGAAACCCACAACGGGGCACGTAAGAATAAGGGGCGAAGAAATCGACCCCCACATCCACAACATCTCTTATGTGTTTCAGGAACCATCCTGCATCCCTTGGTACACCATGATCCAGGATGTGACTATGGGGCTCACAATACGCGGAGATGACAAGACAAAGTCCGTAGCAAGAGGAAAAGAGGTCTTGAAACTCGTGGATATGGTCGGCTTTGAAGATTACTACCCCTGGCAGATATCGGGCGGCATGAAACAACGGGTTGCAATAGCCAGAGCGTACGCCACTAATCCCGACTTCCTGATCATGGACGAACCGTTCGGTCACCTGGACGCTCAGACTCGATACCTCATGCAGATCGAGATCATGCGGATCTGGGGACAGGAAAAGAAAACAGTTGTGTTCATCACCAACAATATAGAGGAGGGAGTCTACCTCGCCAGCAGGATCATTGTGCTATCGAAGCTGCCGGCCCGTGTAAAAGCCGAGTATAAGGTAGATCTTCCCAGACCTAGAGATCTTACCAGCCCGGAATTTCTCAAGGCCCGTGCTGAAATCACCAAAGAGTGCGAAGTAGTCGAATGATGGAGCAAAGGAACGGATAATGAGTGCAAAGCAAGTAAAGATACAAGTGAGAGATCTTTGCAAGCACTTCGGAGACCTGGTCGTTCTGGATGATATCAGCTTCGACATCTATGATTCGGAATTCCTGTGCGTCGTTGGTCCTACCGGTTGCGGCAAGACCACTTTCTGCAATGTGGTGACAAGGCTCTTGCCCGTCACCAATGGGTCCGTAATCATGGATGGTGAACCGGTTGATTTCAAGAAACACAACGTGGCATTCGTGTTTCAGGAGCCATCCTGCCTTCCCTGGCGGACGGTATGGGACAACGTGAAGATTGGTCTGGAAATCAAGGGCTATCCGAGAGCAGAAATCCGGGACAGGGTTAATAATGTCCTTGAATTGACAGGTCTGCTCAAATTCAAGGATTTTTTCCCGAACCACATTTCCGCAGGGATGAAACAGCGAGTGGCCATTGCAAGGGCCTTCGTTACTGAGCCCGACATGCTGCTCATGGACGAGCCTTTCGGACAACTCGACACCAGCACCCGGTTTCACATCGAAAACAGTCTGGTGCGTCTCTGGGAAAAGACTAAACAGACGGTCATATTCGTGACTCACAATCTGGAGGAAGCCGTATATCTCTCGGAAAGGATTCTGGTATGCACGCCGAAGCCGACCAAAATCAAAGAAGAGGTGATGGTAGACCATCTCCCACACCCGAGAGATATCAGCGACCGGCAATTCGTAGAGATAAGGAAACGGGTCACCGAGTTGGTTAAGTGGTGGTGATCTGAGATCGTCGGCAACAGTTAACGCTTGTTTCTTCGGGAATCCAGTACCTTTCACATGAACCGTTGGAGTTCATTCTGTTGAGGTCTCGGGCAGGGAAGTCACATGACGCTGAAAAAAACATTCATGAAACGGCTGATGGGCCAAGACGTTGATGCCATACCTGTGGGCGCCACAACCGCCTACGGAATGGTGGAACTTATGCATAGGTGCGGGTATGAGCGCCCACTTGCAGATGTTGATCCAGTGGCCATGACGGAACTCTCCCTAGCGGGGCACCAGTATGCGGGCTTCGAATGGGTAAAAGCCATGGGCTGGGATATAACATCGATAAGCGAAGCCATGGGTTGCGGTCTTGGCGAGCCTACGATCGACTTGCAGTATTACATTAGGATACATCCTTTCGAAGAAAGCCTCGACGGGTTGGATTGTCCCGACGACCTGCTGACCCGCGGGAGGTTCCCTGCTTATAAGCAACAATTCAAGCTATTGAAAGAAAAAGTGGGCGATCAACTAGCCATTTTCGGCATGTCCGAGGGACCTTTCACCTGTGCGGCCAATCTCGTTGATACGGCCAAGATCATGCGAGCCACTATCAAGGATCCCGCAGTGGTCGAGAAGGTTCTGGATGTGACTGCGCATGCGGTGATCAAAGTGGCCAATTTTGCGTTCAGCAACGGAGCCGACTATTACTGCATCGCTGAACCGACTTCCAGTACGGACCTCTTGAGTCCCCCAAAATGGGAAAAATTTGTGCTTCCGACCATAAAGAAAGTGGTCAGCAGCATAAACGGGCCTCTTGTTCTCCATATATGCGGCAACACTGACAAGATAATCCGCCCAATGTGCGAAACAGGGGTTGCGGGAATAAGCCTGGAAGAAAAGGTCGATCTGAAGAAGGCTGTAGAGATTGCTCATGAAATGGGCGTCAAAGTATTCGGAAATGTGGCCAGCGCATCTACACTGTTCATGGGAGCGCCTCATGACTGTTATAGCGAGGCCCTTAGGGCTCTCGAAAATGGGGTGGACTTTTTGGCGCCGGGCTGCGGGCTCGCACCACAGTCCCCGCTGGAAAACGTCCTTCAACTGAAGAGAGCCAGGGACGATTACGTTTCGAGACAATAGGAGCGACCGGAAGTCAGTGTAACGTGGACAGAAGACTGGCAACCAAACAGTAAATGAAGGCTTCACCTGATGTAGTAGTAACTACGGAGTAGTTGGATGTTCAGATTCGAGAACGAGCAGAAAGTATGTGAAATTGGAGGCGTGAAATTCGGCGGACAGCCTGGCGAGTACCCCACCGTGGTCGTCCCTTCGATCTTTCAAAAAGGGGACAAGGTTTTTGAGGGCAAGCGCAAAGGTGGGTTCAACCGGGAACGGGCGACGCAACTGATAAAGATGTGTGACAGGCTCAGCGCTGAGACCGGCCTCCCATATATGGCTGATATTGTAGCGGCCAACGGCGAAGAGTTTAAGAGACAGATAAATTTCTACACTCAAACGACCCACGCACCTTTCTGTATTGATGCTTGGGTCATGAAGCCGAAACTTGAAGGGGCGGAATATTGCGCGAAGAAAGGTCATCTGGACCGCATGTTCTATAACAGCCTTACTGTTTGGGAAAAGGATCTTGAGACGGAGATCAGGGAGATCGCTTCCATAGGCGTCAAACATGTCCTGCTCGTGGCCTTCGATCCGGCGGATCCGATGCCTTCAGGCAGGATTAGCGGCACTCAGAAACTTCTGGATGCCATCGACAAAGTGGGTGCCAAATTCCAAAGCTTATTTGTGGATACATCGGTGATGAATGGCCCCGCCACGGCTTTTTGTTCTCTGGCCAACAAGTTAATCAAGGAGAAATGGGGTTTGCCTTGCGGGAGCGCTCCATCCAATGGCTCTTACATGTGGACGGCTGCACGGGAGATGTGGGGACAGAAAGGCTGGTCCGGAGTGGATGCGGCATTGGAGGCGTTGTCCTCAAGTTTCTATCACGACATGATCTTTTCCGGTCCCATGGCCGGTTCAGATAGGGTTTTCCCTGCGGTGGCCATGGCCGACGCCTTCACCGCCACTTCAGTGTTTGGAGAAATGAAGCGACTGCCGGAGCTGGAGACCCATCCCCTGAGAAAACTCTTTCCGGAGTTCGTCGAACAGTTGAAGAGTATGTAGCAGGGCCCGAGTTTTCAGGCTTCTTTCGGTCCAAAGCTCAGTGTGAGACAGGCTCCGGGCGCAGGAAAGAAAGGAACGTATCAATGGCGGCAATGACCCCCAAGGAGAGGGTGCAGAAGTTTTTCAAACGAGAACCTGTGGACACCATGCCCATTTTCAGCGGAATGGGGATGGTTACGGTCCAGGCAATAAATAAGATGGGCATACGGTTTGCTGAAGTACATGGTTCTGCGGAATATTTGGCCAAATCCTCCACGCTTAGTTCGGATATTTTCGGGTTCGATTCAGTAATAGTTCCCTACGACCTGTGTACCATTCCTGAGGCAATGGGCCGTGGTTGCAGCATCTATGAGGACGCGGAAGGAATTCTTTATCCCACGGTGCCCAACAAATGGGAAAACTTCGACGCGGTGGACATAAGTCCCGATTGGGCGTCCAAAGCAAGGATGCCGCTCGTCGAGCAAGCCTTGAAAACGCTGATTTCCGAGGGGAAGTACGCCGTAGGAGGCTGGGTCCTGGGACCGTTCACGTTAGGCGGACAGATAACCGAGCTTGATCTTCTACTCAAGGGAATAAAGAAACAAGCCGATAAAGTGCACCAATTCATGGAAAAGATGACCGGCGTCGTAATTGATGTGGCCAAACGATACCAAGCCCTTGGTGTGGACTACATGACAATCCGCGAAATGGGTTCGGGAACTGATCTCTTGTCTCCTCGCATGTGGAAGCAGCTCATTCAGCCGTATCTACGTAAGATATTTTCAGCTTTGGACTCCCCCAAGATCCTCCACATCTGTGGCGGTACCGATTTGATTGTAGAACTGATGAACGATTGTGGGGCAGATGCTCTGAGCTTCGACCAGAAGAATAATTTGGCCCAAACCAGGAAGAAGATCGGCAACGAAGTCATTTTGTTGGGCAACTTCGACCCGTACGGAACTCTCTGCCAGATGGAAGCCAACGAAGTGCCGGACGTGATAGCCGGCTGTGTCGAAGCTGGTGCGGATGCAGTCTGGCCTGGCTGCGACATTTGGCCGGAGGTCAAGGCTGAAAATGTGGAGGCGTGGGTCCGCACCCTAAGGGAACTGGGAAGGCAGCCCTCGCCGGCGGTTGGAAGAATATAGGGAACCGCTCACTATCAAATGGAGGAAAGCAAATGGTCTCGGATGAAAGACGTGCAGAAATACTAAAAAAACTTTCCGAGGGAGTAGTTGAGTACTCTGAAGACATGGTCAGAGAATACGCCTATATTGCCGTTGACGAAGGATTGGATGCCTATGACGCCGTAATGAACGGATTGGCCGCGGGCATGGAAATAGTGGGTGACCTCTATGACCGGCAGGAGTACTTCGTCCCCGAGATGTTGATGTGCGCCGACGCTCTTTATGCAGGCCTGGACATCCTTAAACCTCACATAAAAAAAGACGAGTCCACTGGAACTCGGGGACAGGTCGTTATCGGAACTGTGCAAGGGGATGTCCATGATATAGGCAAGAATCTCATCAAACTGATGTTCGAGGTGGGGGGCTTTACGGTCCACGACTTGGGCCGTGACGTGCCTTTGGAGAAATTCTCGGAAGAACAGTTGCGGACTGATTCCGAGATCGTCGCTCTCTCGGCGATGATGACCACAACCATGTTGGGCATGAAGAAGGTAGTTGAAATGATCAAGAAGAAGAACCCAAACGTGGCTATCATGCTCGGAGGCGCACCCTTGACCAAGGACGTTGCCAATCTATTTGGAGCCGACGGCTATGCCGCAAGCGCAGGAAACGCCGTTCAGGAAGCCATAAAGATGATTTCTCAGCTCCGCAGACTCGAGAAAAAGGCCGTTTCAAGCTGATCTCTCCCTGTCGTGGACAGAACATTAGGCCGTTTCAGGAACGGGGTGATTTACGGATCAGCGTCTCCGCAAGTAGCACAAAACTATTATGACAGCACCGGTTCGTGCCTCAGTAACCGCTTTGGGGGAGGTGACCGGCGGAGTCATGCGCGTTCAGGACGATGAGCAAATCAAACGGCAACTATAGTAATTCTCAAGAGTTTTGTCCTAATACGCAATGCGTGTGGGCACCTGACTAGAGTGGTGGGACAGGCTTCCAGCCTGTCTATTCGGAATGACGGGCAGCCCCGCGTTCCGCGCGGGGCGTCGCCACCAGATCATTTTGTCTTTTCGCCATTACTCTTGAGAATCACTACAAGATACCGGCGAGGAATCGTGGCATGAACAAACAACAGCACATGGTAATCTTTCAACCGTCGGCACGTCGAGGGTTGATCGAGGACGGAACCAATCTGGTTGAAGCCTCCCGACAGCTCGGAGTGGACATCGAGGTCCTTTGCGGCGAAAAGAAGGTTTGTGGAAAGTGCAAAGTCAGAATTGAAGAAGGATTCTTTGAAAAGTTCGGCATTACTTCAAGTCGGTCTCACGTGAGTGAATGGCAGGACGAGGAAGAGAATTTCTTCACCTCCGCGCAGAAGGAGCAAGGCTTCCGGCTGGCCTGTGTGGCAAAGGTCCAAGGAGATTTACTGGTATTCGTCCCGGAAGAGGCCCGCGCCGGCAAACAGATCGTGAGCAAGGCGGCCAGAGATATCCACATCGAGTGGAACCCGGCGGTAAAACAGTATTATGTCCAGGTGGCACCTCCCTCGTTCGAAGAACCGACTGGTGACTTCGAGAGGATCGGTGCAGAGCTTGAGCTGAACTTTGGCTTAAAAAACCTTGATATTGACTTGCTCACGTTGAGAAGGCTTCCGAGAGTTCTGAGGGATGGCAACTGGGGAGTTACCGTAGCCGTTTGGATGGACAAGGAGATCGTGCGTGTTATGCCGGGAAGAGTTGAAGATTCCTATGGCATTGCTATC
>Ga0326727_10021831_pt1 | contig 12464 bp, 11 predicted proteins | sample MB2enrmetagenome_FD_207643 | JGI IMG/M metagenome (GOLD analysis project Ga0326727, IMG submission 207643) | Lab enriched peat soil microbial communities from McLean, Ithaca, NY, United States - MB29MY | ecosystem: Environmental > Terrestrial > Soil > Wetlands > Peat | place: USA: New York...
AACAAGCGGGACAACGAAGTTGGGGTGAGGTTCGCTGCCGTCTCTCGTCGCGATGATCAGACAATGTGGTTCGGTACCTCCGAGTTGGAGGCAGGCTCCAGCCCCCAGAATCAAGCCTGCGCCCCGCTGGCGTCCGTGACTGGGTTTCCTGCCTCCAAAGCATCCTTGGGCGACTACAGGGCTTCTCGTTGATGAGCTTCTTTGTCGCGGCGTGGGCCGCATCGCGGATGCGGCTTGCATTGCCAGCCGTATGCCAACTGCATTGCCAACCGTATGCCAACTGCATTGCTGTCAGCATCCGTTCTCCATCTGAGCTGGGCGGTCTGTGTCCGCTCGCGCTCTTCTTAGCCCTTTGTACCCCCAGACCCAACACATGAGAAGCTGAAGCCAGCCACCTCCAGAGGGGGTGCAGCAGATAGTTGCAACGGCTTAGTCAGAGCGGCACGCGGTACAGCACCGTCTCCGTCCACCCCATCCCTGGAGAGACGAGCAGGTAGAGCGCGCCGCCATACACGATGTTCGCTTCTACCACTCCTTGTTGCGTCGGGAAGCTCACAACGTTCGAGAAGCCGCCGGTCGGTGGATCGAGCTTGACGACCGTCTCTGACGATGCGCCCCCCTGCCCACCGTCCCGAGCCATCCCAGCTTCGCCGCCACGAGGCCGAAGCCGGATGCGTCGAGGACGGGTCGTTCGTCGAAGCACCTTGGCCGAGGTCAGAGGGCGCCGGGGTGTTCGTCGCGTGGGTCACGCGGAGCGGTTTCGAGCTTGGGGTCGTGAACGTCTCCGTCACAATCGTCCCCAGCTGCTCATTCGTTGTTGCCAGCCGATCGGACTTGGGCCGCAACCGCGACCGCCGCTGCGTTCAGGTTGCGAGCACCGATCCTGCACCGAAGCTACCACGAATATAGCCGTTCCCATGTGTGAGAATAGCTCACATTTCCTCTGGACATAGGCTCTGACCAGGGCTAATATGATTATGTAAGCTCACAGCGAGAGGAATCAGGGTGGTCGCCGGAACCGAGTACCTGAGCTGCGCAGGCACGGCGAAGCTCTTGCGCCAAGCACTCAAGCGGACGTTTCCGGGAGTCAAGTTCAGCGTTCGCAGCGACGTCTACGCCGGGGGAGCGTCGATCGACGTCTCCTGGACCGACGGCCCTACGGCTCAGGCCGTCAAGGCTCTCGGAGACGAATACGCCGGTGCCGACTTCAACGCCATGCAGGATCTCAGGACCTACCGCGCCCCCGACCTTGTGCCGGACCCGGAATACGGCGCCCGAGAGGTCCACTACGGCGCTGACTTCGTGTTCTGCGACCGGCACACGAGCGACGAACTTGCGGCGAAGCTCCTGGACCTAGTTCGGCCGATCCACGACGAGCGCGGGCAACTCGGCTACTGCCGGTGCGGCGCCCGAATAGGCGTGGACGGCTTCTTTGTTCCCGACGGCTCCTGGACGCGGACAGTGGGCTGCTCGCCTCTGTGTGCTGCACGAGCGGGCACTGCCTACGTCGATGCTGACACGTTGGAAGCGCAACCCGAGTGACAGAGCCTCGGGAGACGGCTCCCGGCACCCAAGAGAGCGGCCGAGCACGATGGCGCTGACCCAGCTGCTCGACCTCGTTGGGCCCCAGGAGATCGCCTCTCGGCTCGGGGTAGCTCCGAACACCGTTTCGATGTGGCGTGCTCGCCGCCTGTTGCCCGAACCGCTGGCGATCGTGTCGAACACTCCCATCTGGCACGGGCCGCTTGTGCGTGAATGGGCGGACCGGACTGGCCGCCTACCCCCGGTGACTGGTGACGACGACCAGTCGATCAAGGTCTCACCGGCCGACATCGTCGCCGCCGAGACGCTCGCCAAGTCTGCTTCGCGGACGCTGCACAAGGTCTCGGACTTGCGTCGACCGAAGAGATCCGACACGTCAGGTGAGTTCGACTGGTACCGCCAGCTCCTTTCTGCTGAGCGCGAACGGATTCGGTCCAGGTGGACCGTGCCAGCGCCTCGTGGCGTCGGACCAGATGTGCTTGCGGAGGAGCTGGCACCGATGATCGGGAGGACCGTCGTCAGCATGGCAGACGTCGAGAACCTCATGAACGAATGGGTGCAACTGACCAGGTTGGCTGACGCCGCTGGATCGCTGCGAAACCATCGCTACAACCCGGCCCGTTACGGTGGCCGTTCCCTCGCCCAGCTTTTTGCGTTGTCAGAACCAGGTGAGAACGACGCCGAGTCACGAGGCGAGGCCGACTACCTGGCCGCGTTCGCGCCCTGCCGACTCGGACCATCGCCGCTTGCAATGGACTTCGACGCGTGGCGCATGGAGTACGAGGCGCTCGTGAGCGAGTCTCTGCGCATCTCGGAGACAACGGACGCCGATCCTTCGCGGTTCCTGACCGCCGAGGAAACCGAGCTTTTCGACCGCTTGGGAGAGTTAGTCCCCGTGCCGGTCGGCCTCAGGTTCGACAGGGGTGACCTCGTCGGACCCGTCCAAGTCTTCGATGCCGTCCGCACCGGCTACCTGCGGGTCGTGGTTCTCGCCAACTGACGCCGTCCCGAGGATTCGCCGACCGCGTTGAGCCCGTGCTCTCAGGTCTGCCAGTGTCGACCGCTCCACGTGCCCATCTTAGGATCGGAACGCGATAACGCAGGCTCAACGCACGGTACTTGCCGAATGTTCACGAACAGTATCGGGCGCCCCCTCAAAAGGGGCATCCACGACTGGCTGGCAGCCCCAAAGCTAGTTTCGTGAGGTGTCCACCCTAACGAAACCCGGTCGGTGCCAAGTCTGTCGAGCCACTTTCGAGCGGTCCGCGACAGGGCGTCGTCGCCTCTACTGCTGCGACGCCTGCCGACAACGGGCGCACTATCGGCGCCAGGTCCGGCGAGCGGCTGTCTACCATTCCCGCCTCAGTGACGAATGGGCCACGCCGCCGGACTACTTCGCGGAATGGGACCGCGAGTTTGGTCCCTTCACGCTCGACGCCGCCGCCACGGCCGGGAACGCCCTCTGTGAGCAGTTCTACACCATCGAGGACAACGGACTCTCCCAGCCCTGGCACGGGACGGTCTGGTGCAATCCGCCATACTCCCAAGTCGCCCGATGGGTCGAGAAGGCGCACGAAGCCGCCGAGCACGGCGCAACGGTCGTCCTACTGGTCGCCGCCAGGACCTCAACCGTCTGGTGGCATGAGCACGTCGAGCCCCATGCCGAGATTCGGTTCATCAAGGGGCGGCTCCGGTTCAGCGATGCCACGAGCCCGGCGCCGTTCGGCTCGGCATTACTCGTGTTCCGCCCAAACTAAAGACCACCCACCGCTTTCAGGGCTCCCGGCGAGGGCTTGGCGAAATCGGCAGGGCGCAGACCTCGTAGCCGAGGCGCACGTACACGCTCATGCGTTTCGACGGCAAGGCCCTTCAAAACACCTACACGACGGGCCCTCTAAGGGGCGAACAGCAGAGGTCACCTTATGTAAGCAAGCACAGGGCGTAACACTGACACACACTGGCGATATACGGTGTGCCGAGAGGCTACCGACTCATGTCATAAGCAGTCGGGTGCTATACTTTATGGAGTCACATCATGCCGAGTCACTGACTAGGGGACTAGCTCTATGGACCTCGCGACGTCCCGCTACCAGGCTGCCGATCTGATTGAAGCCTCTGGTCGTGCCGCGGTCGGCATCACGCTTGGATACCCCCGCTTCAAGTTGAGATATCCCCTCGTCGCCAACCTGCGCCAGCTCGGCCCCACCCAGGAGATGATTCAAGTCGATGACGCGCACTTGTTCGAGGAGATGTACCGCAACCGCCTCGACGATCTGGGCGTCAGTGGGGTTCGGGAGCTGCTCACCACTTGCGCCGAGCGGGCCAACAACGAACGGCTTCTTATGTTATGTTACGAGGACCTTACAAGGCCAGATCTCAGGTGCCACCGCCGCCTTTTTGCTGCCTGGTGGGAAGTGAACACCGGTGAGGTCGTTCCCGAGCTGGAGCCTGAAGTCCGCCAGGAGCAGTTGTTCCAGTAGGTCCGTCACTGGTGTGAACCGTCGTCACCCGGCGCTGGCGTGGGGAGCGGGGATTGACATCGGGCTGGTGGGGAGGGCTCACGTATCATTGCAATATGGCCACGCCTCAGAACGAGAAGATCCTGCTCGCCGAGGCGGCGGAGCACTTGGTCATCAGCCGACTCTTGAGGCTCGGTTACCCGGCCAGCCAAGCCCCGCGCACGTGGCGAGCAGACGACGTGCTTATCGACCAGGGACCGTCCGTCCAAGTGAAGGCGACGGACAAAGGGCTGAGCTGGATGGTCGGCCGAGTTTGTCCAAACGATCGCCAGTTCTACGCTTTCGTTGATTTCAGACAGCGGTTCGCTCCTGTCGTTTACGTGCTCAGCAACGAACGCGTGCGGAAGGTGGTCCAAGCGGCCCACGAGGCTTTCACGGTGACTCACCCCGAAGTGAAGGACATAGGTATGCGCAACGTGCAAGATCCGTGGCGCAAGGGCTGCGTGCCACCGGAGTACCTGAACGGGTGGTTGGAGCAGTTTCGGGAGCGATGGGACCAGCTTCCCGCCCCCGTCACGGCTTGGCCCGATTCGGAGTCCTGATTCTTCTTGTCCTGACGTAAGCCATCTGATCCCCGACCACTGCGACGCCGTACCGCATGATCGGCGTATGAGCAGTCCGAATCCGCCTGCCGAGCGCTCGGAGGATGCTGGACTCACTTGGGACCCAGGCGTAGCGTGAGCACGTATCCCTAGTCGGGGGCCTGCCGTGCGCCTAACAGAGTTCACCGTACAAAAGTTTCGCAATATCCTTGACTCGACTGCGGTCATCGTCGAAGACGATGTGACTTGTTTGGTCGGGAAGAACGAATCCGGCAAGACAGCGACGTTGCAGGCTCTCTACCGGTTCAACCCGGTTCACACCGATCCCTTCGATATCAACGACGATTACCCCCGCTGGCGACTCATCCCTGACCGGCGGGCCAATGTGATCGATACGACAGCACCGATCACTGCACGGTTCAAACTTGACCCACCTGACGTACAGGCCGTAGCCGACGTTTTCGGGCCAGATGTGCTCACCTCCGTCGAGGTGACTGTGCAACGCCAGTACGGAAGCGCGACCACGACTCACTGGCCGGTCATCTCCGTCAACGAAAGAAAGGCCGTCGAAAACATACTTGACCGGCTGAAGGTCACCGACGTGGTGAAAGAAGAACTCGCCAACACAGTTGGGCTTGGCAGTGTGCAGGCTCGCGTGGATGCCGCCAAGGCGAAGCTGGTGGTTCCAGAAGGAGAGTCACGACCCGAACTGGATCAGGCCGTAGTCAAGCTCGACGCCATCGCTGCCGAGGCGACTCGGGTCCTGGATGGGAAGACCTCGGCGAAGGATCGTGTGGTGACCATTTTGGCGCAGCGGCTTCCTCAGTTCTTCTACTTTTCCAACTACCACTTTTTGGAAGGTCGCATCCGGTTGGAGGACCTGGCGGCGCTGGTTCCTGGGCAGCCTGCCTCGTCGGCTCAACAGACGGCGCTTGCCCTGCTGAAGCTGGCGGAGACGACGCCGCAGTCGCTAATGGGGGATGACTACGAGGACCGCAAGGCGGAACTGGAGGCCGTGTCGAACGACCTCAGCAGTCAGGTCTTCGAATACTGGACCCAGAACCCGGACCTGCGCGTCGAGTTCGACATGGACCGAAGGATTGAGACACGGCCAGATGGCAGACCAGCCATCGTTGGGCACTTCCTGGATATCCGAGTCACCGACCGACGGCACGACTACTCCAACAACTTCTCCCAGCGATCGTCCGGATTCCGTTGGTTCTTCTCCTTCCTCGCGGCCTTTAGCGAGTTCGAGCGGACAAAGAACGTCGTCGTCCTCCTCGATGAACCTGGCCTCACACTCCACGCAAAGGCGCAAGCCGACTTCCTCAGGTTCATCAACGAACGGCTTGCCCCGAACGCCCAGGTGATCTATACGACGCACTCGCCGTTCATGATCGAGACCGACAAGATCGAACGGGTCCGCATCGTCGAGGACAAAGGCCCCGATGTCGGTGCGGTAGTGTCCGACCAGGTCCTGACCGTCGAGGCGGACAGTCTCTTTCCACTCCAGGCGGCGCTCGGCTACGACCTTGCGCAACACCTGTTCATCGGCGACGCCAACCTCGTTGTTGAAGGACCTTCGGACTTCGTGTACCTCGACGTTCTGAGCCGACACCTGAAGACCGTCGGGCGGACCGGGTTGGAAGAACGGTGGCGCATCCTTCGCGCCGGAGGGTCTTCCAACGTGCCTGCTTTCGTGACACTTGTCGGACGAAACCTGCAGGTTACTGTCCTCGTCGACTCTGGCACGGAAGGCACGGGCCGCATTCAGGCCGCCATTTCCGCAGGAAGGTTGGCCTCGGACCACCTTGTAACCATCGGAGAGATCACAGGCAAGCGGAACGGCGACGTTGAGGATCTCTTTGCCGACGACGACTACCTCACGTTGTATAACGCGGCCTTCGGTCGTTCGGTGTCATCCGCGCATCTTCCACCTGGGGACCGCGTCGTGAAGCGAATCGAGACGCTCGAAGGAGCACAGTTCGATCATTTCCAACCCGCGGCTACCTTGCTTCGCGACCAAACGACCCTTCTGCCCGGACTCTCGGCCGACACACTCGACCGGTTCGAAAGGCTTGCAGCCAGGATCAACAGCACCCTGTCGCAGACGCCGCACTAGTCCTTCTGGCGTTGACAGCCCGGTTGCTAGTCGCTCCTTGCAGCAGTACTCCGAGCGGCGAAGGTGCTCCGCAGTTTGGACACGGCCCGTCCCTTCTGAGCCGCTGGGATCAAGGGATCGTGCGAGCACATCCAGAAGGCTGCAGCAACCATCTTGCAGTCGTTCGAGCCCGTAGGCAATCAGGTGGCGGCGTGAGCCGTCTGCTCGCCTCTTTCCGGCGAGTCGAGATGGCACTCCCAAGGCACTGCTGGACTATCGAGGAAGCTGAACGTGAACGACTGGAACGTGGAATATCTGGACGAGAAGCGCTGCGACGCCGAGGGCCACCAACACGAAGGTCAAGATGATCAGCCAGGTGGTTAATCCATTCAGCTTGGTCGTCAGGTTCAGGACGTTGGTCTGGAGTTCCAGACTCCGTGTCTCGGTCGTGGACGCGCTCGTGATGAGGATCAGCTCCCGAAGATTCGACTCCTGCGTCTCCAGGCTCGCGATGACTGCGCGGAGCAGCCGACGCTTCGCATCTGCCGTCTCTTCCGCGCTTGAAGATGTGGCGTTCCTCCTGAGACGGACGACCGGATAAAGGTCCGACCAGAACGCGAAGGCATCGTTTACCAGGATGGTGACGTCGCTGCAGACGGTCGAGACATCGCGGCTGATCCCTAGTAGCCGGTTTCGTAGCCCAGCGACCTCTTGCCCGGTTGCCTTGTCAAAGTCCAACCGATTGAGTTCATTCCGCATGTCTCGTAGCTTCGGCTCATAAGAGAGCAGCACTGCATAGATGCCATCAGCGATCAGCGAAGAGGAGATCGCCTCGTGAAAGCACTCTGGAGTCGCTGACGCGTCGCTCACCCACTGTTGGGCGACTGCCTCGCCTTCGTTGAAGGCTCCCAGCATCCGATTGTTCGGCTCAACGTCGATCGGGTACGCGAGGAACAGAAAGTCCGGCACGACGAAGCGCTCCGCGAGAAACTCGTTGACGAGATCGAGCAACGCCATGTATTCGCTATGGGTCTGGAACGGCACTCCTTGAGTGAGCCCCACCAAGGCGCACGTCGGCGGGCCGAGCCCCTGTTGGACCGCCGACAACGTCCCGGGCATCTTGTCCTTGATCCAAGATCGGCAGCGCTGGCCAATGTCGTCCCGGACATTCCGAATACGTTCCTTCTTGACATCGCGGACGCTCTTGTGGCTGAAACCGCCGCCCGCTAGTCGATCGAGCCGAGATTCCGCGTCATCGCGAAGGGCTGCATCGAGGCGCTTGGATTCTTCACGGTTGAGGACGAACGTCAGAACCAGAGCGACGAGCGATGGGCCGAGTACGTAGTACTCCCCGTAGATGCGGGTGAATCCTGCAGGAAGGGTTGTTCTGCCATGGCCCAACAAACCACCGACGCTTGCCGACCCTTCAGCTTCTAACCAAAAGACACCGCGGGAATACGTATAGCCCTTCTGTGCTACGACGATCCGGTCGACGATGGGTGTATCGAGGTTCACCCACTCGATCGTGGCCAGGGCGTCCTTCAGAGCGTCGATGGCTTGGCCCGCGTACATCTCGACAACCGTCATGGACCGGAAGGTCACGACTTCATCGTCCGGCGGTCTGGTCTTCTCGTTCCCCTGTGGGTCCCGAGCCCTCTCTAGTGCCAACAGATGCTCCCCCGGGTCCACTGGACCTGCGGGCTGCTCGCTTGCTGCAGTGTCGTCTGCGCTGCCGTCGGCCTCCGATGCAGCGCTGTCGTCGCTGTCGACGGGCTCGTCGTCCTCCATGCTTCGATTGTCCCATGGTTCCCCTTGCCCCGGCCGAAGGTGACTTCCCTAGCCTGGACTTGCTGCACAACACCCTCCTTGACGCCACCTCCTCCCCGGTCGCAGACCGCTGCGTCCGAGCCCGTGCACCCAGAGGGGAAGGGTTAGTAGTTATGGCCTACACAGCCACCGAAATCGCAGAGCTGGTCCGGTACCACCTCGTGCTTGCCGAGCCCACTGACTCCCGGCCCGACGACAACCTTTCTGTGTCCAGCTCGTGAGCGAGCTGCAGAGCATGGTGACCCGTCCACCGTGGCGGGTGCCTGTTCCATATCGACCTCATCCACCGTGACGGTCACCGCATCGTCGACGATGGCGACTTCTAAAGTGCTGACTGGTAGAGCGAGCAGAGGTAGCTCCTTAGTGCTCACTGCTGGGATCGTCATCATATTCATCCTGAGCAGCAAGTTCATCGACGAGCTGAAAAACACGCTGCAGAAGGTCGGTCCTTGAAAGCCGCCACTGTGCTCCTGACGGCGCACTCCCGGATTCTTGTAACGACGGGTCCGGCTTCTTTGGCAGCGAGGCAGTCACGTGGTAGCAAGCCCTGTGTAGAGACCAGAGGTCGTTCTGCAAGCCGTCGCCGTCACACGAAGGGCACTTCACGAGCCCACCGCCTGCAGCGATCGCTCCAAAACACGAGGGGCAGTACGCAAGAGTGCCCAAAATGTCCGCAACAAGTGCAGAACCGAGGTTGTGTGGTCCAGTACCGCCGTATCCCCACGTGAACTGAGCCCGTGCCCGTTCCTCGCAGTCACGGAGCAGTCGTCTGCTCCGATCCACCTCCTCAACGACGACAAGGTAATCGTCGCCGGACTCGATACCCCAGTACTGCCGCTCGTCCACGAGCTTCTCCGCTCCGAACGTCGTTATCAGAGAACGAAGATGGGCATCGGGGGTTGTCACTGGAGGAAGCACTGCAGGAGTTGCCTCACCCGTGTCCAGCCTTTTGCAGGCCCATCGGTATGCCTCGCTGGCAACATCGAAGAGCCGCCAATGTATCCGTGGTCCGTCGAACTGAGGCGCTCTGTCGGAGGCGGTTGGGGACCACAGCGTCGGTAGCTCGAAATCTCGGCGTCCCCTATCGAGCACGTGCTCGGTGAGTGCATCGCGGAACACTTCAAGCGTCTGCCGATCGTCCTGCAGCAGAACATCTCTCCAGAGTGCGATGACATCAAGGAGCGCGATCCCAGGCTGATCTGAGTTTGCTTCGTACTGGAGCCCGTGAAGCAGATGCTCCCTGACCTTGGGGAGCAACTCACGAGGTTGGCAGACTGGACGCCGCTCCCAGTGGACGATGTCCCATGGACGTCCGACGTTACGTTCGTCGGCAGGGTCGGTGCCGGAGAGGAAGTACAGGTAAATGTCAGTCGCTGCCTCGATTTCACTGTCTGCCGGAGACCACGCAATGGTGTCGACTGTGATGAATACCTGTCTCCAAAGCTCGTCGTTCGTATGCGACTTCACTGTCTGTCCGAAGGCCATTAGCTCTGGCGCGATGCCGAGTACGAGCTGTCGACTGCGCGCCCGCTCAGCGAGATGGTCGTCTGTCCACTTAGCTGTGCGGATGACTGACAACTGGAGGTCCTCGGCGATGTCTTCCAACAGTCCGGGGTCTCCATTCTCAATGACGACAGTGATGATCGAAATCAGTCTGCGAATCGTGAGAAGTGAGCGTCGCCCGAACCCGGCACGCCAAGCCTCGATCGCCAACTCACGCAGAGCGTCCGTCGCCGAGTGCGCAGTCGTGTGTTCCAGAGCTGTCTCGCGCACTCGCCATCCCGTCAGATTCGACAGCTCGTCTGCTTGAAGGTCAGAACGTTGCCCACGGACGAGACGTGCACCAATCATCTCGATAGCTCGTTCGACCCTATCGGTAGGTGGGTACAGGCCCTGTTTGTACAGCGACACGCCGATTGACGAAAGTCGCTCAATGTCCTCCTGCAGCGCATTGACGCCTCTCCAGCCTCCCGGCCAGCTGATGTCATCTGGCGTCGGCGCCGCACAGGCGCTCACCAGGAGAGCGACACCCTCCTCCAGGAGGTCATAGGCATCACTCTGTCGATGTCTCTCCTTCACTGTCTCAGCCCAGGCTGCTCGTGACGGCTTCTCTTCCTCGGTCTTATCGACGACGGTGCCCTGCGTCGAGTCTTCGGGAGTCCGATCTCCTGTGCGACCTTCCTCGTCTCCGATGTTCGCGGCGAAGAACTGGTCAGTGTCTGGCTCGACCAAGGTGGACAGCACGTCGATCAACTCGACTACCTTTTCTGGTTCCTCACTGCCCTTTGCTAGGTACGACGGCACCAAAGCGCTGAGCATCGTCCACTCCTTGCGGTCGGGTGCGAGCGGGGTTGTTAGCCACCCCTGGATCACGTCCCAATCGACATGATTTGGGATCGCCAACTCAGGATGTCCAGTCTCTACGTCTTCGGTTACCACCCGGCCTTCAGGCAGGTGGAGAACGAGCCCACGGGCTTCTTGTTCGATCGGCTCTTGAGCAACGAGCCAATCGATGGCGGTGGGGTCGAGGAGAACCTGCAGACGATCTGTCACGAGTCCTGCAGCCTCATCGAGCAGGGAGCGCCGTACCGGTTGATGCTGTTGAATGTCGCCTTGTACAAGCTCGTGAACTGCCTTCACCACAGCCAGCGCAACGTCACTGTCATCGCTTGCGAGTGCTAAGAGCGAGAGAAAGGTGGCCGTTTCGTCTGGAGGACCCTTCGCTGTATTCGGCGAGCGTGTGCGCTCGACCAGTGTGTCGACGAGTTGCAACAGCTCCGCCTTCTTCGCATCGATGCGATGACGGCCTAGACAAACGAGAGCGATTGCACGGAGAGTCACACGCCAGCCAAGCTCAGCCTGATCGGTCCCGGCAGCGATCTCCAGCAAGGTCGATTGCATTCGTCCGAGTCGCAGGAAGAGTTCATCCGTGGCAGACAGCGGCAGTGGAAACGCTCGGCTAACCGTACTCAGCGTCAGCCACTGCGGGTTGAGGCGGGAGAGTGTCAGGTAGCTAGCGATCGAAAGCGCGAAGAGGCTCCAACTGAAGGAGGCGAATCCGAGAGTTGTCAACCAGCTCCATGGTTCGACCGTCGCCCACAACGGGAAGCCAACCCCGAGAATCCCAGCGACCACAAGCAAGATGCCGACTGGCTCGTCCATCACCATCCGGCTTGCACGTGAGCCATAACGAGACAACATCTGCAGCCCGACCAGCGCTGCAGTCAAGGCCAGAACGATCGAGGCGGCTGCGATCGTCGCCAACGTCGTAAGCGTTCCGCTCATGGCTGTCGGGGTTCCTGAGGGGCCGGATGTGACCCGAAGTCCTGGCCAGACTGCGGCTCCTAGTCTCCACAGAAGGCAGAGCAGCACTCCTCCGGAACAGAACAGGATGGCTCGCCAATGTCCTTGTGCATGGGACCTAAGCGATCGAACAGGGTGAGTCCTCATAGCCCATTACCTACTCACGACCTGTTGTGCGAGCAGCTCTGCCTGCTGCATCACGAGCTGGACGGCTGACTCCACGACCACGACCAGATCGTACGACAGACGGTTCGCCGTCTCGGGTGCTTCACCGGCTGCGCGTGCTGGTGGTCCACACGAACTCTTAAGCGCTGCCGCAGGTCTGGTAGAGGGTCGGATGCTGGATGCCCTCGAAGTCGTCCTGAAACCACCGCGCTGACTCTGCACTTGGTCGTTCCTGAACCGTGCCGTGCCTTGCGACCCCGCTTGCCAATGACCTCCGCCAGGATCACGATCCTTCTAGCCACCTGTCCCTCATGGTGCCGGAAAGCAGTCCGCCAGCCTGGCAGACTGAACCCCGAGGTCAGCACGCCTTCGGAGGCGACAGCATGAGCAACGAGACAGTCGGGAACCACGCGGCGTTCATCTGGTCGGTTGCGGAGCTGTTGCGGGGCGATTACAAGCAGAGCG
>Ga0326727_10021832_pt1 | contig 12463 bp, 11 predicted proteins | sample MB2enrmetagenome_FD_207643 | JGI IMG/M metagenome (GOLD analysis project Ga0326727, IMG submission 207643) | Lab enriched peat soil microbial communities from McLean, Ithaca, NY, United States - MB29MY | ecosystem: Environmental > Terrestrial > Soil > Wetlands > Peat | place: USA: New York...
GTCGAACTTGAATTGGTTGCCCGCGTCGGCCCGCTGGGTCTCAAGTTGCACACCGGGCGCAGCCGCAACGAGCAGATTGCCACTGACCTGCGCCTCTATGTACGCCGTCAGATTGCGTTCACTCTTGATGCGATCATCGCGTGGGCCAACGCTCTGGTCGAGCAGGCCCGCGCCGCCGGTGAATCTGTGATGCCCAGTTACACTCACCTTCAACGCGCTGAGCCGATTCTTGTCGCGCATTGGCTGCTGGCTTACGTGGAAATGATTTTGCGCGATGCGACACGCCTGCGCGACTGCTCCGTTAGGCTCAACATCTGTCCGCTCGGCTCAGGCGCGGTTGCCGGCGCAACACTCGCTCTCGACCGCACCATCGCCGCGCGCGAGTTGGGTTTCACCGCGCCCACCGCCAACTCCATCGACGCCACCAGCGATCGCGATTTTATTTTGGAATATCTTCAAGCGCTCACCTTTGTCGGCCTGCATCTGAGCCGTTTTGCCGAGGAAATCACGCTTTTTGCAACAGCGGAATTCGGATTTCTGACGCTCCCCGAGGCATTTTCGACCGGCTCCAGCGCCATGCCGCAAAAGAAGAATCCCGACCTCGCCGAGCTGATTCGCGCCAAAGTCGGGCGCATCCACGGCGCGGCCGCGTCAGTTACGCTGCAACTGAAGGGCCTACCCCTGGCCTACAACAAAGACTTGCAGGAGACCCAGGAGCAGGTTTTTGCCGTCGAGTTTGTGCCGCAAATGCTTAGGCTGGTGGCGCGCTTTACCGCCGCTCTCGCTTTCAATCGCGATCGCATGAAAGAAGCTGCGCAGTCGGGTTGCCTGAATGCCATGGCCGCGGCCACCTATCTCGTCCACAAGGGCGTTCCCTTCCGCACCGCCCACGAGAAGATCGGCCACGCAGTGCGTTTCGCCATCGGGAAAGGCGTTGAACTCGACGCCCTCTCGCTCGACGAACTCCGTCATTTTGGCAATGAGTTCGAGGAAGATTTCTTCGCCGCCGTCACGCTCACGGCCACGCTCGATTGCCACGACGTGACCGGAGGAACCGCGCGCGGGCGCGTCAAAGAAGCTCTGGCCGCCGCATCGAAACGGATCGCCGCCCTTGCGAAGGAGGCCGCTCATGCTCATTCGTAAGGCTCTGCTCACGGATGCGACCAACGTTAGCGACCTGATCAACTCGCTTTCGCCCGACGGCACGCTGATCCACCGCTCCTTCGCCGAGGTCTGCGAAAACATCCGCGACTTCACCGTTGCCTTGTCCGATGGCGGCGTCTTTCTGGGCTGCGGCGCGCTGCACTTTTACGGGCCGCATCTGTGCGAGGTGCGCTCCATCGCTGTCATGCCCGCGGCTAAGAGCCAGGGCGCGGGCAGCCGCATCCTCGCCGCGCTCATCGCCGAGGCAGAAGAGCACGGGATTCAGTCCATTTGCCTCTTCACGCGCATCCCCGACTATTTTTTCAAATTCGGATTCCGCACCGTCGAAGACAAGGCCGAGCTGCCCGACAAGATCTTCAAGGACTGCCAGAGTTGCCCGCGTCTCAATCGCTGCGACGAGGTAGCCATGGTGCGCGGCCGCATCCCTCGCGTCTCCATCCTCGGTCCGCGCGAAGAAGCTGAACAGTTAGTGCGCATCTCCGGATAACTGCGGCTGCTTCAGCATGGGTGCCCCACCTTCGCCGCGTCCTTTTTCTTGCGGCTAAGGTGGGTTATTTATAACTATAGTTTTTATATCTATTTACTAACTCTGTTTCGTCAGCATCGCCATGGCCACTGCAACCTGCCCATAACTCAGCCCGCCATCCCCGGGGCTAACATTCCTATGCTGATAGACCTCGAATCCCTCGGCCTCTAACTTCGCCCGCAGAAGCCGCGCCAGTCGCCGATTATGCATACAGCCACCACTTAGCGCCACGCGGTTAACTCCTGTCGCCTCCCGCGCCAAAACAGAAGCTCGCACAAATGCAGCCGCCACTCCCGCATGAAAGCGCGCCGCGATCCGCGCCTTACTCACATTGTTGCGTAAATCTTCCACTAACTCGTGCCACAGCGGTGTGACGTTGATTCGTGCCGGCTCCTGCGTATCCCAATTTCCACCTACAAACTCCATCGCATAAACAGGCACGTCGTCCGGCTCATCCACGGCGATTCCTTCCAGCTCAATCGCCGCCTGCGCCTCGTAATCCACCACGCGCCGTCCCAGCACCACAGCGGCCACTGCATCAAAGAGACGTCCCAAGCTTGATGTCAGCGGCGTATTCACCCCGCGCTCCATCATCCGCATGAGCACACGAGCCTCTTTCTCCGTCGCGCCCACAAGCTTTAATAACTCATCAGACTCCACATCAAAGCCCGCCGCGCGCAAATGCCCCAGCGCCATGCGCCACGGCTCCTTGATTGCCGCCTCGCCGCCTGGCATGGGCACATATTCGAGATGCGCGAACCGCTCGAAGCCTGCAAGATTCGCAATCAGCACTTCTCCGCCCCAAATCTTTCCGTCGCTCCCGTATCCTGTGCCGTCCAGCGCCAGGCCGATTACATTGCCCGTAAGTCCGTGCTCGGCCATGCAGCCAGCCACATGCGCATGATGATGCTGCACGGCGATTGTCTGTAATCCTCGTTCTTTTGCCCACTCCCGCGCCCACTGGGTTGAAAGATAGCCCGGATGGAGGTCATGCACCACGGTCCGCGGCTCAATCTCAAACGTTCGCATTAGATGCTCCAGCGACTCGCGGAAAAATTCCAAACCCGTCAGATTTTCCAGATCGCCAAGGTGTTGGCTCTGGTAAGCAAAGCGGCCCCGCGCCAGCGCAAAGACATTCTTCAGATGGCCTCCAACGGCCAGCATCGGCGGCGCATCGAAGGGTAACTCCACGCCCATCGGCACAAATCCACGCGCGCGCCTGACCAGTTGCGGCGCACCGTCCACTACTGCGGCTACCGAGTCGTCGCAGCGCTGCAAAATCTCGCGGTCGTGCATCAGGAAGCCATCGGCAATTCCGCCCAGCCGCGCCCTTGCCTCATCGTTGTCAATGGCAATCGGCTCCTCGCTCAGGTTTGCCGAGGTCATCACCAGCGCGCGCACGCGAGCGTCGGCAAAGAGCAGATGCTGCAGCGGCGCATAAGGCAGATAAACGCCCAGCCAGGGAATCCCCGGAGCAACGCCCTCCGCAATGCCGCAACCCGCACGCCGCCGCGCCAACACAATGGACCGCGCTGGCGTCATCAGCAGCGCCTCTTCTTCAGCCGTCAGCACGCACACCTGCCGTGCCGCCTCCATATCGCGCACCATCATAGCCAATGGCTTTCCATAACGGCGTTTGCGCTCGCGCAGCCGCATCACCGCAGCCTGATTGGTTGCATCCACGCTCAGATGAAAGCCGCCAATTCCTTTAATGGCCATGATCTGGCCCGCAACCAGCCGGTCGATACATGCGGCCACGGCGTCGTCCGCGGAGGAAATCTCTATCCCATCAGCCCCTGCCATCCAAGTCCGCGGCCCGCACTCCCAGCACGCATTGGGCTGCGCATGGAAGCGCCGGTTCAGCGGATCGTCGTACTCCCGCTGGCACTCCGGGCACATGGGAAACTTTGCCATCGAGGTCTGCGGCCGGTCATAGGGAATCCGCCGCGTGATAGTGAAGCGCGGCCCGCAATTGGTGCAATTCAAAAACGGATAGCGATAACGGCGGTCACTGGAGTCCAGCAACTCGCGCAAGCAATCCGGGCAGGTAGCTGCATCGGCCGGAATCCCAGTGCTCACCCGGCCCAGTACCTCGCTTGCGACGATATGAAAGCCGGAATCCTCTACCAGCGCAAGCTCCCGCACCACGACTGAATCGATGCGCGACAAGGGCGGCGCCTCGAATTGCAGGCGGTCGAGAAACGCTTCTACCCGCTCTTCCGGCCCCTCGATCTCAATCGTCACACCATCCGTGTCGTTGCCGACAAACCCCGCCAGGCCCTCCTCCAGAGCCAGCCGGTAGACAAACGGACGAAACCCCACCCCCTGCACCACGCCACGCACCACCACGCCCCGCCGCCGGAGCGCTTCGTGCATTCCTCGTTTTACTTGGATTTCATCGGCCACAGAATTAGCTTCTCACTGGATACCTGCATAGCGCATCATCGCCTATCCACCCCGCTCCGCTCAATCCCAGCATTGAAGCATTTGCTTCCTGTTGATGATTTACAGTCCGGAAGCGGATAAACTTACTCATAAGATGAGCGGGATCGCGAAGAGTTTCAGCAGCATGCTTGGTTGTCGTCTGGGCGGTGCACTGTCCGTAGCAGCTGCCTGTTTATTTGTCTTGCCAGCAGCCGCTATTGTTCACGCTCAGCAGCCCGACGCTGCCGCGGTGATTCGTCAAATCGACGCTTTGACCATGGCCCGGTACGACAGCATCGCGGGATACACCGTGACCGAGTATTATGCCGTTTTCCGGGGCAAAGACGAAACCCAGCCTGTTGCGGAGATGACCGTAAAGACGACTTACCAGAGGGAATCCGGAAAAAGCTATGCGATTGTTTCGGAAAGCGGCCCGGAGCTCATCCGGAAATTAGGATTGCACCCCCTTCTGGACAACGAGAAGAGCATCAGCCTGCCCGGCAAAGTGCAACAATCGTGGTTTACATCGGCAAACTACGAAATGACATTAATGCCTGGCAGACCACGGCAAATGAATGGCCGGGAGTGCCTTGCCGTGGCCATCACACCCAAGCGCAAAGCTCCCAATCTCATCGTGGGAACCCTGTGGGTGGACGCTAAAGACGATTCCATCGTTGAAATTGAGGGGATTGGATCAAAGAGCCCATCTATCTGGACTGGACCCACGCAGTTGATGCGCCAGTATACCAACATGAACGGTTTTGCCATGGCCACGCACGCCAGAGCAGTTGCCAATAGTTTTCTCCTCGGCCAGACCGTCGTCACCATCGATTATCGTGATTACCACATACAGCTGCGCCCGGCTAAATAGCCGATTCCGCCGCGTATGCGCTATACTGATTTTCGTGATACCAATTTTCGGCGACTGGAAACTCGCTGCCGCGCTCGGCTCCTGCCTGCTGCTGGGGCTCCGCCACGGCTTCGACTACGACCATCTGGCCGCCATCAGCGACATTACCGCCGTGCAGCGCAATTGGCGCAGCGGCCTGCGCCTGGGAATGACATACGCTCTGGGCCATGCCTTCACGGTGGCAGTGCTGGGCATTGCCGTGCTGGAGTTGCACCTGGGACTGCCTGAGGGTCTGGACCACTGGACCGAGCGGCTGGTCGGCCTCACCCTCATCGTCCTGGGCGTCGGGGTGGTAGCGGGGATTCTCCGCAAAGACGCGCACGGCCACTCCCACACCCGCATCGAAAGCCGTCTGGCCATCGCCATCAACGGGGTTCTGTGGATGGGATGGAAACTTCGCCGTACCTGGAACCCTGAGACGCCGCAACCCGATAGATTTCACTGGATGTACAACGGCAAGTCGGTCTTTGTCATCGGCATTCTGCACGGCTTGGGCGCTGAAACCCCCAGCCAGCTCGCTCTCTTTTTCCTCACTGCCAACCTGGGCGGAACCTCGCGTGGCATGATGGGCCTGGCGGCCTTCGCTATCGGCCTGGTGGCCATGAATGCCATGATGACCGCCACCATGGGCGGAGCCTTCAATGCCAGCGGCCACCATCATCCCCTGCTCTACCACGCTATCGCCTGGACCGGCGCAGCCTACAGCTTCATCATCGGCGCCATCTTCCTCTTTGGAATCTCCGACCGCCTGCCGTCGCTCGGATAGCGGACAGAATATGCCCTATTCTGTATATTTTCAAATCTTCCAGGAATGGAATCCCTTCAACTCCAAGTGACCGTGGTCACCGAGAAAAACCGGTGTGAGCCGATATAAGAAATATAGACAGGTAACCTGGCGCAGCGGCGCAATCGCTCTGCGTTGCGTTCCTGTACGGAGGATTCTTGCCCGCATTTACCCCCCCACCGCTGCCCAGCAGCGATAATCGTTGGAAGATTGTCAACGGCACCATGCGCAAAAATGGCTTTGCCCGCCATGCGCTGATTGAGACGCTTCACACCGTCCAATCCGCCTTCGGATACCTGGATGACGATTCGATTCGTTTTGTGGCCCGCTCCCTTCGCGTGCCGTTGAGCCAGGCATACGGAGTGGTGACCTTTTACCACTATTTCAGCCTCAAGCCGCCCGGCAAGCACACGGCCACGGTCTGCGCCGGCACCGCTTGCTACATCAAAGGCTCCGACAAACTGATGGTGGCGGCCGAAAAACGCCTGGGCATTCCCCGTGGACAAACCACCAAAGACGGCCAGATTAGCCTGATGACCGCCCGCTGCGTGGGCGCATGCAGCCGCGCGCCCGTGGTGATGTGCGACGGCGAAGTGGTGGGCGAAATGACCTCTGAACAGATGCTCGAGCAACTCGAAAGGTGGGCCGTCGAATGACAATCGAAGAGCTCGAACAGGTAGCCAAAAGCGTCTCCCAGGAGAACGAGAAATACGATTTTGAAGTGAATGTCTGCATGGACCTGGCATGCATGAGCCAGGGTTCCGGCAAATTGCGGGAGGCGCTGGAGAAGGCCGCCGGGTCCTCCGGCAAGAAGGTGCTCATACGCCGCACCGGGTGCATGGGGCCGTGCTCTTCCGGGCCGCTGGTTCGCGTGGATCCCGAAGAAATCCTATACCACCATGTGAATGCCGGCCATGCCAAGGCAATCGTGAAGAGCCTGGGCGGAAAACCTGTCCCCGAACTGCAATGCGATCTGAACGAGCACTTCGACAAGCAGGTGCGCGTCGTGCTGGAGAATGCCGGCCACATCGATCCTGAAAAAATCGACGATTATATTGCCCGCGACGGTTACAAGGCTCTGCTGACCGTGCTCACAGAGCTGATGCCCAACGGCGTGATTCACCGCATCACTGAAAGCGGCCTTCGCGGCCGCGGCGGTGGCGGCTATCCCACCGGTCTGAAGTGGGGAACTGTGGCCAAGGCCGCGGGCGAGCTGAAGTACGTGGTCTGCAACGGCGACGAGGGCGATCCCGGCGCGTTCATGGATCGCAGCGTCATGGAAGGCGATCCGCATCGCGTCATCGAGGGCATGGCCATAGCCGCCTACGCCGTTGGCGCAAGCAAAGGCTTCATCTATGTCCGCGCCGAGTACCCGGTGGCTGTCTCCCGTCTGACCACCGCCATCCGCGAGGCTCGCCGCCGCGGTTTGCTGGGCAACGGCATCTGCAATACTCCCTTCAATTTCGATATCGAAATCCGCCTCGGCGCCGGCGCCTTTGTCTGCGGCGAAGAGACGGCATTGCTGGCCTCCATCGAGGGCAAGCGCGGCGCGCCCAGGCCGCGTCCTCCCTACCCCGCCGTCAGCGGCCTGTGGGGTAAGCCCACGCTCATCAACAACGTCGAAACCTTCGCCAACATCGCGCCCATCGTCCGCAATGGCGGCAAGTGGTTTGCCAACATGGGCTCGGAGAGGAGCAAGGGCACCAAGGTCTTTGCCCTCACCGGCAAGATCAAAAACACCGGCCTGGTGGAAGTGCCCATGGGCATCAAGCTGCGCGAAATCATCGAGGTTATCGGCGGCGGCGTGCCGGCTGGGCGCACCTTGAAGGCGGTGCAGACCGGCGGCCCTTCCGGCGGCTGCATTCCCGCTGAGATGCTCGACCTCGGCGTCAGCTACGATGCCCTCATGGCGGTCGGCTCCATCATGGGCTCCGGCGGCATGATCGTCATGGACGATACCTCCTGCATGGTCAACGTGGCCAAATTCTTCGTCGAGTTCTGCATGACGGAGTCCTGCGGCAAGTGCATTCCCTGCCGCGCGGGCACGGCGCAGATGTTCACCCTGCTCAGCCGCATTTGCTCAGGCGCGGGAACCATGGAAGACCTCGACCTGCTGGTGAGCCTGTGCGAGACCATCAAGGAAACCAGCCTCTGCGGACTGGGACAGACAGCGCCCAATCCCGTGCTCAGCACCCTCAAGTATTTCAAAAACGAGTACCTCGAACACATCGAGCATAAGCGTTGTCCGGCCGGAGTCTGCAATATGGAAGCGCCCGTGCCCGTTGACGTTCCCACGGAGGTGTTGGCATGAATGAAAGCGGGGGCGTCAAAACTCTCACCATCGACGGCCAGGAAGTCAGCGCGCGTTCCGGCCAGACCATCCTGGAAGTGGCGCGGGAGAACGAGATCAACATTCCCACCCTCTGCCATCTGGACGGCCTGAGCGAAGTCGGCGCTTGCCGCCTGTGCCTGGTGGAGATCAAGGGTAGCAACAAGCTCCTTCCCGCCTGCGTGGCCACTGTCTTTGAAGGCATGGATGTCTCCACCGACACGGAGCGGCTCCGCAAGCACCGTCGCGTCATTTTGGAATTGCTCTTCGCCGAGCGCAACCACATCTGCGCGGTGTGCGTCTCCAACGGCCACTGCGAGCTGCAATCGCTGGCCCAGTCGCAGGGCCTGACTCACATCACCCTGCCCTATCGCAACCCCGCGCTGTTTGTGGATGCCTCGCACGAGCGCTTCACCGTCGACCACAACCGCTGCATCCTCTGCACCCGCTGCGTGCGGGTCTGCGCTGAGATTGAAGGCGCGCACATCTGGGATGTGATGGGCCGCGGCATCGATTCCATCGTCATCACCGATCTCCATGAAGAGTGGGGAAGCTCGGCTTGCACCCGCTGCGGCAAGTGCGTGCAGTGCTGCCCCACCGGAGCCCTCTTCGACAAGAGCAAGATCGGCTCCGAGCACCCCAAGTATCCCGATTTTTTGCCCTATCTGAACCTTATGAGGGAAGCGCAATGAGCAAACTCAAAGTGGCAACTGTATGGCTGGATGGATGTTCCGGATGTCACATGTCCTTCCTCGACATGGACGAACGGCTCCTCGAGCTGGCCAAGCTGATTGATGTGGTCTACAGTCCTCTGGTGGACGCCAAGGACTTCCCCGACGAGGTGGACATCGCCCTTGTCGAGGGCGCCGTAGCCTCGGTGGACGACGAAGCCAAAATCAAGAAGGTTCGCGCCCATTCCAAAATGCTGATCGCCATGGGCGATTGCGCTATCACCGGCAACGTGCCCTCCATGCGCAATCCCTTCGGACCGGAAGCAATCCTGAACCGGGCGTATATTGAGAACGCCAGCATTCAGCAGCAGATTCCCTGCGTCGTGGTGCCCAAGCTGCTCAAAATTGTGCGGCCCATTCACGAGGTTGTGGCGGTGGACGTATTTCTGCCCGGCTGCCCGCCCTCCGCCGAGACCTTTCACACAGCGCTCACCGCGCTGGTAACCGGTGCGCCGCTGGATATTTCAGCCCTCACCCGTTTTGGAGCCTGAGTCATGACCCAGACCATCACTATTGATCCCGTAACCCGCCTCGAAGGCCACGGCAAGATCACCATCCAGCTCAACGACCAGGGCGAAGTGGCGGACGCGCATTTTCATGTCACCCAGGTGCGCGGCTTTGAGAAATTCTGCGAAGGCCGCCCGTTTTACGAGATGCCCAGCCTCACGGCGCGCATCTGCGGCATCTGCCCCGTCTCCCATTTGTTGGCCTCAGCCAAAGCCTGCGAAGCCATCATGGCGGTCCGCATACCGCATACCGCCGCGCAGTTGCGCCGCTTGTTGAATATGGCCCAGATGGTCCAGTCGCACGCCTTGAGCTTCTTCCACCTCTCCTCTCCGGATTTATTGTTGGGCATGGAGTCCGACCCCGTGGCGCGCAACATCTTTGGCGTCGCCGCCGCGCGCCCCGACCTGGGCCTGGCCGGCATCGGTTTGCGCCGCTTCGGTCAGCACATCATCGAACTGCTCGCCACCAAGCGCATCCACACCGGATGGGTGGTTCCCGGCGGCGTCACCGAGCCGCTCAGCGCCGCCCACCGCGACGAGATTCTGGCTATGATTCCCCAGGCATACAAAGACCTCAAGTTGGCGTTGACCACCTACAAGCAGATCGCCGGCTCCTTCCAGCAGGAGATCAGTGTCTTCGCCAACTTCCCCTCGAATTACATGGGCCTGATCAACGAAGACGAGACCATCGAGTTTACCGACGGCACTCTGCGGCTCGTCGATCCCCAGGGCGCAATCATCGAGGACGGCATCACCGCTCACCGCTTTACCGAGGTGATCGGCGAGGCCGACGAAAACTACAGCTACACCAAGTTCGTCTACTACAAGCCGCTCGGCTACCCCGCGGGCAGCTATCGCGTGGGACCGCTGGCGCGGCTCAACATCGTCAAGTCCATGGGCACTCCGCAAGCCGACAAGGAACTGGCCGAGTTTAAGCAGTTGGCCTCAGGGCCGGTCGAGAGTTCCTTCTTCTATCATCACGCGCGGCTGGTCGAGGCTCTCTACGGCCTCGAGAATATCGAGCGTATCCTCGCCGATCCGCTCATCCTCGACAAGCATGTGCGCGCCACCGCCGGCGTCAATCGTCTTGAGGGAGCGGGCCAGATCGAGGCCCCGCGCGGCACGCTCAATCACCACTACAAGGTCGATGAGAACGGCAAGATGACCTGGGCCAGCCTGGTCGTCGCCACCGGCCACAACAATAACGCCATGAACAAGGGCGTCCTTCAGTCGGCCAAGGCCTACGTCAAGGACGGCAAGTTCACTCCCGGCGCTCTCAACCGCATCGAGGCCGTGATTCGCACCTTCGATCCCTGCCTCAGTTGCTCCACCCACGCCTTCGGCCAGATGCCGCTGGCCGTAACGCTGGTCAACGTCGATGGCGAGGTCGTCGACCAACTCGTCCGTTAATCGCGTCTGTCGCGCTGGACACGTCTGTAGCGCCGGCCTCCCGGCCAACGCCCGTTTCGGTCGGCATCGAACTCCGTGCCCCATCCTTTCCATTTTATTCTGCGGAAAGGGTGGGAAACTATAAATCTGGGTGCCCCATCCTCGCCGCGTCTTTGTTTTTGCGGCTAGGGTGGGATACATTACAGATACAGAGCGGATTCATGACTCAACCCACAACCCGCTGCCTCATCCTCGCCTGTGGCAACACGCTGCGCTCGGATGACGGTGTCGGCCTCTGGCTTGCCGAGTGGGCCGAGCAGCGCTTCTCCGCACAACCTGGCGTGCGCGTCATCGCCGACCATCAATGGACTCCAGAGCTGGCTGAAGATGTTGCCGTCGCTCAGTCCGTCTTGTTTATCGATTGCTCTATCGATTCCGAACCCGGATCGCTTCAACTGGCTCCCGTCGAACCAGCCTCCGGCAGCCCGAAGCATTCGACCCACCACTTGGGCGCGGCCGGACTGCTCGCGCTCGGCCGCGAGCTTTACAATTCCCTGCCCCGCGAGTCGCTGCAACTCACCGTCGGCGCAGGTTCAACGGAGTTGGGTGAAGCCTTCAGCCCCGCCGTGACCGACGCGCTGCCCGAAGCCTGCAAGTTGATCGAAGAAACGGTGCTGCGGTTTCTTGCACACTGAGTCAGACCGGCAATCAGCCCATCAATTTGTCTTTTTACTTCGGTCCACTCGGGCGGACGGAAAATGGATATATGTATACGTTCTGAGTCCCCAGCATCAGTGCATATTCGCCGGGTTCGAGAGGAGATTGAGAACGGACCAGCCAGACCTGCGGATCGGGATGCGAAACATCGACGGGAACAAGATCGCTCTTGTTGGCATCGGCTGTCTTGGAGCCTCCGACAACCGGATAAACGATCATCCTGCCGCCATCGAGCTCTCTCGACTGCTTCTTCGGATGCAGCCTCACAATCACAGGATCGCCGGGCAGTGAAATGAGGTGGCAGATGCATAGAGTGGGTTGCCCGGCTTCCACTCGAATGGGAGCGTGTTCTCCATCGTATTCCGACACGATCTTGGCGGGAACCAGGCCGTACGAAAAAGATGCCGCAATTGCACGGCTGGACCTGGTCTTGGCGGGTGTCTGTCCTGTGATAAGGATCCACTGGGAGCTTTGAATGAAGATACCGGCGCGATCCATCGGATATTCCGCTGTCAGCCCTTCATTTTTAGCGAGTGCCGGCTCATCCTGCGCGTGCATAACGGATAGAGCGCTTGAAGCAATCAGAAGAAAGGCGGAAACCAGAACAGCTCGTCGCATATCTTTCCTCGAATGTAAACTCTACCCTGAGAATGTCCCAGATCTCTCCATTGAATACTAGCCGGGTGCCCCAGGTACCTCGCGGGTGCCCAGGTCTCGCTTTTGAAACCTGGGCGGTTCGCCGTGCGCGAAGCACACTAGAACGCGGCTATCGTCTGCCGCAAACTGTAGGAGCTGAGCGTCTTGATATAGTTGCCGCGGTCAAATGCCGAAGTGTCTGGAACCGAGCGGCGGCTGAGGCAGCCGCGCGTCTCCCACAGCGATGTGTACTCGCGCTTCTCCAGCCAGTAGCGCATGTCGTCCAGCACTTTCTTGATGTGATCGATGCCGTAAATGTGCAAGGCTGACGCCATCAACACCACGCC